>Ga0209034_10001049_pt1 | contig 13727 bp, 11 predicted proteins | sample MarorgKNORR_S2LV_2_FD_188219 | JGI IMG/M metagenome (GOLD analysis project Ga0209034, IMG submission 188219) | Marine microbial communities from the Southern Atlantic Ocean, analyzing organic carbon cycling - 250m_A/KNORR_S2/LV (SPAdes) (version 2) | ecosystem: Environmental > Aquatic > Marine...
TTTTCACTCAATATAAATACGACAATTTACATTCATTTGCTAATACAAGATCTAGGTTAAGGATGATAACTTTATATCAGATTGCAGGAAGTACTAATGGGCTTGTCGTTGGAACAGGCAATAAAGTTGAAGACTTTGGAGTGGGCTTTTACACAAAATACGGAGATGGAGGAGTAGACATTTCTCCAATAGGAGATTGCCTGAAAACTCAAGTATGGAGTATAGCCAAAAATTTAGAAATAAATAAAAAGATTATTGACGCCCAACCCACAGATGGATTATGGGATGATGGCAGAACTGATGAAGATCAACTTAAAGGCCTTGATTACAAAAAATTAGAGCATGCTATGATGATTGCAGAACAAAAAGGCAAAACAAACTTAGATTCAGATGAAAAACAATTACTCGAAAAATATATTTCTATAAGAACTCCAAATACACATAAAATGAAACCTATTCCTGTATATAAACTAAAAACTTAAAAAGTTTTCTTTATACCACTTCATTTCATCTATACTTTCAAGGATGTCAGTCATTGCTCTATGATTTGATTTTTTAACAGGTAAATTTTTAGTATTCCCTTTCCATGATTTATATAATTCTTTTAATGTGCTAACGTCGATATTTCTATAATGTAAATATTCTTCTAATTTAGGCATTTCTTTTTTTAAAAACATTCTATCTTGATAAATAGTATTACCACATAAGGGTGAAGAATTTTTTTCAACATATCCTGAAATGAAATCTAAAGTGATTTTTTCAGCTTCTTTTAATTTTACATCTGAAGTTTCAATTGATTTTAATAATCCAGATTTGCCATGCATTTTTTTTGGCCATTCTTCTATTTTTGCCATATCCGATTTTGATCGCTTAATTACAATGTCCGGACCTTCTGCAATAATATCCAATGATTTGTCTGTAATAACTGTAGCAATTTCTACAATGACACATTTAGATAAATCTAAACCTGTCATTTCTAAATCAATCCATACCCATAAATCATTTCTTGCTTTCATATATCTAAAAATTTATCAATAAATTATGTTGTTGATAATAAGTTCTCTAATTTTTCACCCTCAATTGTTTCGTTAACAATCAAATAATCAACAACATTATTAAGAGTTTTGACATTATTTTTTATCAATTTTTTTGACTTTTCATAAGCGTTAAATATAACTTCTCTTACTTCTTCATCAATCAATCCTGCTATTTTTTCACTATAATCTTTTTGTTCTGAAACTTCTCTACCTAAAAATACAGTTTCTTCTCTCTTTCCTAATGTTCTTGGTCCTAATGAATCGCTCATTCCATATTTCATTATCATAGTACGTGCAATATGAGTTGCCTGTTCCATATCATTACTTGCACCTGTTGTAATCTCACCTAATACAACTTCTTCTGCTGCTCTTCCTCCTAGAGCAACTACAATTCTTGCCTCAAGTTGAGTTTTAGTCTGTAATGCAGTTTCATCATCAGGTAAAAATCTAGTATATCCACCCATATGCCCTCTTGAAATTATAGAAATTTTAACCGGAGCATCAGCTTCTGGTATTAAATGTCCACACAAAGCATGTCCAGCTTCATGACAAGCTGTTACTTTTATAGTTTTATCACTTAATACTCTATTCTTTTTTGCTGGGCCAGCAATAACTCTATCTATAGATTCAGCAAAGTCGTCATGTTCTATTTGAGTTTTTTCTCTCCTGGCAGCTAATATAGCAGATTCATTCATTAAATTAGCCAAATCTGCTCCACTAAAGCCTGGGGTTTGTTCAGAAAGCTTAGATAAATCTACTCCATCAGCTAAAGGTTTCCCTTTAGAATGAACTTTTAATATTTCTGTTCTACTTTTCATATCCGGCACATCTAAAACTACTCTTCTGTCAAAACGGCCTGGTCTTAACAGAGCTGGATCCAAAATATCTGGACGATTTGTAGCAGCAATAATTATTATGTTGAATCCCTTTGATTCAAAGCCATCCATTTCTACCAAAATTTGATTTAAGGTTTGTTCTCTCTCATCATGACCACCTCCTAAACCTGAACCTCTGTGTCTTCCTACAGCATCAATTTCGTCTATAAATATAATACATGGAGCATTTACTTTAGCTTGCCCGAACAAATCTCTTACTCTTGAAGCTCCTACACCAACAAACATTTCAACAAACTCGCTTCCACTTATCGAAAAGAAAGGTGCATTAGCTTCACCTGCAACAGCTTTAGCAAGCAATGTTTTGCCTGTTCCTGGAGGTCCTACTAAAAGTACTCCCTTTGGTACTTTAGCACCAAGCTTACGAAATTTCTCAGGTTCTTTTAAAAATTCAACAATTTCTGACAATTCAATTTTAGCTTCTTCCACTCCTGCAACATCTTTAAAAGTAACACCCGTTTTATTTTCTGTAAACTTACGAGCTTTACTTTTGCCAAAACCAAAAGTTTGATTTGCACCACCCTGAGCTTGTCGCATCATAAACAATATCAATCCTGCAAAAAAGATAATTGGTAAAAAGTTAAATAATAATCCTAGTGCTGTTCCCCATCCACTTCTTCCTTTAACAACAATATTAACATCTGTTTGCAAAGGATCTATCCCTGAATTTCTCATTAATTCAATTAAATCAGATCCAGGTTCTTTAGATGATACAAGCTTACTACCGTCTTTAGTAGTAATATTAAGTTTCTCTCCTTCAACAACAATTTCTTGAATACTTCCTTCCTGAACCATTTCTAAAGTTTCACTAACAGATATCTCATTACTCATTTTAAAAGGATTATTCGCAGTAGATAAAATAAGTGCGAAAACTGTAGAAATAATGATTAAATATACAAATCCATTTCTAGGTAATTTGGATTTATTTTTATTCATTTAAGACCTCATTTATTTTATTTTAACAATATGTTTAAAAACGCTTATATAAATTTTATCATCTGATGTACCTTGGAATCAAAACTTTAATGCTATAAAATCTCATTTTGGAAAGAAATTAATGAACAAAAACAAACACTTAGTAGCTAAAATCACACTTTCTAACGGCTTGGAATGTATTCTCAACGAAGACCATACAAAAGGATATGTGGCATTAAATATTTGGTATCATGTTGGTTCCAAAAATGAAAAACCAGGTATGACTGGCTTTGCACACTTATTTGAACATTTAATGTTTGAAGGTTCTAAAAACTGCAATACAAACTGGTTTTCAATAGTTGAACCTATAAGTACGGGGATCAATGGTTCTACAAATCCGGACAGAACAAATTATTGGGAAAATATAAGTCCCGAGTATCTGGAAAGAGTAATATTTATGGAAGCAGATCGTATGGGATTCTTAACAGAAGTTCTCACAGAAACAAAATTAGAAAAAGAAAAGAAAATTGTTATTCAGGAAAGAAAACAAAATTACGAAAATTCACCATATGGAGATAGTGAAGAACTTATACAAGATATAATTTTTCCAAAACCTCACCCATATAATTGGCAAACTATTGGATATGAATCTGATATTCAAAAAGCTAAATTATCAGAAACAATAAAATTTCATCAGAATTATTATGTACCATCCAACGCAAGTCTTGCAATTTCAGGAAATTTTAATTCTAAACAAACTACAGAATGGCTTGAAAAATACTTTGGAAATATAAAAAGTAATAAAATTAACTCCTTTAATAGTAACCCATTAACAAGCTCATTTGAAAATACCAAATTTCATGAAATGATTGGAGAAAGTCCCGCTACTCTACCAAAACTTATAATTAGATGGCCTACAAATTCATATATATTTAGTAATAATGAACCTGAGTTAGATATTTTGTCTACAATTTTAGGAGATGGGATAGGCAGCAGATTACATCAAAAATTAATAGCCAAAACACAATTAGCCCAAAGCGTGGGAGTTTCTCACTATACAAGTGAACTTGCAGGAGAATTTGATATCTCAATCAATATAAAACAAGAAATAAATTTTGAGAAAATATATAAAATAACAATTGATGAAATAAAAAATATTTATTCAGGAAATATATCTGATGAAGAAATAATTCTTGCTAAAAATAAATACAAACTAAGTATTAATAGGCAATTAGAAAAATCAGGTGGCTTTGGAGGAATAGCTGATATGTTGAATTATTTTAATATTTATGGAGAAAATCCTAATAAAATAAATAACATACTTGATAGATACAATAAAGTAGTAAAACAAGATGTAATTAATGCATCAAAATACTTATTACAAAATCCTCATTTACATTTACACTACAAAATTAAAAAATAATTATTATGCATAATTTACCAAACCCTTCTATATTAAAAAACACATTTAAATTACCCGGCATATCTAACGAAATATTAAGCAATAAAATAAATGTTTTCACTATTCACAAGCCTTCAACAGACTTATTCACAATATTATTCATAAATAAGGTGAATGAAAAATCAACATCACTAATGCCGCCTGGCGCAATTAGTTTTGTTATTAAAATGTTATTTGAACAAAAAGATTTAAATAATTATTCTTTATATGAAAAAATTGAAAATTTAGGGGCTGACCCTATTTATTCTAGTGACAATAATTTTATTACAATAGGATTCCAATCATCTTCAGATAATTGGGAAAAACCTCTTAACTTAATTATCAATTCTATATTAAACCCACATTTTTCTGAAAAAGAATTTGTGCGATTAAAAAAACAAAGAGCCGGTGAAATTGTTCAAAGCAAAGGGAATCCAATGTATCTGGCTCAAAAAGGATTGGCTAAATCTATATATTCAAAAGACTCAATAGATTCTTTTACATCATACGGGAATATATCAAGTATTGAGAATTATGAATTTGATAACATTAAAAACATATTTAGAAAAATATTGATTTTCTCTGAAGATACTAAAATTTCAATTATAAACATCAATAATGATACAAAATTATATAAATTATTAGATACTCTTAAAACTGAAAAAGATATTTCAAACGAAAGTTTAGATTTCAGTAGTCCCGAAAAGAAAAATTATTTAATTTACACAAATACAAATAATCCTCAAAGTGCAATCTTGTTTGGAAAACATCTTACTTTTTCAAATTCTACTGATATTATTTCTGGAGATTTGTTCAATGAAATTCTTGGAGGTTCTTTTATGTCAAGATTGAATGTTTGCTTAAGAGAGAATAAAGGTTATTCATATGGTTTTGGGTCAAACATACAATGGAATACTAATCCACCTTTATTAATAGGAGGAGGTTCAGTAAATTCATCAAAAACAAAAGAATCGATACAGGAAATAAATAATGAAGTAAGAGGATTGTTTAATGATAATAAAATTTCAAATGAAGAGTTAAATAATGCAAAATATTCATTAAAACAAGAATATTTAAATAATTTTGAAACACATACCTCAGCATTAAAAATGCTAAATTGGTTAATTGCTGCCAACCAATCAAAAAAATTTTACAATCAATATATCAAAAATATAAATAAAATCGACTCCAATCAAATATACCAATATATCAGTCAAAATTTCGAATCTTTGGATCATTTTTCAACAATTATAGTTGGAGATAAAAGTCGTCTTGAAAAATTGCAAAATTTTGATTCATTTAACTTTCAACTGATTTCTGCTGACGAAATAATATAAAATCCTTTTATATCTAGAAAATATAATCTAAATATATCCTGACAAAATTACTATTGAAATCATCATATTGAGATGTTACAATTTTGATCTTGTTTAACTATCTTCTTTAAAGGAATATTTTGAGTAAAGTTAGAGTAGCTATAATTGGTGTTGGAAATTGCGCATCATCCCTAGTACAAGGCGTAATAAAATACAAGAACGCAAAGGAAAATGATAAAATTCCAGGAATAATGCATCCATTACTTGGAAAATATCATATAGGAGATATAGAATTTTCTGCCGCTTTTGATGTAGATAAAAACAAAGTAGGAAAAGATCTTTCAGAAGCTATATTTTCAGAACCAAATAATACAATAAAATTTCAAGACGTACCAAAATTAAATGTTCCTGTTCAAAGAGGTATGACACATGATGGTATAGGCCAATACTTAGGAGAAGTTATTGAAAAGCACGACTCTTCAACCGTAGATATTATTAAAGTTTTAAAAGAAACTAAAACTGATGTAGTTATTAGTTATCTTCCGGTTGGATCAGAGGAAGCTACAAAATGGTATGTAGAACAAATCCTCAAAGCAGAATGTGGATTTATAAATTGCATTCCAGTATTTATCGCATCAAGTCCAAATGGATATTGGCAAAAACGATTTGAAGATGCCGGAGTTCCTATAATAGGTGATGATATCAAATCACAGGTGGGGGCAACTATTGTGCATAGAGTATTAAGCAGATTATTCATGGATCGTGGTGTTGAATTAGAAAATTCATACCAACTTAACTTTGGAGGCAATACTGATTTCTTAAACATGCTTGAAAGAGACCGGTTAAAATCTAAAAAAGTATCAAAAACTCAATCAGTAACTTCTCAAATTGACCATGAAATAAATAGCAAAAACATTCATATAGGCCCAAGTGATCATGTTCCATGGTTATCAGATAGAAAGTGGGCATATATTCGATTAGAAGGAAATAGTTTTGGAGAAGTCCCGTTGAATATTGAATTAAAACTTGAAGTATGGGATAGCCCAAATTCCGCAGGAGTCGTTATTGATGCAGTCAGATGCTGCAAAATAGCTATGGATAAAGGAATGGCAGGAGCAATTGATGCTCCTTCAAGTTACTTTATGAAATCTCCTCCTACTCAATTTACAGATAATGAAGCAAGAGATTTGCTAGAAAAATTTATTGAATCTTCTACAGAAAATCCTTAAAAATACATGAAAATTTGCGTTGTTTGCTCTTATGGAATTGATAACCCCGGAGGAGTTTGGAATCACGTCTTTAATTTAACCCAGCAATTAAAAAAGAAAAAAATTCAATATATTCTTGTAACACCGGAAAGTAAAACTAATGCCGATGAACGAAATAATCATTATAGTATAGGAAAAACATTCAAGATAAATAGTGCCGGATCCAAAGCGAATATCACCCTATCTCCTTTTATAAATAAACAAGTAAAAAGTTTAATTTCTAACTATAAACCAGACATCATACACTTACACGAACCTTTTGCAGGATCTTTACCAATGAGCTTTTTACTAAACTCACAATCTAAAAACATTGCAACGTTTCATTCAAATCAGGGTACAAATTTATATAAATTTGGATTAAACAAAATATTCAAACCATTAGACAAAAAACTACATGCCCGAATAGCAGTGTCTAAAACAGCTAAAAATTTTATAAATACTTATTTTGAAAACACTTATGAAATAATACCCAACGGAATTAATGCGGATTTTTACAAGAAATCCACATTAATTAACAAAATTACAGATGATAAATTAAATTTAATTTTTATTGGAAGAAATGATCGTAGAAAAGGACTCAAAATTCTCATAAACACATTGGAAAAATATATATTTAATTTTTCTATAAGATTAATTATATTAGGTAGCAAAATATCAAACCTTAAGATTAATAATATAGAAATAATAAATCCTGGATTTGTAAACGAAAATACTAAAGCAAAATATCTTCAATCATCAGATATTCTTTGTGCTCCTTCTTTAGAAAAAGAAAGTTTTGGAATTATATTATTAGAGGGGATGGCTTCAAACACAGCAGTTATAGCTTCTGATATTGCAGGATACAACGAAATCATCACAAACAATGTTAACGGAATACTCATAAAACCTAATAATACAAATCAGTTGGCTCAGGCAATTAAAAAAATACATGATGACAAAAATCAAAAACAAAAACTGATCACTAATGCTAATTCATATATCAAAAATCTCAATTGGGACAATATTTCTGATAAAATAATTAATATTTATAAAAACACTTTAAACAATAAAGAAATCACACACTATTGAATAATTATCAAATACAAAGAAATAAATTGAAGTTATATTTTAATGAATTATTATATTCTTCAATAATACCGTTACTAGCAAAAAGCAAGATATCACCTAATACTTTAACTATCATTGGATTTATATTTTCATTAATTACAATGGTTTTAATAAGTCAGGGATATTTATTGATTTCAGGAATACTAATAATTTTTTCCAGCATTTTTGATTTATTAGATGGAGCTTTAGCTAGATATTCAAACAATACAACGAATTTTGGAAAATTCTTTGATGCAGTTATTGATAGGTTATCTGAAATTGCAATTTATGTTGGATTATTTATATATTTTAATAATGATTCAAATTCATTATTAATTATTTTTCTTAGTGCAATTTCTAATCAAATGGTAAGCTACATAAAATCAAAATATGAATCAATTGGCATAGAGGGTGATGTAGGGATATTTACAAGACCGGAAAGAATTGTAACTCTTTCTCTTGCATTGATAATAGGTTCATTTTATTTATATGTTTTTTATATATTTATGTATATTTCTATTCTTTTAGCATTAATCAGTATAATGCAACGTATATTTTATGGATTTATTAATTCAGATAAAAAATGAAAAAAAATATTATACTCATATCATTTTTAATATTTTTATTTCCAGCCATGGATTTAATAGCTGATAACAATATAGATACTAAAATTTCCATTGATAAAACCAATATAACTATAAATTTTCCTGACAATATTATTTTCAATATATCTGGTTCAAGTACAGAAAAAATAAAATCTATAAATTTATCATTCAAGCCAGGAATGGGAAATTCATCCGTTATTCAGCCATTAGAATTTACACAAAATGAAAACAATAATAAATTTCAAGCAATTTTAGAATGGAGAACTAACACATCAGAAAGATATATACCTCAGGGATCAGTTATAGAATACCATTTTAATATAAAAACTAATTCTGAATATAATTTAACTACAAAATCTAAAACAATAACATATTTAGACCCTACCCAGAAATGGGAAAATATCAAATCAGGATCTGTTACATTTTACTACTCTGAAGTTTATGGTTCAGTAGTGAAAAAAAGATCTGAAAAATTACTCCAAATTATAAGCGAAACTGTTGATATAATGTCTCCATTACTAGGGCTTGAATCTGACAATCATCCTCTAAGTGTTATGTTATTTAATGATTATGAATATATGACAAAATCGCTACCACCCAAAAGTGATACCATAATGAGAACCTTAGTTACAGAAGGTCAAGCATTTACTTCAGAAGGAGTAGTGTTAGTTCTGGATAACAGGCAAACATCTGCTACAGCAATTCATGAATTAGCACACATTCTTTTAGACAGAGCTGCTGATTCTAAATATATCAATATACCGTCATGGTTACATGAAGGTGTTGCAGAATATGCCAGTCATCTCGGATATACAACTAAAGATTCAATATATGAAAAAGCTTTAAGTGAGGACAAATTATTGAACATAACAAAATATGCAAGCCCTCCTGGCAAACCTCAGGATGTTTTATTATTTTACGGACAATCTGAGCAATTTATTAAATATTTAATCACTGATTTAGGCAATGAGAATTTTACAAAATTTATAAAAAATTTAAAATCAGGAAAATCTATAAATAATGCTATGCTTGATATTTACGGACTAGACAAAACAGGCTTAGAAAATAAATGGAGGAAACATATAGGAGCTTCATTAATTACAAATACACAAGCAAACATCAAACGACCAAAATCACCCGAAGCCCAAATCATTAAACCTTATACTCTAAACGAAGTAATTACAGACTCTAAAAAAGTTGCAGAACAAAATAATAATTCATCAATCTCTACTGAAGAACAAGAAGCAAAATCAAAAGAACAAAAAACCACTGAGGATACAATTGCAAATAACAATAGCGGGTGTGGTTTATCTCAAGGAAATGATGTAATAATTCTCCTATCTCTAATATGCATTTTTATACCGTTCAGGTTTAGAAAAAAAATTACCTAGTTCTTGGGTTTAAAACATCATTCAAAGCATCTCCCAATAAATTCCAGCAAATAATAAGTAAAAACACTACAATTCCAGGGCCTATCAACAGCCAGGGTTCTTCTCTCAAAACGCTAATACTGCCACCTTCAAGTAACATCCGTCCGAGGCTAGGTCGAGGAGGCTGAATACCTAAACCAAGCCAGCTTAATATTATTTCAGTTCCTACTAAAGCTCCCATACCCATAGTTATTGAAACAACAAGTGGACTAATAGCATTTGGCATTAAATGCAAAAATAAAATTCTTGAAGTAGAAGCACCTATAGATCTTGCAGAGTCAATATATTGATTCTGCTTTATACTTAATACTTGGGCCCTCATTAATCTTGCAGTTCCAATCCATCCAAAACTTACTAACGCTAAAGATACAACCACATAATCTGCTATTCCTGTTTTCACCAAACCATTAATATTATAAGTATCTTCTATATGACGTATAAAATTCAAAACTCTTGGGCGTAAAGTAGCAGCTAAAATAAGTACAAGTAAAATATCAGGAAAGGATGATGAAATTTCACCTATTCTCATAGTTAAAGAGTCTAATCTTCCACCTCTATAACCCGAAATCAAACCTAATCCAACTCCAATAAATATTCCTCCGGTTAAAATTGCTACAAATGTAATAATGACTGTGTTTTGTACTCCCCATAAAACCCTACTAAAAACATCTCTGCCAGCACGATCAGTTCCCATCCAATGTTCAATACTTGGTGGTTTTTTAATATTGGTATAATCTTGTGCAGTATATTCATAAGGAGCAATAAGAAATGCAAATATACCACTAAAATAAATAATTATTAAGATCACAATACATATTACAGCAATTTTTTTTCTGTATAATCTTGATAAAGCAGTCCTGAAATGTCCCTTGGATTGATTGATATTTTGGTTCATTTATATCTTATCCTTGGATCAATTATTGAATAAGAAATATCCGCAACTAAATTAGCAATTACAAATGCAATTGCTCCAATAAGTGTAATAGCCATAATCACTGGATAATCTCTATTAAAAATAGATTCAACACTAAATCTTCCTATTCCAGGGATTCCCATTATAGTTTCAGTTATAAATGCTCCTCCTAATAGACCTGCTAAAGCAAAAGCCATAATAGTAATAATAGGAATTATTGAATTCCTAAATACATGCCTGGTGCTAACTGTGAAAAAATGAAGTCCTTTAGATTGAGCTGTTCGTATATAATCTTGTCCGAGCACATCCAATGTTGCCGCTCTCATTATTCTAATCATTCCTGCCACTCCCGGGATTCCCATTGCCAATGAAGGTATAATTATTCTTGAATCAAATATTCCACCCCACCCAGAGCAGGGTACTAAATTTGTTTTCAAGCAACCTATCCAAAGTAAAAATGGGATAGTAATCATAATTGGAATAGACATAAAAAAAACAGATAATGATACAATCATGGGATCTATCCATGTCCCTTGCTTATGAGCTATATAAAAGCCTAATGGTAATCCTGCAGATATACTTATTAGTAAAGCTACCAAACTTAATTTTGCTGAAACTATTATCTTTGGAGCAATCAAACTTGACACTGATCTGCCTCTGTAACGTAGGCTTTCGCCAAAGTCACCCTTAGATGCATTTTCTATATAATTATAAAATTGAACCAAAACAGGTTTGTCCAATCCCATCTCAGATCTAATTCTTTCAGCTACCACAGGATCATATTTAGTCCCCATCATAACTTCTACAGGATCACCAGGCCCAAATCTGCCTAATATAAAAGTAATAAATGCAACTGCAATAAGTAGAAAAGGAATCCATACTAATCTGCCTACAATATACTTCCACATAATTATTACTTATACATTTGGTTAATCAACTATTTCAACCAAAGAATATTTAGGAACACTCATTGGTGTGAGTTTATAATTTTTAACTCTTTGGTTTATCAAAACATATCTGTCTCCAGGGAACCACAAAGGTATCCATGGAGCTTCATCTACAATTATTCTTTCAGCTTTATTATACATTTCCATTCTAGTAGTTAGGTCCTGTTCAATTCTTGCTGATTCCAAAAGTTTATCTACTTCTTCATTATTATATCCATTGTGATTTGTAGATTTTGTAGAATGAAAATTAATATCTAAAAAGTTTTCTGGGTCAGGATAATCTGCAATCCATCCAAGTCCTGAAAAAAATTGTAATTCCTGCTTATTTAACATCTGTAAAAATGTAGCCCATTCAACTTGCTGGATTTCCACATCAATACCTAATGTCTGTTTCCACATCTCTATTATGACTTCTATATCTAATCCTGCACTTCCACCTGTCCCTGGAACTGATAAGATTATTCTTGGCAAATCATCAATATTAGAATATTTTGATTTTGCTAGCATATCTTTCGCTAGTTGTTCATCATGTTTTAATCCATCAATACTTTTATCATATCCTGGAAAGCCAGGAGGCAAAATTCCATAAGCTGGTTTTACCAAATCTGATAATACTTCAGTTGCAATCAATTCTTTATTAATAGCATGAGCTAGAGCTTGCCTAAAATATTTATCATCAAAAGGCGGTTTTTGTACATTAAATCCAATGTAATACTGAGAAAAACTTAATGGTGCTATCACTACGTCTTTATTTAAATCACTAGATGGATCTAAAACTCTTTCTAAATCTGCCATTCCAACGCCTGTTAAATCAATTTCACCATTTTCATACATGGCCATAGCTTGTCCTCCTGCCAAGTTCATAGAAACATATTCTATTTTTGCAGGTTCTCTAAACCAATCAGGATTTCTTTTCAACAACAATTTTTCTCCTATCAAATATTCATCTAACATAAATGGTCCAGATCCATTGGGTGAATCTGTCCAATTTTTATTTTGCACATTTTCCGAATCCAAAACAAAAGAAACAGGGTACGTCAATTTTGCTAAAAAATATGCTTTAGGAGAATCTATATTAATTTCCAAGGTTAATTCATCGATTAATTTAATACCTGAAATTTTATCTGTTTTACCATCAATTACATCTTGTACACCAACTATATCACCAAGATAATCTTCTGCAGTGATAGAATTTGTAGCAGGATTTGCAGCTCTATTAAATGACCAAACAAAATCTTGTGCCGTTATTTTTTTTCCGTTATGAAATTTGGCATTATCTCTCAATTTAAAAGTATATTTCATACCATTATTACTAATAGCCCATGATTCTGCTATATCAGGGACAATCTGTAAATTTGTGTCCAAGGAAACCAATCCGCTATAAATCTCTAATATAATCCCCGCTGATGTAGAATCTTGAGCAATGTGAGGATCAAGTGTTGGAGGATCAGAATACATAACATTAAGTTGTTTACCCTCAGTCACTATTGTGTTGTCTGTTTTCTCTGTTTTTGATTCTGATTGGTTATTATTTTTTTCAGATGAAGTATTTTCAGAAGTATTAGTGAATTGATCATCGTTTTGATCACCAGAATCACTAGAACATGAAATCATAAAAATCATCACAAGAGATGATAATAAAATTTTAAATAATAATTTGTTTTCACTAATCCGCATATTAAAATTCCTGTTTGAATAAATTTTAAAATTTAATATTATTAGCCTTTAAAATCTTTTGCATAGTTTCTAGGTAGTCTTGATACTTTTTCCACTGATCAGAAGTGTTTTTAATTATTTTATTTCTAACTTGAAGAAAAGATGCTGTTTCTACTGGTCTTTTATTTGCATCATAGTTTTTTAGTTTATCTTGCCATTT
>Ga0209034_10001050_pt1 | contig 13726 bp, 5 predicted proteins | sample MarorgKNORR_S2LV_2_FD_188219 | JGI IMG/M metagenome (GOLD analysis project Ga0209034, IMG submission 188219) | Marine microbial communities from the Southern Atlantic Ocean, analyzing organic carbon cycling - 250m_A/KNORR_S2/LV (SPAdes) (version 2) | ecosystem: Environmental > Aquatic > Marine >...
GGATGCTGTTGCAGGTGCAACCGGACCACACTATTACCAGGAACTTTATGCGTCACCTCACAAATTTGATCGTTTATACCTGATGGATGCCAATATGCAAATTTCTGAGGATGGTGGTAAAACATTCTACCGCATGAATGAACAGCATAAACATGGAGATAACCATGCCATTGCTTTTCGAAAGGATGACCCTGACTATTTACTGGTAGGATCTGATGGTGGCCTTTATGAAAGTTTTGATCACACAAAAACCTGGCGCTTTATGGCAAATCTCCCTATCACCCAGTTTTATGATGTGGCTGTGGATGATGCAGAACCATTTTATAATGTTTTTGGCGGGACTCAAGATAATAATACGGAAGGTGGTCCGTCTCGGACCGATAACTGGCAAGGAATACAGAATTCAGATTGGCGTGTAGTTTTAAACTGGGATGGCCATCAACCGGCTACAGAGCCTGGAAATCCCAATATCATGTATGGTCAAAGACAACAGGGGACACTGGCGCGCATTGACATGATCACTGGTGAAGTGGTTGATGTGCAACCACAACCGGCAGCCGGTGAAAATTATGAACGATACAATTGGGATGCGCCAATACTGGTAAGTCCCCATAAACCTTCTCGCCTTTATTTCGCATCTCAGCGGGTGTGGAAATCAGAAAATCGCGGAGATAAATGGACAGCTATTTCAGGCGATCTTACGCGGAATGAAAATCGTTTTGACCTACCGATTATGGGCAAAAAGCAAAGCTGGGATAATCCATGGGATGTTAGTGCAATGTCAAATTATAATACGGTTACGGCACTATCTGAATCTCCACGAAAAGAAGGAATGATCTATGCCGGTACAGATGATGGATTTATCAATATAACAGAAGATGGCGGAAAAAACTGGCGGAAGATTGAGGTTAGAAAATTGCCAGGTGTACCAGCTACTGCTTATGTGAACGATATTAAAGCAGATAATTTTGATGTGAACACGGTATATGTGGCATTAGATAATCATAAATATGGCGATTATCAGCCATATTTATATAAAAGTACCGATAAGGGAAAAACCTGGCGTTCTATTACTAATAATATTCCCGATCGTACTTTGACTTGGCGTGTATTGCAAGATCATGAAAAACAGGAATTGCTTTTTGCTGCAACAGAATACGGCATTTATTTCTCGATCAATGGCGGTGATCGATGGATCAAATTAAAAGGCAACGTACCAATTATTTCTTTTCGTGATTTAGCGATCCAAAAAAGGGAAACTGACTTAATTGGAGCATCCTTTGGTCGAAGTTTTTATATTTTTGATGACTACAGTGTTCTTCGTGAATTATCTCAAAAACAAATGGAAGCGGAAGGCACCTTGTTTTCTGTACGTAAAGCGTGGTGGTATATACCCCGATCGCATCTTGGATTTGGCGATCGCCCCAAAGGTACTCAAGGGCATTCGCATTATACAGCTCCAAATCCACCTTTTGGTGCCGTTTTCACCTATCATTTAAGTAGTGACCTGCAGTCCAAAAAGGATATACGTCAAGGAAGAGAAAAGACATCTAATGAAAAAAATAACGATGTTGATTTTCCTGGATGGGATGTTGTTGAGGCTGAGCGTCGTGAACTGGGGCCAAAAACCCTGATGGTAGTAAAAGATAATAACGGCAATGTGATTAGGCGGATTAATGGATCAGCAAAAAAAGGATTTCACCGTGTATCATGGGATTTAAGATACCCTTCTCCAATGGCGGTCAGACTGGATGCAAATAACAACCAAATGCCTGGATTCATGGTAGCGCCGGGCACCTTTTCGGTAACGATGTATAAGCAGGTTGATGGTCAAACAACCCAATTATCTGATCCGCAGGAATTTCAGGTGGTGCAATTACGTGAGGGTGCACTTGCAACTGATAGCCCAAAACAAGTGGCAAAATTTTGGAGAAAATTTGAAAATGTCAGTCGGATAGGATCGGCAGTACAGATCTCTTTAGATAATACCCTAAACCGCGTAGAAGGCATGCGAACTGCATTGGCCCAGTCCAAAGCCGATGTTGGTGATTTAGATACTCGACTACATAATTTGAGAATGAAGCTTCTTGATTTAGATGAAGCGTTAAACGGCAATCGCTCTAAAAGGGGACCTGGAGAAAAGAATAATCCTACTGTAGGCAGTCGAATGTTTGTTGTAAACCGAGTATTGGAATTTTCTACTTATGGACCTACAACTACAGCTAAAGAAAATTTAGCCATTGCTGAAGAACAGCTGGATACGATTCAGGAAAAGATAGGAAAAAATCAAAAAGCGCTAGCTTCTATGGGCAGAGAACTGATGAAATCTGGTGCGCCTTGGGTAGAAGGTGAGGCATTACCTAAGAATAGATAATAAATCCAAGCTTTATCAGCTAATTTTAATTATATCCTCTATTGCCTCTCTAGTTGATAGTCTAATAAATTATCAGTGGACAACGTACGTATTCGAGGTAAGAATACTCTACTCGTAATACGGCCATTTTCGTATAACCTGAAACAATAGGTTTGGACATGAAACAAGGATCTCATATTTCGATACCAATTTATTTCATACTAGGACTGCTCCTAGTTTTTACACCATTTACTAATCTTTATGCGCAGGATGAAGAAGATGATTCTGTTGAAGAAATCTTCTGGGGGGATGAAGAAGAGGAAGGGTTGGATGAAGAATTCGATTTTGATGAGGAACTCGGCGATGAGGATTTAGAAGGATTCGAATTTGAAGAAGATTTTGGTGATGATGAGGGTTTTGAAGAAGATTTTGGTGATGATGAAGAATTTGACGATGAAGAATTCGATGACGAATTTGCCGAAGATTTTGAAGAACCGGAAGAATCAACGCAGGAAGCTGCGCAGCGTATGGGTTATACATTAAATCTAAGTGGCTCATCACCAGGGTTTGTCAATCATCAATTGCAAAGTTACAATTCAGGTGTGGACTTTCGTGCCACGTTTGAATTTCCAATGTTGCTTCAGATGGGTCCTTTCCGCTTTCGCCTTGGTGCTGAAATAGGCACATTTAAATTCACAAATTATAAGCCCATTGGGGGCACATTCTCTGGAGTCCATGTAACGGGAGTATTATCATTTCCGGCCGGACCGGGACAAGTACGTCTAGGTGGTGGAATGATTGGAAGTGGATTTGGGGTTATTGCAGAAAATTCATATGGATTAACATTAGGAAATGCATTGGATGTTCGAGTTGGGCTCAGATCCACAACAGCTTTTGGTATAAAAGATTCGAAAGAGAATGATTTGGGTACCGCATCTTGGATGGATGGCATTTTGGTCATCGGTGTGAATCTATAGTTTTAATGCAGTCTCTTTATTTCAGATTATTAAATTGTTTTCAATTAGGATCGTGTTAAAGAATTCATGATGTATGGTTTGAAATCATAATTATGTTACTTCTTAATAATAAATATTATCAAAAATTTTTAAAGGTATTTATTATTGTTGTTGCGGTTAGCTCTTCTTACTTAAAAGCTGACTGTACTTGTGTGATTACAGCAAGCACTTCGTCGCTGTATTATAATATAGCAAATAGCACCACTGGTAATGGGGGTTTTACTTTTACACTAGATGCGGATGATGCCGCTGAAGTCTATGTTCTCAAATTTATTATTGATGATGCCAATGACACCCCTGCCGCTAGTGATGTTGATGGTACATTAACTAGTTTTGGTACTTCCGGAATTGCTGCAATGTCTGGTTCAGGTTCTGAGGCGGTTACCGTATCTCAAAGTGTGTTGGCCTCATACGCTGATTATGCTACTCACTTTACTGAAGGTAAACGTGTCACGTGGTGGATCGATTGGCAGGGTAGTACAACTGATGAAGCATGCACGGCTCCTAGCAATGGTTACGGTGGCAGCGGTCAAGATTTCTTATGGGATCTAACGCGTCCTACTGTGACGGCCAGGAGCGCTCAATATGTAAATAATGGTGACAATCCGACTTTAACTGGAGCGGGTTTTAACTCACCTGGAAATGCAACTGGTGTGACCATAGGTGGTACAACGATCTCATCGATTGCTATTAATAGCAATACTCAAATTACACTTACCATTTCAACTGGCGACTTTGGCGGAGATGTTATTGTTACCGATTTTGTTGGCAATACGACCGCTACTGGTGGGCTTGCAATGGTTGTAGACAATACTGCACCCACTGTGACTTCAGCTACGCCAAAAACATCACTAAAACTCCTAGGACAGACCACTCTTGCTGGTAGTGGCTTTCTGGAAACAGCATCGGCAAGCCCAATCGACAAAGTTGAGATCAATGATGGTAGTACGGGTGTTGGAAGTTTTCAGGTGAATTCCGATGTAAAAATAACATTAACAGCAGGCTCTGGCAATGTGGCCTATTCTCACATCAATGTTTTCGATGAGGCTGGCAATAAAAGTTCAGATCAAGATAATGCAAAAATTGCCATTGATAATACTCAAGTAACAATAACATCCATTAAAAATGCTGCCGGTGATGATATAACTGTTGGCGGTCCGGAAACAGGATTTAATACCGTTAAAATTGCAAGCGGGGCTAGCAATTTTAACTTAACAGGTGTAACTGGGGATCCAGTGGTCACAATTGGGGCTAAAACATTGACTGAATTGGGTGTAACGGCGACGTACGCTGATGCACTGATTACTCTTACAATAGGTTCTACCGGTGATGATGTTGCCAATGGTGCTGTTAAAATTGTAGATATTGCCGGGAATGAAACAACATCAAACAGCTTTACAATCGATCGTGTGAAACCGACAGTAACAGAAGTGAAAACAAGATATGTAAAAGAATCTATTACTTCTGAAATAATAGGAACCGGCTTCACAACAAATGGAAGTGCAACGAAAGTAACTTTTGGCGGTGAAGATATTGATGCCAGCGCTGAAGGTTCCTTTGCCATCAACAGTGATACAAAGATTACTTACACCGCAAAAACTACTGAATTTACGGATGTAAATGTAACCGTGACGGATGTTGCGGGGAATGTCAGTACAGAAACAGGAAAGCTGATTACAGTTGATAATACTGCCCAAACAATCTCTTCCATTGATGATGGTTCAGCCCCTTATATTTTCAAAAATGGCACCCAATTTCAAATAAAATACTCAGGTACTACAGCAGCCAAATATTTCACTGGAGGATCCAAAACTTCATCAAGTTCTGCAGATGGGCAAATATTGATAAATGATACTTGGCCAACTGGTATGACAGCCAATGTTGCCCAATCTGCAATAACGCTCACAGCCGGAACGGGGGAAATCAGTGGTGCTGTTAAGGTGCTTGATAATTCTGGTAATACAGTTACAGCCACAGGTCCGGTTATTATAGATAACACCGCTGCTACAGTTTCGGACATTACTCCAGATTCTGATGATGATAACTTAATTCACATTAAGACTGGCGGTACAATCACAGTTGCCGGAAATTTTTTTAATAATGGTGTTACCAGTTCTGACGTTACCGTGAAATTAAATTCAACAGCTTGGACAGATTATGGAACCGTTTCTGTTGATGACATAGATCAGATCACTTTAGCCAATGCCGAAGGTGGAACGGCCAGTGGTAACCTTGTTCTTACAGATATAGCTGGTAATGAATTCACTGCAACAACCTGGACGATTTATGTTGATAATACATTGCCAACAGTTACTAAAGTTGAACCGGGTGCCATTATTGCTGGAGAGGAAGCTGTAGTAACTGGTACTGGTTTTATGAATGGAGCGGCCACATCCACTGTAAAAGTAGGTGGAAATAGTGCCGCATCTACTACTTTTACTTATGTGGTGAACACTGATAGCAAAATTACTATAACAGGCGGTACTGGCAATATCGCTGATGGTCAGATTGTTGTGACAGACCCGGCGGCAAATGCCTCAACAAGCAATGTTAAGATGACAATCGATAATGTTAAGCCAACTGTCACTGAGGTTGCTACAGCAAGTATTAAAAACGGTAGTACAACAGTAATTACCGGGACTGGTTTTAGAACTACTGTGGATGGTGCTTTTGAAGATGCAAATACAGCTTTTACTGGTAGTGAAGATGGTACTGATATCGCGGTTAAAGTAGGAGGAAACATACCAGCCGGGATGACTTTCAAAGTGAACAGTGCTACTCAAATAACGGTGACTGCGGGTGCTGGTGAAGCTATAGAAAAATTGGATGTAACAGTGACCGATCGCGCAGGTAATACAAGTGTTGAAACTGGAAAAATTTTAACCATAGATAATACGGCTCCTGTATTACAAAGTGTTTCGGTTCCATCGATAAAATCTTCTGCAACTGCAACTTTACAAGGTTCAGGTTTTCTTGTGGGAGGTGATTTACCGGCAAATGCAGTGAAAATTGCTGGAGCCACACCCACTGGAATGACTTATGGTACTGTTACGACCACCTCACTTGTTATCACTGCGGGTACTGGTCAAGTAGCCGATGGATTAATCACCGTGGAAGATGCTGCTGGAAATGTAAGTACAAGTCTTGTTTACTTAACAATTGATAATGCTCTTCCAACGGTAAATAGTGTAGGAACAGCAGCGATTCGTTCAGGGCAAACATCTGTTATTGGGGGAACCGGTTTTTTGAATTCAACTCCCAATTCAAATCAGACTATCGATATCCAGGGAGTTAAGCTTGCCGAAAATGTCATCACTGGTCTTACATGGGCAACCAATAGTGCAACTCAACTCACCCTTACAGCAGGAGCAGGAGAGGTAAATAATGCGAATCTTACAGTGCAAGATTACGCCGGCAATTGGAGTACAAGTACGGGTCAAAACCTAATTATTGATAATACTGCCCCTGTGATCACTGCAATTTCTGATCGTTGGATTAGAAACGGAGAAACTACAGTTATAACTGGAACCGGGTTTCAAGAATTTGGAGGTAATGCTTCGGCAATTACCATAGGTGGAACCGATTTAGCAACGGCAGTTGGTGCTGGCGGTCTTGGAGGGAGTTTTGTTGTAAACAGTGACACAAAAATAACTGTAACGGGCGGAACTGGAAATGTGACCCGAGGTGCCGTTATTGTAAAAGATTTTGTGGGAAATTCCAGTGATAGTTTTAAGGAGATATCTATTGATAACGTAGTTCCGCCAGCCCCAGAAATGATTTGGTTAGCATATTCTGATTCTGGTACTGATGGAGATCAAATAAGTAATGACAATACCCCTTATTGGTATGTAAAAGGCGTGTCAGTAGGAGATTCTATCATTATTAAAGTGACCAAAACCGGACTGGTAACAAATGGCGTATGGCTAGCCAGACCATCAACTACTGTAGGTACCAACTTATTTGATTGGCAAGAACGTACAGCTGCGGTGATGAGAAAAGATGCTGGCACTGATTATGATGACTCACTTTTACCAGGAAATGGGGCACCAACCCAATTAACTGAAAATGGCACTTATACCCTTACTGCATTTGCTGTTGACAGTGCTGCAAATGAATCTGCAACAGGCGCTGTTACAACTTATGTTTTTGATAATGTAGATCCAGATATTCCTGTCATGGATAAAATCACTGAGGCCACGAATACAGGGCAGAATAGTATAGACTGGGTTACCAGCAGTCAACGGCCAGAGTTTGTTATCTCCAATGTGACAATAGGACACCGAATCTTACTTTATTCCAATGATGGAGATGATTCTGCTAGTGGTACATATATTACTTTAGAAGATGATACAATACGCACAGTACCGGCCACGATTAAGCCCGCTGTAGATTTACCTCATGATCCTGTAGTGAAAAAAGTGAATGGTGTTGATGTTGCAGATAATGCGGTGGATTGGGGTTATCGAGCTGTCGTTTATGATATTGCACAGAATGATGCGTGGCAGGTAGATAGATATGTTGAAATTGACCTGAGAAGAGACACTGCAAAAATAACTTATGCAGATACTGCAGTCAAATTTCAGGATAATAATGTAGATATTACGGTCAAGTTTGACGATAACATGTACGACAATCCAGTTAAGCCATCCCTGAATATTTATTGGCCGAATGATAAGGCGGGGGATCAGTGGCAATTAACGGATACCCCTACAATATCAAACGCCGAAATGACTATGGGTGCGAACGATTCTATATGGACATACCGATTAGACCTGATTGATGAACAGACAGGATTTGTTCGTGTTGTCCCTGTGGCCAGTGATATAGCAGGTAACTACATCGATGCCGTTAAAATACTGGATACGCTTCAATTATTTTTAGATAATACCCCGCCAGACCCTTCACATATGGGTACGATTACGGCAGGAAGCCGTAAACAACCAGCTATAACTATACCTGTTGGGTGGTTCAGCGATGATACCGATTCATTAAAATTTTTGGTTCCCTTAAGTACAACTGATGAAACACTGTTAAGAGGGGGAGAGGTTAAAATTGAAGCTAATATTGAAGCAAAACTTGGTAATACTTGGAAAACTGTAAAAAATAAAGATGGTGGGGATGCTGATTCTATTGAAGCAGTGGGTACAGCAGTACCTTTTTACCGTTATGAAGCAGATATTTTAAAGTCTCTAGAAGGTACGTTAAAAGCCGGTGATATTATGCGTTTTAGAGCTACAGTATATGATCGAGCTGGGAATTCAACAAGCGGAGACCCGAGTACTTCTGTATTTGCATTAGACACAATTCCCCCAACCAAAAATACGTTTATTCCGGATATGTTATTTACACAAGATAATGTAACCGATACTCTTACAGTTAATCGGGATACTTTATGGGCTAGTGATACTATTCGTTTTGCCTTTAATAGCTGGCAGGATATAGGATTAATAGAAACTGATCCAGTGTCGGGAATGGAAAAATATGAATATGCATTGTATCAAAGTACCAAATTAACTCCAGATGACGATAATCCTGCAGATTGGACAAAGTTTCGTGATTTTCGAACCAAAGGAAATATCAGTGGAGATCTTCTTGAAACAACAAGAACCGATACATTTGCATTAACTCATGAACGAAAGTATTACGTTGCCTTAAAAGGCGTAGATGTGGCTGGAAACAGATCGGATACTGTGAACACATCTCGAACCCTCAGATTCAGTATGCGTCCTGAAATCACGCCTATTGATGATATTATGGCCGATGAGGATGTTCTTTTGGAAATCCTGACAGTTGTTAATGATGAAGATGCGTTGACACTAAGAGGTGATAAGTTCACATATGAACTAATTACAATGGAGGTTGATACGACAAAGTCACCTATTGATTCGATAGTTGTTGATACATTAACCGCAGAGATTACAAATGCAGGTAAGGTGACTTTTACTCCAACCAAGTGGGATACAGCCTACTATGTTTTTCGTGTTATAGCGACAGATGACTGGCCATTAACAACAGAAACAAGATGGGAAAATAAAGATACACTTGATGTAAATATCGATGGTGTACCAGTGAATGATCCACCAATTCTTGATCTATCAACAGTGACAGGGATATCTGGGTCTACATTTTCCAAATGGATATTTCTGGAAGGTATGGATAGTGATTCAATTAATTTGACCCGTTATTCCTATGATGAGGATAATGACACCACTGATCTAAAATATTCATTTCGAATTGCATCAATTCTCCCAAGTAAGGGAGGATATCCAACGGCAAAGATTGGTTTTTTATCCGATTTTAATGATGGATATAAACAATCATTTATTTCAAAACTGGTGGATGAGTTTCCTTCATCAACCATCGTTCAAAAAAACGATGCGTTCGTTATATATCCAGCCAGTGTGTATCAGTTTAGAGATCCTATTATAGTAGATTCTGAAATTATAAGCGATTCCGTATGGTCTTGGATTACGCATACAGATAAGGCATCGGTTGATACGAATTATTATACATCTTCCGATATGATTGTTGAATACACTGTCACGGATCCCGATGGCTTATTTGCAATGGATACTATAACATTTTTCATTAATCCTATTAATGATCCGCCAAAATGGGTGAATCTCCCTGATACAACCGTTATTGAAAATGATTCTATTTATTTGGATTTTGCCAATTATTTGATAGATGAAGATGATTCTACATTAACTATATCCATTGTATCCATCTTGCCATTGGGATCTCCGAATTTTCCCAAAGACAAAATTACCATTGAACCAACCAAATCATTTGAAACCAAAGCTGACACTGTCAGATACGTGAGTTCAGAAAGAAAAGATACAGTGAAATTTAGGCCTGAAACACTTTGGTTTGGCCCTAATGGTCCTTGGGTAAAGAATAATACTGATTCTACAGAATTTGAAGTTGCGGCCGCCGACGGCGATACGACTGTTTTAGACACTTTTATCGTCCGCGTCCAGCGTGTACCGCGTCCTGAGATCCGCATGTACGTTGTCCAAAACAATGCGTTCACCAATTATTACGAGATCTTTCTCGTTGATTCGGTGGGAAAAACAAAGGACCTTACACTTGAAATACAGTCTAAAGCTGTTAAGCTGGACACGGCGGCCGCATATACTTATGTCGCGCACCATGATTTCAAAACAAAGGGAGACTATATATTTGAGGTGAAAGCAGATGGTGTCGTTGGTGATACCACTATCAAGAAACCAATTGCGTTAACATTGGCTAAAATGTTTGGTACATGGACGGGTAGAAGTGCTGATGGGCAATTTCAAGTAATGGGAAGAAACGGATCCGTTGATTTTGATCAAACCATTATGATCCTGGATTCCACATTATTTGTGCCTCACTTTAGTGACAGAGCATCTTATCTATTGGGTAATGAGGCATTTCGCTTTACAAAATCAGTTGAAATATCCATGCCTGGTGGAATTGAAGAATTGGCTATATATCAGCACACAATTGGTATTGGATGGACTGAATTGCCATCTATAACCCAAGGTAATAGGGTAATGGCATATACGGAAAAAATGGGCTATTTCAGAATGGGACCAAAAACGTTAATAGTTCCAGGACAAACAGCATTACAGCAAAACTATCCAAATCCCTTTAACCCAGTAACAACTATAGCATATGATTTGGGTTTTGTAGATGGGCCCTTACAGAGAGTGAGTCTGAATGTCTATGATATACTTGGCAGGAATGTAAAAACACTGGTAAATGAACAGCAGAGTATTGGACGATATCGCTTGAAATGGAATGGCAAGGACCAAAACGGTGTTCCGGTTGCTTCTGGTATATATTTTATACATTTATTAACGGACGTAGGACGCAGTCAAACCAAGAAAATAATGCTATTACGATGATAAGACGCCTACGTAAAACAACTTTATTATTCATGATCACCATTGGTGTTATTTCCATTGATGCTTGTCGGAAAAACTATGACGCCACGGCTGAAGATATGACAGAATATGGCTGGGTTTTATATACAGCAGAAGATTATTTGAGTAGTAATGAGTGGTTCAATAGTTCTATTGTAGAAAATGATAAATGGAAGGATGGATATAACGGGCTTGGATGGTCCTATGCTAAATTAATGGTAATTGACACGAGTATTGCGCACTTTATTACCGGTCTAGCAACAGAAAAAGACAAGTGGATGACAACAGATGTTCAATCTGAAATATTGGCAGGATTGGTTTTTGCCTATCATGCAAAGGGCCTAGATGCTGCTGCCGTTACATATGGCAGGGCTTTTATTGATTCTACAGCCAAGCCGCTTACACCTGGATGGATATTCAGCCACGATTCACTATTAAATCATCTTGATGTTCGTATTACTTTAGCTTCTTCATATTTTGCCGTTGGAAAATTCGATTCAGCAAGTTTGCAAGTTCAAATTGTCTTGGACTCGCTTAATTCGAGTGTTATTGCTATTTCAGATACATCACTTGAAGGTAGGAGAAAAATGGCGGAACAAATCAGCTCTCTCCAAACTTCTTTACTCAAACAATAAAATTGTATTGAAACAGGGATATTCATACTGGATGAAACATGCTCTTATCCAAGCGGAGAAGGCATACAAAGCGAAGGAAATTCCAATTGGTGCAATTGTTGTTCACAAAGATAAAATCGTTGGAAGAGGTTATAATCAGCGGGAGCAATTGAATGATCCTACTGCACATGCAGAAATAATCGCCATAACTGCAGCTGCCAATACATTAGGAGAATGGAGACTGAATGATTGTTTTCTTTATGTAACCAAAGAACCATGCGCCATGTGTGCTGGAGCTATTATCAATGCTCGATTAAAAATGGTCATTTTTGGTTGTTATGATGAAGAAGAGGGTTGCTGCGGTTCATTATATCAATTATGCGGCGATCCGCGATTTAAGACCAAAGTAGCGGTTAAGGGTGGTGTAATGGAAAAGCAGACACTTGCGATGTTACAAGACTTTTTCAAAGTTCGCAGAAACGCGTAACTTTTCGCCATGATTTTGGAGAGATGGCAGAGTCTGGTTGAATGCGCCGCACTCGAAATGCGGTATATCTTTTGGATATCGGGGGTTCGAATCCCTCTCTCTCCGCTAACAAATAATTCAAATAAATAAAATATGAAACATTTAACAAAACTGATTCCAATAGTATTATTTCTTTTTTCATGCTCAAAACCGACCTCGATCGGTGAATTGGAAGCAAAGGATGGTATTGCTATTGATCCAGATACGGAACAACCGTTCTTCGGGGAGGCATATTTAAACTTCTTTGATGGCCAGTTACGCATGGAAGGAATGTATGAAAAAGGAAAGAAATCAGGCGTCTGGAAATATTATATCAAGGGATCAAAACACCGTTATTATAATCTTACTTTTTCTGATGGGAGTATCATTTCAGCAAACTACAATGAAAATGACCGGACATGGGTGGGTACTCCAATCAAATACTCGGCTGACTCTCTTAGGGCCGATGGAAAATATTTAATTCAGGAGCGAGATGAATATGATTACACCTTTCCACCCAAGGTGTTTGTTCAACTATTGAATAGTGAAGCACAAGGCACCTTAACCAAATGGCATGAAAATGGTCAGATATTTTCTGATGGGCCTTATCTCAATGACAGAAGAAATGGACCGTTTACATGGTGGTATGCGGATGGTACCATTAAAGAAACATCTACTTGGCATGAAGGTCATCAAGATGGAGTAACAACTCAATGGTATCAGAATGGAAATAAATTTGCTGAAGGTAGATTTTTGAAAGGTGCACTATCTGGGAACTTTATGAGATGGTACGAATCTGGTCAAAAAAAGGAACAAACTAATTTTATTGAAGGATCTCCAGATGGGTTTTCATATTGGTGGTATGAGGATGGTGCGAAAAAAGGGATAGCAGATATTTCAGACGGTTTGGGTGTAATCACCTTATTTTCAACTGATAAACAAGTGTCGAGTCGATTTGATGTAAGAGATAATCAAATATACTGTAAGTCGGGCGAACTATTATTTTCTGTTGAAGAAGTAACAAAATTAGCTGAATTGCCAATAGGCGATGGTTCTTGCGATTGCGGGGATTGTTCAGATGAAGGCAGATAAAATTAGTTTTAGTTATCACATATATAATTTTAACGATTGGTGTTATATATTATTTTTCGGATGTATTCTTAAAGATAATAAAATTATAAATCGGTTTTTTATTTAGTATATAATTTTTGTGATTGCCTTGGGTCAATGGTATTTTTCTGTAGGGCCATGACGCGCAATTTTCTATTCACGATTACATTATTATCTACCTTGCCGCTTGCGGATGATCATACCATTGCGGTATTGGATTT
>Ga0209034_10001052_pt1 | contig 13721 bp, 9 predicted proteins | sample MarorgKNORR_S2LV_2_FD_188219 | JGI IMG/M metagenome (GOLD analysis project Ga0209034, IMG submission 188219) | Marine microbial communities from the Southern Atlantic Ocean, analyzing organic carbon cycling - 250m_A/KNORR_S2/LV (SPAdes) (version 2) | ecosystem: Environmental > Aquatic > Marine >...
GGCCGAGCGCCTCAGGCGGCCTCGGTCGAGCGGATCGTGCGTGAAGTCGAGCCGTTTCACTGGAGCCAAATCGAAGCTGACGACTACCAGACTTACGTCGAGAACCTGCGCCGGATCGGCTGCCCGGAAGAGACCATTCGCGACCTTGTAAAACAGGATCTCGACAAACTCTACGACCAGCGCAAGGCCGACATCCTGTCCAAGTCCCCTGCCCGAAAGGAATACTGGAAAACAGGTAATCCCAGCGCACTTTCCCGGCCATCTAGTGCCACCAGTTCACAAATGGCCCAATTGGATAGGGAAAAAAACGAGGTGCTGGGCGATCTGTTCGGATCACAGGGTATGGCGGCCATTAATCGGCCGAGCCCGCTGGCCCGAGCCCGTTCGCAGTCCAAGAGCGGCTACGCGATGGATTTTATCCCGGAGGAAACCAAGGCGGAACTGAACACCCTCGAGCGGGAGTTCGGGAGCGAGTTGCTCAAGAAGATGGCACAGGGCGCGACCGATGCGCAGGACATGGCCGAGATTCGAAGAATGAGAACCGAGCGCGACGATCGCATCGCCACCATGCTGACCCCGGAGCAAAAAATGGAGTACGACCTGCGCAAATCCCCCACGGCGGCAAACATGCGGTTGCAGATGGATGGGTTCGATCCTTCTGAGGATGAGTTTCGCGATATCTTCGCGGCGCGCAAGGCGTTCGACAATGAGCATGGCGTCGTGCCCGGCTCGAGCATCTCACCGGCCGATGCTGAGATTCGCCAATTCGCCGAGCAGGAGATGAACAACCAGATTCGCACCTCACTGGGGGATGATCGTTTTCAGGATTATCTGCGCCAGACAGATTACGACTACAAGTCGATCGATAAGATCACCCAGAGGCAGGGGCTGGGGGAGAACATCTCCGCGCAGGTGTACCAGATGAAGGGTGGCGCCGAGGAACTCGCCCGGGAGATACGTATGAACACCGGCTTGTCCATCGAGGAGCGGCAGATGCAATTGGGCCAAATCCAGAATGAAACCTCTATTAGTATCGAGTCGCTGATAGGAGGGCAGGGGGCGGCCGCATTGCAAACACAGGCTGGCGGCCGGAACTGGCTCAACAACATCGGTCGCGTCAATCCGCTTCCCATCGTCAAGCCGACCTTCCAAGTCATCACCGGTGGCACTCCCAACCCGTAAGATTGACAGGGTGAGGACTAGTTATTCCGGCGTGACCAGTCGCAACGCATCCGGCAGCAGATCGATCGTCGCCGGGGTTGTGCCAATGATGTCACCGTCGGCCTGGATTTCTGCAGCTGGCACGGCATCAATCTCGAGGCGTTTGCCGGTGAAGTAGTCCACGCGCTCGTCCTTGACGTAGCGGCCGCTGAGAATGCTCGGGAACTGTCTGATAATCTGCATCCGGCTAAGCTCGCCGACCAGGCTGATGTTCAGCAGGCCGTCATCCGGCAGTGCGCCGGGGGAGATGCGCATCACGCCGCCAGCGGCGAACTCAGTGTTGCCGGCGCATACCTGAAACATCGTCTCCTGTTTTTCTTGGCCGTTCCAATTCACCGTAAACTCCGGTGCGCGAAAGCTGGCCAGCGCACGGAATAAACCAACCGAGTAACTGAAGCGCCGGCCAAAGATTCGCTTCACGCGCGAACCAGTTTTGCGGATCACCTCAGCGGCAAAACCGGCGGCAACAAAAAGCAGCGCATGTCGAGTGACCGACTTCCCGTCCCGCATCATCCGCACGCGGATGACATCCAGCGTCCGGGTGCTGCCGTTGGACAGGGCACCGATGGCGGTTTCAAAATTGGCCAGGCCGAAGGTCAGTGCGACATCGTTGCCGGTGCCGACCGGAAGCGTGGAGAGGGCGGGGCGGTCACCTGGCTCGACGGCCATGAGCCCATTGGCCACCTCGTTGACCGTGCCATCTCCTCCCAGCGCGGCGACGATTTCGAAATCGGGAGCATTCGACTTGGTCAGGAGCGTGGCGTGTCCGGCGTATTCGGTGAGCTCAGCTTTCACCGTATGGCCAAGCGAGGCCAAGTGCTCCTCGGCTTGGGCCAGGCGCTGCTTTCCTCGGTGATGGCCGGACGCCGGGTTGGCGATGAGCAGGATGCGCTTGGCGCTCATGGGCGGCGGTTAACTTACTTTACCGATCCAGTCGCGGGCGATAGCCTGCAAGTCACCGTGGCCGTTGGCTTGCTCGGTGTCTGGGGCGAAATGAATCCGCTCAAGTTCACGGATGGTGCCCTGTAACTCGTCGCGATTCGGGTCTGCCACCGACTTAGGTCGGTCGGCGTCTATACGTCGCAGAAGATCGATGACGGCAAACGGCGTGCAAATATCCGGGACACGATAAGCCGGTACGGTGGCCTGGCCGTTGTCGAGCTTGGCCACGCGCCACGCGCCAAAGCCAAGCAGCAGTACCACCATACCACCGGCGATCCACGGCCATTTCGACGTGGGACCCAGCACGATGCCGGCCAGCGCCAGTTTGCTGTCCACCTCCACGAGGTCGGCGTCGCTGTATTGCTTGTAAGCTGCCTTGGTCACCAGTTCGGTTGGCTCTGGGAACTTGAATGAGAGCGATTTGCCGGCATCGTCGCCCGGCTTGAGTGTGAGCAGCCAGGTGCGTTCACTCACGGCGTTGACGCTCGACGCGCCTGACTCGACGCGCGCGATCGATAGCCCCTGGTCATCGGTCTTAACAATTTCAAAACCGGGGATGTCGAGCTCTACCAGCTTGGGGAGCGGCGGCGTGAGTCCTTTGCCGGTGGCGTGCAACTCGAGGGTGAGTTCCGCATTTTCGTCGGCCAAGCGAGCGTCGAGTGTCTGCGTCAGTTCCAGTTTGTCAACTGGCCGGGCGGGGGTGTACTCGGGACGCGCATCAACGATCTGTGTCGCGGTGGTCACCGGCAATAGCACCGGGCCAAGCGAGTCATAAAAATCGAGATCCATCTGTAGTTCCGGGATGCGGTCCACCGAGGCGTCATTGGCCTTGAGCAGTACGTAGGCCAGCGGCGTCTCTCGCCAGCCTGGTTGACCAATGGTGCGCGACTGGGTCTTGGTGTCGTGAAAGGTGATCGACTGCACCTCGAAGTTGTCGCCAAGTTTTTCGCCAAGGTGTTCCTCGAGATCGTCGCGGGGCGCCTGCCGTTGGCCGGGATAGCGTGGATAAAAATACGGGCTGCCCTTACTGCCGCCGACGAGGTAGCGCGCAAAACCGCCGGCCTCGCGCTCGATGTCGCTCGTATGTCGCAGGCCAATGAACAGGCCAAACAGCTCGGTGTGGCCGATCTCGTCGCTGCCGTCGATGTGGGCGACCAGTTCCACCTCATCGAGCAGGTCGTCGTAGTGCTGCACCAGTTCTCGGGCTGATTCGCCGGCGGGATGATCCTCGAGGACGGCGAGCGAGGCGCGGAGGTAGCGCGGCTTCAACTCCGGCGTTAGCCGGCGTGACGTGTTAGCTACCGATTCGCCGAACGCCTTCAGATGGCCGTCTGAGTCCGGCAATACCAGAATAGTGTCGCGAATTTTTTGTAGGTTGCTGATTTCCGGAATCTGCTGGCGAGTCACATACGACAGGTCGCTGGCACCGAGGTTTGCGTTGAACCAAAGCTGGAAAACGAGAGGGTTGGGCTTGTCGGCGGTCACGGAGGTTTGAAGCGTGTAGAGCGCAGCAGCTTCGCTGAAGCCCTCGAACGCTGCTTCACGGTGTTTTACGTAAATATCGAGGTCGGCCCGGTTGCCATACTGGTACTCAGCAAGGTCGAAGTTGGCGGCGGCTTGCTGCAGCTTGAGCTGCCAAACATCAGGCTTGGCCTTAAGCCCGGCGTCGAGCAGTGCCAGTAGCGTGTCGTAACCGGCGAGCACCTCGGCCTTGATCTGGGGCTCGCCGCGCTTGGTGTCGGCCTGTTGTTGGATCTGCGGTGCGCGCCACGAGGTGGCCAGGCGCTGACGCATGGAGTTGACCAGTGTCGCCAGCGACACGGTCGGTATTTTTTCCGGTTCGCCGAACACCTGCCGGATGTCATCGAGCTTGTAAACCTCGGCGAAGCTGTGCGCACCCTCGAAGGCGGTGACAATTGCCTGCGGCTTGGGCGGACCGATTGGCAGCTTGGCCAGACGCCCGAGAATCTCGCTCAGCTCGCGCAGGTTGCGTTTCTGTTTCGCCCGGGTGAGCGGCGTGCCACTTGGCCGCGGCGGGATGTAAACCGACACACCAACAGCGGGCATGCGAGGCTTTGCGCCACCGTTGGGGTTACGGGATTGTGCCCAGCCACCGAGCAGCATGTCGGCGATGCGCTTGGCCGATGGCGGGTCGAGTTTGGCCAAGCGTTCGATCTGATTGAGCGCCTCGACAGTTTTCCGGTTCTTCAAGAGTGTTTCGGCGAGGGTGGCTATGACACGGGTGCGGCGGCTTTCCGGTAGGGCGGCAAGCCAGTCGACTCTAGGGGCGTGCTCGATGACGAGTGCCGGGGCGATCGGTTTGTAGCGGCTGGAATTTTGCTGGGCCATTATCCGCTGCTGCTCGTACACCGGATTGTAGACCGTCATGTTACTGCGGGTGACAGGGGCCCGGTAATATTTCGCGGTGTTCTCGGCTTCGACGAGCCATGCTTCGGAGGCGATGGTCAGCGGGAGTTTCCACTTGGCCAAGTCACCACCGGCTTGGTTGAGGAGTGCGCCGACGATCTGTCGCAGGCTGCGGAGGTTCTCTGAGCGGCCATTGTAATTGGTGCTCCGGAGATTGTGGTGCACATCCGCCTGAACGAGCTGGATTAGTTTCAGCCCCGAGCCACCCTCACGGAACTGCTCGCTCATCCACTCGTCGGCTTTGGTCTTAGGCAGTTTTGCAACGAGCATGAAGCCGCGCTTGATGCCGTCGAGCCGTTTGCTGTCGTCCATGATGGTTGCAATCAGTTTTTCGTTGGCCTTCCACGCGGCGGACAGGTTGGGCGGACTTGGCTCGCTACTCCATTGCTTGTGCAACAGATCAGCGCGCATATCGAGCGCCCAGTCCTCTTCGCCGTCCGGCACAAAGCTCAGCGCGATTCTGGCCTTGGATTTGGTCGCCAATGGCCGAAGCAGTTGCGCGGCGTACTTGCGGCCGACAGGTTGCTTGCCACCGAACAGGCCGATGCCGACTTCCAGTTCCTCGGCAAGGCGAGTCAGATTTGCCTGGCCCACGCCGCGCAGTAAATTGCCGAGTGAAACCAGGTCGGTTTCGTTGGGCTTGCTTGGCGCTAGTTTTAAAATTTCGACAAAATCCTCCTGCGTGAGCATTGGTCGAGGCTTGTTGGTCGGCCGGATAGGAACCTTGGAGCCGCTTGGGATTGGTGGCGTGCTGATTGAAGGTGGTGTTGTGGGCTGGGTGATCGGCGTTTGGAGCAGGGATGTGATCAGGTGGCGGTACGCCTTTTCGGCGGATTCGTCGAATGGTAGTGACTGGATGTGTTTGCCAAGTTCCTCCCAACTACCGGCGTTGGCCAGCAGTCGGAACCGATCCGCTGCCTCCTTGGTTTTGTCCTTGGTCGGCTTGGTTTCTTTCTGTAGTTGGTCAACTGCCGAGAGGATGCCGTCGGGCGTTCGGTCAAACTTCACTGCTGTCAACGCAGCGTGCAATTTATCCTCCGGAGTTTTCGGCTTAGGCGGCTTACTGGGGCGGTCGGGGGCAATCGTTGGGCTGGGAGTCCTTGCCGGGGCCGTGATGACGTTTTTTGCTGGCAGACGGCGAATTGACTTTGGAGTCACGCCGGGCTTCACCTTTATCGCGGGAACAATGCGCTTGGGCGGTGCTTGGCCAAGTGCGATGAACGGCAGAACGCTCAAGCCGAGCAGCAAGATGGTGAATCGGCGAATCATCACGGGCGATTTTCTTTTTAGTGTAAAAAAGAGCCGACTTGCGTCGGCTGCTTTGGCTCAAAAAAATTTATGTGCTTAAAAACAATCAGGAGCCGGTGCCTTCGGGGCGTTTGCCAACGCTGGCGCCACGGGCATCCTCCTTCTTTTTCATGTCTTTTGGCTTGTTGCTCTTCTTTTGGCCTCGGCACTTGGAGCAGACATTTTTGTTGCCCTGACATTTTTTTGGCAGCGGCAATGCCTGCACCTCGGACAAGTCCATGCGGGCGAGCCGCACGACGGCCTCGAGGTTTTTCTGGTGATCCTCCGACGCCTTGGCATCGGTCTTGGCGGTTTGCTCGGCGAGCAGGCGGAAGTTTTGGCGGGCTTTCTCGAGCGGTTCCTTCCATTCCTTCTTCTCGGCCAACTCGAGGCGCATCAGCCAGCCGGTGTAGTACTGCGCGCTGGCGAGTGAGGAGCGAACCTTGCTTTCCAGTTCCCGGTCGTCGCCCTTGGCCGTTTCATCGAGGAGATGCTGCATCGAAAGCATGGCTTCCGGCAGTTCGCCGATGTAGATGCGGGCGTTGGCGCGGGCGAGCTGCAACTGCTGCCGCTTGGCCGTCTCGGTATTCGGCAGGGTGGCGAGGGCCTCATTGTAGGCGTCGATCGCCTGTTGCCATTGCTGGCCGGCTTCGAAATCCAGCGCGGCCTGGATACTCGCCTTGGCATCCTCGCGCGCTAGCCCGTTTTGGCCGGGGCCGTAGTGGTAGGCCAGCAACGCCACGGGGGCGAGCGCCCACAGGAGGATAAAAAGGTTTTTTTTCATGATATTTCCTTAATTATTGGGCCACTTTTGTTCGACGACTCCGTCCACTCTGCCACGGGCTTCCGAAGAAGGCAAGGCCCACAGGCAGCAACGCCAGTAGCCCTGCACCGGTGGCAACGCAGCCCAGTGCCAGTTCGCGGCGGCCCTTTTCGCCGGGATCCACGAGGTTGCGAACGCCGGCCAACTCGGCCAGTTGCGTGGTGGAAATCTGCACGTTGTTGACGTCCACGTACTCTCCGCCCAAGCGCTTGGCCAACTGCCGCAGCACGCGGGCGTTTTGCCTCGACATGTGGCCATCGATGAACACGCCGCGCCGCGGATCGCCCACGCCGGCGACGAACACCTTGTTAATCGAGGGAGGGAGCTTGGGCAGGCCGGTGTCCGCCACGGTGTCGCCATCGCTGATGATCAGCAGCGTGGTGCTGTCTGGCTCCCAGCCTTTGGCCAGGCGCACTGACTCCTCGATGCCGTCGATCAGGCTTGTCTTGCCAGGATCGAACGCCATGTCGAGCGGTAGGTCGTCGAGGATGTTCTTGACGACATTCAAGTCGTGGGTGTCCACCACGACTGGCTTGGCCCCGGTGAAAAACGCGACGATGCTGATCCGTACTTGGTCGAGCGCGATCCGTTCGAAGAGCGACAGCAATACCTTGGCACCTCGCTGGGCGCGCGTACGTTTTTTTTGTTTGCCGGAATCGAAACCGCCATCATCGAGCTGCATGCTCGGCGACACATCCCAGGCGATGATCAGGTGGCGGTAGCCGCCCTCGGGAATCTTGTCGTAATTCGCCATGCGTGGCCGGATGAAAAACAGGGTGACCAAGCCCCACGCCATCGCGGTCAGTGCGAGCACGCGAATCGGCGGTGCGATGCGGGTCCACACCCGCGCTTGGCCAAGCGGTCCGAACGCGAGCCGTGCCACCCGCCGTGTGCGCCGACTGTGCCACCCCTCCGCCAGCCCGGCGAACACGCCTGCGCCAAGCGCCACCCAAAGGGCTAAGGTCGCCGCGTCGGTCGTGATGTTAGGAATGTTCATCGGTTGGTCACCATGGCGTGAATCTTATGCCGAGGAGCGAGAGCAGTTGCAGGCCGAGCAACGACAGGCCGGCGAGGGCAAACGGGCGGAAGTTGTCGGCGGGGATCGGTGTCTCCGGCTCGAACTTGGCCGGGCGCATCGAGTCGATCCTCTCGAATACTGTCTGCAGCGCCGCCGGATCGCCCGCGACGAACGCCTCGCCACCGGTGCGGGCGGCGATCTCGTACACCTCCTGCTGCGGCTGTCCGTTGGCCACGTGAATGTAGTACAGCACGATGTCGGCCCCGCTTAGGTCGCTGGCGATTTTATCCCCCTGTCCGCTTAGGTCGCCGCTCATGCCGTCGGAAATCAGGATGATCATCCGGTCGCCCTCCGGCCGATTGGCGAGGATGCGGTACACCGAGCGCAGTGCAAGGCCGATGCGTGTGCCGCCCATGTACGGCGGCATGGCTTCCGGCTTCATGAACGGCGCGGAGTGCTTGAGCGCGGAGAGATCCTTCGTCAACGGCACCCAGTGCAGCACCTCGGTTCCGAACAGCGTCACGCCGAAGGCGTCGCCTTCGCGGTGGCCGACAAATTCCTGCAATGCTTCGACCGCCTTGTCGCTGCGTCGCCCATCGCCGAACGTCGCCGTCATGCTGCCGGAAACATCGAGTACAAACTCGATGCTCGAGAGCACTCGCTGATTGCCCTGGCTGAGCGGTCGCTGCGGCCCGGCCAGCAGCACGATTGCCACCGTCAGCAGTAGCGGTGCGCAGAGGTTCGCCAGCTTGACAACGCATTCCAGCCCACGGCCGCGTCTGGCGCCCGAGTGGTCAAACGGCATGGCCAGTGCGGTGCCGCGCCGCCGCCATTCCCAAACCAGTAGAAGCACCGGCAGCGCCAGCAGAATCAACACGGCTGGATGGGCGAAGGTCATTTCTTACGATTGCTTGGTGGTGCGGCGGTATGGCTCGACCAGAGCGGGGATGTCCACCGAGGCCGTGCCGGGCGGGCGGTGCAGCCAGTCCTCGAGGCCGCGAACCAGCGGCCCGGCCTCGTTGTGTGCCTTGAGTTGGTGGTGCAATTCCGCCAAGTCGCCGTCCTCTGGCAGATCAAGTCGTTCGCGCCAGTGCGAGAAAATCATGCGCTCGAGCCGCGCTCTGCCGTCGGTGTCGAGCGTGCCGTTGGCAGCCTGTTCGACGAGCGGTCGTAAGCATCCGGCCAAGTCCGGGCCTTCGTCCTCCCCTTGGTCAGGTGGCGTTTTCTTTTTACGGCCAAGCAGAAACAGCGGCCAGGCGGCGATGAACCACATGACTCCCAAGCCAATCAGCCAGGCGGTGTAACTGCCTGGCAACGACAGTCCGCCGATCTCGTCCTCGATCAGTTTGCCGTCGTGATCCTCCGGCAGGATGCCGCGGATGCGCACGGTGATCGGCGGGAGATTCGTGGGCATTGCGCCGTTGGTGTTTCGAAGGAACTTGGCCAGGTCGTATTCGCCCGGCACGAATCCGAAGTATCGTAGCTCGTACCGGTGGTCGTTGCCGTGCGGGAAAGTGTCGTGAATACGCAGGATGATCTTTGATTTGTCGCCGACCGGCGCGGCCTCGAGTTTGTCGCCGGGGAGGATCACCATTCGGCTGCCTTCCATGCCGACCGGAATGGTCCCAGGCGTTGCGCTGGTATCCTGTGCAGGCGGCTTGGCCAAGCCAGCGCAAATGATGCCGGCAAGAAGTCCAAGATTGGTCAAGCGGCAATTCATCGTGTGCCCCTTCCGAGGCAGTCGCGTTTGCGCAGGAAGCCACGAAGCCGGTGCAGGAACGGCTCGTTCATCGGCAGCTCGAGATGGTCGATACCGCCCCGGCGCAGCTCGGCGGCGGTGTCGTCGTCGCGGAACCATCGGCTCCAGCCGTGGCCGACAAACGCCTCGCCGGTTTCGGCTTCCTCACCTCGAAAAATCCCGGCACGCAATCTGCCTCGCTCGGCGGGATCGGTGAGTTGCAGCACTACACAGTCATGCTCCTGCGCGAGCCGTTTGAGGCGGTTGGCGGCTTCCGGCTGGCGCAGGTCGCTCAACACGATGAGCATCGCCCGGTTCGTCAGCACGGCGGAAAGTTGATCAAGTTTCTCGACGAGTGTGGTTTGCTCGTCGAACCGATAGTGGCGCAACTGGTGCAGCCATAGGAACACGCGGTGCCGCGACAAGCTTGGCCGAGCGTTGAGGGCGCGTTCGCCACAGCCGATCATGCTGACCGGGCTCATGCGGGCGAGCGCGGCCAGTGCCAGCCCGCCGGCGATCTGCACCGCCCAAGCGTATTTACTCATGCTCGTGGAGGAGACACACATCGAGCCGGACGTATCGATGAGCAGATAAATCGGCATTTGTTTGGGTGCCTCGTACTCCTTGATGAACGGCCGGCCCATGCGGGCGGTGACGCGCCAGTCTATCTGCTTTACCGGGTCACCAGCCTCGTACGGGCGGCTCTGCGCGTACTCAATGCCGGAGCCTACAAATGGCGATGAGTCGGTGCCATACTGCAGACTGTCGGCCAGGCGGCGAACGGCGATCGCAAACTGGCGTCCATCCAGTCCGTCGCACGATTCGAGGCTGCCGGTGAGGGGGTTCATCTGCGCTTGGCCGGGCGGCGGGCCGGTCAGCCGGCCTCGGAGAGAATTTCCTTGAGCACGCTCACGCTGGAGACGCCCTCTGCCATCGCCTCGTACTTCAGTCGGATGCGATGCAGTAACACGTCCTCGGCCAGCGCGTATAGATCCTCCGGCACAACGTAGTCGCGACCATGGATGAACGCCCTTGCTCGCGCGGCCTGGATCATTGCCAGGCCGGCACGCGGGCTGCCGCCGATCTCGATGCTTGGGTGCCGCCGTGTGCGGCGCACCACTTCGACGGTGTGTTTTTGAAACACATCACTAACGTGCACCTCCTGCACGGCGGCCATCATGCCGACGAGGTCGGTGACGGTGGCTACTGGTTTTTTATCGAGCAGGTCAAACGCCGTGCGCGGCACCGCGCCGCCGTCCGTTCGCTGAAGGCCAAGCTTGAGGCTGCGCTGCAGCACGTCCTCCTCCTCGCCGGAGGACGGGTAGTCGAGTCGGTGACAAAGCATGAAGCGGTCGAGCTGCGCCTCCGGCAGCTCGAACGTGCCGCTCTGCTCGATCGGGTTTTGTGTGGCGATGACAAGGAACGGTGCGGGCAGGGTATGCGTCTCGTTGCCGATGGTGACCTTTCGCTCCTGCATCGCTTCAAGTAGCGCGCTTTGTACCTTGGGTGCGGCCCGGTTGATCTCGTCGGCGAGGAGCAGGTTGGTGAAAATTGGGCCAAGGTGCGTGCGAAACTCGTTGTTGCGCTGGTCTAGTACCTCCGACCCGAGGATATCCGAAGGCAGCAGGTCGATCGTGAACTGTACGCGGCTGAAACGCAGGTCGATGGCGTTGGAGATCGTCTGCACCAGCAGCGTCTTGGCCAGGCCGGGTACGCCCTGCAGCAGCAAATGTCCGCCGGTGAACAGTGCTATCAGCAGCCGCTCGACGACCGTGTCCTGTCCCACCACCACCTCTGCCACGCGCCGGCGGACGTCCATCACAAGATTGGATTGAATCGTTTCCATGGGTTTGACGAGTGCACCCCTTGGTCAAGGGGAAAATGTTTTGTCGCGGCAGATTCTATGTTCCTGGCTTCGCTTAGCCAAGCGTGGTGTTTTGTTTACAAGGATTGAATCGCCACTGTTGGTAATTTTGCTTAAGTTTTCTTGCAACCAGAAGGACCATGATGCCACCCAGTTTTTATCGTTTAAGCATCGCATGTGTCGGCTTGGCTCTGGTTTCGGCCCAAGCCAAGCAAGATGTGAATCTCCTTGCGATCCATCCACAGCATTCCTATGCCGACGTCGAAAACATTGGTGAGTTGGAGGGGGCTCTCCGCGAAGCGCTAGGGAACCTCGGCGGGTATTCGTTTTCGCGTAGTTGGTGGAAATGGGATCGCCTTCGCCAACGCTACGTCGATGGCGGTCGAAAGGAGGATAACTCGACCCGGATTTTGCGCGGTGTGTTCCGCGGGTTGATCCTTGACTGGTACGCAAAGTTGGAGGCCGATGGCGAGGAAGACATGTTTTACATCTACTTCACCACCAATAGTGGTGACAAAACGAAACGCAATTCGGCTGATGGCCGAACGTTGCGGCGCGATTATCACGGGGGCGGCTATCACGGGGGTTGGGGGGGGGCGTGCCGAATGCGTATCTACGAGGAACTGGTTCGGCAAAATATGCTCACCAATGCGGAACAGGCGACGATGAAAAAAATCGTTTACCAAAGCCTTGAGTCCCGGTTTCTCGATTTCAAACGGGGATCCCAGCATGCGGACAATCACTCCTTCGGAAACGGCGGCGGCGTGGCCCTGGGGATCAAGCTGTTTCCGGGCGCACCACAGGCAAAGGAGGCCCGATCATGGCTCGATCGAATCTGGAATCACATGGCAGAGTACGGTGATTGGACCGAGTGGAACTATTACCCGTACGGCCCCATTTTCCTCCACGGGATGCTCGACATCGCTGAGGCAACCGGGCGGATTGATTCGGAAAGTAAACTGATCAACGCCATCGGAAAGCGATGTCTTCAATTCAACCACGGAGGCGGTGTGAAGGGTGGCCCAAACTGTGGAATCCGGCAGAGAAACGACTGGTCCAGCGTCTATGCCGATCCATGGAATGTGGGCTATTACGATGTCGAAACCTCAAGTCGTGACGGTAACTTTTGGTATCGCATGGCGCAGCACTATAAAAACCCGGAGTACCTTTGGGCGGCCGAACAGGTGGCCCTGGGTGGCCGTCCTCCTAACGGGCAGATGCCGCAGGAATATCAGTTGGCCTATAATAAACGATTTGGCTGGTTTGCAGAACGGGGCATCGAGCCACGAGTCCCAAAGATGCAGGCCAAGGTTGGATTGCTCAGTGAACTCAACCACCAAGTCAAGGAACGTATCTACCTCAATCCAGGGTTGGAACCGGACAAGCCTTACGCGGCCTTTTTTCTCTACGACAAAAAGGACAGCCACTTGGATAATGTGTCCGGTTTTCTTTACGAATATTCCTATAATGGCGCGAAGTTGCTTCATTCGTCTGGCAAATATAATAACGTCTATTCCGGAGATAAACTGAGGGGCGGCGGCAGTGGGAATGAAAGTCTTGATGCTCTGCTGGTGGTTCACAACCGGCATCAGTTTCCTCTGCACCCGGATCGATTGGGTGACAATCGTGATTATCGTCGCATGTATATGGCCAAGCATTTGCCCGACTTGGCCACTGCAAAGAACAACGATTTAGGCGATGCCTACGGGCAGTTCGGGTTCGCGGATTATTTTGGCCCGGATAGCCAATGGATCCGCAAGACGGTGTTGACAGTAGAGGGTTATCTGATCGTGGCGGACGAGTATCAGGTCGGCCAAAAGCTTGATCAGGACTATCACGCTGGACCGGTTTGGCATTTGGCGCGGGTCGAAGGACGAAAGCCTGGTCGACAAGAGAAAAACTGGTTTGGAGCACCAGCTTTTGCCCAGGCATGGTGGCAGAATGAAAAGATGGGCGTCGCCGTTTACATTCATGATCACAGGCAAATGGTTTATGGCACGATTAATCAGAACTGCTCGCAGGATCTCGAATTGAACACAACCGCATATGCCTATCGACCGATAAAGGCAGGCCAAACGGAACGTTTCCTCGGCGTGCTGATTCCGCACAAATTAAGCACGCCTGCAGGCAGCATCGTTCGAGGCGTGAAAACTTCGGTCAGTAAAAAAGGAAAATTTTTGGCAACCATCGGTGGGGTAAAAGTCGAGATGGATAGGAACGGTAATTGGTGGGTCAACCGATAATCCTATGAACTATTTAAAAATTTTAACTGGAGCATTGTTGTTGACCGTTGCCGGGCATGCTCAGGAGGAATTCAAATTAAAACATCCGTATCCTGATTATTCCGTTTTTTCGGATTTTGAGATCACGGCGATGGCCAACCGCGTCCGGGCGAGCAACC
>Ga0209034_10001053_pt1 | contig 13720 bp, 13 predicted proteins | sample MarorgKNORR_S2LV_2_FD_188219 | JGI IMG/M metagenome (GOLD analysis project Ga0209034, IMG submission 188219) | Marine microbial communities from the Southern Atlantic Ocean, analyzing organic carbon cycling - 250m_A/KNORR_S2/LV (SPAdes) (version 2) | ecosystem: Environmental > Aquatic > Marine...
ATTTCTATATTTATTGTCATTTTAATAGCAAAATATTATTTATTTGAAGCTTATTTTAAAATCTTTTTGTGGTTGTCAATTTTGATTGTTTTGGGTTTAGCTATTCCATTATTAACCGAATTGGTGGTTCTTGGAGGTGACATTAATCGAATGAATACGATTTTTAAATTTTATTTTGAATCATGGATTATTTTGAATATTGCAATATCAATAATTATCCCAATTATATTTATAGAACACTTATCATCTTATAAATCTAAAATTGTTTTTTTATCACTTTTAGCTTCTATTTCAGTCATAGCACTAATTTATCCGATATTTGCAATTCAAGTTAGAGTGTCCGATAGATTTTCCAATAATACACAGGGATTGGATGGGATGGAATTTATGAAAAATAATGTGTATTATATCAACGATCAACCCATAGATTTAAATGAAAGCTATAAGGCTATCAATTGGTTGAATCAAAATATTTCTGGTAATCCAAATATTGTAGAAGCTTCAGGTAGTTTGTATAGTTGGACATCTAGAATTTCAATTTATACAGGACTTCCTACAGTATTAGGATGGGATTGGCATCAAAAACAGCAACGATCATTAGAGGCAAATTCTATTATCAAAAGAAAAAATGATATAGATACTTTTTACAATACTTTATCTGATGAATATATGATAGATTTTCTTGATTATTATGGGATTGAATTAATTATTTTAGGTCCTTTAGAAAAAACTCTTTACGAGAAAAATGGCCTTATAAAATTCAACAATTTAAATGATAAATTTATTGATATTTACAAAGAAGATGACTTTAGAATAATAAAATACATTGGAGCAAGTGATGAGTAATTATAAATATATATTTTTTGATATTTATGGGACTTTAGCAGGTTTTTATCCAGAGAGAGAAAAGATTCAACAAAAAATTCTTTCGAAAAATCAAATTTATTTAACTGAAGAGCAGATAAGTATGGGATATAAATTTGCTGATGAATTTATGACTGTTCAAAAAAAAACTAATCCACTAAGAAATTTAAGTGCTATTGATAAGAAAAATTTTTTTTCGAAGTATGAACAAAAAATTTTAGAAGCTAATGGTATTGTTGTAGAAGATGAAAAGTCTTCAAGAATATGGGAGCAAATTTCTAAAGAACCATACGATCTAAAGATATTTGATGATGTATCAGAAAACTTAAAGTGGTTAGCCAGTAAAGGAATAAATTCAGCAGGAATTACAAACATGGATATTACTGGAGAAAAATTATTAAAAAATTTAAGCTTGGAAGGATTACTTCAATTTATAGTTACCTCTTTAGATACACATTCAGAAAAACCAGACTCCAAGATATTTTTATTTTCAATGGAAAAAGCAAACGTGAAAGCAAATGAAAGTATCTTTATTGGAGATCAAATTGAATCTGATATTATGGGAGCAAAAAATGCAGGAATGTTCCCCATATTGATAGATAGATATGGGTACTATAAAGATTTTTCAGACACTCTTAAAATAAAAAACTTAGACGACCTTAAGAAAATATTTTAAAATCGTCTAAGTATATTCCATTATCTAGGCATCAAAAGACAAAAAGAACTCGTATGGATGAGGTCGTAATCTAATTGGGTCAGCTTCATTTTCTCTTTTGTAATCTATCCAGGCTTTAATTATGTCTTCTGTGAAAACTCCTCCCTTTAGAAGAAAATCATGATCTTCTTCAAGTGCATCTAATGCTTCTTCTAAACTAGAAGGTACCTGAGGTAGTTTTTTCTGTTCTTCAATGGGCAATTCAAATAAATCATGCTCTAAGGGTTCTCCTGGATCATAACCATTTTCTATTCCATCTAATCCAGCTAAAAGCATTGCTGAAAAAGTTAAGTAAGGGTTACATGTAGGATCTGCTGATCTAAATTCAATCCTTTTTGCCTTTGGATTATCAAAATACATGGGTACTCTACAAGCAGCAGATCTGTTTCTCGCTGATATAGCAAGAATAGTTGGTGCTTCATATCCTGGAGTCAACCTTTTATAAGAGTTTGTAGTAGGTGCTGCTAATGCCATTAATGCTTTTCCATGCTTAATTAATCCACCTGTGTAATTAAGTCCCATTTCAGACATACCAGCATATCCTTTTCCAGCAAATAATGGTTTACCGTCTTTCCATATAGATTGATGGGTATGCATTCCAGTACCGTTATCTTCAAAAATTGGTTTTGGCATAAATGTAGCAACTTTTCCATATCTTTTGGCTACATTTTTAACTACATATTTATATGCCATAACATTATCTGCAGTTTCCAACAAAGTATTATAGACAATATCTATTTCTCCTTGTCCAGCAGTAGCTACTTCATGGTGATGTTTTTCTACTTTAATCCCAAAAGTATCTTGCATAACCCTTATCATTTCATTTCTTATGTCTTGCTGAGTATCTACAGGAGAAACTGGAAAATATCCTCCTTTGTGTTTTGGACGATTGGCTAGATTTGGGGTCTCTTGATCCATCATGTAAGGTTCTCCAGAATTCCAAATTCCTTCGTCAGAATCAATAAAGTGAAACCCATGATTTGGTCCATAATCAAAATTTGCAGAATCAAATATGAAGAACTCAACTTCTGGACCCCAGTAAGAAGTATCTCCCAATCCTGTTTTAATTAAATATTCTTGTGCTTTTTTTGCTACATATCTAGGATCTTTATTATACAAACCTCCTTTGACGGGATCTTTTATATCAGCTATTACAGTAACTTGACCATCATTAAAAGGATCTAATTTCAGGGTAGAAGAGTCAGGAACCAATAACATGTCTGATTCATCAATTGATTGAAACCCACGAATACTTGACCCATCAAAACCTGTTCCTCCAGTAAAAAGAGCATCGTTTACTTCACTTATTGGTAAAGAAACGTGTTGCCACACTCCTGGAAGATCTATAAATTTTATATCTAGTATGTCACATCCATTATCGTTCATTAATTTTAATGCTTCTTTTGATTCATTAGCCATAAGATAACTCCATATATATATTTTGAATATAAATAATTATAATATCTATTATGTGTTACAAATTTGTTAATAATCAATACTAGAATATGATTGATTCAAAAAAAATTATATATAAAGGAAAAAAAGCAGTTGATGAATGGATAACTAATCATCCTGATCAAAGATTAGATCTATCCAACTTGCGTTTTGAGAGATATGATTTTAAAGGTTGGCGATTATCTCGATCAATATTTAATAACGCCTCATTTATAAATTGTAATTTTTCTGATGCTGATATATCTGAGATTTCAGCATTGAATACTAATTTTTCTGGTTGTGATTTTAATAATGCTTCTCTTAATAGGTCAAATTTTTCTGGTTCCAATTGTACAGACGCTGATTTTACTAATGCTTGGTTATATAGATGTAATTTTTCGGGTGCTGATTTGTCAAATGCAAATTTTCATTTAGCAACAACACACAAAGTAAAATGGCCAAACGATATTATTTTGAAATAAAATCTAAGAATTAGCAATTTTAATAAATTCTGTTATTTTTATGGCATCCTTTTCACCAACAGTTTCTACACCACTTGATACATCTAATCCCCAAGGAGAAAAATTATCCATTAAGTTTCCAATGTTATTTGGACTTAATCCACCTGCAACTAAAATATCATCCATTTCTATAATACTTTTATATTTCTCCCAATTAAATTTTTCCCCAGTTCCTCCTTTTGAATATTTTGAATAACAATCCAAAATTATAAGTCTGGATACTGAAAAATACTTTTCTACATATCTAAGTATTTCAGAAAAGTTATGTGTTTCTTTTATGTGGATTTGTTTTATTACAGGCTTTGTAATTTTTTTTATATACGTGATATCTTCATTCCCACATAATTGAATAATATCAATATCTAATAATTCTGAAAATTTATTTATATGATCATAGTTCTCATTTGCAAATAGTCCAGCTAATTTTATTTTGGAGTTTTTTTTCAATATATAATTTTTTATTTCTTTTACTAGGCTTTCACTTTTTCTTTCATTTATGTATCTTTTTGATTCTTGAATAAAATTTAATCCCAAATAATCTGCATTATTATCTATAACCACTTTTGCATTTTTTATATCTTTTATCCCACAGATTTTTATTTTAGGTTTCATTATTATTTTCTTTTATATCTTTTATTATTTGACTAATATTATTAGATTTCATTATTGATTCTCCTACTAATAAGCCATTAGCTCCGTTTGAAACCATTTTTAATGCGTCGTTATGATTTGAAATACCACTTTCTGCTATTTTGAAGATATCTTTTGGAATTAATTTAGATAATTTCACAAAATTATCTAAAGAGGTCTTTAGAGTTGCAAGATTTCTATTATTAATTCCTATAATTTCTATATCTATTGAAAGAGCTTTTCGTAACTCACTTTCATCAAAAATTTCTACAATAACACTTAGTCCTAACAACTTTGCCAATTTGTATAATTGAATATATTTCTTTTCTTCAAGAATTCTAACTATTAGAAGTACACAATCAGCACCTAATTTTTTTGCTTCATATAACTGATACTCATCAAAAATGAAATCTTTTTGAAGTACGGGTATTCTTTTGTTTTTTGAAATTTTTAATACATCTGTTAGATCTTTATTACTCCCTCGAAAAAAATCTTCCTCAGTTAGTACTGAAATTGCATCTGCACCTGATTTTATGTAGATTTCAGCTTGTTTATTTGGAATAAGATTTGTATCCATGATTCCAGCTGAGGGAGATTGTCTTTTCATTTCTGCAATTAGTGTAATGTTGTTATTATCTAAAACTTCCTCAAGTTTAATAATTTTTTGATGAAACTGTATATCTTCTTTTAATTTGCTCAGTGGTTGCAAAGCTTTTTTTATTTCTAAGCGATTTTTTTTCTTTAGAATAATTTTATCTAAAATAGACATTAGCTATATCTTCTTTGAAAAATTTATAAGTTCTTCAAGTTTCTTCATTGCATTTCCAGATAAAAGATTTTCTTTTGCTATTTCATAACAAGAATCTATATCATTGTTGGGTTTATCTAGGGATATAGCTATTGCGGAATTCATTAGTATAGACTCTAAAACTGATTCTAAATCTAAGTTAATATTTTTTACAGAATTTAATCTAAAACATTCAAGGATTTTTTTTGCAGACTCTTTTGGAGATTTAATGATCAAATGTTTAGAAGAATACTTATTTGGTATTCTTGGTTGTAAAATTATTTCTTCAAAATTTTTTTCAGAATCATATATATATGTATCATTATCAATTTCTATTTCATCGGCTCCAGATTTTCCACTTAATGTTATTATTCTTTCAGTTTTAAGAATTTTAGCAGCCAAAGCTATTTTTTTTGCAATCAATTTATTTGGAGTGCCTATTATTTGTTTTGTTACAGATGCAGGATTAGTCAATGGGCCTAAAAAATTAAATATTGTCCTTATTCCAATTTCTCTTCTCAAAGGAGCAGCATATTTCATGGAAGGATGGAAGCTTTGTGCAAATATGAATACCAAATTGATATCTTCAAGACATTTACTTGCTTGATCAGGAGTTAAATTGATATTTACCCCTAACTCTTCTAAAACATCCGCAGATCCACTATTACCTGTCATGGCCCTGTTTCCATGTTTTGCAACGGGTATTCCTGAAGATGCAACAATTATAGAAGACGCAGTTGAGATGTTTAGCCATTTAAGTCCACTTCCTCCTGTTCCACACATATCTATAGCATTTTCGTTATTTGGAACTTTTAAAGAATATTTTCGCATTATACTAGCCATCCCAGCAATTTCTTCAGCAGTTTCTCCTTTGATCGTCAAGGAAGTCATTAATGACCCAAACTGCGAAGGTAACATTTTGCCGGACATAATTTGTTCCATTGCGTGCTGAGATTCTTCAAAACTTAAATTTTTTCCAATGGTAGCTTTTTGAATTGTGTCTAGAATATTCATTTTGTCTATTTATTCACAAAATTTGCTAGTAGATCCATCCCATATTCTGTTTCTATAGATTCTGGATGGAATTGTAACCCTTCTATATCAAATTTTTTATGTCTTATTGCCTGAATAATGCCTGATTCGCTTTTTGCAGAAATTTCAAAATCATCTGATAAAGATTTTTCTTCTATTATTAACGAGTGATATCGAACTGCTTTAAACGGGTTAGGTATATTTTTAAAAATCCCTTCTTCATCATGTGTTATTAATGAGATTTTACCATGCTTTATTTCTTTAGCTTGAATTATGTTTGCTCCATGTACAAAGCCTATACATTGATGTCCCAAACATACTCCTAATATAGGGGTAGTATTTCTAAAAGCTTTTATAACATCATTAGAAATACCAGCATTTTTGGGATTTGATGGTCCAGGAGAGATTACTATATGTGAAGGTTTTAATTCTTCAATTTTATCTAAACTTGTTTCATTATTCCTTAGAACCAACACATCCTTGTTCAATTCACAAATATATTGATATAGGTTATAGGTAAATGAGTCATAATTATCTAATAGTAAAATCATTACTTAATACCTCTTTCAGCATCATCAATGGCTCCAATAAGTGCTTGCATTTTATGTAATGTTTCTTGATATTCATTTTCTATGATTGAATCTGCTACAATCCCTCCACCAGCTTGAAGATATACAGTTTTGTCTTTTAATATTAGCGTTCGTATGGCTATACAGGTATCCATGTTTCCATTATAAGAGAAATATCCTACTCCTCCTGAGTAAGGTCCTCTTTTTTCAGGTTCTAATTCAGATATTAATTGCATCGCTCTAACCTTTGGAGCTCCAGAAACGGTACCTGCAGGGAATGCTGCTCGCATTGCATCAAATTGGTCATATTTTTTATCTAGTTTTCCTACAACATTTGAAACAATATGCATAATATGTGAATATTTTTCAATTTCCATTTTTTGAGTCACTTTTACCGTACCTGGTTTTGCCACTCTTCCTACGTCATTTCTTCCTAAATCTAAAAGCATTAAATGTTCAGCTAACTCTTTTTCATCAGATATTAATTCATTTGATATCAAATTATCTTCTTTTTCATTTTTTCCTCTCGGCCTTGATCCTGCTATAGGATGTACGGAAATTTCCTCGTTATTAGCTTTAATTAGAAGTTCAGGAGACGCACCGATAATTTGAAAATCTTCGAAATTAAATATAAACATGTATGGAGAAGGATTAATTGTTCTTAAGCATCGGTAGATATCTATTGCCGAAGCTTCAGTTTTTTTTGATAATCTTTGAGAAAAAACCACCTGAATTATTTCACCAGAATAAATGTTATCTATGCATTTTTGTACTGCTTCAGAATATTGTTCTTTAGTCATGTTTTTTTCATACTGTTCAATTAATTGCTCTCTACTTGATTCTTTTTCAATATCTAAGCTTACATTAAAACTTTTTGGAACTGGTTTGTTAATTTGTTCAATAATTTTATCGATATTTTCGACAGCTTTTTTGTAAGTTTTTTCAGAATTATCATCGTTATTAATTTTTGTGTAAACTATTATGAATATAGTTTGTTTTACGTGATCAAAAACCACCAAAGATTCTGTCAACAAAAAAATTGATTCAGGAACCTCTAGATCGCCCTTTTTATTTTTTATGACTGTATCTTCGAAGTAAGATACTGAATCATAGGATATATATCCAACTGCACCTCCAGTAAAAGGAGGTAGTTTCTTTATTTCAGGTACTTTATAAGAATTAATTTCATTTTTTACTTCAAGCAGTGGATCAACTTCACCAAGCTTCTCGTTTTTTCCTGTCTTAATTATCTTTCTAGGATTTATTCCTATAATTGAATATCTAGCTAGATTTTCTCCTCCAGTTATTGATTCTAATAGAAAAGAATAACTATTTTTTGCTAGCTTTAAGTAAATAGATAAAGGGGTATCTAAATCTGCTCTGATCTCCTTATATATTGGTATCAGATTGTATTCTTTTGACAGTTGTTTGAATTCTAATGATGTGGGATTATAAGCCATTTTTTTACCAGATATTTTTGTATGTAGATATTTTCATCTTTTCTCTTACTAAAGTCATAGTTTTATCTGCTACTTTTCTAGCATTTGAAATTCCTTTATCCAAAGATTCTTCAACAATATTGAAATTTTTTTCATAATAGTTTCTTTTGTTCCTGATTGGTTCTAAAAACTCATTCAAAATATCTGATAAATAATTTTTGATTTCTACGTCGCCAATGTTACCTTTACGATATCTTTCCTTAAAATCTTGAACATTTGGATCGTTTTCAGTAAATGCATCTAGATATTGAAAAACAGGATTTCCTTCTACTTTTCCAGGAATATTGGCTCTTATTCTATTTGGATCTGTGTACATACCTCTAACTTTTTTTGCAACATCATCTTTAGAATCTGAAAGTAAAATAACATTCCCTTGACTTTTACTCATTTTACCTTTTCCATCAATTCCTGATAATCGACCAACTTTTCCTATTAGAGTTTCTGGTTCTGGAAAAACTTCACCATACATTCTATTGAATTTTCGAGCAATTTCACGTGACATTTCTAGGTGAGGGGCCTGATCTTCACCCACCGGAACTAAATGTGCTCTTGGTAATAAAATATCGGCAATTTGACTTATTGGATAATTGAAAAATCCAGCACTTCTTTGTTCAATTGGTAAAGAATCTAACTCTCCTTTTAGAGTTGGATTTCTTTCTAACATTCCTAAAGGTGTGATAAAAGACAATAACATGCTCAATTCTGCATGTTCTGGTACATAACTTTGGATTACGAAATTGGATTTATCAGGATCTAAACCAACAGCAAGCCAATCAAGAGTGACATCTATAACAGACTGCTTGATTAAATCTGTGTCATGGAAATGATCACTTAAGGCTTGATAATCAGCTATGAGAAAATAACATTCATATTCATCTTGAAGTTGAATCCAATTGTGTAGAGCACCAACATAATGTCCTAAATGTAGTGCACCAGTGGGCCTAATCCCTGTCAATATCCTTTTTTTATTTTCCATGATTTTACTTATAGGCTTTTGTATTAGAATGTAATAAAAACAATTTATTATAATATTTTACCTAAATGAAGGGTAATGGGTTAATAATAAAGTGGACAGACTTGAATAAAAATGAAATCAAAAATGAAATCACATTATGGCTCATGGGAATCTACTATAACTCCACAAAAAATAATTGAAGGTGGATTAAGGTTTAGCGAAATAAGGTCTAATAGTTCTGAGCTATATTTTCTAGAAGGAAGGCCAGAAGAAGCTGGAAGATATGTCATAGTAAAACAGAATAGTTCTGGAGAAATAGAAGACGTCATTCCAGAAAATTTTAATTCGCGAAATGCAGTTCATGAATATGGAGGAGGCTCATTCGCTGTTGGTAAAAAAAATATTTATTTTACTAATTGGGATGACCAAAGAATATATGTTGTTGCAGAAAAAAACACATCTGCTCTAACTATTGAACCTCCTTTTGAAAAATCAATAAGATATAGTGACTTAACGCTATCTTATGATGAGGAATGGATATTTTGCGTAAGAGAAACTCATTTTGAAAAAGGAGAAGCAAAAAACGAACTTGTTGCTATTTCTACATCAAAAAACCACACAATAGTTTTATGCACAGGTAGAGATTTTTATTCTTCTCCAAGAATAAATCCTGCAAATAATGAGATTTGTTGGCTGGAATGGGATCATCCAAATATGCCCTGGGATGGAAGTGAATTATACATAGGAAATTTTGATTCTAATGGAGTTAGTAATAAAAAATTAATAGATGGATCAAAGAATATAAGTATTATTCAACCTGAATGGAGTGAATCAGGTCAATTAATTTATATTAGCGATGAATCCGGTTGGTGGAACTTAAAAAAATATTCAGATAATAAAAAGTCTACAATATTAGATGAAGAAACTGACCATGGTGAACCTGCTTGGAATTTTGGCGTCAGAACATATTTTATAAAAGATAATTTTATTTACTTGAGAGGGTCTTCAAAAGACAATAATAAAGGTTTGATTAGAAAAATAAATATTTCTGGTGAAATAGTTGAAGAAATAGAAATTTTACATACTTCTATAGGAAGTCTAAGCTTTTTTGATAATAAAGCTTTGTATATAGGAGCTTCACCTGTATCTAATAGCGAAATCGTATCTCTTGATTTAGAAAAAAAAGAAATTAAAACAATTAAAGAATCTAGTAAATTAGAAATTGATAGTGAAGAAATTTCTATACCTGAAGAAATCACTTTTACTACTACAGAAAGTGCTACCGCATACGGCTATTTTTACAAACCTAAAAATAAAAAATATCAAGGCAACTCTGGAGAAAAACCTCCTGTGCTAGTAATAAGTCATGGAGGTCCAACGAGTGCAACTAGCAATGCTTTAAATTTATCAGTTCAGTACTGGACTAATAGAGGGATTGCTGTAGTTGATGTAAATTATAGAGGTTCAACTGGTTATGGGAAAAAATTCAGAGATTCACTAAAAGGTAATTGGGGAGTATATGATACTGATGATTGCATTGCAGCAGTAGACTATCTTTCTGAAAAAGGTCTTGTAGATTCTGAAAGAGCAGCAATTAAAGGAGGCTCAGCTGGTGGTTATACAACAATAAATGCATTAACTTTCCACGATAGATTTGCAGTAGGAGCTACTTATTATGGAATTGCAGATTTGTCAGTTTTTATTGATGACACTCACAAATTCGAATCAAAATACCTTGAATCATTAATAGGTAAGTACCCTGAAGAAAAAGAAAAATACTATGATAGATCAGCAATTAATTTTACAGACCAGCTATCTTGTCCAATGATAATTTTTCAAGGAACAGAAGATAAAATAGTGCCACCATCTCAAGCAGAAATTATGGCTGAAGGATTAAGAGATAAAAAAATCCCTTTTTCTTTAGTAATGTATGAAGGAGAGCAACATGGATTCAGACAATCCAAAAATATAATTTCTTCATTGGAATCTGAACTTTATTTTTATAGCCAAGTACTTGGATTTGAGCCTTTTGATAAATTAAAAACAATAAATATTGAAAATTCAGAAGAAATAAAAAAATGTTAATTCTTATTCATCCTAGTGAAGGTAAATCTTCTAAGTTAACTGTAACCAATCTTTATCATTAATTTCAAATGAGTTTTCAAATTTTCGTATCAGCTCATCATATTTACTGACGTTACGTTCAACAAAATTAATGTTACTCTCAACATGTTTAATGTTTTTAGAACCTATAATTAAAACATCAATTTCAATTCTATGTAATGAAAAAGCCATAGAGAGTTCAATGGGGTCTATATCTGACAAATTCATATCCACTGAATCACAAAGAATCTTTAATCTATCAAAGTAAGGTCTACCATAACTATCATTATAAGTGCCTGACCAATTTTCATTTTTTCTTATCACACCACTTAAAGAACCATTTGCTATTGGTCTTTTAGCAATAATTCCTAATTTTTTTATGTTTGCATCTTTAAGAATATTTTTTGTTCGAGCTCTTTGGTCAGCTATATTATAACTAGTTTGTAAAGTGTCAAAGATATTTGAATTAACAGCCCATTTGGCTGCCATATTATCACCTGAATAACCTATAAACCTTGTTTTTCCTTCTTGCTGTGCATCTTGCAGTGCTCTTATGACATCTCCTTTTTGTAAAATGTGGACATCACAAGAGTGTAATTGCACTAGATCAACATAATCAGTTTTTAAATTTTTTAAACTATTTTCAATTGAATTTTTTATTTTTTTGTAATTCCATTCACTATCAGAAGAATTAGTACTTCCTGTTCCAGCTTTGGTGGCTAAAAAAAACTCATTTCTCCTATCATTAACTGCTTTACCAATTAACTTTTCACTTTCATTATATGAAGCTGCAGTGTCTAAAAAATTTATACCATTGTCCAAAGCAAAATTAAGTAACTTGTTAACTTGGGAATAACCTGATTCCCCTAATTCAAATCCTATTTCGGCTAAACCAATCCCTAACCTACTTACTTTTTCATTAGTTGAACCAAAATCATTGTAAATCATAAAATTCTCTCCACCTTCCACCTATTAAATTAAACAAAAATTGCAAAAAATTCTTTAGTAGATTTTTTGCAATTTTATGTCTTTATATAAATTTATATAAAAATATATATATAAATAATAACTAAGAGGCTTTACCAATCTTGAACATTTTTGTTCCACATTTTGGACATGTTCCTTGAGTAGCTGGTCTGCCATTTTTCATAGTTATTTGTTGGGGGTTATCCATATCTCGTTTCCCCTTGCATTTCATGCAATAAGCTTCCATAAGGACCTCCGGTCAATCCTTTGTTTATTTTTATAATATATTTATATACTATTCCAAGATAAATTACTACATATATTTGAATTGATTTACTCTATATTCTCTTCTGCTCAATCTAATATACTATAATTAAGTATAAATTCTTATTATTTCATTTTTTTATACAATATAATTATTTAGTACTAAAAATATAATTAAATATAAATATTTTGTCCAATTTAAATAGAATTATTGAAGAAATCGAAGAAGTAGAACGATCTGCCAATGGTCAAATTGATCAACAAACAATTAATTTTGATCAATTGGAAAACTGGCGTATATTTTTCTTAGGTCGGAATGGGGAAATATCTAAATTAATGAAATACCTCTCTTCTGTTTCCGATGAAAACAAACGAATAATTGGGCCGAAGATAAATAATTTAAAAAAAAGTCTATCAAATAAATACAATTTAGCAGAGAAAAAAATTAATCTTAAAGATAATGCTATTTCAGAATTTGATTTCACTTTACCCGGTAGGCCTGTGAATTTAGGTAATTACCATCCAACAACTTTAATAATTAGAGAAATCTGTACTGCTTTTTCAGAGATGGGATTTCAAATAATAGAAGGTCAGGAAATAGAAACAGAAAAATATAATTTTGATTTATTAAACATACCAAATGATCATCCAGCTAGAGATCAATGGGATACTATTTGGTTACAAACTGAAAATACTAATGTTAAACATCTTCTTAGAACTCATACATCTCCAATGCAAGCAAGAGTAATGGAAAAAAGTAAGCCTCCACTTAGAGTTGTTATTCCAGGAAAATGTTATAGATATGAAGCGACAGATGCTACTCATGAGTGGCAATTTCATCAAATTGAAGGATTAGCAGTTGATAAAAATATTTCTTTTTCAGAATTAAAAGGGACTTTGTTTGAGATGGCAAGAAAGTTATTTGGATCTGACCAAAAAGTAAGATTTAGGTGTGATTTTTTCCCTTTTGTAGAACCAGGAGTAGACATGTCAATAGAATGGAATGGTAAATGGATAGAAATCCTAGGCGCTGGCATGGTACATCCTAAGGTTTTGGAAGGGGTAGGATACAATCCCAAAGAATATAGTGGATTTGCTTTTGGATTAGGCCCTGAAAGGATCTCTATGTTAAAAAATAAAATTTCTGATATAAGAAATTTCCATTTAAATGATTTGAGATTTTTAAATCAATTTACTATCTAGTTATGAAATTACCTTTAAACTGGCTAAAAGAATATATAACCTATAATGTTTCTCCAGAAGAGATCGCAGAAAATCTGACGATTATTGGACTTGAAGTAGAATCAATATCCGAAATAGGAATTATTTCCGGTGTAATTGTAGGAGAAATTCAAAAAATTTCTAAACATCCAAATGCTGA
>Ga0209034_10001054_pt1 | contig 13716 bp, 13 predicted proteins | sample MarorgKNORR_S2LV_2_FD_188219 | JGI IMG/M metagenome (GOLD analysis project Ga0209034, IMG submission 188219) | Marine microbial communities from the Southern Atlantic Ocean, analyzing organic carbon cycling - 250m_A/KNORR_S2/LV (SPAdes) (version 2) | ecosystem: Environmental > Aquatic > Marine...
CATCGAATGGTTTCGAGACAATTGGCCCGGCATGATCATGATCAAAGGCGTGCAGACGGTGGAAGACGCAGAAATAGCTGCTGACATGAAATTAGATGGGGTGATTCTGTCTAACCATGGAGGTCGTCAACTTGACTACGCCCCATCACCAATTGACCTCGTTGCACCCGTAGCTGACGCAGTCGGCGACCGTACCGCCGTCATTTGTGATGGCGGCGTGAGGAGAGGTAGCGACATTGTAAAGGCTGTTGCCATGGGCGCCGATGCCTGCATGATTGGCAGGGCCTACTTCTATGCCCTAGGAGCGGCAGGCGAACGGGGCGTCGACTGGGTATTGGAATTTCTCCGCGCGGGCGTAGAACACACAATGGCATTGTCAGGTGTTGGCTCCATAGATGATCTCACTAGGGATCTGATTGAGGTTCGTTCCTAATGACTCGGATTGAGCACGAGGGAGACGAGTCACCAGTACAAAACGTTTTGTTCATTATGTGTGACCAACTCCGATGGGATTCACTTGGATGTGTTGGACATCCGTTCATAGAGACCCCAAATATTGATGCCTTGGCCGGCAGAGGTGTGCGCTTCGACCGAGCTTTCGTGAATGGCGCGGTGTGCGGGTCATCACGGATGAGTTATTACACGGGACGCTATGTGGTCAGCCATGGGGCACGATGGAATCAAGTCCCGCTAGAAGTCACCCAAAAGACCATGGGAGACCACCTTCGAGAACTCGGAGTGCCGGCGGTGTTGGTGGGGAAAACCCATATGCGAGCTGATGAAGAAGCTCGAAGCCGACTAGCGATACCAGCTAATTCGCCGGAGTGGCTTTTCCTATCGGAGTGCGGGTTTGCGCCCGAAGAACACGACGATGGCCTGCATCCAGATGAACGGGTGCGAACGGATCTGCCCTACAACGATTTCCTACGCTCGAAAGGGTTTGTAGGGGATAACCCGTGGCATACAGCCGCGAATAGTGTGATCGATGAAAACGGGGAGCTGTGTTCTGGGTGGCTTTTGAGATCAGCGCCGTTTCCGGCGGTGGTTCCAGACGAACTATCAGAAACCGCTTACATGACAGATCGGGCAATTGACTACATCAAAAAGGCAGGTGACGATCGTTGGTGCCTGCATCTCAGCTATATCAAACCTCATTGGCCCTATGTTGCGTCAGACCCCTACCACGCTATGTATGCGGGGGAAGAAATGCCGACGCCCAATAGGACCGATGCCGAACTAGAAACCACCCACCCGGTCATTCGTGCACTTCACAGATCGCGGATCGGGAAGGCCATGTCCAAGCCCGAAGCCAGACAATTGGTCTTACCGACCTACCTTGGAATGATCAAACAGATTGACGATCATCTCGGTCGGTTGTTCACCGAGATGGACCGCTTGGGCAGAAGTAAGGACACATTGATTGTGTTCACCTCCGATCACGGCGAGTACATGGGTGACCACTGGATGGGAGAAAAAGACTGGATAAACGAAGAAGTAGTCAGAGTTCCAATGATCGTTGTGGATCCGCGCGCACAAGCAGATGTCACCCGAGGCACAGTGTCAAACCAACTGGTAGAGGCAATAGACCTAGTTCCTACGTTCGTTGAAGCATTGGGAGGAGAAAACGACACTCGAACACAGTGGCTGGAGGGGGAGTCATTGGTGCCGTTACTGCACGGTGGGCATGGAACCGAACGAGACTTTGTTGTGTGTGAAGCAGACTGGGGATTCTTGGAGATGTCTCATTACGTCGGCGACATGAATGAACCTCGAAAGCGTCGAGCCACGATGCTTCGAAACGACAGATACAAGTACGTATTGAGTGAGATAGGTCCCAATCTTTTGTATGACCTCGAAGATGATCCCGAGGAACAGAATGATTGTGTTTCTGACCCGGCTCTCCAGTCGGTTGTTTCCGAGTTACATGAGCAGCTTTTTTCCTGGTTTCGGAGTCGTCGACATGACACGACGGTTACAGATCAAATGATCACTGCCAATAGCGAACCTGGGAGTACGGCCAAGCGAGGCATTCCTATTGGGTATTGGGACGAAGAAGAGCTAGCAGCGGGGAAACGCGGCGAACTTTATTAGAACTCAGAGGGCTATCGTGCGGACGATTACGACAGCTGCGCTGAGTGACGCCACGCTCAGAATTAGGCCTCGAAACCGATCAAGAGAAATTTTTGGTCTAAGTGCTTTACCTAAGAGCAGACCTAAAAACGTGCCAGGAGTGAGTACCGCAGCCAGCAGCAAATGGCGAAGTCCGAACCTGCCGTCAAAGGCGAGGAATATGAGAATTGCCGGAGTGACTAACAACATGAAGCTGGCCATTGTTCCTCTAACTGCTCCGGGTGTCCGGTGTCCATGGAAGATGACGAACATAGGGCCAGGCAGTGCCGCAACGGTTGAAGAAAAAGCCGTAGCGGCGCCGGCGGCGTAGTCAGAGATAATTCCCGACGGAGGTTTCAGTCCGCTTAGTTGCAGTGCAACCGCGGCAAGAACAAAAGAGCTCACGAGCAAAGAGAGAGCCTTGGCATCGGTATAAGCCAGAATGAACACTCCCATACCCAAGCCGACCGGAGCACCTGCAAGAGCTCTTTTCCAAGCGACCACGTGGGTTGATTGCCGATCGGCCACAGCGTTTCGAATGTTCACGACCATCGCCATGGCCAACATGGGTCCAGGTAAGAGGTCTGGGTCGATGACCGTTAACGCCGGACCGGCGACTAGAGCAGCCCCTATGCCTAAAGTGGCCTGGACCCCGCAGCCGATAGCCAAGAAGGCGAGAGCTATCAAATACTCGGTAATGGACACACCAACAGGGTGCCGGTCGAAATCATCAGATCCTCAACAGGAAGATAGCCGTACGCTGTAGAACGTGGCTAACAAGAAACCCAACGTCGTGTTGACTGGCTTTATGGCAAGTGGAAAATCCAGTGTGGGGCGCTTGCTTGCATCGAAACGTTCTTTGGCCTTTATAGATACAGACGACCTCATCGTCGAAACACACGGATCTATAGAACAAATTTTCGCTACCCAGGGAGAAGACGCGTTCCGGGAAATGGAACGCACTGTCGCCAAAGACCTTGAAGCTCAAGAGGGACTGGTGATCGCCACAGGCGGTCGGATGATGCTGGATCAATTTTGTGCAGACACGCTGAGCTTAAATGGCCAAGTTTTCTGTCTTTCTGCTTCTATTCAAGAGATTCAGCGAAGGTACAACGCGGACCAAGGCGGTGCGGTGCGTCCGTTACTCGCAGGCGCGGACGAAACAAAGCTGCGGCGGCTTTATGAAGAACGAGTAGTGGCGTACAGCCGGTTTCAACAAGTAAAGACCGATGGAAGATCGATCGACGAGGTCGTAGAGCAAATCGAACTAGTTCTCGAGAACGGGTGAACTGAACTTCACCAGAGGTTGGGTTCGTTCATGAGAGCTAAGCCAACCAAAAACTAAGGACTTGTGGCTGAGGACGGAGATCTGGGTAAGACTTCAGTTATGAACCGACGGTCGTCTGCTGCCTTTGATGTAGTTGTGATTGGTGGTGGGATTATTGGGTCGGCCGTCGCTTACCAAATTGCTCGACGAAGCGATATGAAGGTAATGGTTGTAGATAAAGCCGATGGGCCAGCCACGGGGTCCACGGGTGCTTCGGTTGCTATATCCCGTTGTCGTTACACAGTTCCCGAGGTTGTTCGATTGGCCTACTGCAGCCAATTGGCGTATCGATCTTGGGGTGATTTCACCGGGCTGGATGCCCCTATTAGTGACTACACCCAGTTCGGGGCGTTGTGGGTCTTTGACCGTACGCAAAGTGAATTAAAGGCTGAGTATGAACGACTTCGCACTAACGGAGTCTCGGTAGAAATTCTTAGCCGAGCGGAAGTGTTGAAACGATGGCCGGAACTGGATCTCTGTGTCGAACCGATTGATTTCGGTGACTTGGAACAACACCGATGTCGCCAGGGCAGCTCGTTCCTGTTTGAGAATGAAGCTGGTATAGCTGATCCAGCTGGGGCAAATGTTGATCTAGTAGCGGCTGCCCGGATGCAAGGCGTGGAAGTGATGTTTGGCACAGGGGTGGTTGATGTGCTCGCGAAGCGGGACCGCGTGATCGGTGTTCGTTTAGACAACGGTGATGAAATTCATAGCGATCTAGTGGTTAACGCCGCAGGGCCTTGGTGTAACCGGATAAACGAAATGGCCGGCGCCCAAAAGCGTTGGACTCTTACCCCAACTCGGATCCAACTGATCTTAAGAGAATGGTCTGCTTCTGATTCTCGGCTACCGATCACCTTCGACGGGAGCACCGATGGGTGTTATCGCATCGAAAGAAGCGGTAGTCAGATCCTTCTTGTGTCGCCTGAAATCCCGGAGTTCATGGAACCGACTAGCGACCCCGACCATTTTGAAGTGAATCCAGATCGAAACTGTGTTGAGACGACGCTAGCTGCATTTCAACATCGGGCTCCAGGAGTCAAACATGCTGGAACCACGACCGGGTTGTGTGGCTTGTACACGATTAACGAACAGGACAGTCACCCGATCGTGGGACCGAGCGAAGTTGAAGGGCTGTGGCTAGCAAACGGTTTTAGCGGCCATGGATTCAAACTTGCCCCTGGGATTGGAGCCATGGTTGCACGATCGATTACAGGCAACACGGCGCCGTTCGATCCGGATACAAATGATGATTTATTTGCTCTCGATCGGGTCCCATTAGCGACCTCAGGTGGGGTGTTCGCTTAGCGCCATCCGCTCTTAAGTTCGCTCCACCTCTCGGGGTAGTCATCTTGTAGTTCAGACAATGCCATAGCCCACGATGTCGGTACCCAACGGTAACGGGACTCCCACATCACAGCTAAGGAGTCTGGCCCTTTAGTAGGTGCCAGATCTGCTTCTGTGGCTGATTTGAAGGCGTCGCTGTCAGGGCCATGGGGAATGAACGAATTGTGAATCGAAATTCCGCCGGGGACGAAGCCCTCCGCCTTGGCGTCGTAGACACCTTCAATTAGAGCCATTAACTCACTCATTACATTCGAATGAAACCAAGGTGGCCTGAAGGTGTTTTCTGCTACTCGCCAGTGTTCTCGAAAGAGAATGAAGTCAAGGTTTGCAGTTCCGGGAGTGTCCGAAGGTGAGGATAGAAGGGTCCAAATAGATGGGTCGGGGTGATCAAAGATCACTGGTCCTAACGCGCAGAAGCGTCGCAGTTCATAGCGGTAGGGGGCCAAATTTCCGTGCCACGCAACAACATCGAATGGCGAGTGTTGTAAGTCGTTGGCAAATAAAGCGCCACTGATTTTGGCAACAAGCTTTGTTGGCTGATCATCGTCGTCATATCTGGCTACTGGATACTCGAAATCTCGGGGCAGGGCATTTGCATCGACACCGACCAGTCCGTGTTCTGGAAGGCTGAAGGCGGCTCCGTAGTTTTCACAGACGTAGCCGCGTGCCATTTCGTCCAGTAAGTCGACAGAAAATTTTATTCCGCGAGGAATTACTGCGATGTGGCCTGGACTGATCTCAAGGTGTCCCATTTCGGTCTGTAGCAATAGGCGTCCCATGTACGGAACGAGCATCAGCTCACCGTCAGTATTGACGAAGGCGGTATCGCCCATGGATTGGGTAGCCGCGAAATGATGCACAGCTCCGCCGGTTTGAAGTTCGCTGTTTCCGTTCGTAGCGACCGTTGTGAGGCCTGTTAGCCAATTTGAGTCGGATGAAATTGAAGGAAACGGATCCCAACGAAGTTGAGTCGCAGTGGGTGACCCTTCTCGATCTGCACCGGTGCGAATTAGCCCGGGATCGATTGGTTGCAAGTTAGTCAGGTGTTGAACCGAAGGTCGGATTCGGTAGACCCAACTTCTTCGCATTGAGCTGCGCGGGGCCGTAAAGGCAGTTCCAGTGATCTGCTCGGTGTACAGGCCGCCTTTAACTTTTTGGGGCGAGTTTTGACCAAGGGGCAAAACGCCGGACTCGGCCTCAGTCTCGAACTGATTTCCGAATCCGGATTGGTAGTTGAGTTCAGCCATCACAACGATGCTAGGCGTCTGATTTAACCGCGGCGAACGACGCCATCTGATTCCAATTCTGCGATTTCTTTGTCACTGAGCTTGAGTAAGTCCTGCAGGACCTCAGTCGTGTGTTGCCCTTTTTCTGGAGCGGGGCCCTTCACTCGCACTTCCGGCGAGTCATGCATTCGAAACGGTGCCGCTACAGTCTCAAAATCACCGGCCTCGGGATGAGCAATAGTTTCAAACGCGCCGGTTGCCCGGACCTGGGGATCTTGGACCGCCGAGGCGGAGTCATTGATCGGTGCCCAGATGCATTTGTGTTCGTCGAGTCGGGGGATCCAATGATCGGCTGGTTTGGAACCGATGCTTTCATCCAAAGTCGAGAGGAGTTCATTCATGTTTTGGTAGCGAAGTCGACCGGTAGAAAACTCGTCTCGATTTAGGAGGTCCTCCCTATCTAAGGCAATGCAGAAACGTTGCCAAGCATCTCCGATATCAGGCATAGCGAATTGCAGCCATCTACCGTCAGACGCTTGGAAAGCTTCCAACATCGCCGACAAACCTTTTTCTCTAGGTCGGTCGTATGCGGGTTTACCGTCGACCAAGGACGTAACCAAATCAAGGCTGATGGTCCAGGTCGCAGTTCGTAACAATGAAGCTTCAACTACTTGACCTTCCCCGGTTACGTCACGAGAGCGTAAGCCAGCCATTACCGCTCCAAATAATGCGAGAGACGTTGTGTGGTCCCCGGACCCGGGCCGTGCGTGTGGGGGAGAGCCCCCTGGCGCAGTACCACCGCCGAAAACACCTGAACGCGAAAAGAAAGCGGTGACGTCGTAACCGGGACGGTTTATCTCATCGCCCACCTCGCCGTACCCAGATAGCAAACCGATCACTAGATCCGGTTTGATCGAGAAGAGGTCATCAGCGTCAAGGCCGAATCTTTGTCTTCGCTCTTTCAACAAATTCATAACCACTACGTCACATTCGGCCACTAGTCGGCGAGCAATATCGGTGCCGGATTGACTATCCAGGTTCAGTTCTATTCCTTTCTTGCCTCTGTTAATGAATTGAAACGGGTGATCTGGATTGTGGTCCCCCTCGGCAACCGTCGCCTGCTTCATGAGGCCTCTGATTGGGTCACCCCCAATGGCCTCGACCTTTATCACCTCTGCTCCCAGGTCAGCCATGATCGCGGTGGCAGAGGGAGCCGCCGCGAAATTCGCGAATTCGATTACGCGTATGCCATCCAATGGTGCGGTCACAGCCATTCCCCCAGGGTCAGTCGAACGTTGGCAACTTTAGGTGTCTTTCGCTATTCGCGTCGCAGCTAAGTCATCAAGGAGGTTATAGAGGAGCTTTAAACGGTCTGATCCGAAACTTTGCTCAATAGCGTGGTAGCCGGCTTCGCTGTCGGCGGCCATGACCGCGAGCAGCTCCTCTCCATCTCGGGAGAGGCTGAGAAGACTGCTTCGCTGATCCGATGGATTTGCTTCGCGATTCAGGAGACCACGGGTAGCCAGATTTGCCGTAATACGCGAAAGTGACGGACTTAATAGGAATGTCATCTCACTGAGTTCGCGCGTAGTAAGAGGTGTTTCTTGTCCGTTCAATGCTCGCATTACCCGCCACTGTTGTTCGGTCAGATCGTGTAGCGCGAGACGAGGCCGAAATTCCCGCATCACGGTTTCCCGTGCACGCATCAGCGCCATGGGCAACGATTGCTCAAATGGTCGAAGTGAACGACTCAAGAGGGTCCCTCGTCTTCAACGGTGTTTTCTAGAGTCCCTATCTCCTCGACTGAGACTCGAATCACGTCTCCGGGCTCTAGCCACTGAGGTGGATCAAGGCGAGCGCCTGCCCCGGTTGGGGTTCCGGTGTAGATCACGTCGCCGGGTTCCAGAGTTATGAATGTTGACAGGTATTCGATTTGGAACTCGATGGGGAAAGCCATTGATGCGACAGTGTCATCTTGGCGTAGTTGTCCGTTCACGTGCGTTTGGAGACGAAGGTCTTCGAAGTCTCCGATTTCGTCGAGGGTGACCAGCCATGGTCCCATTGATCCTGAACTTTGCCAGTTCTTCCCTTGAGTCACATTGAACTTCGCGTGACGTAGCCAGTCGCGGATAGTTCCTTCGTTGCCCAGTGTTAGTCCCGCAATGTATTGACGTGCCTGGCCCTGAGGGATTCGACGACCTTGCCGTCCGATGACGGCAACGATTTCGCCTTCGTAGTCAAGTTGCATGCTTTCAGGTGGTCGAATAAGTGGCTGTTGATGTCCGGTTAAGGATTCAGGAAATCGCACAAAGACACTTGGTTTATTACTTGAAGTTGAATCTGTGTACTCAGCGTTTCGTCCGCCGTAATTGACACCGATACAGAAAATTTTCCCAGGCCGGGGAATCGTCCGCTCAAAATCTACGTCTGCGAAACCGAAGTCGGCATCAGACCAACCAGCGGCCTCTTGAGCTTCGGTTAGTCTGCCAGTCTCGAGTGCAGTGCTCAGGTCGGGAAGATCCGGGAACCGTCTGCCGAGATCGATGACTCCACTTTGATCTTCGGTCACGGCGCCCCAAGTAGTTCTTCCTTCAAAACGACAGGTCACGAATCTCATTAGAAAGCCCTCTATCGACAGTTGGTAACATGTTACGCATATAAGTTGGTCAGTCTTGTGCCCTTGAGGGGAAGCGATTACATGCCTCACATCTTCGTTGAATATTCGGCGAACCTTGAAGAACACGTCGATGTGGGAGAGGTGCTTCAGAGTGTTCATGGTGCAGCCGCATCACATCCTTCAGTCCCGTTAGCTGGTTTGAGAACTCGGGCGATAAAACGCGAGGACTACCTGATTGCTAACGGCGATAGCGCAAACATGTTCGTGGCAGTGATTGCTCGTTTGAATGGAGACCGCGGGCAGACACCGCTCATCGAAGTGCGTGATCTCTTGGCTGAAGCAGTCCGAAGCTCACTTGACAAGGTGACCCGAGAGCAACCAATAGCAATATCGGTTGAGGTTCAACCGATAGACGCAGCTATGCGAGTCAACGAAAATTCTATTAGAGACCATTACGAGGAGTTGCAGTGAGTTCGGCTCGAACCTTTGATGAGAACCGGTCTACATCTGAAGAAGCGCTGGCGAGGTATTCCTCGAGCCCCCTGTTGCACATAATTAACGGGCAGCACGTCGGTAGTGCTTCTCAGGCCACTTTTGACAATTTTTCACCGACCGATGGCAGATTCCTGGGACGAGTTGCCGCCGCTGGTCCTGACGAAATTGGGCTAGCGGCTGAAGCTGCGGCCGGAGCGTTTGATGGGTGGGTTTCGCTGCCTGCCGGCGAACGAAAACAAATCCTGCATCGAGTCGCTGACCTCATAGTGGAACGAGCTGATGAGATCGCTGCTGTCGAGTCAGTTGACACTGGTCAGCCAATCCGTTTTATGAGCTCAGCGGCGATCCGCGGCGCCGAAAATTTCCGGTACTTTGCTGACGCGGCACCAGGGGCACTTGATGGCAAGTCAATGCCCACTGCGACTCATTTGAATTATTCGTCGCGACGCGCGATTGGCCCTGTAGGAGTGATTACTCCATGGAACACGCCGTTCATGTTGTCAACTTGGAAAATCGCGCCTGCCCTCGCGTCAGGTTGCACGGTGGTTCACAAACCTGCCGAATGGAGCCCTCTGACAGCTGCGATCCTGGGCGAAATCGTGCATGAGGCAGGAGTCCCAGAGGGAGTCTTGAACGTCGTCCACGGAATAGGTGAAATAGCCGGCAAGGCATTGACCGAGCACCCAGCCGTTCGCGCCATTGCTTTTGTGGGCGAATCTTCGACTGGCTCACTGATTCAAGCTCAAGGGGCGCCTACCTTAAAGCGTGTCCATTTTGAGTTAGGTGGCAAGAACCCGGTGATCGTTTTCGATGACGCTGATTTGGAACGTTCGCTAGATGCGGTTGTTTTTATGATTTACAGCCTCAATGGTGAACGGTGCACCTCAAGTAGCCGTCTGTTGGTCCACGACACGATTCATGACTGGTTCGTTGAGAAATTGACTCAACGGGTGAAGGGGCTTGTGGTTGGAGATCCACTAGATCCAAATACCGAGATTGGGCCTTTGATTCATCCCGTTCATTGCGACAAAGTGCGCTCATATGTAGATGCAGCGATCGAAGACGGTGCCACGGTCGTCACGGGCGATTACGAATTCGACGAGAACTCCAATTTTGTCAATCCGATGTTGTTTGTGGAGGCTGACAACTCTATGAGGGTTAGCCAGGAAGAAATCTTTGGACCGGCCCTCACAGTTATCCCGTTTTCGACTGAAACTGAAGCAGTTGAGATAGCAAACGATGTTGACTACGGACTTGCCGGGTATCTGTGGACTCAAGATGTCGGAAGAGCACACCGCGTCGCTGAAGCGCTTGACGCGGGCATGATTTGGGTTAACTCCCAGAATGTCAGGCATCTACCGACACCATTTGGAGGCACGAAACGAAGCGGTATTGGCCGAGACGGAGGTGACTACAGCTTTGATTTCTATATGGAAACTAAGAATGTTGCGGTGGCCTACGACGCGCACGGCATAGGAAAATTGGGAGTGGGGAACACTTGAGAAGCATGGATGACAGTGAAATTGACGACCAGGCTTATCGTCACGATGAGGCTCGCCGGACAGCGAACCAAATTGAACCTGTGACTGTTGAACATCCTCAAATGACGATCGAGGATGCCTACGCTATTCAAAACCGTTGGTTAGAGATCGAATTGGAGCGTGGCCGCGAACTGGTAGGCCACAAGATTGGGCTCACCTCTCGAGCTATGCAGCTTGCAATGAACATCGATGAGCCTGACTCGGGCTATTTGCTAGACGACATGGTGTTCGAAAATGGTTGCCGATTGGAAGTCGCCAATTTCTGCGACCCTAAGATCGAAGTAGAACTCGCATTCGTCATCGGCAGCCCAATCGAAGGGCCTGACGTGACCGTCGACGAAGTACTCGGTTCAACTGAAGCTGTAGTTCCAGCCGTCGAATTGATTGATGCTCGCTCGTACCGAAAACATCCACGAACCGGAGTTACCCGATCGGTTACCGACACTATTTCTGACAATGCAGCCGACGCTGGAATCATCTTGGGTGACTCGCGAGTAGACCCGAACGATATTGATCTGCCTTGGGTGGCTGCGGTATGTCATCGCAACGGCGATATCGAGGAGTCAGGTGTTGCGTCAGCGGTATTGGGACACCCGGCTTTGGGAATTTCGTGGCTAGCCAAACGCTACTTTGATCGAGGTGTTGCCTTGGAGCCGGGCCAGATCGTCTTGAGTGGGTCGTTCACGCGGCCTGTCGATTGTCGAGTGGGTGATGATTTCAAAGTTGATTATCGAGACCTGGGCACCATCGAATTTTCGTTTCGCTGAACTTAGGAAATGAATTCTCGGGGTGAGCTGATTTTACTCACCGTGTATTCGTAGTTCGGTTTGGCGGGGAGTCCACCGTCGGACCGGCACGCAATTGTTGGTATTTCCCGTCCGCGGAGCACCTCCACGGACCACTCTTCGAGCGCTACCACGAGGTTGACCGTCCAGCCGGCTTTTGAGGGAGTAACGGTTACTTCTCGAGGCAGGTTGTCCAGATCCCAACCCATTTGTTGGAATACAGCGCGCTCGGCCACTTGACCGGGCCCTGAAGGAGCACCCCACCACCCGCGACATTGAGCACTTAATGTTGAAGGCTGCCCCGTAAGTTCAAGAATTGACAGAGTCGTATCCGCGTCCAAATAGGCCCACATCCGCCCATCAGGGAGCGTCATAGCTGTAGGAGCGAACCGGTGGCCACCTGTATGACTGACGCGAAAAACGTTGAGACCGGGAGCGCGTTGTTGTAGTTCGTCTGCCAGTTTCGTTCCTTCACTCCCGCAGCAAATGTCATGGCTGCCCTGTGTGCAAATCAATACTGCCAAGTCGGGGGGATCTAGAGATCCCGGGGTTGTCGCTAGTTGATCTGGTGTCATAGTGACGATATCGGACGCAAATTGGGCAAGGTCGGAAGGGTTTTGAGGTCTAAAAGCCCAACTCTTCGCTCCGATTTCGTCACGTTGGTATATGAGTACACCGATGCCCGGCTCGTCGTTGTTGGGAACCACTGCCAAGACTCGGGTCAACCCAAGTGAGGTTTCCATAGTTGAACTCAAGCCTGCGAGTAATGGGTGATCAAGAGCCGGCTTGGGCCAGGGGAGAGGAGTTTCAACAAGAATGAGAGCCTCAACTGACAACGCAGTTCCACATGGATCAGCGCTGATCAGTCGCGAATGGGAGGAGCACTTGGGTGCCTCTTCTTTCGACGGTAAGAGTCGTAAAGCCTCTTCTGACAATTCGGTTGGCATTAACCCAGATTAGATCGCCTTGCTGAGGGGATGAGGTGTCTAATTTTTTGCGACTACAACTTCTTGGCCAGGAGCTTCGGGTTCGTCGTCGAGTATTTCTGGTGGGAAGCCTGCTGCTTGGACAACAAGGCCTGTCGCATCCTCAAGACGTTTAATCACGTTCGGAGACCATTCTCGTGATCCGTAGCGGTCTTGAGCATCTTGGAAAATGCTGATCAAGAGAGGGGAAATTTCAAGTGGGACTTGGACACGTTCGGCGATTTCTTGGAACAGCGAAATGTCCTTCAGTACGAGATCCATGGTGAAGTTAATGTCGCGGCTGCCATTCAGTATCACCTGGCTCTCTGTTTCATGGACAAAAGAATTGCCCGAGCTGATTCTTATAGCTTCGTACGCTGTTGCGAGATCGAGCCCCGTTGCCTTTGTGGTGACCAGCGCTTCACAAATTGAAACCAGATTCGCGGTCGCCAAGTAGTTCGTTACGACTTTGAGAACCGAAGCTGTCCCGAGCGGACCGGTGTGCAGGACTTGTCGACCCATAGCTGAGAGCAAAGGAAAAATATTGTCGAAAACTGTTCGGTCGCAGCCGGCAAAGATCGCGATATTCCCTGTTGCAGCCCTATGGCAGCCACCTGAGACTGGACAATCAGCAGTGAAAGCACCCTTTTGATGAACGTTTTCTGCGATCCGGATCACCTCTTGCTCATCGGTGGTGCTCATCTCGATCCAGATCTTTCCTTCGGATAACCCGGCAAGCACCCCGTTTTCCTCTTCCATCACTGAGGCGCTGACTGCCGGACTGGGGAGGCATGTGATGATTACATCACAGTGTTCAGCCAATGCTTTTGGTGAGGGAGCGACCTGGGCGCCCAACCGAGAAAACTCTTCCGTCGCAGACGAATCCAAGTCCCGTACCGTTAGGTCGAACCCGTTGCGCAGAATGCTTCCGGCAAGTTTTGCACCAACGTTGCCGAGTCCGATAAAGCCTACTTTCATGCTTCCATTCCGATCTTCTATGGCTGCAATTGGCTTAATGTAACCCTCTTAAGTATGCAGATTCGCCTTTACCGGCCTGAAGTCGAAAGTTAACGTGGTAAGCCTCTTGTAGAACGAGGACCTTGCTTATGATGCCATCTCATCCGAAGGTGACCGAAGAGATCCGAGCGGCCTATCGATCTGACGGCGTTGTGAAGATCCCAGGGGCGGTTTCAGGCGAGTGGTTGTCTGAGATAGCGGTCATGGCGGACGAAGAACTTGCGGCTCCTGGTCAATGGGTAACCGATACCAACCCTGGAGCGAAAACAAACCGTTTATTTACGAGC
>Ga0209034_10001057_pt1 | contig 13692 bp, 10 predicted proteins | sample MarorgKNORR_S2LV_2_FD_188219 | JGI IMG/M metagenome (GOLD analysis project Ga0209034, IMG submission 188219) | Marine microbial communities from the Southern Atlantic Ocean, analyzing organic carbon cycling - 250m_A/KNORR_S2/LV (SPAdes) (version 2) | ecosystem: Environmental > Aquatic > Marine...
TACTGGGCGATGTTCGGATTTGTATTTTTAGTTCCGGGCGCGTTCTTGACGTTGTCTATGATTCCGTTTTTCCGGAGGATTCAGTACCTGTTATCCGGCTTGGGGCTTATTTTTTCCTTTACGGTGATTGGATTGTTCTTGGTCACCTAGCTCTATAGTGCCTTGGTGGATTGAATCGGAAGTTCGTGTGTGGCGTCAAGGATTTGGAGGCATCCGTTCAGATGCGAAAGACTGTCCAAATGACGGTCTGTCTGGACGGTGATATAATTACCTACTGCTTGGATAGTCGAATACTCACGCCTCTAAATTCGTGTGAAAACACAGTAAAATTCAGACAGCCAATCAAGAATCGCCCCAGTCTCCGGAGAGACAAAACTGAGTTGAAATCTTGTCGCTTGGTTGGCTTCGTTAAGAGCCACAGAAAACCTCTGGGGTTACATCCGTTATACGTCCCAGATAGGTCGGAGACCGCCGACCGATGAGCCACAGAATCCCACCCCGCTGACCACTCTGCTGGAAGCAGACGCCAGATAGGACGAGAAGTTCCATGCCGAAAATGACGCCTCAAAACCTCAGAACACCTGGCCCGACGCCCATACCCGACAACATTGTGGATGCTATGTCTGGCCCGATGATTAATCACCGTGGACCGGAATTTGGGGAGATAATCACTAAGACAACAGAGCAGTTGAAGCAGGTCTTCATGACCAAGAACGACATGTATATACTGACTGCATCTGGTACCGGGTCATTGGAAGCGGCCATCGTAAATACACTGTCCCCCGGAGATCGTGTGATTGCCGCCACAGCGGGAGCGTTTGGTGACCGCTTCGTGGACATGGCCGAAGCCTTCGGAGCAGATGTAAAACGCATGGATTTTGAGTGGGGCGGCCCCATGAACCCGGATGACATCCGTAAAGCTCTAAAAGCCGAACCCAATATCAAAGCAGTGTTGGTTACTCATAACGAAACCTCCACAGGTGTGACCCATCCGGTGGAAGAGATAGCCAAGATTGTTAAGGGCGAATTCGACAAGCTGTTGTTGGTTGATGCCGTGTCCAGTCTAGGCTGTATCCCTCTTCCCGTTGATGCATGGGACTGCGACATGGTGGGCACAGCCTCTCAGAAGGGATTCATGATTCCGCCAGGCCTGTCCTTCATTAGCGTGAGTGAGCGCGCCTGGGAGGCCCAGCAAACCGCCAAGATGCCCCGGTTCTACTTTGACCTGGCCATGGCCAAACAATACCTAGAACAGGGTCAGACTCCATTTACGCCCAACTTATCGGCGATGTACGGGCTGAGTAAAGCGCTGGACATTTTGTTGAAAGAGGGCATGGAGAATGTGTTTGGACGGCATGCCACCATTGCCCAGTTCACCCGCGACAATATGCGTGATATTGGGTTGGAGCTGTTGGTCTCCGACGAGAAGTACGCCTCCAATACGGTGACTGCAGTCAAGATTCCTGAAGGTGTCGATAGCAAGGCGCTGGTGGGAAAGATGCGCACGGAACACAACGTTGTTCTGGCCGGTGGTCAAGGCTGGATGAGTAACGATATATTCCGCGTTGGTCACCTTGGTGCTGTCGAGAAGTCGGATATCACCGAAGTCGTCGATGCTCTAAAGATTGTGCTGCCGGAGGTAGGCTTCAAGCGGTAAATATTCAGATATTCTTGCCAAGATTATTTCCTCTAGAAACGGGTTTTATTCCATAGGAAATATCCCTCATCAATGTGATAATTGGTTGAAATAAAACAACACTGGGGCAGAATTCACTCTGCCCCAGTGTTGTTTATATCGGCTAGTAGTGGGAGGTGCCTGATATGGCTATTTCTCAACTTGAACAAGCGATGGCCACTCTTCGGCTGGGCCTCGCCGAAATGCGTAACAAAGAAGACCAATTGGATCAGCTTGTAAATCAGTTCCAGACTCAGTTGCGTCGGTTGCCTCGCCAGGTGGTCTATGGACAGGCGTCGTTGGAGTTATCTCTGGCGGCTATGGGTGAGATAGAAGAGAGATTGGATGACGCCGTCGCTAACCGCCGCAGATTGTTGGCCATCAAAGATACTGCAATCCAGGAATTGGAAGCCCTTCAACTTTTAAAACGCGTGGACGAGGCCCGGTCCAAGTTGGCAAGTCTGAAACGGGACGGCCAACTTGGCGGCGAGGACGTCCAGGTTGAAATCCGAAACCTGGAAGACTTCATCGCCGCCAACAGTCGTCAGGCAGAGCAGGCCATAACCGACCGGTTCAAAGAACGCACTAACGGAGACCGGCCAACCAGGTCTCTCTAGAGTTCCCCTTCCAGGCGGTTGATTACCAGCCCGGTAGGTAACTTCGGGAAGAAGAACGTGGACTTGCGCGGTAGTCGCTGTCCGCCACCCACTATGCTCTCAAACGCGTCCAGCGGGAATGGTTTCAATAAGAATGTCATCTGCAATTCGCCCTTCCTAGCCTGTTCCACGGCCTCCCCATGGTCGTGCATGAAATCTAGGTGGTTCAGGGTGGTGTCGCCCAATTCCGGCCGCAGCACCTGCTCTTCAAGGACCCATGCCTCAGATGACGCCAACGCCCCCCAAGTTGGGTCGACGGCAGATTCCTTCAACGTCAGCATCTTTGCTCCGTCGATATCTACAGATGCCAGAAGCCGTTTGTTTACGCCTTGTTCGTCCACTTGTTCTATCAGTGCATCAGAATTTCCGGACAGAGGAGATGAGTCGAATAGCTCGTTTAACTTGGCCTTTATTCGGGCCAATTTATCGTCGGGAACATCGTTCAGCGTGCGGTGGTAACCCAGCACTACCAATCCGGGGTCGTCAAAGGCAATCAGAGTCATCATCACGTGATTGTGTGCTAGGTTGGGCGCTTTTGCGTCTTCGCTTTCTCTGTGGCGGTCCAATTGATACTGCCTGGCAGCCTCGTAACGGTGGTGGCCGTCGGCCAGGTATATGGGACGGTTGACGAAGAATTCACTTACCTGTCTCTGCAATCCGGAGTCCGAGATACGCCATAGAGCGGTGCCGTTGTCGGAATCATCGGTGGCATCGAACTCTGGTGTGCCGGTCATAACCTGTTTAAACACCTGGCTGAGTACGGATTCAGTGTCGCGGAAAATAGACATGATCGGGCTGATATTGGCCGATAACGACTCCATCAACCAAACTCGGTCCTGAATGGCCGGAGCTTGAGTGAACTCGTGGGGCAAAATCTGCCGTGTTTTGTAGTCCTCCAGGCCAACTGAGGCAATCAGTCCAATTCGTACCATGGTCTTGCCACCCAATGGGAAGCTGTGGCGCATCAGATAATAGCAGGGCTCCTCATCCTGGCGCAGAACCTCTTCCTTGCGCCATTGGTCAAACAGGTTAGAAGCAGCGGTGTACTGTTCCTTGGCGGAGGTGTTCCAGTCCAGGCCCTCTCCGGCTTCAAGGTGAATCACGTTATATTTGTTTTGACGCTTGAGTTCCTCTTGCGTCGCTTTGTCAATCATGTCGTAGGGCGGGCAAAGTACTGAGGCCATGTCTCCTACCAGACCCGGGTTGAAACGCCATCCTCTGAAGGGACTTACCTCTGCCATTTTTGCACCTACTCTCTAGATTATTAGACATTTTAGCCGACTAATTATAGGTGAACCCCATTGGCTAGTCCACTTCTGGAGCAGACTGAGTTAATCCCCTGTGAACACTGAAAAAATCTCAGTTAGCCTCAAGCTAGTCTTATGGTATACTCTGTGCTTGCTCAGGCACAGAGAAAATACAGTTTTAAGCACTTGTTTGACACGATTATTCGAATCAACATCTGCAATAAGGAAGGTATCCCAATGGCTGGCCCAATTACACATGTAGACGGCGGCACCATCACCACCGCCCGAGGCTTCCAGGCTGGGGCTACTTATGTGGGTATTAAAACTTTCTCTGAAGATAAAATGGATATGGGGTTGCTCATTTCTGACACTTCCTGCTCCGTGGCTGGTGTTTTCACCAAAAGTTCTTTGGTTTCTCCATCTGTCACGGTGAACCGAGAGACAATCGCCGCTGGCGGATCAGTGCGCGGTTTGGTGGTCAACTCTGGAATAGCCAACGCTGGTGTGGGCGAACAGGGATACATAGATGCCAAAGAGATGGCATCTATAGCGGCCGATGGACTGGGAGTGAAACCTGACGAGGTTTTGGTATTCAGTACCGGGGTGATTGGCGTAGAACTGCCCATGACACTGATCAAGAAGGGCGTTGACGAAATCAAGCTTTCTGACGATGGCGGCAATTTCTTAGCCAGATCTATGATGACCACTGATACCCGTACAAAAGAGACCGGTGTGATTGTGAATCTGGGCGGCACGGATGTAAATATCTGTGGTGTGGCCAAGGGCTCAGGGATGATTCACCCCAACATGGCCACCATGCTTTGCTTTGTGGCTACCGACGCCGCAGTTGACCAAGATTTCTTGAGGAGCGCCTTGCCGGATATTGCCGACAGCACGCTGAACATGCTGGATATCGATGGCGACACCAGCACCAATGATAGCCTGGTAGTTTTGGCCAATGGCGCCGCCGGTAATACACCAATCGACGCTGGAAGTGACGACGCTGCCGCGTTTGTTGAGGCTTTAACTGAGGTGTTGATTCAATTAACCCGTCAACTGGCCCAAGATGGTGAGGGTGCATCCCGGTTGATAGTGGCTGAAGTACAGGGCGCAAAAAATTTGGCCGACGCTCGTTTAGCAGCTAAGACAATCACTTCATCGTTACTCGTAAAATCCGCGGTTTACGGTTCAGACCCGAACTGGGGGCGGCTGATCATGGCCCTAGGTAAGAGCGGGGCAGAAATGGTCGAGTCTAAGATAGACCTGTACATCAACGGTGTCTGCATCATGGAGGCAGGCAAGCCGGTTCCGTTTCATCGGGATGCAGTAGTAGCCCTGATGCGGGGTGATGAGGTCACTTTCGGGGTCAACTTGAACATTTCGGACGGTCGGGCCACCTCTTGGGGCTGTGACCTCACTGAAGAATACGTGGTTATAAACAGTGCTTACACCACTTAGACAGTCCGTCATTCGAAACATAGGCGGCAGCGCCTGTTCGTGTATACGTTTACGCCCAATTTCCAATTAAATAATTGGGAGTGGAAGGGGCGCGGTGAATGGCGAGGCCAGCAGCAGTCTAATTACGAAAACGTCGGCTTCAACAGCCAACCTCTGGCAGTCGATTCCACACCCAACTGATTTTATCAGATCTCAATCCGAGTATTTTATAAAAAATCTTACGAAGGCTCACTGTAGGGCCTTTCTCGTCTGGAGGAAGCATTGGCCGGCGACCCACCTGAACAATCGACTAAAAAACCGATAGTCGTCAAAATTGGTGGCAGCACTCTTGGAAGTCACGACACCAGCCTGAAGGACTTGGTCCGCCTGCAACAAGAAGGTGTTGACGTTGTCGTGGTTCACGGCGGTGGAAACGTGATTTCCCAATGGATGCAACAGCAAGGTCTTGCGCCCAAATTTGTAAACGGATTGCGTGTTACAGATGCACCAAGCCTTGAAATTGTGGTCGCCGTATTAGGTGGGCTGATCAACAAAGAACTGGTGTCATTGATGCATGAATTCGGTGGTCGGTCTGCTGGCCTGAGCGGAGTTGACGGTTGCACGGTTGAAGCAAAGATTGGCAATCCTGAGCTGGGATTTGTTGGTGAAGTGACCAAAATCAACGGTGACTTGATTAGAGCATTACTCAGTGCCGGTTTCATTCCAATGATTGCTCCAATAGGCGTTCACGTGCGTGACGGGTCCGAGAACGCGGGTAGTCCTCTCAACATCAACGGTGACACAGTTGCCGGCGAACTGGCCTATGCTCTGGATGCAGAACAACTGGTATTTTTGACCGACGTAACCGGTGTGATGGATGGCGGTGGACGTGTAATTAGACGGCTGGATCGGCGGAGAGCGAATATACTTTCAAATTCTGGAGTGATTCAGGGTGGCATGATTCCTAAGTTGTCTGCTTGTCTCCGGGCTCTGGAACGTTCCCCGGTGGCCAACATAATTGACGGACGCCAACCCGACGCATTACTTGAGTGTGTCCGAGGTAATTCATCTGGCACGACAATCGTTAGTGATCTGAGAAGCCTTCGCAGTTAGGCTGCGAAGGCTCGAATAAGATATGAGCTATGACCTGACAAACGACGCGGACGAACCAGATGGCCCAGCCTTACCAGGAATCTCTGCAGTTGTTTTGCGGCGAGTACGGAACGGCTGCATTATCGCGGTTGGTCTGTTCTTTGCCTTCCTGATCCTTTGGTGGCTGAGTACTGTGTACACAGACCTGCTCTGGTATGGGGAGCTGGGTTACCGGGGTGTGTTCACCAAGATACTGTGGATGAAGGTCTGGCTCTTCATTGGTGGGACGCTGGTTACGGCAGTGGCGCTGGTCGTCAACTTCTATTTTACCTTCCGTTTTTCACGTGGCCCGTCCACTTTTCGAGTGTCTGATGACACCATCCGATTGTTGCGCGCTCTCCTGGTGGGAGCGGCGGTTATTACCGTACTGGTCGCAGCGCCGGTCTTTGGTTCTGCTGCCTCGGGGCGCTGGGAAATATTCCTCCTCTTTTTTAACAAGGTCTCCTTCGGAGTTTCCGACGCTGAATTTGGTCGAGATCTTTCCTTCTTCATAGTGACCCTTCGTATGCTCAATTTCATACAAAGTTGGGTCATGGGGGTTCTAATCACGTCAGTGGTGATGTCGCTGCTACTCTATGCCGGTATCTATGGCCTGCGAGGACTCAACTTCTTTTTAGCGCCACGTATGCTGAAGCACATGGGAATACTGGGCGGTCTGCTGATGCTGAGCATCGCCGCTGGACACATGTTGGATGTCTATGAGTTGGTGGTTTCCTCCAGTGGCCTGGTTGCTGGTGCAGGTTATTCCGATGTCCATGCCCGCATCCCGGTGCTTTGGTTGATGACTGCAATCGCTACTCTGGGCGCAGCGGCTTTCTTTGCCAGCAATTACTTCGGCGGCCTGAGGCTGATGACTGGTTCCTTTAGTCTCTGGGTGATTATGGTGTTACTGGCCAATCTGGCTTTCCCGGCGTTGTTCCAACGTTTTCAGGTGGACCCAAACGAGTTTGAACGTGAACAGGTCTACATTGAACGCAATATTGAGGCTACCCGAGTTGCTTACATGTTAGATCAGGTGGACCAGATATCGCTGCCGGCAGTTAAAGATTTAAGCGCTGAGGTAATTGCCAATAACCGGGCAGTGATTGAAAACATCAGGCTTTGGGATGTGGAACCTCTTCAGGACGCTTATAACCAACTTCAGTTTATGGAGTTGTATTACAACTTCCTGAACATGGACTCGGACCGTTACGTATTGGATGGGGAATTGCATCAGGTGCTGTTGGCAGCCAGGGAACTTGACCCGGACAATCTACCTCTAGACGCCCGTAATTGGGTGAACCGGAGACTCCAGTACACCCACGGGTATGGCGTGGCCATGAGCCCGGCCACCGATTTCACCCGGGATGAAGGCCGGCCTGAATTTCTGATTCAGGACATCCCGATTCGGGGCGAGATTCCAATTAATAGACCCGAGCTTTACTATGGAGAATCGCCTGCGTCGTTTGCTTTGGTCAATACCGGTGCTCCAGAGATTGACCCGTCAGGAGGCGATCTGCATTACGATGGAACTGGGGGAGTGAACCTGGATTCCACGTTTAGACGATTGGCATATGCTTGGCAGTTTACCGATATCAACATATTGCTCAGCGACCAACTTTCTCCTGAAACTCGGATCCAGTATCGTCGACAGATCGGTGATCGAGTTCACTCTCTTGTTCCGTTCATGACTATGGATGATGACCCATACCCGGTGGTTGATGAGGCAGGGAAGCTGTGGTGGTTGCAGGATGGCTTTACCACAACCAATCGCTATCCGTATTCCACCATGGCCAATGATGGTTTCAACTACATCCGCAACAGCGTTAAAGCTGTGGTAGACGCCTTCTCCGGTGATGTTTCGATTTATGTGATGGATCCAAGTGATCCGATTTTGCAGATGTACCGCCGGGCGTTTCCGAGCTTGTTCCTGGATTTTGATCAGATGCCGTTTGATTTGCAGTCTCATATCCGCTATCCCAACGGACTATTTTCGCCCCAGGCAGATATGTATCTGCGATACCACATCACCGATGCTCAGGTATTTTTCAACCAGGCAGATCAATGGGCTATACCTCGAGATACACGTTTTGGCAAAAGCGGGGTCGAAGTCCATCCCTCGTACCTGATTCTGCAGATGCCGGAAGCTGACAAAGAAGAGTTTGTGTTAATGTTGCCATTCAGCCCGGCCGGTGAGAAGAAAAATCTTGTTGGCTGGCTGATTGCCCAAAATGATGGAGCTAATTACGGTAAGTTAAGTGCCTTCACTGTACCTAGTGACCCCCAAGTGGAAGGTCCTGCGCAGGTTGAGGCCCGAATCGAGAATGACCAGACCATTTCTCAACAGTTTACACTGTGGGATGGGGCTGGTTCTCAGATCGTTCGAGGCCAGCTACTGGTCATACCGGTGGGCGATGCGATAATCTATGTGGAGCCTTTATACCTCCAGTCGGAGATGCTCGCATTTCCGGAGTTGAAGAAGGTAATTCTTGCGGACGGAAGTAACGTTGTAATGGCAGACAGCGTCGACGAGGGATTGGCCATGCTTCTGGAGGGCAGGGCACCTCTTATTGGTAGCTCCGTGGGCGGCACGGGGGCAGATGTGGACGGCCAGGCGAATCCGGCCTCTGAAGACCTTCGAGTCATTGAAGAGACAGTCACGGAGTTGGATAAGGCCTTGAAAGGAATTCAAGAGGCTGTAGAACGCCTACGAGAATCGATTGGAGGAGACCGGTAATGACCAAGAGCAGCGACTGGATTGAGATTGAAAAGAAATATTACGCCCAGACGGTGCGCCGCCAACCAGTGGTGCTGGTCAAGGGCGAAGGCACTCGCGCTTGGGACGCCGATGGAAAAGAGTACCTGGACTTTGTGGCCGGTTGGGCCGTGAACCAATTGGGCCACTGCCATCCCGCAGTGACCAAGGCGATTGCTGATCAGGCTGGAACACTGATGCAGGTGTCCAACCAGTTCTATAGCGTGCCCCAGCTTCAGTTGGCGGAGACCCTAGTTGAGAATAGTGCCCTGGATCAGGTGTTCTTTGGTAACAGTGGTGCGGAGGCTAATGAAGGGGCCATGAAACTGGCTCGACGCTATGGAAAGCTGAACCGCGATGGTGCCTACGAAATAATCACGGCACTAAGTTCCTTCCACGGCCGAACCATGGGTACGCTGGCCGCCACCGGCCAGCCCCATTATCAAGAGAATTTCACACCCCTCCAGCCCGGTTTCGTCCACGTTGACTACAACGATGTTGAAGCCATCATGGAAGCCACTACTGATAAAACTGCAGCGGTGATGATTGAGCCGGTTCAGGGTGAAGCTGGAGTAATAATCCCAGCCGATGACTACCTGAAACGGGTCAGAGATTGGTGCGACAAACAGGGAATCCTGCTTATACTAGACGAAGTTCAAACAGGTATGGGCCGTTTGGGTAGCCTGTTCGGATATCAAGAATATGGCATAGAACCTGATGTCATGACCTTGGCCAAAGGTTTAGGCTTTGGAGTGCCGATTGGCGCTTTCATGTCCAAGGAACACTGCATGGCCTTGGTGCCCGGTGATCACGGTTCCACATTTGGTGGCAACATGCTGGCAACCGCAGCTGCCTATGCTGGTACACGGTTCCTCATTGATAATGACATTCCGGCCAAGACCAAGGATATGGAACCTTATCTATTAGGCCGGTTGAATGACCTTCGAAGCCGGTTCTCGTTCATTTCTGAAGTCCGCGGTAAGGGTCTTCTGGCTGCCATGGAATTTGAGAGTGATATCTCGCCTCAGGTGCTGACCGCTGCCAACGAGGCTGGTCTACTTCTAAACGCTCCCAGGCCCACCACTATTCGTTTCATGCCTCCTCTGACTGTTACTAAGGAGGAGATTGATCAGGCCACGGAGCTACTGGGCAACGCGCTGGCAACGATTTAATTTCAGATAAACATCAGGCGGATAAAATCTAAAATGGCAAAGCCAAAAATCGTACTGGCTTATAGCGGGGGCCTGGATACCACGGTGGCTGTCCCTTGGCTGCAGGAAAAGTACGACGCAGACATAATCACACTGACAATTGACCTGGGAATGGTTGAACTGGAACCCATTCGACAGCGGGCATTGAGCATCGGCGCAACAGAAGCTCTGACTGTTGACGGACGGGAAACCCTGGTAAACGAATTCCTTTTTCCATCCCTTCAGGCCGGGACAATCTATGAAGAGCAGTATCCCTTGGCCACGGCCCTGGGTCGACCGCTGATTGCCCGTTACCTGGTGGAAGCAGCTAAACGGCATGATGCCTATGCCATCGCCCACGGTTGCACTGGCAAGGGCAACGACCAAGTCCGTTTGGAAGTCGGTATCTCCGCCTTGGGTCCGGAGATTGATGTCATCGCCCCCATTCGCGATTGGGGAATGAGCCGTGATGACGAAATTGAATATGGCCAAGCCCGAAATCTTCCCATAAATGCCAACCGAAGTCGTTTTTCCACTGATGAAAACCTCTGGGGGCGCAGCGTTGAAGCGGGAGAACTGGAAGACCCCTGGCTGGAGCCGCCAGAGGATGCCTACGCCTGGACTAGTCCGGTCACCAGCACTCCCGACGAGGCAACCTACGTTGAGATTCACTTCGATCAGGGTGTACCTACTGCTGTTGACGGTGAGAGCATGGGTAGCGTTGCCTTGGTCAACCACCTGAATACACTGTCTGGTACCCACGGCATTGGCCGTATTGATCACGTGGAAAACCGCCTGGTGGGCATCAAGTCTCGGGAAATATATGAATGCCCGGCAGCCACTTTGCTGCACGTGGCGCATACATCCTTGGAAGCTATGACTCTGACCAGAGACCAGGCTCGGATGAAAGCCCGTATCTCCCAGGAGTATGCCGACGTAATTTACAACGGCCTGTGGTTCACCGCTCACAGAGCCGACCTGAACGCCTACATCCAGAGCACTCAGCGATTCGTTACCGGCGATATCAGAGTACGTCTGCATAAGGGCACCTGTGTTGTGGTTGGGCGTCAAGCTCCCAAGGCCCTGTACAACTACGGCCTAGCAACATACGACCGCGCGGATGAATTTGACCACAGTTCAGCAGAAGGCTTTATTAAGATTTATGGCCTTTCAGTGAAAACGGAAAATCAGGTTCAGGCCGACTAACTCGGTAATTACATCATCTACACACCGCTTATCTAGATAGCCCCATGAATCCGGAGGATCGATGACAGTTGCTGCTCGAATGAATGACTTGGGCACGGAATCGGCATTTGAAGTGCTAGCCAAAGCCCGGGCTCTTGAAGCTCAGGGCAGGGAGATAATTCACCTGGAGATAGGCGAACCTGATTTTGAGACCCCCCGACACATTGTGGAGGCGGGTATGAAGGCGATCTCCGACGGTTATACCCACTATGGCCCCACGGCAGGTCTGCCTGAACTCACAGGAGCCGTTGCTAGGAATAGCCGTGAAGTACGAGGTATCAATACTGATCCGTCCAATGTGGTAGTGACACCTGGTGGCAAGCCAATCATGTTCTATGTTTTGCTTACGCTAGCTGAACCTGGTGTTGAGGTGATCTATCCCAACCCCGGATTTCCCATATACGAATCCATGATTAGGTTCTCTGGTGCTACCCCTGTACCGATGCAGCTTCATGAAGACAAAGACTATCACCCTGACCTAGACGCCTTGCCCGCAATGATTACCGACAAAACTCGGCTGATCATACTCAATTCTCCCCATAACCCCTGTGGCTCCGCTCTGAGTAAGCAGGAGATGGAGACCATCGCAGACCTAGTCAAGCAGTACCCTGGTCTGTACGTAATGGCTGATGAGATCTACAAAGATATCCTCTATACCGGAGAACACCACAGCATCGCCTCTATACCCGGTATGGAAGAGCGCACCATAATCCTGGACGGATTCTCCAAGAGCTATGCCATGACTGGTTGGCGCATGGGCTACGGAATACTGCCCGAAGAATTGGTCCACCATGTGGTTCGGTTGGCGGTGAACAGCGTTTCATGTACTGCGTCATTTACTCAAATGGCCGGTGTGGCCGCGCTGGAAGGTCCCATGGATGAGGTTGAGGCCATGGTCGCCGAGTTCGGCGTTCGCAGTAAACTCATCTCCCAGGGACTTCGTAGCATCCCGGGTGTTACCTGTCCTGAACCAGAGGGTGCGTTCTACGTATTCCCCAGCATTAAAGGCACCGGACTCACGAGTGCTGAATTCGAAGAGAAGGCGATGAACGACGCGGGAGTTGCCTTGCTCTCAGGTAGCGCTTTTGGTGAGTACGGAGAGGGTTACGTTCGCTTGTCATATGCCAACTCCCAAGAAAATATTAAACAAGCCATCGACAAGCTAGATAAGATGGTTCGCGCCTTTTAGGCGGTAATCCAGCGGAGGTTTAAATGCCAGATAACAAACCAGAAATCAGTGTTGTGCATCCAGACGGTCTAGAGGTGGAGATACAATCTGGGGCTATGACCCGATTGGCTGGAGTGTCGGAAAAACTGAGCGGTTCCACTGGCATCCACTTGGCCATTGCAACCATACCACCACATTGTGCCTCCAGCCCTCATTATCATGTGAACTGCGAGTCGGCCATCTACGTGATTAAGGGTCAGGGCCGTTTTGTCATTGGTCACAATTTGGACACTGAACTACCCATTGGGCCAGGGGATTTCATCTATGTACCAGCGGAGGCTGTCCACCAGCCTATCAATGATGGTGCCGAGGACATGGAGATAATCGTGGCCCGGAACACACCCGTTGAAATCGTAGTAGAAGTGGAGCCGTCCAAGGCTTAACCTGCGCCCACTGCCCACATTATTGGCTTTTTGGGCTATACTATCCGTGCTCAAGCTGCGCTAGAATCGAACAGTAATCAGACTGGAGGAATTCATGGATCTGGGGCTAACTGAAATACAACAGATGCTGAAGACCAGCGCCCAGGATTTTCTAACACGGGAGTGTCCTCTGACTCTGGTGAGAGAAATGGAGGAAGACTCCAAAGGCTATACTGATGATTTGTGGCGGCAGATGGTTGGTCTTGGCTGGACTGGGGTGGCCTTCCCTGAGCAATACGGCGGGACAGGTGGTACTTTTGCTGACCTCGGTGTTTTACTTGAAGAGATTGGCCGTTCCCTTGCTCCTTCACCATTCTTCTCCACGGTTGTGCTTGGCGGTATGACGGTCCTGGATGGCGGATCCGATGCCCAGAAAGATGAGATTATAAGTCGTATCTGCGCAGGGACGATTATCATGACCATGGGCCTCAGCGAGGCCAGTGTCAGCACTGAACCTTGGGGAATTGAAGCCACCGCTACTCAACAAGGCAGTAACTACCGGATTAACGGGACCAAGCTTTTCGTGCCCGACGCAGAATCAGCCGACACGATTATATTCGCCGCCAGGACATCATCGGAGAGTGACCCCTCTAAGGGGATATCCTTGTTTCTTGTGCCATCCGGTGCAGATGGGGTGACCATCACTCCTATGAATTCCGTGGGCAATGAACGGATCTATGAGGTTTCATTGGAAAATGTCAGCGTG
>Ga0209034_10001064_pt1 | contig 13656 bp, 13 predicted proteins | sample MarorgKNORR_S2LV_2_FD_188219 | JGI IMG/M metagenome (GOLD analysis project Ga0209034, IMG submission 188219) | Marine microbial communities from the Southern Atlantic Ocean, analyzing organic carbon cycling - 250m_A/KNORR_S2/LV (SPAdes) (version 2) | ecosystem: Environmental > Aquatic > Marine...
GCCGCCGCCCAGGGACTCGTCGTCGGCGTCTTCGCCGGTGGCCATCTTGACCAGCGGTGGGCCGGCCAGGAAGACCTTGGACTGGTCCCTGATGAAGATTGTGTAGTCGGACATGCCGGGCTGGTAGGCGCCGCCCGCTGTCGACGAGCCGAACACGACGCAAACCGTGGGAATCCCCAGCTTGGAGAGCTCAATCATTTCGTAGAAGAACCGGCCTGTCTCGGCGAAATGCTCGAGTCGGGCCCGGCGACGCTTCCCGGTGCCGCCCTCGTTGGTCTGGACTCGTAGGTCGGCTCCGGCCGATTCCACGAAGCTGACGTAGGGCATTCGGTTGTGGCGGGAGATTTCTAGGGCCCGCATCCACTTCTTGGCCATGTACGGGGTCATGGCGCCGCCCAGCACCGTGGGGTCGTTGCCGACCACCACGCACTCCACTCCGGCGATGACGCCAATCCCGACCACGAAGCCGCCGCCGATGGCGTAGGAGGAGTCGTAACCGGCCAGCGGGCTGATCTCTAGGAAGGGGCTGTCGGGGTCCAGTACGTGGCTGATGCGTTCTCGGATGGGCATTTTGTTACGAGATCGCAGGCGGTCCGTGGATTCCGGGCCGCCGCCGGCTTCGGCCTCGTCCAGCAGGTCGTCGATAGCCGCCAGATGTTCGAGCATGTCGGCCCGGTTCTGTTCGAACGCCTCGGAGCCGGTGTCCAGGCGGGATGGGAGGGGAGGGGCGAGCAGTCGCTGCAACATGGCCCAAGCCTAGAAGAGTAAGGAACAGAGAGCAAAGTTACTGTGGGTCTTACCTTTGGAGAGATGTGGGAGGCTCCGACCGTGGGTTTCGGACCGATTGTCGACACCACGTCCCTTGCCTCTGGGGCGGACGGCCCGATCTTCTGTGACGTCCGGTGGTACCTGGACGGACGCTCCGGCCGGGGCGCCTACGACGCCGGGCACCTTCCAGGGGCCGTGTTCGTCGACCTTGAGGAGCACCTAACGGCTAAGCCGGGCCCGGAGGTGGGACGCCACCCGCTGCCCGACCCCGACGACCTGGCCCTGTCCCTCGGATCACTGGGCATCGGGCCTGACGACCCGGTCGTGGCCTACGACGACACCGGGGGGATGAGCGCAGGGAGGCTGGTCTGGATGCTGCGGATCCTCGGCCAACCGGCCGCCCTACTGGACGGCGGCATCGAAGGCTGGGACGGTCCCCTGGAGGTCCAGCCATCGGTCCGGACGCCCGTCGAGGTCCCGGTCCGGCCGTGGCCCGATGGTGCCTTCGTGGACATTGAGACGGCGGCCGTGGCCGACGTCCTGCTCGACGCCCGAGCCCCTGAGCGTTACCGGGGAGATGTCGAGCCGGTGGACCCCCGGGCTGGACACGTTCCGGGGGCCGTCAACGCGCCGTTCGCCGCCAACCTGGCCGACGGTCGGTTCCTGGCCCCTGAAGCCCTGGCCAACCGTTACCGGGCCCTCGGGGTGGTTGACGCCGCCGAGGTCGTCGCCTACTGCGGTTCCGGGGTGAGTGCCTGCCACGATCTACTGGCCATGGAGCACGCCGGGCTAGGGCGCGGACGCCTCTTCGTCGGCTCCTGGTCGCAGTGGAGCGCCTCGGACCGACCGATCGCCACCGGTGACGGTCGGGACACCTGACCAGGCGCCTCCTACACTTCGCCGTCATGAGCGACCGTCCGTGGGGGTTTCGCACCCGGGCCCTCCACGCAGGGGGGCAACCCGACCCGACGACCGGTGCTCGGGCTGTCCCTATCTACCAGTCGACCAGTTTCGTGTTCGACGATGTGGCCGACGCCGCCGACCTATTTGCCCTCCAGAAGTACGGGACCATTTACACCCGGATCTCTAACCCCACCACGGCCGCTTTCGAGGAACGGATGGCCAGCTTGGAGGGGGGCATCGGGGCCGTGGCCACGGCGTCCGGTCAGGCGGCCGAGTTCCTGACCGCCGCCGCCCTAGCCGAGCAGGGCACCAACTTTGTGACGTCGTCTTCCCTGTACGGCGGCACCCACAACATGTTCGACAACACGCTTGGCCGCTTCGGAATCGAGGCCCGTTTCGTGGATGGTGACGACCCGCAGGCATTTGCGGCGGCCATCGACGACCGGACACGGTTTCTGTATACGGAGGTCATCGGGAACCCCTCCGGGGCGGTGGCCGACCTGGAGGCTCTGGCTGACGTCGCTCACGCCGACGATCTGCCCCTAGTAGTGGACGCCACGTTCGCCACCCCCTACCTCTGTCGTCCCATGGAACATGGCGCCGACATCGTCGTGCACTCGGCCACCAAGTTCATCGGAGGCCACGGCACCTCGATCGGCGGGGTGGTCGTGGAGTCGGGCCGTTTCGACTGGGGGAGTGGCCGGTTCCCACAGATGACCGAGCCCAACGCCGGCTACAACGGCCTTCGGTTCTGGGAGAACTTCGGTGAGCTGGCCTTCTGCACGAAGCTCCGGGCCGAGCAGTTGCGTGACGTGGGTGCCTCGCTGTCGCCGTTCAACGCGTTTCTCCTGCTCCAGGGGCTGGAGACCTTGCCCCAGCGGATGGAAGAGCACGTAGCCAACGCCCAGGCGGTGGCCGGCTTTCTGGAAGCTCACACGGCCGTCGGCTGGGTGGCCTACGCCGGCCTGGATGCTTCGCCCTACCGGGACCTAGCCGACCGTTACATGCCAAAGGGTCCGGGTGCCGTGTTCACCTTCGGAGTTGTCGGTGGTCGGGAGGCTGGGGCGGCGTTCATCGAGCGACTACAGCTGATCAGCCACCTGGCCAATGTGGGAGACGCCCGGACGCTGGTTATCCACCCAGCGTCCACTACCCACCAGCAACTCTCCGACGAGGCTCTGGCGGCCGGCGGCGTGGGCCCCGACATGGTCCGTCTCTCTGTCGGGCTGGAGGACCTCGACGACATCCTGTGGGACCTAGATCAGGCATTGGGAGGCGGGGCATGACTGGTCCACAATCCGGCATCGACGGGTGGAGCCCGCCGTCGGTCGCTGAGCGACGGCGCCTGCTAGCCAGCATCCGGACGGTGGCCATGGTCGGAGTGTCAGCCAACCCTGCCCGTCCCTCCAACTTCGTCGCCACCTACCTCCTAGGCACCGACTTCGAAGTCCACTTCGTGAACCCGACGGTCGACGAGGTCCTGGGTCGACCCTGCGCTCCCTCGCTGGCCGACCTGCCGGTCGTGCCCGATTGCGTTGACGTGTTCCGTCGACTGGAGGACGTCCCGGCGGTGGCCGACGAGGCGGTGGCCGTTGGGGCACGCCTCTTCTGGACGCAGTTCGGATTGTGGAGTCCTGAGGCAGCCCGGACGGTGCTCGACGCCGGCCTGGACCTCGTCATGGACCGCTGCCTCAAGGTCGAGCACGCCCGCTTCCACGGTGGGCTGCACCTGGCCGGGTTCGACACCGGCGTCATCGACTCCCGCCGAAGTTGAGCCGGTCCGCCGGTCGGTGGTTCAGCGGGGCTCGCAGACCACCAACGGGATGTCCCGATCGGTCCGGACCTGGTAGTTGGCGTAGTCAGGCCAGGCGGCAATGGCCGCCGGCCACCGCTCGGCCTTCTCCTCCGGTGGGGCCGTGCGGGCCACCAGGTGGTGCACCTCGGCCCGGTCCTGGATGGTGACCTCGGGGTTGGACTGCAGGTTCAGGTACCAGACCGGATGGTTCGGGGCGCCACCCATGGAGGCCACGACCAGGTAGTCGTTCCCGTCGTGGACCCGGATCAGCGGAGTTCGGCGCAACTTCCCGGACTTCCGACCGGTGGTGCTCAGGATGATGCACTGGGCCCCGTTGAAATCGAAGCCGTCCTTGCCATCGGTGGCCAGATAGCGCTCCACGTGGTCGGCGACCGGTTCCCAGGGGCTGGGGGCGTACTCGGGATCGCTCATCGTGCGACCCTACGGGCCGTCTGCGGGCTGCGACGATCCCAGCCCTCGGACGAGGTCCAGGGCCCGGCCCAAGGTGGCCAGCCGCTCGTCCAGGGTGTCGCCAGCCGGGTAGAGGCGGATGTGGGAGATCCCCACGTCACGCCAGAGGGCAAGGCGGTCGGCGACCTGGGACTCGTTGCCTATGAGAGTGGTGGCCAGGACCATGGCGTCGGGGATTGAGGCAGCCGCAGCGTCTCGTCGACCAGCTAGCCACAGGGCCTGAGACTCAGCGGCCTCCTCGGCGAAGCCCTGCCGGGCGTAGGCCGCGTTGTAGAAGTTCGTGTCGGCGGAGCCCATTCCGCCGAGACTGAATGCCAGGCCAGGCTTGCGGGCCGCGACCATCTCGGCCAGGTCGTCGTCGTCCCCGGCGAATGCCACCTCGGCGCCCTGACACAAGTCGAGGTCGGCCAGCGTCCGTCCGGACCGGGCCGCTCCCTCAGCTAAGGCGTCCATCGACGACTGTGCGCCCTCGGGGACGAAACTGGTGCCTAGCCAACCGTCAGCGACCTCGCCGGTCAGGGCCAGCATCCGCGGTGACAGGGAGGCGATGTAGACGGCCAATGGAATGTCGCCGGGAAGGAGCGACAGCCTCAGGGCCTTACCTTCGCCGCCCGGCAGGGGCAGTCGGACCTGAGCGCCGTCCAGAATCAGCTTCTCGCCGGCTTCGGCCATGCGGACCACCTCGATGGTTTCCCGCATTCGGGTGAGTGGACGGTCAAACGGGACACCGTGGAGGCCTTCGATCACCTGCGGCCCGGAGGCACCAAGGCCAAGGGAGAACCGACCGTCGGTGATGCGCTGCAGGGTGAGAGCGGTCATCGCCGTGTTGGCAGCTGATCGTGCCCCAACCTGGAAGACACCAGAGCCGAACGTCATCCGGTCCGTGTGCTGAGCCAGAGCGGCGATCGGCGTGGCGGCGTCACCACCCCACGCCTCGGCCACCCAGCAGTGGTCCACCCCTAGCCGCTCGGCCTCGGTTACGTAGGTCACGAGCTCGGGCCAGGCGCCACTTTCGGCAGTTAGCTGAATTGCCGTTCGCATAACGGTCATGTTTTGGCCCCCGAGGGTGCGTAGCGTACGCACCGACCCGACGATGTGGCCCCACGGCCGCCCGACGGACTGTTGCCCGCCGCATTCTTGGAGGCTTCCCCGTGACCGCACCCGACCTCGAGGTCCGCCACCCGAAGTTCATTGACCACCTCCTGGGTCACCGTTCCGATTCCGGCATCGACGGCTTCCTGGGGCTTAAGGTCGTGGAGTTGGAAGCCGGTCGGCTGGTCGTCGAGTTCGAGGTGCTCGACGACCACCTCACCTTCATCGGGAACATGCACGGCGGCTGTCTGGCCGCCCTGTGCGACCACTGCCTCGGGTTGGTGCTCTACCCGGTCATGCCGCCTGGTTCGTGGGCGGCCACCACGGAGTTCAAGGTCAATTACCTCCGGCCAGTTAGCGGTGGTACTTGCCGGGCTGTGGCGGAGATCCAGTCGATGACCCGACGGTCGGCTGTGGTCACCATCCAGGTTGAAAACGACGGGCGCCTAGCTGCCCTGGCCCAGGGCACCTGCACGGTCAAGCTGGCCGAGGAGAAGGACGATTGATTCGGCCGATCGGCCGTCTGTCGGCGGTCCGAAGCAGGGAATGGGCGGGACGGGGCCGCCGATACGATTGGCCCCGCTTCCGCCCCGAGTGGGAGCGATGCACCGGTGCCCGAGCGGACCAAGGGAACGGCCTGCAAAGCCGTAAAGCCGCGGGTTCAAATCCCGCCCGGTGCTCGACGAATCGGGCGATCCGCAACAGCGGGTCGGGGCGGCCGATGAGCAACGGGGGAACCCCATGACCAGCGAGGGACCGGAAATCGGACCGGCAGATGAAGCAGGGGAGGCGACGCTGCCCCACACCCCGCCGTTCGGCATCAAAGCCGTCCACCCGGGTGACGAACCGCCGGTTACGCCACCGGGAGCCGAGGAGGAGCCGCGCCGCCGGGAACGACCGGCCGGTAACGGCCTGGCCGCCATGGCGTCGACAATCGGGGTGGTGCTGGCCATCATGGGGACCTTCCTCCCGTGGATCGTGGTCGACCACCCGGACGGCACCGTGGAGCGCCTCATCGGTTGGGATGTGGCGTTAGATGCCGTAGTGGTGCTGGTTACCGGGTTGGTGGCCGCCGTGGTGGCCGGCGCCCTGTGGGTCGGCCAGCGGGGCCTGGTCCACAAACTGGTCCTCCTGGTCGCTGGGGGAGTGCTGCTAGCCGTCACCGGCATAGAGATCTCCGACATCCGGGCCGTTGACGCCGCGTCCAGTTTGGACCGGTCGATCGGGTCGGGCCTGCCGGTGGTGGCCATTGGCGGCGTGCTGCTCCTCGGCGGTGCCCTGCTGGACCGTGGTCGCTGGTCGCTCGGCGACCGTTAAGCGGAACCCCACCGCCCGTGCGCCGGGTGTGCGCATCAGGGGCCACCGCTACGCTGATCTTCTCCGGGGCCGTTAGCTCAGTTGGCTAGAGCACCTGCATGACGCGCAGGGGGTCGGGGGTTCGAGTCCCTCACGGCCCACCACGCTGACCAGCGCATTCGCCTCCAGGCGGGTGCGCCTTACTCGTTTACAGGGTCAGTTGACAGCCAACAGCGAGGACAGGCGACACCGCACCCGGGAACCACCGTTGAGCGTTGAATCGGTTCACAGAACGTTGAGGTCAATTCGGGTTGTTGAGACCGAGTTCAGCCACCGTCCGGAGCCAGAGGTTGTGCCTTGGATCCAACACGTCGAAGTGGGTGCCGGTGTCAGAGAAGATCCCAATCGCTCCGGGAATCAGCGCACTCTGGCTTATGGGCACAATCTGGTCATACCGCCCATGAACGGCGATGATCCGATGGCCTTCGAAGACCGGTTGGGCGACCCGGTAGCGCTCGGGAACCTCATCGGGCTCTCCGCCAAGTAATGCCTCCACTGCACCCCATCCGAGGTTCACCTCGGCGGCCAACCGCAGGTCGACGACGGCAGCCTGGGCAACCACGGTGTGTGGTTCGATGAGAGGACTCGCTCCTGGATCACCAGGAGCGAGCCGGCCTCGGCTCCCCGCCCAGAGCGCAAGGTGGCCGCCGGCCGAGTGCCCGATCACGATCACATCGTCGAGCGCGAGCGGCTCATCTACTTGCGCGAGATGGTCGATGGCCCTGGCGATGTCATCCAACGTTCCCGGATAGCCCCCTCCTGGATCACCCACCGACCGGTAATCGACGTTCCAAGTCGCAACTCCCCGTGCAGTCGCATCTTCAGCCAGAAGTGTCATCAATGAGTTGTCAAAACCCGACCGCCAGAATCCACCGTGGATGAGAACTACGACCTGGAAGGGCCCGTCCCCTGGAGGAACCCTGAGATCGCCAGCTTGGAGAGGATTCTCTCCATAGGAGATGCGGCGAAGCTGTTTCTTCCCGGCGACGTCGAGATCAGGCTCCTTCGCATCTCCTAAAGAAGCGAGGGAAGTGGTTAGCCCCGCTGCCGGCACCGTCGTTGTTGCTGGCACCGTCGTCGTTGAGACAAATGAGGCAGGGGCGTCGCCGCTGCACGCGGCCCCGATGGCACACATCGAAAGAATCCCCAGGCAAATGGCCACCCTTACGAGCCTGCAGTGACGGGGGTGATGGCCTCTCGCTACCAGGCGATACGACACGAGCGTTGACCATTACATGACGAGAGTGCCTTTAAGTGGACCAAACATGGAGGCCGGATGGTCTGAACCTCTTCGGCGAGGCCCAGAACGGGACCTAGGCCTGTGTCGATTCGCCGAAACGGTCACGGGACTTGTTCTGTGTGTGCGGTCCATCCCGACCGGACGACGACGTCATCGGCGGTACCGTTTTCCCCATGAGCACGACAGCGCCGTTCCAGGCCCACGCGGCCCACTTCGAGGCCATCCGGGAGGCAACCGGCAAGAGCCCCGACGCCCTCGTTCCCCGGTCGATCATGCGAGGCATCGCCGCCGGGTGCTCCCGGGCTCCAGGCCTCCGACGTTCCAACCCCCTGAAGAGCCGTCAGCAGCGGGCCCTATGGGCCCATCTGGTCGACGAGGCCACGGCCCGACCGGAACAGGTGGGATTCATCCTCCCTGACGGTGGCCTGAAGGACCTGGCCGAGCGGCTAGGGGTGCCACCGCGGACCCTGTCCGGGCACCTCGAGACCTGGCGACGGACCCGCCCCCGGATGGTCCAGGTGTTCGCGGGGCGCAAATCCCGCGGCGTGGCCCCGCTGGTCGCCGTGCAGATTCCGGTGGCCACCGACTTGGTGCTCTGGGCGGCCACCACCCGGTCAGAGGTCGACAAACAGGACGGACGGGCCCCACACCCGCTGCTGGTGGCCGATGCCGTGGAACGCCTGGCCATGCTGGGCTCTACCGGCCCGGCCTACAAGACCTGGCCACTGCTGGACGACGCCGTCGACGACCTAGGCACGGCCATCTCCCGGAAGGGCGGTGAGCCACCCCGCCGGCGCCTGGAAACCGGACGCCGACGCTGACCATCCGGGTCGAGGAATCCCGATGTCCGGCTGTTGACGGGCTTCCCGGGCGAGGCTGATCAGGGCGGGATTCGTGCACCTAGTCCTACTCGTTGTACCCGGTCGACGCTCGTGAGCGTTCCGGTAACGTCGGGAAGGCCAGTGCTCATCGGTCACACTTCCACCCCGGGAGTCCCGGCCCGCCGTAGCGTTTTCCCGTGGCCACCCGCTCTGACCTCCGCAACGTCGCCGTCATCGCCCACGTCGACCACGGTAAGACGACCCTCGTCGACGGCCTCCTACGCCAGTCCGGAGCCTTCCGAGCGAACGAGGAGGTGGTCGACCGGGTTATGGACTCCATGGACCTAGAGCGGGAAAAGGGGATCACCATCTTGGCCAAGAACACGGCGGTTCACCGGGGCGACGTAAAGGTCAACATCGTGGACACCCCTGGACACGCCGACTTCGGCGGAGAGGTCGAACGAGCCCTGAACATGGTTGACGGGGTCATCCTGCTAGTCGACTCTGCCGAGGGACCCCGACCGCAGACCCGTTTCGTCCTCCGCAAGGCTTTGGAGGCCGGCCTGGCCATCGTGCTCGTCGTCAACAAGGTCGACCGTCCCGACGCCCGCCTGGCAGAGGTGGTGGACGAGACTTACGAACTATTCCTCGACCTGGGCGCCACCGAGGACCAGATCGAGTTCCCGATCGTCTACACCGATGCCCGGGCCGGAACGGCCACCCTGGACCCCGACCGCGACGGAACCGACCTGGCGCCCTTCTTCGATGTGGTCCTCGACCACGTACCTCCTCCTGTCTACGACGAGGACGCCCCGCTGCGGGTCCACGTCACCAACCTGGACGCCTCTCCCTACGTCGGTCGTATCGCCGTCTGCCGGATCGACAGCGGAACCCTGCGGCGAGGCGCTCCGGTGGCCTGGTGTCGGACCGACGGTTCGGTCCAGCCAGCCCGCGTCGCCACCATCACGGTCACCGAGGCACTCGGTCAGGTCGACGTCGAGGAGGCGGGACCGGGCGAGATCGTCTACGTATCGGGAATCGATGATGTCACCATCGGTGAGACGCTGGCCGACCCCGAGGATCCCCGCCCGCTACCCATCATCACCGTCGACGAACCCACCCTTTCCATGGCCATCGGCGTGAACACCTCACCGGTGGCTGGAGCGACCGGCGACAAACTGACCGCCCGCCAGGTAAAGGCCCGCCTGGACACCGAGTTGATCGGCAACGTGTCACTGCGGGTCCTGCCCACCGAACGTCCCGACACATGGGAGGTTCAGGGGCGGGGTGAACTGCAGTTGGCCGTGCTCGTTGAGACCATGCGCCGTGAGGGCTTCGAGTTGACGGTGGGCAAGCCCGAGGTTCTACTCCGTGAATTCGACGGCATCTTGCACGAGCCGACCGAGCGCCTATCCGTCGATGTTCCCGAGGAGCACGTGGGGGCAGTCACCCAACTCCTCGGTGAGCGCAAGGCCCGGATGGAGGATATGACCAACCACGGCACCGGGTGGGTGCGCCTCGACTACGTGGTGGCCGCCCGGGCTCTCATCGGCTTCCGGACCGAGTTCCTAACCGAGACCAGGGGCACTGGCTTGCTCCACCACGTATTTGAAGGCTGGGAGCCGTGGATGGGAGAGCTCCGGACCCGCCAGAGCGGAAGCGTGGTCGCCGACCGTCTGGGTGTCGCCACGCCGTACGCCATTACCGGCCTCCAAGATCGAACCACCCTGTTCGTTGGGCCGACCGAGGAGGTTTACGGCGGGATGATTATCGGCGAGAACCCCCGGGCCGAGGACATGGACGTCAACATCTGTCGGGAGAAGAAACTCACCAACGTCCGGGCCGCCGCCTCGGACGACACGGTCCGTCTGACCCCTCCCCGGAGGCTCTCCCTCGAACAGGCCCTCGAGTACATAGCCGACGACGAGTGCGTGGAGGTCACGCCGGCTGCCGTACGGCTCCGCAAGGTGGAGTTGGACGCCGGGGCACGGGCCCGGACGGTCAAGAAACTCAAGCACGCCCGGGTCTGAGGACCGACGGGTACCTGCGTGTAGCAGGACCCCTCCCCGGGGCCGGATACCTTCAGCGCCATGCGCCGTCCGCCTGGGGTCCTGTTCCTGTGCGTCCACAATGCCGGCCGGTCCCAGATTGGTGCTGGCTGGCTGCGACACCTGGCCGGTGACCGGATCCGGGTGCTGTCGGCCGGTTCGTCCCCCAGCGAGACGGTGAACCCGACGGCCGTGGAAGCCATGGCCGAAGTGGGCGTCGACATCTCGTCCAACCGGCCCCAACTGTGGACCGAGGCCATGGTGCGCGACGTGGACGTCGTGGTGTCCATGGGCTGCGGCGACGAGTGCCCGGTCTACCCGGGGACCCAACGCCTGGACTGGCAACTGGAGGACCCGGCTGGCCAGGGGATGGAGATGGTGCGCGGTGTGCGCGACGAGATCCAGACCCTGGTCGAGGAACTGCTCGAGGATCTACTCGACGAGGAGGACAGCTGATGGCCGTCAACGTGCTGGGCACCGAGCTCCAAGAGTGCGGGTTTGACCCCCTTACCGGCTTCTACCGGGACGGGTGTTGCAACACGGGCGCCGACGACCTCGGGGTGCACACCGTGTGCGCCCTGGTCACCGCCGAGTTCCTGGACTTCTCAGCCCGGGCTGGCAATGACCTGTCCACCCCACGCCCCGGGTTCGATGGCCTGCAGCCCGGCGACCGGTGGTGCATGTGCGCATCGCGGTGGCAGGAAGCCCACGAGGCGGGCATGGCCCCGCCGGTCCTGCTAGCCGCCACCCACATCCTGAGTCTGGAATGGGTGGACGCTGACGCCCTTCGGGCCGCCGGGGTGGACCGTCCGGACTGAATGGCCACCCGCCGAGCCAAACCGTCAGGACGACCGAGAGGAGAACCGCTCGGCCAGCACGGGGACCAGGGCGGCCAGGCCGTCCCGCCAGTCAGCTACCAGGCCGACGTCACACCAGGCCCACAACTCGCATTCGGGGTCGGGGTTGATTCCCACGATGGTTCCGGCGCCCCGGACGCCGATCGTGTGGTTAAACCGTCCCGAGATACCGACGGCTATGTACAGACGGGGGGCGATGGAGTGGCCGGTGATCCCGACCTGGCGGGCCCGGGGCATCCACCCGGCATCGGTGACCTTGCGGGTGGCGCACAGCTCGGCACCAAGGGTCGCCGCATGGGCTTCGACCTCGGCTAGGTCGGCTGGATCGACGCCCTGACCGACACCCACAACCACCTCGGCATGAGCCAGCAGGTCCCGGTCGTCGTCCCGCCGCTGTTCGAGGACCCGGATCCGAGAAGTCCCGGTGGACGCCAGGTGGTCAGCGGCGAATGGTGCCGTGGGACGGGGACGGTACCCAGGGAGGGATCCGGGTCGGACAGTGGCCATCTGGATGCGGGAGGTGCAGGTCACCTCGGCGACCAGCCGACCGCCAAATGCTGGCTTGAGGGCCACTAGCTGGCCGTCGCGGACCTCCAGGCCGACAGCGTCGCCCGTCAGGCCGGCACCCAGGCGGGCAGCGAGGCGGGCCGCCGCCTCTCGCCCCCACGCCGTACTGGGGGCCAGCACGGCCCACGGAGGCTGGTCGGTGAACCGGTCAGCCAGCAAGTGGGCCACATCCTCGGCCCCGGTCACGCCACGGTGCCTCAGGACCTTGTCGGCCCCCTGGCTGCTGAGCTTCTCCCAGTCGACCACCGTGTCGACGGCCAGCGCGGCCCGTCCGCCGATCTCGGCGGCCAGGCGGGCCGCCGTTCCCAGCAGCTCTCCGGTCTGGGACAGGCGGTCTGGCTCGCCCAGAACCACCACCTCACCGCCGTCGCCGGCACCCTCCGGGCGGGCCACCTCGCTGGTCGCCCCGACAGCCGTCCTGTCGAAGGCTCCCCGATTGTCCAGTACCTGGAGTACCCGGTCCACCTGTTCCGGCCCAGTTCCGTTCAGCCGTTCGCCGGCCCGGTCCACCTCCAGCACCCGGACCGGCCCCACCGTGGTTGGGCTGCCGTCAGCTCCCCACGGACCGTCGCCCAGGGCGGCGGCCCCAATCACTGTGACGAGGTTCTCGTTCACGGTGGCCCAGGCTTCCGGTTCCTTGACCTTGCACGGCTCACAGAGCCGCTCGGCGCAGGAGACCACGACCGGGAGGTCGACCTCGGCTCGGACCCACTCGTCGTCGTGTTCCAGCAGGGCGTGCACCGTGCCGCCGTCCAGGCGGAGCTCGCGGGCCCCGGTCAGTAGGGGGAGCTTGAGGATCTCGGCCACCTGGGCCGGGACCTGACCGGTGTCGGCGTCTACCGAGTTGCGCCCGCAGAGCACTAGGTCCCATGGACCGTGCGCCTCCAGGGCGGCGGCCAGGGCCCGGGAGGTAGCCAGGGTGTCGCTGCCGGCGAACGCCGGGTCGGAGACGTGGAGTCCCGCCTCGCAGCCACAGAGGATGGCCTCCCGCAGCACGGTGTCGGCCGAAGGGGGGCCCAGGGTCAGTGCCGTGCAGGACCCTCCGGTTTCGGCAGCCAGGTCGCATCCGGCCCGGACAGCCCGACGGCAGTAGTCGTTTAGGTGTAGCTCCATGCCGTCGCGAACCAGGCGGCCGTCCGGTCCGAGGCGCATCTCCTCGAACTTCGGGATCTGCTTCACCAGAGCGGCGATCCGTAAGGCAGAGGTGGGTCGCGGGTCGGCCATGGCGCCAACGTACCGGCGAGTTCCGTCCTGTCGGTCTGTCGGCCCGGCGTGGCTAGCGTTGGCACCGTGGCGAGTTTCGACAGCGAGAACTTCCTGGTCGCCGCTGACGACCATGGTGACCTGGTCAATGCCCTGGTCGAGGTAGCCGACCGTCCCGGCTCCTGGCTGAACGTCGAGCCGGACGTCGACGACAGCCTGCGCAGCGACGTGTCAGGTCTTTTCAACTGGTTCTCGGCCCGGGGATCCCAGGTGCCGGTCGGCACACTGGTGGCCGCCACTGGCCGTCAGCCGGCGTCGGTGGGTATCGACCACGGTGCCGGGCGGGGCGCTGGCGACCACCTAAAGGAGGCCGGGGTGAATACCCCGGCGGGCTGGGAACTCCGCCAGGACCATCCAAAACGGGGCCTGGTGTGGGAAAGGACCGGAGCCCCGGCCGTTGGTTTCGATGGTGAGGCGGTGGCTGTCCTAATTCTGGAGGCCACCTCGCTGTTGTGTCCGTTGCCCGTCGAGGGGC
>Ga0209034_10001068_pt1 | contig 13640 bp, 15 predicted proteins | sample MarorgKNORR_S2LV_2_FD_188219 | JGI IMG/M metagenome (GOLD analysis project Ga0209034, IMG submission 188219) | Marine microbial communities from the Southern Atlantic Ocean, analyzing organic carbon cycling - 250m_A/KNORR_S2/LV (SPAdes) (version 2) | ecosystem: Environmental > Aquatic > Marine...
ATCGATCGGGTCGGTGACACACGATTTCAATACGCTGCGCACCGGGCGCGCTAGCATCTCGATCCTCGACGACGTCGTGGTTGACTATTATGGGACCCTGACGCCGCTTAACCAGCTCGCTAGCTTGACAGCACCCGATGCCAACCTTCTCGTTGTGCAGCCCTATGACAAGTCAACGGTAGAGTCGGTTGAGAAAGCGATTCATCAAGCTGGTCTCGGATTGAACCCGAGTAACGACGGGACATTTATTCGGATCCCTATTCCGGAGCTTACGGAAGAGCGCCGTCTCGAGCTAACTAAAGTTGCAAGCCGGGTTGCCGAACAAGGCAAGACAGCGATTCGCAATAGCCGCCGTGATGCCAATGACAGCATTAAAAAGCTGCAAATCGAAAAGCAAATCAGCGAAGACGAGGAGCACCGAGGGTACAAAGAGGCCCAAAGGCTCACAGACGAATACATCGAGCGTATTGACGAGTTGGCGGCACGTAAGAATAACGAAATTCTCGAATTCTGAGCAGCGGCTCGAAATTCTATTTCAAGGACCTCTGGCGAGCGTGTTTCTCGAGATCGGCTAACAAAGAGGCGCAATGTCGATCGAAGACAGAGTCGAAAACAGAGGGACACTCGCCTGTAACTGCACTGCAATGGTTCTGGCGGCAGGCTATGGGACTCGCCTGGAACCATTAACCTCGACGCTTGCCAAAGCCGTTGTGCCGTTTCTGAATCGACCCTTGCTGGACTATACGCTTGACTGGTTGAGTCGCTGTGGTTTCACTAAAGCGATTGTCAATCTGCACCATCGGCCAGAGAGCGTGCGTGCCTGTTACCGGGACAACAAATTTGGTATCGATGTTCATTTTAGCCTCGAGGAATCCATCTTGGGGACTGCCGGTGGCCCCCGTAAGGTATTAGAACGCCTCGGATCACGGGCACTAATCGTCAATGGTGATGTAGCAACAACGATTACCCCCGAACCTCTCTGGGAGCACCACAGTTCTTCGGGTGCGCTGGCGACCATGGCTTTGTACGCTGGACCAGCCTGGCGCGAATTTCCTGGTATCAAAATCGATAAAGACGGTGGTGTTACTCACATCCCGGGTGTTGAGACAGGCAAGTCGGGTGCTGGCGATGTGGCTTCCGGGTGTTTTACTGGGATTCATATCGTCGAGCGGGAGGTTTTAAAGCTAGCTCCCGAAAACAAGTTTTGCGGCATGGTTGATCCAATTTATGGTCGATTGCTAGAAGAACGGCTACCGCTCCATGGCTTCGTGGTCTCCGGTAGCTGGTACGAAATCGGAACACCTGGACGTTACGTGTCCTGCCAACTCGAAGCTTTGCGCCGCGAAGAATTCCCACTCGCCTTTGAAGGCTACCAGCGGCTCGGGCCGGGTGGTTATGGGCGGGAGTTAGTAGGCCAATTGCCTGCCAGTATTCGCCCTCCGTTTATGATTGACAAACAAGTCAAACTAGAGGAGGCGGCGTTAATCTCTGGGGTGGTTGTAGGTTCCGAAGCTTGTGTGGATCGTGGTGCTTCGGTGCTTAATAGCGTACTAATGAAGCGTGCCAAGATCGGAGCTGGTGCTCACGTCGAACGCTGCATCATTCTTGAGGACGCCGTGGTGCCATCTGGGGCACGCTGTGTTAACCAAGTCATTGCACCCGAGGTGCTCAAGAAGACTTGATGAGCAATAAGCACGGCAACGTATGGAGCGAACTGTGGGAGACGCCGGGTGTTATGGGATTGCCTTTCCCGTGGCCTGTTGGGAGCGCTATGCGTTTGGGTTTGCATGCCTCTCTCCGACGTTTCTACAGGGTCGTCCCATCCCCTGAGACGATATCGGAGCTGCGGCAATCGACCGCGACGTTATCGAGTAGCGACACTCCACCAGCGTCGGTTATTTTGGTCCTCTACGAAAGCGACGACGCTGAAGCCATTACGAGATACGCAAATACGGCCTGCTGGTTTCATGAGGCCCGCGTCCGGGTACCCCGGGTTTTTGGTGCCACCAATCGGGCTTTAATAGTCGAAGACGGTGGTGACCTCCTGCTTTCCGAGCACGCCGAAACCCAAGAGTTGACTCAGCGATATGTTGAGGCGGCGCAGGCTATCCTAGCGATACAAGCGCATGGTTCAGAGTCGCAAAGCCCAAACCCGGATTGGCAACTCGATGCGAGACGTTTGCGGAACGAGTTGGCGTTTACCGAAAAGCACGCCTTACGCCATTGGCTCAACAGTGATCCATCATCGGGTCGTGACAGCGTCTTTGAGCGACTTGCGGTCGCCACGGCGAAGTTGCCAAGTCGTATGTGCCATCGTGACTTCCATTCACGCAACCTTATAGTTGAAGAAGAGCTGATGGTGGTGGACTTCCAAGACGCCATGGAAGGGCCATTGTTTTATGATCTTGTGTCCCTGCTGGGCGACGATTACCGAGATGTGCCAAAAAGCGCAAAGATTGCGGCGGTCGAGACGTTTTGGGCGGGGGCGCAAACTAGCATGCCGGTTAGTACAGTTGCAGATGTGCCGGAGGAACCGAGCTTATTGGCTGCCGGTGCCCGTCAAGCATTTGCCTTGACCGCCGCGCAGCGTTCTCTTAAAGCGCTCGGCACTTTTGGGTACCAGGTTAGCGTCGCTGGCCGCGTCGAATACGCTATTTGTGCCGACCGTGCATGGAAGCATGCGAAACGCGCCATCGTTAGTCTTGGATGGGATGATCTACTTGCCGAACTTGTTGCTTTCGACAGCCTCTGAGTTGGGGGTGGTGACTGTCTGGCGGCTTGTCGTGCTCCATAAGCAACGGTACGATCGCTCGTCATCATGCCTGAATCAATCTACATCGTAGACCTCGGCGCGCACGAGGGAGAAACGGTCACCATCCGTGGTTGGCTGTACAACAAACGGTCGAGTGGCAAGATCGCTTTTATGCAGTTGCGCGATGGGACTGGAACGGTTCAGGCGGTCGCCACGCCCCAGGATGTTGATGAAACCTCGTGGAATCTGATTGGTGACGTCACCCAAGAATCATCGGTCATTGTAACCGGGTCGGTACGTGCGGACTCCCGCTCACCGACTGGGTTTGAGCTCGGTGTAGAGCTTGTTGAAGTCGTCCACATGGCTCCGGAGTATCCCATCAGTCCAAAGGGACATGGGACCGAATTCTTGATGGATCATCGCCACCTATGGCTGAGATCGAGTTCTCAGATCGCAGCTCTTAGGGTGCGCAGTAAAGTGATCCATATCTGTCGTTCCTACTACCATGACCGTGGTTTTGTACTCATTGACAGTCCGATCCTGACCCCGACTTCGGTTGAGGGAACCACGACGTTGTTCTCCACGGATTACTTCGGAGAAAATGCCTACTTGACCCAAAGCGGCCAGTTGTATCTGGAGCCAGCCTGTATGGCACACGGTCGTGTCTATTGCTTCGGCCCGACTTTCCGGGCAGAGAAATCCAAGACACGTCGTCATCTCATCGAGTTCTGGATGCTCGAGCCGGAAGTAGCCTACGCGACGCTTGACGATGCGATGGAGTTGGCAGAGGACTTCATTTCTCACGTCGTGCAGACAGCGCTCGTCGAGTGCAAAGACGAGCTAGAGGTTCTTAACCGGGACACGACGACCCTGGAGCGGGTTGTGACGCCTTTTCCACGGATCCTTTACGACGAAGCTGTTGAAATCCTTAGGGAGGCGGGCCAGGAATTCGAATGGGGTGCGGATTTCGGTGGTGGCCATGAGACGATCATCTCTGAGGCCTTCGACCGTCCAGTGCTCGTCCATCGGTTCCCAACGGCGATAAAGGCGTTTTATATGGAGCCCGACCCGGAACGTCCGGAACTGGCGCTCGCTATGGACATGATAGCTCCCGAGGGATACGGGGAAATCATCGGTGGAAGCCAGCGAATTCATGACCATGATCTACTTCTGTCGCGCATCCGGGAGAATGGTCTTAACGAAAAACACTACCAGTGGTACCTCGATGTCCGACGCTATGGCTCCGTGCCACACTCCGGCTTCGGCATGGGGCTTGAACGCGTCGTTGCTTGGATTACTGGCGTGCCGCATCTGCGTGAGACGATTCCCTATCCAAGGTTGCTGGGACGGCTCACACCGTGACCCGAAGCCTTCAAGAGCAAGCTTCCCGCTTGTTGGCAACTGGGTTCGGCACAGGGTTTCTTTGGCCTGGCCCTGGGACCTGGGGATCGCTGCTTGGTGTTGCACTGTTTGTCCTGTTTCTTGCCCCACTCGATTGGAGGTGGCAGCTTGCCGCTAGCATCGGGTTCACGATTCTCGGGACCATCGCCGCTGAAATTGCCGCCCTGGAACTAGAAGGTGATGACCCTAGTTCGATTGTGGTCGATGAGTGGGCTGGGATGTGGTTGTCGATGGTGGCGATTCAAGGTGCCAGTGGCTGGATGCTGGCATTCTTCTTGTTTCGCACGTTTGACATCCTAAAGCCGTTTCCGGCAGGACGTTTTGAGAGGCTACAAGGTGGGGTGGGAATAATGGCTGATGATGTCGTGGCGGCCGGTTATACGCAGGTGGCTGTCCATGCCGCTCTCTGGACTTTTGGAATATGACCCATCCGACATCGGATGACCTTCTGCATCTTGCCGAGATGGTGAGTGGCATGCTGTTGCGGAAGAACGAAACGGTTGCCACCGCCGAAAGTTGCACAGCAGGCTTGGTCTCGGCGACGCTAACATGCGTACCGGGTGCTTCGGACTTTTTCTGGGGTGGCATCGTTGTGTACGCTGCCGATGCCAAGGTCGAACTCGCCGGACTCGATCCTGAATTGCTCGGCAAGGACGGAACGGTTTCCTTGGCTACGACTGAGGCTCTTGCTACCGGGATCAGAGATCGATCCATGGCGACCTACGGAGTAGCGTTGACAGGTTGGGCTGGCCCATTGGCCGAGGACCTCGACGAGGTTGTTGGGTGTGTCTTTGGTGCTGTCGCTGATCGCCACGCGGTAGTCTCGCGACGGTGGCAGTTCGATGGTGACCGGAGCACCGTACGCGTCGCCGCGGTTACGGCGGTACTTAACCTCTTGCGGCAGCGGCTTGTCGAATCGGAGGATAGCGCTGGTGTTTGATTTGCTCGACGCAGCCCACAACGACATGGTCGGTATCATGGGTGGGCTATTAGTTGGCTTTACTTTTGGCAGTATTCCTTTTGGGTATTTACTCGTCAGGGTGAAGACGGGTGATGATGTCCGTCTTTCGGGGAGCGGCAACATTGGGGCTACCAACGTAAACCGCGTTCTTGGCAAGGGAGCTGGTATTGCCACCCTTTTTCTGGATGCTGCGAAGGGTGCCGCCGGTACGTTCACTGCAGTACATATTGGTATTGTGGTCCTTGGCATCCATCAACCAGTTTGGGGCGCGGCTGGTGCACTCGGTACTGTTCTGGGGCATTGCTACACGCCCTGGCTTGGCCTGCGTGGTGGTAAAGGAGTAGCTACGTTGCTGGGGGCGTTTGCTCTTCTCGTACCTGTGCCGACAGCAGTTGGGGTCGGAGTTTTGATGGTAGTGGCGGCAATTGGCCGTATGATGTCACTGGCGTCTCTTTCAGGTTCTGTCGCATTGGTCTGCACCGCCTGGTTCCGTGCCGCGCCGAGCCACTCACTTGTGGCCACGTCGTTGGTGACGATCGTCATTTTCTGGCGCCACCGGGAGAACATCGGACGGATCATGCGGGGTGAAGAGACAAAGCTTGGAGAAGCATGACAATGAGCATTGCAGCGGCCGAAAGAGTGTGATTGTGAGTGATCCTGTGCCCCCACCCAAACCCCGCAATGGGTGGAAGATCGCGGTTTTGGGAGCCGGTTCGTGGGGTACGGCCTTAGCAGTTCATTCTAGCTTGGCCGGTCATAATGTCAGGTTATGGGCGCGGCGACAGTTGGCCGCCGATGCCATGAGTCGTAGCCGCATAAATGCTGACTATCTTCCGCGCTGTGAATTCCCGGAATCTCTACTGGTTAGCGCAGACGCGGAAGCGTGCATGGTTGATGCCGACTTAGTCATAAGTGTGATCCCGTCGCGTTTTCTACGTTCGGTGTGGGATGAAATCAGCCATGCGTTTCCGGCTGGAGCTCACTTAATTTCGGCAACCAAGGGTTTGGAGGACAACACGGGACTGAGGATGAGCCAGGTGCTTTCGGAATATACCAGTGGTAGGGAAGCTTCGATTATGGCTCTATCTGGCCCCTCATTCGCTGCCGAACTTGTTGAAGGGCACCCCACGGCTGTGACTCTTGCATGTGCCGACCTTGAAGCTGCCGAAAGCGTACAAACTTGTTTGAGCTATGGTCCATTACGGGCCTATCGAAATGTGGACATTATTGGCGTCGAGCATGGCGGAGCGCTAAAGAATGCCATTGCGATCGCTACTGGGATTGCGGACGGACTCGGCTTCGGCACCAACTCGCGTGCGGGGCTTATTACGCGAGGTCTTAAAGAGTTGACTAGCTTAGCGGTTGCCCGGGGAGCCCGGCCAGACACCCTAATGGGGTTAGCTGGCCTCGGAGACTTGGTACTGACCTGTACCGGGTCGCTGAGCAGAAACCGTCACGTTGGTATTGAACTAGGGAAAGGTCGAAGCCTGGAAGAAATCATCGACGGCATGCAGATGGTTGCCGAAGGCGTCGAGACGGTTTTAGCTGCGTTTCATTTAGCGCGTCGACTGAACGTAAAACTGCCGATCACGAATGAGGTTTATGCGATACTGCAAGAAGGCAAGTCGGCGCGGGCCGCGATCGAGGATTTGATGGCCCGGACCTTGGTTGAAGAGTAGTCGGGACGCCCCTCTTGAGTGGTGTCCGTCATGCTACGATCTTGCCCATGTGTTGCCCAAAGCAGGCTTTGTACAGGATGGTTTCACTTTGTGAATTGACGGTCTCCGTCGTCACTACGGCCCACTAGAACACACGTTGGGTGGCATCCTAGGCCGTTCGCTTGTGCGCACACGCGAAAGCCTGAGGGGAGTATTGCGTCGCATCACTTCGCCCCAAAGGCCGGATGAAGAAACACTTGAGGCGCTTGAAGAAGCTCTGATCTTGGCTGACGTTGGTCCGGCAGTGGCCCTCCGTTTGGTGGAAAACCTCCGCCAGGATGTCGTTGGCGACGAAAGCCCACGCGAGCGCTTGCGCAAGGCGATGTTGGAGATCCTCGCAAGGAGCAGTAGTGCAGTAACTGCACCTTCGGAAGATCAACCGCGTGTGGTTCTGCTAGTTGGGGTCAATGGCTCAGGAAAAACGACTAGCGTAGCAAAGCTCGCGGCGAGGTACGTTGCGCAAGGACACAGCGTTATTCTTGGTGCCGCAGATACTTTTCGTGCCGCTGCCGTTGAACAGCTGGAGGTCTGGGGCGAACGCCTTAATGTTCAAGTTATCTCTCATAAGCCGGGTGGAGATCCTGCGGCGGTCGTTTACGATACTTGTGCAGCAGGCCGCTCTCGTGGTGTAGACATTGTCCTAATCGACACTGCGGGCCGCCTACATACCAAAGATAACCTTATGGCGGAACTTTCTAAGATCCATAAGACAGCTGGGAAAGTCATACAAGGAGCGCCGAACGAGGTCTGGTTGGTGCTCGATGCGACTACTGGCCAAAATGGGCTCCGCCAGGCGGAGGATTTTTTACGACACGTCGGTGTTACCGGCCTGATCCTTGCAAAGCTCGACGGGAGTGCCAAGGGTGGAGTTGTTCTTTCGATCGCTGAGACATTGGACTTGCCAATTCAGTTCGTTGGCACAGGTGAAGGAATCGATAATTTGACTCTGTTTGACGCCGAGGCTTATGTCAATGGCCTGATCGGCCAGGATTAATAGGTAGCAAGTGGCAGACAGACAGCATTTAGAAGAATGCATCCGCTTGGCATCGCAGGCGCGCGGCTCAACTAGTCCCAATCCCATGGTTGGAGCCGTTGTAGTGCGCGATGATGAAGTGGTTGGGCGCGGGTTGCACCGATGCCCAGGTGATCCTCATGCTGAACGAGTTGCTCTTGACGAAGCTGGTGATCGCGCGCACGGCGCGACTCTCTACGTTAACATCGAGCCTTGTAGCCATCAGGGACGCACGCCGCCTTGTATTGATGGGGTCTTGCAATCTGGCATAAAGCGCGTCGTGATAAGCACTTTGGACCCGGATCCTCGGGTCTCTGGCGGTGGGGTCAAGGCCTTGCGTGCCGCTGGCCTTCAGGTTGACGTCGGCGAGTTGGCTTTTGAGGCGACACGACTCAACGAGGCGTATCTCTCGTATAAGACTTGCGGACGGCCATTTGTCACGGCCAAAGCTGCTATCTCTCTAGATGGACGCTTGGCAACAAGGCACCGCGAATCTCAGTGGATAAGTGGCGAAATTGCTCGCCGTCGAACGCATCAACTGCGGGCTGAAACGGATGCGATTGGAGTCGGCATCGGGACTGTTCTCGATGACGACCCTCGCCTTACAGTGCGTGGAGACAGTTCCGAGGGGCCACGCTATAGAGTGGTTTTTGATACCAACTTGCGCACGCCGCGAACCGCTAGGATGTTGAGTGAAAGTGAAGGCAGGGTGCTTTTGTTCTGTGGTCCAGATGCCCCTGCAGATGCGGAAGCTGAGCTCGGAGCATTGGATGCTGAGATAGTTCGGGTAAGCTCCGATGGGGAAGGGCTTTCTTGGGATAACATTCTTTCTGAGCTTGCGGCGCGGGAAGTGATGTCATTACTGCTCGAGGGGGGCAGTGGCGTTCTGACCAGTGCATTCGAGGCTGGTATAATATGCAAGCTCTTCCTCGTCTATGCACCTCTCTTGATCGGCGGGTCCGGAGCCTTGTCTCTTTGGGGAGGCGATGGTGTCGACGAACTCACGGCAGCGCCGCGCCTCCGGCACGTGAGACACTTCAGTCTTGGTGACGACTGGGCGGTCGAAGGATATCTTCAGGGCCCGGAGCCATCGCTCTAGCAAGATGTTGAAACACGGCCTTTAGCGCCTCAAACCAGAAAAGCACGAATGTTTACTGGGCTAATCGAAGAGGTGGGTACGGTTATACGCGTTAAGCACGTGTCGCAAGGGGTGCGCCTGCGGGTCGCCACAAACACGAGTCCTCTCAACCTGGTGCCCGGGGACAGCATTGCAGTCGATGGTGCCTGCCTTACGGTTGTCGAAATTGACGGTATGGATTTTGTTACTGAGGTCTCACCAGAGACGATTGCGCGGACGAACCAATCCTTTTATGAGGAAGGCACTAGAGTCAATCTTGAACGTCCGTTAGCTGTCAACGCCCGTATCGGTGGGCATTTTGTTCAAGGACACGTGGATGCGGTGATTCGACAGCGGTCCCAGGATAAAGAAGGTGACTTTGTGCGGACCCGGTTTGAGATGCCAGTGGGTCTAGAGCGTTATTTAGTGGCAAAGGGTTCGATCGCAATCAATGGTGTTTCCCTGACCATTGCTGATATGGACAAAGGTTGGTTCGACGTCCAGCTTGTCCCGCATACACTGGAACACACAAATTTGATCTCGGAGAGGCGTGCGGCGGCGATGAATGTGGAAGTGGACATACTTGGTAAGTATGTTGCTCGGATGCTCGAAGCAGATCTAGAAGTGCCGGTTATGGAGTCGATTGTTGCCGTTGGGGGGGATGAGACATGAGTTTCTCCAACATCGTGGAAGCAATCGAAGACATTCGACAGGGTCGTATGGTGATTGTCGTTGATGATGAAGATCGTGAAAATGAGGGGGACTTAACAATTGCCGCAGAGAAAATCACTAGCGAGGCCATCAACTTCATGGCTAAGAATGGGCGCGGGTTGATCTGCTTGCCAATGACGCGCGAGCGGCTTGAAGCTTTGCAAGTTCCACTGATGGTCGATAAAAATTCGTCAAAGTTCAACACGGCGTTTTGTGTTTCGATTGAGGCGAAAAGGGACGTTTCCACTGGTATTTCCGCTGCTGATCGCGCTACCACCGTGCGCGCTGCGATCGATCCCTCTACCCGACCTCAGGATCTTGGCAGGCCCGGTCATATGTTCCCTCTGCGGGCTGAAGACGGTGGGGTACTACGCCGCGCCGGACAAACCGAGGCAGCTGTTGATCTCGCTCGCATGGCTGGTTTGTATCCGGCGGGCGTGATCTGCGAGATCATGAACGAAGATGGCACGATGGCCCGAGTTCCAGACCTCATGCAGTTCGCAACCGAACACGAACTGAAGATTATCAATATTGCCGACCTGATCCACTATAGGCTGGGCACCGAGCGCTTCGTCAAACGTATGGCGTCGCCGAACCTGCCGACTCGTTTCGGTGATTTTACTTTGCATGCATATGAGAATGAGTTTGACAACAAGACGCACGTGGCCCTCGTCATGGGAGATGTCACCGATGGTGAGCCTGTCCTGATGCGGGTGCATTCTGAGTGTCTCACCGGCGACGCCTTTTTTTCGGCACGTTGCGACTGTGGCCCACAGCTCGAAACCGCCATGCAGCGGATTGCCGAAGAGGGTCGCGGCATTATCGTATATCTAAGACAGGAGGGCCGCGGCATTGGCCTGGTTCACAAGTTGAAAGCCTATGAACTCCAAGATAGTGGTGCAGACACGGTCGAGGCCAACGAAGCACTTGGATTTCAGGCCGATCAGCGCGACTATGGCATTGGCGCACAAATTCTCAATGACTTGGGGGCGTCCAAGCTTAAGGTCATGACCAATAATCCGCGCAAGTTTGTCGGATTGTCCGGGTATGGCCTCGAGGTTGTAGAGAGGGTCCCGATAGAAATAGCGCCGACTGAAACAACACGCCGTTATCTTGAAACTAAAAAACAGAAGCTTGGACACGACCTGACGTCGGTTTAATCCGAGAACCCGCATCGAAAGCCAACATGTTTGAGCAAATCAGCCAACGCCTAAATCAAACGCTACGTATGCTACGTGGCGTTGTGTGTATTGACGAGGCGAGCCTTGCAGTAGCGCTGCGCGATTTGCGTTTAGCGCTGCTCGAAGCCGACGTCAATTTTGGCGTTGTGAAGGACCTTCTTGCAGTCGTTCGGGAGCGTGCCCAGGGGCAGGAGGTACTTGACTCTCTCACTCCAGGGCAACAGGTTGTCAAGGTTGTCCATGAGGAGATGGTTAAGCTGCTCGGTGGTACGCAGGTACGTCTTCAGCTTAAGGGTGCCACGCCACACGTCATCATGCTTGTTGGCTTGCAAGGGGCAGGTAAAACGACGACTGCGGCCAAGCTGGGCCAGCAGCTGCGCCGTAGCGGCCACTCGCCGTTGTTAGCCTCGGTAGACGTTCATCGTCCGGCGGCAAGAGAGCAGCTCGCTCAGATGGGGACCAACTCTTCGCTACCGGTCTTCGCAAGTGACGGTGATGATCCTACCGTGCTGGCGCGAGAAGCGATTGAGAAGGCGCGGCTGACTGGCCATGACGTTGTTGTTATTGACACTGCGGGCCGCTTGCATCTCGATGGGGCGATGATGAACGAGGCGGCAGATATAGTTGAAGTTCTGAAACCGGGGAACGTGATCTACGTTGCTGACTCTCTCGCTGGGCAGGATGCAGTCACATCCGTGAGTGTGTTCCACGAACGCTTGCCACTAACAGGAACGGTGCTTACCAAGCTGGATGGCGATGCCCGGGGTGGTGTCGCAATGTCGATTGCTGCGGTGACTGGCTTGCCAATCCTCTACGCTGGTGTCGGCGAGCGCGTCGAAGATTTAGAGGTTTTCCACCCGGACCGTATTGCCTCGCGGATTCTTGGGATGGGTGACATCTTGACGCTGATTGAGAAGGCACAGGAAGGTGTGGACGTCGAGGCGGCAGCAAAACTCGAGAAACGCCTGAGGGATTCGACGTTTACACTCGAAGATTTTCGCGAGCAGATCCGGCAGATGAACAAGTTTGGTTCAATGTCAAAGCTTCTTGAGTTGTTGCCAATCGGACGGGGAGTTGATAAGAAAGCTCTGGATCCGGCTGAGGGAGACATGCGAAGCTTTAGCGCCATCATTGATTCGATGTCGGTTCAAGAGCGTCGCCATCCGCAAACCATCGACAGGTCACGTTGCCGGCGGATTGCAAAGGGTAGCGGTACCCGCATTCAAGATGTCAATCGGTTGCTCAAACAATTCAACACAGCCCGAAAATTAATGAAGAAACTTGGTCGCCAGCGGGGTAACCCGCTCGACATGATGCAAAATGCGAATTTTGGCCGATGAACGGGGTCGTTCCACGTTCGGGCGGCAAATGCTTTCACCAGGAGGATAGATAGCGTGCTAGGGATTCATCTACGTAGAACAGGTGCGAAAAAGGATCCGCACTACAGGGTCGTTGTAGCCGACAGTCGGGCGGCTCGTGATGGTGCGTTTATCGAGATCCTAGGTCATTACCATCCTCGCTATCAGCCGGCCAAAGTTGTCCTTGACGTCCAGAAGACGAAAGACTGGATTGCGAAGGGCGCGCAGCCATCCGACACTGTCAAAAGCCTTTTGAAACAGATTGAAGTTGGTACGCTGGACACTCAACAGCCTGTGGCTCCATCACGCCAGCGCGATGCTGTCCAGCAAAGCGAGTCCCGTACCAAGGAGAGGGCGGCGCCAGAGCCTGGATCGGACCCCGAACCCGAGGTAGAGGCAGGAGCCGACGTAGCAGCGGAGCCAGAAGCAGAGGCAGAAGTGGAAGCGGAGGCAGAAGCAGAGCCAGAAGTAGCAGCGGAGCCAGAAGCAGAGGCAGAAGTGGAAGCGGAAAAAGAATAAGCTAAATACACCGGAGTCGATTGTGTCTCCGGGGCCCCCGTACACACTCACGATTTCGCCAATAGGGGAGTTGTTCGATGCTTATCGAAGAATTGGTCTCAAACATTGCGAAGGCGCTCGTCGACAATCCAGATGACGTGCAAGTTAACGTCGTTGAAGGAGAGCAGACGACGGTTGTCGAGCTGAGAGTTGATCCAGATGACTTAGGGAAGGTGATTGGCAAGCAGGGGCGAACAGCCCGTGCCATTCGCACTTTGCTAGGGACCGCTGGCACGAAAGACAACAAACGCGTTCTGCTGGAAATTTTGGAGTAGCAGCATGTCTTGGGTATCTAGCCAACCAGAGCCGTCGGATCCAGTGGTCGTCGGACGGGTTTTGCGGCCGCATGGCCTCGTCGGTGAAGTGATCGTGGACCCCGCCGATTCTCGGACGGTGCACTTTGAGCCAGGAACATGCCTGTGGATGGCCGGTAGCTGGCGGGAGGTGACTAGGTGCCGGGTCCAGGGTGATCGGTGGATTGTGCGTCTTGGGGGTGTTGCTGACAGAGATGAAGCTGGAACGTTACGTGACGAAGAGATTAGCGTGGAGGCGGCGGGACTACCGGACTTGGGGAGCGGCTGTTACTACATTCACGATCTGGTTGGTTGTAGGGTGGAAAATCCAACGGGTGTCAAGCTTGGTGAGATCGTTGCCGTGGTGCCCGGCCCACAGGACTGGCTAGAGATCGCACAGCATGGTGAGCGCAGCCTGGTGCCTATGGTGGGTGCGTTGCTGAAAGAAGTGGATGTGGAAGCCCGGCTTGTAGTGATTGATCCGCCAGCAGGTTTGGTAGAAGCAACAAAGGCATAACTGCCTGTGAGAAACGCCATGAGGATAGACATAATCACGATCTTTCCCGGATTTTTCCCCG
>Ga0209034_10001073_pt1 | contig 13608 bp, 11 predicted proteins | sample MarorgKNORR_S2LV_2_FD_188219 | JGI IMG/M metagenome (GOLD analysis project Ga0209034, IMG submission 188219) | Marine microbial communities from the Southern Atlantic Ocean, analyzing organic carbon cycling - 250m_A/KNORR_S2/LV (SPAdes) (version 2) | ecosystem: Environmental > Aquatic > Marine...
AACCACCATCCTCGGCGTCGACTTCAGCGGCGCCAAATCCGACAAGAATACCTGGGTGACACGGGGAACGCTCAGCGGCAACTCCCTCGAGATCGGTTCCTGCGAACCAACGCCGCGGGCCGAATTGGCCATCCTGCTCGGTTCAGCGCCGAAGAACACGATCGCCGCATTGGATTTTCCCTTCTCCGTACCCAGAGAATTCGCCAGCTATTTGCTGCCCTCTGCAGAAGACATGACAGAACTCTGGAACGCCGCCGCAAACATGGAGTTCCAAGACTTCATGGCGCTGCGCGATGAGTTCGTGCTTGAACACGGCGAACCATACCGGCGTGGAGACCTATATTTCCCAGAGTGCTACTCGTGTCTCCACAAGGCCAACCCTAATATGGTGCCCATGACTTTCCGCGGGATGCAGATGCTGGACGGCCTGTGGCGGTCAGGTTGTCGGGTGCCGCCTCTCCCAAACGAAACCCGCACCGGTCCGTTGTTGTTGGAATCTATGCCTGGAGCCGCTCTCAGGGCCTTAGGATTGCCCTTCAAGGGGTACAAGAAAGGGCAGAACGCGTTGAGTCTGCGGAGGCAGATACTGGACGGGCTGGGAACCATGTCGGGTGTCGGTCTTCCAAACCTCAGCAGATTCCGCGATTATTGCCTGGAAAATGACGACTGCCTTGACTCGGTTGCCGCCGCCGTCGCTGCGTGCCTTTGGAACAAAGACCCAACTATGTTCAGACTCCCCCAAGACGGACCCGGTGATGTCTCTCGCCGCGGCGGTACTCCCAACCCAAACGAGAATGAACTCCGAACGGCCCAGTTGGAAGGCTGGCTATACGCTCCTGTATTTCTGTCTTCACTGGACCGCTCTTCCGCAGACTGATATTGCCTGATCACGTTCCAGGCAGTAAAGTGGGTTTCGACCCAGGATTGACAGGCAGGCCCCGGCAGGGACCAGGAGATTCGACTATGGCCATTTTCAGGCTGTACACCAACAGCGACGGCAAGAGTCAGGTGGACGAGCTAAACTTGGATTCCCATCCGGAGTTGACTACGGCCACCGCGACCCAGCACATCTTCTTTCGGCAGTGGGAGCCAGGTCACTTCATCGACTGGCATCCAGCGCCCAGACGGCAATTCATAATCTCCATTTCGGGCATAGTAGAAGTGGGACTAGAAGACGGGTCGACCCACCGGTTCATGCCAGGCGACGCCCGCCTGGTTGAAGACACGACAGGCAAAGGCCACACGACTCTGGTGCCGGGGGACGAACCTATCATCACTGCCGTAATACCCCTGGCATAGAGAGATTATCATCTAACGGAGGGCACAATGGGCATCTATAGAATGTACACAGGCGACGACGGCCAGACCCACATTGAGGAGACCAGTCTAGCGACCCACCCCGAATTGGCTGAAGCGGTCAAGACCACCCAAATCAGTTTCACCGAGCACGAAGCAGGCCGGTTCATTGACTGGCACCCAGCACCCCGCCGCCAGTATGTGATCTGCATCTCCGGTGGGATCGAGATAGGCCTGGGTGACGGCTCAACCCACACCTTTGGACCGGGCGACGCCCGACTGGTGGAGGATACCACCGGCCAAGGCCATACCACCAAGACTGTCGGCGGTGGCCCCGGTATCACCTGTACCGTGCCATTGTTAGACCAGTAAGCACGATCGTTTCGCGAGATTTGGTTTCAACCAGATACTAAGGAAGGAATATGAAGATAGTTAGAGTTTATTCTGGAGACGACGGTGAGTCTCATTTCGAAGATGTATCTTCCGAAGAGATGGTAGAGATCGCCAAGCGACTAGGCGAAGGTGATATCCAGCTGAACGCCCGCCCAGCTCCGTCATTCTCTGACTACCACACCGCGCCCCGCCGCCAATATGTACTCCACCTGCTGGGCACCGCTGAATATGAATGCGCAGATGGTTCAAAACAGCAACTAGTCCCCGGCGATGTTCTCGTCGCAGAAGACCTTACCGGCCACGGGCACATCGCCCGCGGGTTAGGCGAAGGCGAGCGCTATATCCTGGCCATACCCTTGGCTGAAGCGTAAAAACAAAATCACGAGGAGTTATCCATGAAGATCGTACGAGTATTCTCCGGCGATGATGGCGAGTCTCATTTCGAGGATGTCTCACCTGAAGAGATGGCCGAAATCGTCAATCGGGTTGGCGCTGGCGACATCACCCTGGGACTGCGCACCTCGCCGTCCTTTTCCGATTATCACAACGCCCCCCGGCGGCAGTATGTGGTCAACCTATCCGGTACAGCCGAGTTCGAATGTGCCGACGGGTCCAAATGTCAGATGGAACCAGGAGATATTCTGGTAGCTGAGGACCTAGAAGGTCACGGACACATCGCGCGCAGCCTGGGAGACACCCCTCGCGCGTCTCTCGCTGTCCCGTTGGCCGAACCCAGTTAATAACTAATCGAGGTCAGAGATAAAGAGGGCTCTCCGATTGGAGAGCCCTCTTTATCTCTGTGTTTAGGTAAGAACCTTAACGCGATGATTGTTACTCCGCCAAGTATGGCGCTGGTGGCGAGGATCTACCTCCGCTAGAATGGCAATGACTCGGCAATCCTGTATTTTCAGAACGATTTATGACTACTGGCGCTGCCGGACCTTTAACTCTTACCTATTACGGCCACTGCGCATTCCAGTGGCGCACAGAAGCCGGTTTAAGGGTACTGACCGACCCGTACCGCAACATAACTGGGCGCTATTGGTTTCAAAGGCTTTTCCCGGACGTGGAATGTGACCTGGGTTTGATAACCCACGCCCATTTCGACCACGACGCCGCGGAGCGGCTGCCGGAGGGCGCATCTCTAATTAGGATGCCAGGGGACTTCTCCAACCGGGACATGAACGTCCGTGGAGTGCTGGACCTGCACTCCGGGGCCTCTCGCCTCCGGGACTTCCCCAACGTGATGTTCCGCTTAGAGACCGGCGGCGTAAGCTTCTTACACCTAGGAGACAATCGGGCTGACTGGCCAACAGACGTGGCCCACGCGATCGGCAAGGTTGATGTGCTACTGGTGACCGTGGATGACTCCAACCATCTCCTGAACTACGATGAGGTGGACTCTCTAATCACCCGTTTGGAACCCCGAGTAGTGATCCCCATGCACTATCAGATTCCAGGACTCATGGCCGATGACACAGGGTTAAAACCGCCGGAAGGTTGGCTCACCACCCAAGCTAACGTTAGGCGTCTGAATGGCTCTAACGCAGAGTTTTCGCCCAAGACTCTGCCATCCAAGACCGAGGTCTGGGTATTCCTGCCTTCGCCCATATCATTCAAAAGCCCTCTAGTAGGACCGTAACTCGACGGCAGACAGAACCCAAATCGGCGCGCAGTCAGGTGCTAACAACACCCTTTAGTCAGTCGCGTATTTCTCCCCAAGCGCTGTCTCCCAGCGGAGATAGTTCATCATGTCAGCGAAGTTCCGTTCCGGGCCAGACAGCACCACATCAGTAGGGGCCCGCATCACCCCGGACAAACCTTCCTCTACTCCTAACCCAGCCTGCCGCCAAGCAGCCATTCCGCCTTCTAAAGCGTTAACGTTCTGGTAACCGATCTCTTCGAGGGTGACTGCTGCCAGCACCGAGTTCTGTCCGTTGTTACACGTGACCACTATGGAAGCTGATTTATCGGGAGCGAACTCAGCGATCTGAAGTTCCAGAGAGCCACGGGGAACCCAACGAGCGCCGGGAACGTGGCCTCTGGTAAAGTCCTGGCTGTTCTCGACATTTATGACTGTTGTCGGTTTATCCGCCTCCAACTCCTGTGGCGAGACCAGATTGACCTGCAAGCGGGCTTCTTCCAGGCCACTTGGAGCCTGCTCTCCGAATCCCGTCTCCAATGCACGACCACTGTCGGACCAAGCTGTAGATCCGCCATCAACCGCATAGACTTCCTCGAAGCCGAACTGGCGGTACCAGGAGGCGATGAATGTAGCGCGGGCATGCCCATCGCAGGAAAAGACCACCGGACAATTCTTGACCACCAATACATCGTCTGACCGCTGTACCACCTGGCCTCCAGGGAACCAGCGGAAGCCAGGTATGTGACCTATTGCGTATTCTTCGGTGGTGCGAACGTCCACAAAATAACAGGTCTTCTTATCTCTCTCGTCCAGCATCTTCTGTACGGTGTCTACATCTAGATAACGGACACCGTCTTCCTCGGCTAAACGAGCCGCGTAGGTTTCTGCAACAGCCAGCCCCTCGGGAGAAGGCTGAGGCAGGTCCAATCGGTCCCCTCCGGTCTCTAAGTCATACCCAGCCAAGAGCCAGCCAGATGTACCGTTCTTCAGGCCGAAGATATTGGTCATACCCATGCGTTGTAGCACACGAGTACCAATGACACTGCGGGTCCGACCGGCGCAGTTAACGATCACGGTGGTATCAGGGTCTAGGTCCTTGGTGATATCAGTGACGCGCAGGGCAAGTTCTCCTCCCGGAACACTGCGGCCACCTGGGATACAGAAACGCTGGTATTCCTCCGGGGTGCGGGTGTCGAGAATCACCAGTTTGTCACCGCGCTCGATACGTTCGTGCAATTCGGTGGCCTCGATCTCTGGAACGTGGTACTCAACCTCCATGCGCTCCCCGAAGTCCTTGCTGATGACATTGCTGCCCCATTCGGTAGGGAACCCTTCCGTGGTCCACTGATTAACGCCGCGGTCCAGCACTAAGACATTTGTGAAGCCCATGCCTTCCAAGGTGACAGCAGCCAATGTCGCCCGGCGACCATCATCATCACAGACGATTATCTTCTCTCCCTTCACCGGGGCTGACACATCCATGCGGAACTCTAATTCCTTCCGGGAAATCAGGCTCGAGTCTGGGATATGGGAGCTGTTGTACTCGCCGGCTTCCCGGACGTCGATCAGAGCAAACTTCGACTTGCCTTGGAGTAGTTCGTTCAGGTCTTTTGCGGAAATTATATTGGCCATTGTAAAGGTCCTCCGATCATTGGATATGTAGTGGAGCGGTTCCAGACTAACCCCTCAGATTTAGCACTCGCATAATCAAATCGGCCGCTAAGGCACCAATGTATAAGCCCTATGGCTCCTCTGCAGCACGCAGTTCGTCAGCGTCTACTGTGTACTCGTCGTCGTCGTTACCTTGGATGGCTGCCAGGACTCTTTCAGCCGACAAGGGGAGTGTCTTAACCCTCACTCCTACGGCGTCGTAGATGGCATTGGCGATAGCGGCAGGCGGGCCGAACCCGGGTGACTCCGCAACAGCACGAGCTCCGAAGGGTCCGTCAGCGCTAGGGATCTCTATCAAGATATTCTCAATCTCAGGCATGTCCACAGACAATGGCATCAGGTACGTCGCCAATGACGGGTTCCTAACCTCCCCGGTCTCTTTGTGGATGAGTATCTCTTCGCTTAGGGCACGGCCGATACCCTGCACTGCACCGCCCTCTAGCTGTCCTTCCACTCCCATGGGGTTGATGGCCCTGCCGATATCTTGGGCCTGAACGAACCGGGTGACCCGTACTTGACCCGTCTCCTTGTCCACTATGACCTCTGCGCCCTGAGCATTGAACACCGGCGCGTAGGGGAGACTAGAGAGGGACGACGTTCCGATTATAGGACCGCCCCGCGAGCTTAAGCTCATCCGGCCCAACTGGCCCAGGTCCATTGACTGGGGAGGGTTGTCTTGCACATAGACCGAACCACCGGAGCACTCCAGCGCTTCTACAGGGACACCCAACCGGTCTGCGGCCAGGTCCAGCAGCTTGGACTTAGCGTCCTCGGCTGCGTTCTGCACCGCCCGGCCCTGGCTGTAGACGATTCGGCTACCGCCGCTAGGGCCGGTGAAGGGAGCCATGTCGGTGTTCCGTTTCGCAACCACGACCTGGTCCAGGCGCAGGCCCAACGCTTCGGCGGCTATCTGGGCCAGGGAAGTGTCGCTGCCCGAGATATCTACAGAACCAGTGAGCAGGCTCACCGTTCCGTCTTCATTGACGCTGATCGATGCCGTGGACGGACCGCTGCCACTGCGCCACTCGCCCACGGATATACCGATGCCCCGGGCTTCCTTGGGGGTCGAAGTCAACTTCTTGGGCAAACCCATCCTTTCTTTAAGGGCTGCCATGGTCTCCATCAGACCGTTTTCGGGAATAGTGGAGCCGTTAACTGCAGTGTCGCCTTCACTCAAAGCGTTCTTCAACCTGAACTCGAACGGGTCCATTCCCAATTTATGGGCGATCACGTCGGTATGGGACTCGGTTGCGAAAGTCATATCAGCAACGCCAGAGGCCCGGTAAGACCCGACGTATATCTTGTTGGTGTAAACGCCGTAGGAACGCAACTTGAAGTTGGGTATCTTGTAGGCTCCCAACCCGTGGCCTACTCCGGCATTTGGACCGGCGCCCAAATAGGCGCCAACGTCGAAGATGCTTCGGGCTTCCCGGGCCATTATCTTGCCATCTTTGGTGACACCCGTCTTAAGGTAGATATTGGTCTCAAGCCGAGGGCCATTAAGTGTGAAGGCCTCTTCTCGTGTGTTGACTAATTTAACCGGCCTTCCAGTCTTCATGGCCAGCAGTGCCGGGAAAGCTTCAAAGGCCAGACGTAGCTTGGCCCCAAAGCCGCCGCCCATCTCCATGGCTGTAACCTTGATGTTACCGATGGCCATATCCAGCACCGAGGCGAGCTGCGACCGAACTTGATACGGTCCTTGGGTGGAAGCGTAGATATCCAGGCGGCCATTTGCTTCCACATCAGCCACGCAGGCCATTGGCTCTAAGAAGCCCTGGCTGATGGGCTGGGTGTGGTATGTCTCTTCAACAATGATGTCAGAGTCTTTGAAGCCCTGGTCAACGTCACCTCGGTCGGCGTCCAGCATGGTGCAGTTGTTACCACCCAGAGCGAAGCCATACCCCTCAAAGTCCTCCAGGTCTGGATGGACGTCGGAAGAGCGGGTTGAGATGGCTTCGAGGGGGTCCACAACCTTGTCGATGCCTTGGTACTGGACCTTGATCAGTTCCACGGCTTCCAGGGCCGTTATCTCGTCATCGGCAGCAACTGCAGCTATGGGCTCACCGATATAGAAGACCTCGTCCACTGCCATGACACGGCGGTCTTTAAGGGCGCCGGAACCGAAACGGGCATCGGGGTAGTCTTTGCCGGTAATGACGGCACGGACGCCGGGAAGTTCTTCTGCTGCTGACGTGTCGATGCTGACGATGCGGGCATGGCTGTGCGTGCTGACCACCAGCTTGCACATGAGCATGCCAGGCAGGTACACGTCGCCAGCGTAGATCGCCTTGCCAGTGACTTTATCCAGGGCGTCTACCCGGATATGATTTTGGCCTATGGTTTGAAAGTCAGCCATGATATTTACCCCGTCGCTTTTTCGGTGGCTTTCACGGCCACCATGACAGACTCGATAACCTTGGAGTACCCGGTGCAGCGGCAGAGGTTGCCACCCAAGGCGTGTTTGATATTCTCTTCCGTTGGCTCTTCACCGCTCTCCAAGAAACCGACGGCAGAGAGGATTATCCCAGGGGTACAGTACCCACACTGGAGACCACCGTATTCGGCAAAGGCTTTCTGCACGGGATGCAGATCCTGGCCAACGGCCAATCCTTCAATCGTGGTGACTTCGCCGTCATGAGCAGAATGGGCCAACACTAGGCATGAACAGACCGGTTTCCCATTCAGAAGGACTGTGCAAGCGCCGCAGTCGCCTTCATCGCAACCCTTTTTGGTACCGGTCATATGCATCTCATCCCGCAACGTGTCTAACAACGAATAGAACGGCTCGACCAGAGCCTGCCTGAGCTCGCCGTTAACAGTAATTTGCAGTTGTTTCTTCATGGTTCCTCTCAGTACCGAGCAGCTTAAAAAGCAGCTTGGATCGTTAGCCTCCGTTGTTCTTCAAAGTTCAACGGACCTCCGGCTGCAGCACTTAAGGCCTGTTCCAAGGTCCGGCGGGTGAGCACGCCAACCATATCTTTGCGATGGGCCGCCGAGCCACGTATGTCGTCGATAGGTTTAACCCCGTCTCGGGCAATGTCGGCAGCCGCACGCATCAATTCATGGCTGATGTCTTTCCCTCGTAAAATCTCCTCGGCCGAATAAGCCCTCACAGGTGTCGGGGCCACCGCGCCGAGCGCGATTCGGGCCTCGGAAGCAGGACCCCGGCGTCCCTCCAGGGTAACCAGTGAAGCTACACCGACAGTGGCGATATCCATCGCGCCCCGGGGGCTGTGCTTGATGTAATGGGATCCGGTGTTACGTGGCGGCGGCGGAACCCTGATCTCCGCCAGCAGATCACCAGTTTCCAAAACGGTTTTGCCGGGGCCCTTGAAGAACTGGTCCAGGGCAACCCAACGGTCGCCGCCAGGGCCTGCGATTCGGCACTCGGCGCCAAAAACGAGCAGCGGAGGGATGATGTCTCCGGATGGCGAGGCGTTACAGATATTTCCACCTGCAGTAGCCAGGTTACGTACTTGTACGCCCGCGAAGGAAGCCGCAGCAGCCGCCAGGGCCGGGTAACGCCTGCGGACGGCTGGGTGTTGTTCCAGTGTCCTGACTGTCACCAACGCCCCGATTCGGAGACCGTTCCTGGCGCTGTACGTTATCCGGCCGAGTCCGGCGACCCGCTGGATGTTTATCACATACTCAGGATTCCAAACGCCTTGACGCCATCGCACCAAGAAATCGGTGCTGCCGGCCACGATGCGAGCTTTGTCGCCATATCGCTGCAGCATGGACACGGCCTGCCGTACGGTACGGGCTTCAAGATACTCAAATCTCTTCATGATTGGTTCTCTTTACTGAGGGTAGCGTCATTCTGGGTGAGTGTAGACACGAGCGCCAGGGGTGTCAACGACAGGAGCGCGGTACAACCGCGCTTCGGTCAGGTGCATTTAACGGGTTTGCTAGAATAACGTCGCACTCGTATCTTCCGTCAGGATTCTTACACTATGGACGACTATTCCGTTGCAGTGGACGTGGGTGGAACATTCACCGACATCGTTCTCTGCAACCTTACTACTAACGAACAGCTCGTACACAAGACTCCATCCACTCCTGACGACCCTAGCACTGGGTTCTTGACCGGACTAAAAGAGGTACTGGCAGACAACTCAGTTCTGGCGTCACAGGTCAAGCACGTTTTCCACGGGACGACCATCGCCACCAACGCCATCCTGGAGAACAAGGGCTCGCCGGTAGGACTGGTGGTGCCCGAGGGTTTCAAGTTCGTGCTGGAGATAGGACGACACGGCACGCCGCGGTTGGTAAACCCCCAGTCGTGGGTCAAGCCGGACCGACCGGTGCGTCCCAGGAACATCGTAGAAGTGGCGGAAAGAGCTGGCTTTAACGGAGAGGTTCTCATTCCCTTGGACGAAGATGCTGTGCGAGCCGCAGCCAAAAAGTTCCGGGCCGACGAGATCACTTCCATAGCTGTGTCTTTCCTACACTCCTACTCCAACCCTGACCATGAGAACAGAGCCAAGGAGCTGATCCTAGAGGAATATCCTGACGCCCAGGTCTCCATTTCGTCCGAAGTCCTTGCTGTGTTCCGCGAGTACGAGCGAACGATGACCACGGTGCTAAACGCGTACGTCATGCCGCGAGTGAGCAGCTACATCGGAAACTTGGAATCGTCACTGAGGGCCAATGCTGTCGACTCATCATTCTCGATCATGAAATCGAACGGCGGCATGATAGGCGCCGACATAGCTATCCGGCAACCGGTGCATACCGCCTTATCTGGCCCAGCCGCCGGGGTTATGGCCACGCTGCAGATAGCCGAGAACACCGGGGTGAGGAATTCTATCTCCTTCGACATGGGTGGCACTAGCACCGACGTCTCACTGATGCGGAACGGTAGTCCAACTCTCAACCTGTCGGGTCGGCTGGGCACCTGGCCCATACAATTACCCATGCTGGACATCGCCACCATCGGCTGCGGCGGCGGCAGCATCGCCAACGTTTCCCCCTACGGTAGCCTGACCGTGGGCCCAGCCAGCGCCGGTTCGGTGCCAGGCCCTGTTTGCTACGGCAAGGGTGGTACCGCACCGACGGTCACCGACGCGAACCTAGTGCTGGGCCGGATCAACAATCAGATCGCCGGAGGTAGCCTGCCACTGCACGCCGATGATTCAGCCAAGGTAATCAAAGAGACGATCGCTACGCCGCTTGACATGGACCTGCACGCTGCGGCCAGCGGTATCTTGAGTATCGCCAACAACACCATGGTCGGGGCCATACGCAACGTCAGCGTGGAGCGCGGCCACGACCCCCAAGAATTCGCCCTGGTGGCCTACGGCGGTGCTGGGCCTATGCACGCAATCGACGTGGCCAACCTACTGGGCATCAATCGGGTTGTGGCGCCACTGTATCCGGGAATCGCCTCGGCCTACGGCCTGCTGGTGGCAGAGCTCAAGAATGACTACGCCCGCACGTCACTCCAGACCCCACCAGACTACGATCCAGAGGGTATGGAGCGTGTCTACGGCGAGATGGAGTCCGAAGGCACAGCTTGGCTCAGAGAAGAGGGCGTCCCGGAAATCCAGCACGTCTTTAACCGCTGGGCTGACCTGCGTTACACCCACCAAGGGTCGGAGGTAACAGTGTCCTTTGACGGGTCACAGGTCACCGACGAAACCATCGGTGGAGCCATCCAGGAGTTCCACAACCATCACGAACAGCTCTACGGGTTCGCCTTGGACCAATCGGTGGAGATCGTGACACTACGGGTCTCAGCCTCAGGCGATGTGGGTTCGGTGGACATGCCTGAACGCCCAGGTGGCCTTGTCGCCCCAGAACAGGCCATCGCCAGCCGACGCCAAGTCTTCTTCGACGAGTCGGGAGGGTTCGTACCATGCAATATTTACGACCGCGACCGGTTGGCCCCAGGGTCAAGCATCAACGGCCCTGCCATCCTAGAGGGTATGGACTCTACCGTCCTGATCAACCCAGGCTGGACCGGGCAGATAGACAAGTATGGCAATTGCATCATGGAGCCCATCTAATGACAGCCAACAACAACCAGACCGTAGATCCGGTGACGAGGCAATTGATTAGGGGCTCGCTTCGGGCAGCCCGGCTCGAGTGCGAATTGCTCATCGAGCGCACCGCAATGTCGGCCTTCATACGGGAGAAGAAGGATTACCAGGTGAATTTCCTGGACCGGAACGGGCACGAACTCTACGGAGACACAATGGGCAGCGACATGGTGCAATGCGTCTGGGAAACCTATCCGGCGGACACCATGGCCCCTGGCGACCTGTACTGGTACAACGACCCTTATATATCTAAGGGCAGCGTCACCCATACTCCAGACATGACGTTCCTGGCTCCGGTGTTCTTCGAAGGAGAGGCCGTGGCCTATTGCCATTCGTTCGCACACTTCTGGGACCTGGGCGGATCACGGCCTGGCAGCATAGGACCGGCCAATACCGAGATATTCCACGACGGCACTCTGGTGCCGCCCATCAAGATCATCAACCGAGGCGAACTCAACCATGAAGCCTACCGAATCATACTGCGCAACTCACGGTACCCAGACTTACTAGAGGGTGACACCAGGGCGTTGATGGCCGCCGCCAAGCGCGCCCAGGAACGCCTGCTGGAGATGTTCGACCGATTCGGCAAAGAGACCACATTGGCCGCGCTAGAAGCCGATCAAGAAGACACAGCAGCCATGGTGAGGGAGAAATCCTTGGAACTGATCCCCCAAGGCAGCTTTAGCGTTCGGGATTTCATGGACCACGCCGGAGTCAGCGACCGTTGGTATTCCTACCATGTGAAACTCAACCGGGACAGAGATGAAATCAGCCTGGACGCAACCGAGAGCGACGACCAAGCTGATGGATCCATAAATTTCTTGGCCAGCGACGGTGCTCTAGCCGCTTACTTCGGCCAGTATTTCCTTCAATACGACTCGTCGTTGCTACCCAACCACGGCCTGCTAGCCGGCATAAACGACGTTCAACTCCGCCAGGGCAGTATCCTCCAGCCGGACTTCCCAGCGGCATTGGGCTGCCGGGCCCACACCTTCACCAAGCTGAAAAGTTCGGTGCGGGCGCTCTTAGCTGAGGCTACGGAAGGTAAGGTAATGGCCGGCTCGGCGGTCTACGTGATCGCCTACTGGCGCATGAAAGAAGTGGGCAGCGACTGGCTGCTCTGCACCGACGGGATAGCCGTAGGCCACGGAGCCCGCCCTTTCGCTGACGGTCTGGACGCCATATATAGCCGCCACAACGAGAACTACCCCGGCGAGTTCATGGAGATGGAGTATCCCTTGCGCATGGAGCGCTACGCCATCGCCTGTGACTCGGGCGGACCCGGACTGCACCGAGGCGGCTGCGGTATCATACGCGACGTCCGAATCCTGGCGGACGAAGGCACCTTCGGCCTTCGGGTGGAAAATAATATATTCCCTACTTGGGGTGTGGCCGGCGGCATGGGCGGCGGCACTTCCAAAGTCATCATCAACCCCGAAACGGCACAAGAAAGAGAGATCCGCGCCTTCTCAGACGATAATGTCTGGAAGAAGGGCGACGTGGTCCGCGTCTACACCGCGGGCGGTGGCGGTTGGGGCGATCCATTGGAGCGTGAGCCAGAAAGAGTGTTAGACGACGTTCTAGACGGCTTCGTAAGCGTTAGAGGAGCCGAAGATTCTTACGGTGTGGTTATAGACCCAGACACTCTGGTCATAGACTCAAGAGCCACTGCGACCAAGCGACAAGGGTTACAAAGGTCCCGAGGGCCAACAAAATTGTTCCACCGGTTCGAGTACTTCGATACAGCCGAAGAAGAGTTGAAGTGGGTCGAGAGTAATATCCCGCGATAACAGCAACAAAAAAAACCCTATACGATATCGTATAGGGCTTTGCTTTTTAACTGGTGGGCCTGGATGGACTTGAACCAACGACCTCGGTCTTATCAGGACCGCGCTCTAGCCACCTGAGCTACAGGCCCACATAGTGGGGAGTGGCCGACAGCCACGAATGGATTATACCGACTGGCTTGTGTAGCGGCAAGGTGGCTTCTGTTAAAAATCAGGATTCGCTGGAACCAATCCTATGAAACCGCAGCTGCCCCCTAGCCTGGCCCGTCTGGGCCTCCCGGAGGGCCTTCCCCGCCGCCCGGGGGAACTCCGCCTATGTCGGGACCTTCTTCTGATTCTCGTTGCAAGGGGAAAGCGCGCGGTGGCCTAGTGGCACGGGAGGATCTAACCGGGCTTTCGGCGGAGGTGGCAGTCGCGCCCAGTAATTCCGGGTTGAATCCGTCTGGGAACTGGAGGGTGCGTACCGGGTAGTTGATGGTGATGCCTTCGTCGTTAAAGCGGCGGTGTAGGTTCTTAACCAGAGCCGATTGTAGGTTAAAGCTGGAGATGCGATCTCGGGCCTGTAAGAACAGCCAGAAGTCGACGTTGGATTCACCGAATGCATTGAACGCGAACCAGGCGCCATAGGACTTCACAGCGTTATCGTCATTCTGCAACAGGTCATCCATCACTTCCCGGGATATCTTCTCCACCAAGTCCAGATCGCTGTCATAGCTTACTCCGCAGGTCAGATAAACGTTTACCGCCGGAACTGGCTGCTGATAGTTGGTGATGA
>Ga0209034_10001075_pt1 | contig 13598 bp, 11 predicted proteins | sample MarorgKNORR_S2LV_2_FD_188219 | JGI IMG/M metagenome (GOLD analysis project Ga0209034, IMG submission 188219) | Marine microbial communities from the Southern Atlantic Ocean, analyzing organic carbon cycling - 250m_A/KNORR_S2/LV (SPAdes) (version 2) | ecosystem: Environmental > Aquatic > Marine...
GAAAAGGCCATAAAATGAAAGTATATTCTCAGCCCAAAATATTTGACCATTGGAAATAATTGCTTGAACCATTGAAACATAGTAAAAATTGTCAGTTCCTGTTGGTGAAGGTGTGATTGGATAACGAAGTAAAATTGTGAGAAGAGCGAGTAGAACTAAGCTGCTTTTCCTGCTTAAGCTCAAACTTTTCATATTCAAGCAAATAGGCTATATATTAAGGATATACCTTTGCCTAAAAAAATGGGTTTATTGCTACATATTTTTATATAGCAGATACTGTCCTCGTAAATCACCTATTATGGGGGCATAATTTGTCTATAGCTGGGAACATGAATTACAGTTTGATGGCATTGCTGGTTATAACAGCACTAATAGTTGGTAAAAGTGCTGTAGGACTACCTAATGGCGGAGAAGGTGGAGGCGAAGATTGGGCAAATGATGTTGAGGAAAATCATGGTTGTTACTGTCACGCTGGTGAACAACTAAATCAAGGAATGTACTCTTTACAAGGAATACCAAGTGCTTATAGTCCTGAAACAACATATAATCTAACTCTCACCATAGATGATGCTAACGTAGAACGTTCAGAAAACGATAATGGAAAGTATGGTGGATTCTTAGCTGAAGTTAGTGAAGGTTCCTTTGTTACGGATGAAAATTATTGGGTAGGTGGAGAAGGATCCTATATTTCACATAATGACAATAGTAATGATGTAAGGAATTGGCTTTTCCAATGGACTGCACCTACAGAAGGCACGGGTGATGCTGTTTTCATGATTTACTTTAATGCTGTTAATGGAGAAGCTACGGCCGGTGATCAGTGGTCATATCTTACTGCTGTTTCACTCGGAACGCCACAAGCCTCTTCACATGGGGTGGCAATACACGAATTGGGCGTAACATTAATGCAATACTGGATTGGACTACTTGGAATAGCTGTTGTACTTTTATCGGTTCTGGTATCTTACATAGTAATGAGAGGAGGTAGTTCACATTACCGAGGTTAATGAGATTCTAGAAAAAGTCGCAAAAGGTGAACTCACTTCTGAGGATGCTCAGAAAATTTTAGGTACCTATAAGGATGAAGAACTAGGAAAAGAGTTAAGAAATGTTCCTGGTAAAGAACAACTAGAGATTTTTGGAATTATTATTGTTTTATTATTTCTTGAACTTATGTACGATTCACTATTTATTTATGGAATTCTAGAAGGATGGGATCAACAATTTCTTTCATTTACGATTGCTATGGCCTTTTTAATTTTAGGATTAATGCTAGACTTCTACAGAAGATCATTCATGCCGGACGTTCTAGAAGTCAAAAAACGAAGGAGGAAAGTTATTACAAAACTTGAACGTTGAATATGGACATTACACGTAGAGGTTTTCTGAAAGGTGCAATTGGACTAGCGGGTGCTGGAATGACAGGAGCACTTACTGTCCCAGCCCTAACATCGTTGTTACCACCTCCAATTACAAGATGTGATAAGGATGAAGCACATGAGACTCTGACTTACAAAAAAGAAGATGGGAAATGGTACGAGAATAAAGCAAATGATGTCGCCAAAATTGAAGATTTCAAAAATATTTGGGATGTGGCTATTGTTAATTGGGCTCCAACTGAACTAGAGGAAGAGCTAGGAAATTGTGAGATTCAATTAGCCCTTGCAAAGGTACCTATGGAAAGTGGAATGGAAGAACTAGGTGTTAGTGTAGATGGTGGAAATGCAATAATGATGGCATATCATACATACAAATGCCCACATTTGTGTTGTAAACCTGTTTTTACTGATGAAGGAAAGAGCACAATAAGTGGTAAAGACTTTGAAAATATGTTTCTATGCCCTTGTCATTTATCTTTGTTTGATCCAATATCGATTATAGAAAATATAGATGAACAAGGAAGGACAGTTATGGCTGCCGAATTATTAGAAGGACCGGCGCCTTATGGATTGCCAGTGGTTCCTGTAGCTGAAAAAGATGGAGGTTTAGTAGGTCTAACTACACACTTAGATTGGCTAAAATATTGTGGACAAGGATAAATATGAAGATAAATAAAATTTTTATGGTTATTTTAGGGTGTTTAGCTCTTTTCTCTTTGCCCGTTAGTGCTGAAACGCCGATAATGGAAGAACTAATGAGGAAATACACATTCCCTCTAATATTCCTATCATTGGCCGGAGCTGTTCTTGGTATAGGTTATCTCTATGTTACAGGGTTATTACCAAGAGTAATATTTGAATCATGGAAATGGGTAGATGAAAGATTTGCTTTGCACCGATATATTTCGCTAGCCAAAAGAGAATATTATTCTGTAGTATATACATTAGTTCCTTCAACTGGAAGAACAATGCCACAGTCACACACGGAAAGATATAATGTCAAAGCTGTTTGGTATTGGTATCCATTTTATTCCTTAGGAGGACTTTCCTTTTTTGCGTATATTGTCCTAACTATAACGGGGATATATCTAGGATTTTACTATGTACCTGATGGAGAATTCATAATAGATGAAAATGGACATTCCACTTCTGGTGCATATCAATCTATGGAGTTAATTATGACGGAAGTAACATTTGGCTACATTATTCGAGCTGTACATCATTGGTCCGCTCATTTCATGGTCGCTTCTGTATTTCTTCATATGATGAGGGTTTACTTTGTTGGAGCTTACCGAAATCCACGCGAAGTGAATTGGATGCTCGGATCAATACTCCTAATGGTTACTATTTTCTTTGGTTATACTGGCTATCTATTGCCATGGGATTCTCTCGGTTATGCCGCCGGTGCGATTGGTTTGGAAATGGCCACATCTATACCTGCAATGGGTCCTTTAATGGGTCAGATTGTCTTTGGCGGTACTCAGCTTACTGGAGATACTATCACCAGAATGTACTGGTTACATATTTTTGTTCTTCCTTTAGTAGGAACTGTTTTGATTATTGTTCATATGGCTTTAGTATGGATACAGGGGGAGGCTGAACCGCACTGATGGACGAAGACGACGCAACTGAAATGATTTATGAGCATCAGGATGAACAAGTTGCTCTTGATACTATAAGCAAATTAGAGAATAGAGAAGAACATTCTGTTCTTGAAGCTGAAATGGTCAAAGGAGAACCCCTCTATCCTCATGAACTGACGAGAGATGCAGTTCTAAGTTTGTATATCACGGCCTTGTTTTTCTACTTATCAGCATTCGTTCCTCCGCCACTTCACGAAGCTGCAGACCCTACTGCAGGAACTGCGTTTCCACCGCCTTTACCTGATTGGTATCTACTGTGGGCTTTTGGATGTTTAAAAGTTGCATGGGATATTGAATTCACTATATTCGGATATCACTTTTTCTTAATGACTGCGAAAGTATGGGGTACCTTAGTCCAAGGTATGATTGTTGGACTCGTTGTAGCCGTTCCATTCCTTGATAGGGCTATTGGGGCACTGATAGATCCACAATATGGTGATGTAGTTAACAGAGGACATGAGCGGAGGCCGATTGAAGATCCTGTAAGGGCTGCTATTGGCGTATATGGATTAGCGCTAGTGGTGATGCTCTCTGTTTTCTCGGTAAATGCTAATATTGCAATATATTATCCTCAGGTTAATACAGATGTTCTGTCACAACTAACCCTATGGGGTCCTATCGCTTGTGCAGTGATTACATATGTATTTTTAGATAGAAGGCGGTCTGAAGGTGCCAAACCACTTACAGATGAAGAAAGATTTAGTCTCTATGTAGATGGAATTAAAGATCGAAGAATGCAGCGAATATATGAATTCAAATTAAATCGTTGTTACCAATGTGGTCTTTGTGATGATATTTGTCCTGTCCGAGATATGGAAGGAGAACATGAACTTAATATAATTTATAACACATTCCAAAATGAACACGATGGAGTAGCAATGTGGTCTTGTATCACTTGCGGTATGTGTACTGCTGTTTGCCCTCAAAACATAGAATATGTTGATTATGTTTTAGAACAAAGAGCCCTTACTACGTTAGGAGTATCATCATGAGTCGAACAAAACCCTATGCAAGAACTATTCCGCATCCTCTCTTTGAGAGGTTAATTGTGGAAGATGCAATGAATGAGGAGAAGGAACCTTGGAAACCAGAAAGACCACATGAATATGGGTACTTCCCTGGTTGCGTCGACTTTATGGATGTTGAAGTTAAATTTACACATCTGAATAAAGGAGATGCTGACCATGCATCAATAGCTGCAGCTTCAATCAAATTATTGAATTATGCTGACATTGATCCCCTAATTCTAGATATGAATATATTCAAATGTTCTGGTCATGACCAACTATGGCAAGGCCAACTTGAGGTATTCGATTCTCTAAAAGAACACAATATGAGAAGATTGAAGGAATCTGGAATTAAAATTATCACCTGTTCATGTGCTGAATGTTATCGCACCTTTGCTGTTGATTATGATCTCCCTGGAACTTTAGGAATTAAAGTTGAGCATATTACTCAAACTTTACAAGGAAGAGGATTGAAATTCAAAGCACCTGAGGATGTAACTGTAGCTTACCATGATCCTTGTCGTTTAGGAAGAATGATGGGAGAATATGAAGCTCCAAGAGAATTGATACAACTTGTTGACGGAGCCACTATGGTAGAACTAGAGAATAGCAAAGAACGTGCATTGTGCTGTGGTGTTTCATCCATGATGTATTGTAATGATGCTACCAAGGCAGTGCGTAGAAAACGGCTTGACCAAGGAACTGATGCTGGTATCGATGTAATGCTGGGTGGATGTCCTAAATGTTACATGCATATGCAATGCATGTTGAATGAAGAAAGAATGGATCCAGAAGAAGGACATCATCATGATTATGAAATGATGGACTTAATGCAATTCTTGGTTGCTTGTTTGGAGGGTGAAGATTAGTGGCTGAAATTGATAAAAATTTCATGACTACGTATGCAAAGGTCGCGACCCATGATGGAGATGATGAACCAATCCAAATTTGGGCCAAAGATGCTGATTCCTATGGAGGCATAGGAACTGACAAACTAGGAATCTGGGGTAGTGTTGTTGGCGTAGATTTTGATCTTTGTATCGCCGATGGAGCGTGCGTTGATGCTTGCCCAGTAGATGTTTTTGATTGGATTGATACTCCCAATCATCCTGCTTCTGACAAGAAAGCAATCGGGGCTCGAGAACCAGATTGCATTGTTTGCAGAGCCTGTGAAGAAGTATGTCCTGTAGATGCGATTCTTATTACAGATCCTGGAGACATCGATTCAGGGGCAACACCCGAAGCAGCTTCAGAAGAAGAAAAAGAAGACACTCCAGCAGCAGCTGCACCTACTGCTCCGGTTGCTACAGCTTCAGGTCCACAAATGCCACTTACTCCAGTAATGGAACCTAAACCACATTCCTATACTGGGTACAAACAAAATTCATATTGTGTAAATTGTGGCAATTATACTTTCCATTGGCATGGAGCTTCACCCAATAATCCAGATCTTTATCCTGATTATGAATGTAAAGATTGTGGATATGTCAGGAAGATGAAGATATCTTGATTGACAATAAATATATTAGGGAAAGAAAAGAATTCTTTTCAGTTCTAGTAGCGATAATTGTTATATTTCTATTGTATGGTATAATTTATGCCGTGAACGGTTGGAATTGGAGCAATACACAAGCTACAGACTTTTGTGAAAAAGTTAGCGACGGTTGGATTCGAGAACCTTCAAACACAATTTCTAATTTAGCATTTGTCTTTGTTGGTCTCTATATTCTGTGGCTAGCTAAGGATGATCCCATTGATGGTCATCCTTCAATGTCCAACAGAAGTTGGTTCCTCATAATGTATGCAATTTCCTGTACTGTATTAGGTGTCGGAAGTTTTGCATGGCACGGTTTCAACACTTCTTGGGGTCATTGGCTTGATGTAACTGGAATGATGATGTACATCACAATACCAGTTTTCTATAATTTCTCCCGATTTTTCAGATGGACGGAAAAAGAATTTTGCCTCTATTATTTTTGTTCTAACATAATCTTAAGCATTCTTCTCTGGAAATACGAACTTCTTGAGTTTCTCTGGGGACTTTCTATCGGAATCTGGTTAATGCAAGAATTAGCCCTCAAATATCAGCAAAAACCTATAGTTATGTTCTTAGTACCAACTGGTATTCTTCTTGTTTTATTTCTATACACAAGTCCAGAAAAAAATCCATTAGACTTTGTTAAAGAACAATATGAGGCAGTACTGTTATGGGCCCTTCTAGCATTATTTCTTTACAAGATCGATGAAATTAAGTTGGAAAGAACTCATACACCATACTTTTGGGCAGGTTTTGGATCCTATATAGTTGCAACAATAATTTGGGAGCCCAGTAAAACAGGAGGTCCAATTTGCCAGGCTTTAGGTTCGGATTCATTGTTACAAGGCCATGCTCTTTGGCATTTGTTAGGTGCAGTTGCCATGTGGTGTTTCTACAAATATTTCAGAACTGAAATAGACAATTACTGAGCGGCGTAGAGGACAATCCACATTCGAAGTTTGATTTCAGGTAGATAACCGTCTGCATCAGTCACAGTCGGTTCGTAATCTTCACCTTGGTACAATCCCCGATAACTAATTTGATTCAGTCCGTTTTGTGAAAGTCCCGTGATATCAATACGATTGTATTCAACATCCTGTCCAGGACACCATCCTGCCCTACCGTACACCCAAGTCCCATATTGGTTAGCTGAAACACCTTGATCCACTCGATTATAACATCCATAACTGGTTCCTCCGTTAGGATGTTCCAATAGTGGCATAGTCACTCCATTGACAGTAAATTCATGTTGGTGATTACAGAACTCAGCGCAATTTTCATCTGTGCTACTATGTCCGTGCCCGGTAAAGAATGTTACAATTTCTACTCTTTCAGTATTGTCCGTCATATTATAGTCAAATGGATTCTGAGAACCAAAGATATCATTGTAGTCTAAGTTAAATTTTCGAGTTGACCCGTACAGAAACTCAGCATCTACCGGTGTATATTCCTTGTTTTCATTCCAGAAAAATAATTTGAGAGTAAGTCCATAAGCATTAGGTTGCCAGTAGTTAAATTCATTAATATTCTCATTTTTCAGGACGCCAAGCATTGGTGTTGCATCTGAAATGTAACGCCCTTCACGATTGTACGCTGTGATATATCTTCCGATTTCAGCTTTCCAAACACGATTCCACTTGCCTTCACATCCAGCCGAAGAGTCCTCACTTCCCGCATTCCAACGATGACCGGCATTCTCACAGGATTCTTGGGAAGAATATTCAGATAGGACCTGATTAACACACTCCTCATAATTTTCATATTCGGACAGCGAGCAGGAAGCTTCGTAGGCGTTCAAAAAGCCGATAAAATCCCATTCATTACAACCTTTGTGATCTGCACAAGCTTCGTAGGCATATACTGCAAAAGAATCAAATTGATTCATATTGTCAGGTAATTCGACATCGCGAATGTTTGTGCCTCCACCCCATCCTCCACCATGGGTGTAACTTTCCCCCATATTCCAGTCTAGTAGAGTAACAGATTCACCTTTGATACATTTTTTAGGAGTATACAACCGTTCATCACAAGGTACACTAGTATGATATTCCATAGCAGCTAGTTCTCTTTCTAAACCGAATTCAAAATTCAGATATGTGGGTTCATTAGCTATAAAATGGAAACGGTACCAACTAAAATTCTGGTTAAAATTCAGATCCCAGAAGCTTCCAACTTCTTGCCAGCGTTGTAATTGATCTATACAGAACCAGGCTGGCGAATCATGTTCGACAATAAAGTCAGAAATACTACCGTCTAGGAAGTTCGCATCCATGGCGATGTAGTGAACTCGGTCTGACCAATGGTCTCGTTCTTCACTACTCATTGTTGCTAAGGCAAACGTGACTCTTCCAGCCATGTAGGTAACATCACCCATCCATGCACCATCTCGATATGATCCAAAGAAGTAGTGGACATTGTCAGGCGATCTTTCAAACATCTGTCCTAATTCACTCGCTTGTCCTATAGGATTAGCTGAATTCCAAGTAATTACGCTGTCAGGATTGAGTGGATTATAGATGATGAAAACATAGGTGTCTTTTCCACTCCATTCTTGGCTGAATACCCAATCATTAGTAAAATTTAGATTCTCATCTATAGGTTCAGGTACAGAAAAGTCTCCTGAAGTTCCCATGTAATTAGTAGAGTATGGCCCTCCATTCCAAGGGATTGCTTTCTCAAAGTAAGAGCATCCGTTTTCATCCACCTCTTCTCCGTAAAGGAAAGGACCTTCTGGACATTCATCACCATCGCTACACAATCCATCTCCATCACTATCGCCCGTACCGTCATCTCCCCAGCATACATCTAGTGAATCAGGTATTCCATCACCGTCAGAATCTCTCTGCGATGCTGAACAACCTTCACCATTTGCAATTTCATTCAAGGGAGTTTCTTCGCATTCATCATCTCTGTCCTCAACCCCATCATTATCATCATCTTTGTCTTCACCACTGTCTTTGCACCCATCCATGTCCCAATCTTCCTTAGAATCACCAGCTTCCCAATTTATGCTGCCTCTGGGACATTGATCAATAGTATTGTTCATGCCATCATTGTCCATGTCATCATCTAGACCGTCTGGAGTTCCATCACTGTCGTAGTCGATTGGTTTGGAGGAAGGATTATTTGGATTAGTTCCAAGTTGTTCCTCTATAGTATTGTTGAATCCATCACCATCGATATCATCATCTTCAATCAAAGAGGTATTGCAATTTTCTTTGATAGAATCGGGTTTTCCATCGTTGTCCATATCATCTGTAGCACATTCATCATTGGGGAATTCATCTGAATTATCGCCTACACCGTCTTCATCCGAATCTCTCCACTCATCTGGGTCATATGGAAAATCATCAATGTTGTCGTTATATCCATCATTATCCGAATCATCATTCTGATTTTCTCCATTATTGTCTTGATTCCCCGTATCTCCATTATTGTTTTGATTATCATCAGAATTCCCATTGCCATTGTTGTTTTCAGTATTATCTACATAATTGTCTTCTGTATCTTCCAGACAACCGCTACTTGCTAGTATAGAACTCAGAAATAGAAAAATCATGATTACCGAGGCAATTTTATCTGAGTTCATGTATTTCGATAGTAAGTGAAGAAATAAACTTTCGTGTCATCAAATTGCATATTTAGCGGCTTTTACTTAGGAATAATAATGTCTATTCAAACAGCAAGAAAAGTAGCGCTTGCGTATTGGGGGTTTTCCAAGAAAGCAACTGCTCGAGCTCAATCTGGAATAGATATAGACATAATCAAGGGTAATGGAGGTTCCGGTTTGGAATCAGCTACAGCACCTGAAAAACGTTTTGCAACTATAGTTGAAAAATCTTGGGAAGATTATACCGGACATGTAGGTAGTTATGGGCGCATCCCTTTTGAAACTCTATTGGATTTGGCAATAAAAGCAAGAACAAATGATGAGATAGCTGGCAAATCTAGTATGGAAGAAGTAGAGAAGTGGGCTAAGATATTAATCAACGAAAATTCAAATTATTTCATAGCCCGTGCAATCCACAAAAAACAGGAAATGAAATTATTAATCAATACTAAACACTAATTACAAACTTTCTTAATTCATAGGCTACTCCCAATATAATGAAGATATACACTCGTAATGGCGATGATGGCGAGACCGGCCTTCTTTATGGTGGTAAAGTATCTAAAAATTCATCATTACCAGAGGCATATGGAACGGTTGATGAAGCACAAGCTATTCTTGGCTTAGTACGAACCGAATGTGAAAAAGGTAGTGATTTAGAGGAAAAAATAATTCATATTGAAAGAGATTTGTATGTTTTGATGGCTGAATTGGCAACAGACCCGGCCAAACATGATAAATTAGAATCAGGTAAAAATAAAGTAAATGGGGAAATGGTAGGATTTTTAGAAAAATTTATTGATGAAATATCGACAAGGTTTGAACTCCCTAAAGAATTTGTTATTCCAGGTCAGAATAGAATTTCAGCATTAATAGATGTGGCAAGGACAGTTGTAAGAAGAGCTGAACGCCGCACCATCTCTTGTGAAATTAAGGATTCACTGGCCGTCCCTTATCTAAATCGTCTTTCAGATCTTCTTTGGGCTATGGCTCGTTGGCAAGAAGGCGAATCAATAACCTCTCGTTCAGTAAAATGAAAATTCCCGATCATTTGAACAAGCCACTCCTGGAACAATTAAGTGATCAAGAAACTTCAGATGATTACCTTGTAATGAGAGGCTCAGCTCTTGGTTACGCATTGTTAAATGAAGACGCAAAAAGAGATGAATTTATTCATAAATTTGTTAAATCTCCCGAACCAGAATTAGAAGGTAATGAGATGGCTAGAGAGTTACAAGCTCGTGCAGTGGGGACGATATTATTGGATCAAAAAGCAGATGATTTGTTAGATAGAGCAAAAGAATTATTTGAGACAGAATTAGAAAAAGCACTTCCCGATTTACCCGAGGATATCGCAATAGATGTGGCACCAGAACCTTTGAAGATGGCAAGACAAGCTAGAAGTGGTCTTATGGAGAATGCATTTCTGAGAAAGAAATGGAAAGCATGTATTAGTGAAGCTGAACATGGTCGTTCAATAATTCCAGATTATTTATTGTACCAACCCCATCGCGAAGGATATCCCATAGAATTTGTTGCTAAAGGAATGCAAAATGAGGATATGGAAATGGTAACAAAAGGCGTAGAAATGCAAGAGGAATTTTTACAGTATGTGATTGAAGTCGGTTATCTTAAACCTTGGGAAGAAGCATATTTTGTATCGTATGCGATATCTGTAATTTCGCGAAACTTACTAAAATAATAGCACATTATAAATAGTATCTATTATTTTACGTCTTCTCGAGGACAATTAATATGTACTCAACTGATTCAAAAATAGGTAAGCAGGTCCTAGCTTGGGCCCTAGTATTCACTTTAGTATTGAGTGTAATTCCTACAGCTGTTGCCGACGAGGCAGATGATGAATGGTTTTACGACATATATGAGGATGTGTATGACGAGGACGGCGACGGGTCGGATGATACGATCTATATAGAATATGATCCAGATACAGAATGTGACTGTGATATCGACATAACAGTTTACGTCGATATTTACGATGAGGACGGATATGTGGAATATATTTACGATGAACACACTATAAACAATGGAGAATGGGATCAGTTTAGCCAAGATTGGACTCCTGATTACAATGGGACTTTCGATTTTTATGTAGAAATGTATGATGAATGGAATAATTTAGAAGATAATTGGAGTGTAACTGGTATTGATTTATCACCAATGTCAGGGTCTCCTCCAGCATCTGATGATACAATTAATGTTGATAATTATGTTGGGCCAGATGATGAAGATGGAGTTAACAATGACATTTTTCTTTTGGCGCGCAACGAAGATGACGATATAGAGGACATCGAAATAAGTGTAGAATATTTCAATGGTTTAACGTGGTCATACTATGCGAATGGAACAACCGATGATGGTGGCGAATATATAGTTAAGAATGCAAGCAGTGGAGAGTACCGCTGGACGGCGTCATATAACGGTACGGATTTAGAAGAAGAAACAGTTTCCTATACTGAAGTAGATACAGTAAATAATCTCAGTCATCAAATGAGCGTAGAAGATTGGGATGATGCTGGTGATTACGATGATTTTCTTGGAGCAATTTTTGAAGACGATGAGACTAAGGATGATGGTTATGTAGAGATATATGACGAAGATGGAGAATTGTATGATTCAGGTAATACTGATCATGAGTGGTATGGTTATGATATCTATTTGTTAGATGATGTTGAGAAAGGAAATTATACGTTTAATTTGTATTATGAAGAAGATGGTGAATTATTACAGAGTGGATGGTTACATTCCTTCGGAAGTACTAGTACCAATTATGATGAATGGTTTGAAGATTGGGAGTATGAGACTGACGATACAAACGGTGATGGTGTAGCTAACAACATAATTATCAAATATGATCCAAACACCGAGTGTAACTGTACAATCAATATCTCAGTCGATTTTTCAGCATATAACAATGACACTGGAGCTTATGACGGTGGCGACGATTATGAACATGAGATAAATGGAACCGAAGTTGATTCTTTCGAAACTGATGAATGGTCACCAAGCAAGAACGGCAATTACACTTTCGAATTTTATCTATATGATGAAAACTACAATTACGAAGATAATTTCAATTTCACAGTATACTTAGAATGTGATGAAGATAGCAATGATTCCGATTGTGATAATGATGAATGGTTTGAAGATTGGGATTACGAAACCGAAGATAATGATGAAGATAATTTGGATGATACTATAGTTATTAGTTACAATCCAGATACAGAATGTGACTGTGATATCGACATAACAGTTTACGTCGATATTTACGAAAATTCAACAGGTGATTGGGTAGATTCTGAGTCTGATTATTACACAATTAACGGCACTGAAGAGGAATACTTTGAACAATCTTGGACTTCCCGTGAGAGTCAATCTTATGATTTCCAAGTTTATATGTATGATGACGAATGGCATAACGAAGATTCATTCTGGATATACAATGTTTACTTGTACCAAATAAGTGGAGCTGGCGGTCCTGGTGATGAGGATGAATGGTTTGATTCCATTTATGCATATACCTACGATGATGATGATGACGGATATGATGACACAGCCGAAATAGATTATGATCCAGATACAACTTGTGAATGTGACATCAACATAACATTAGTAATCGATGTTTACGACAATGAAACTGGTTATTGGGTAAATGGAACTGAAGAAGATTATACCATTTACAGTGATGATGATGATTACTGGTATCAAGACTGGTCACCTGAATACAATGGAACCTTTGATTTCTATGTGGAATTGTATGATGAGGATGGAAACCTAGAGGACGAAGAAGAATATCTGAATATCTCGCTTCACGCCCGTTCAAGTGGCGGTGGTGGTGATGAAGACTATGACGAGTGGTTCTATGATTGGGATTACGATGTTGATCCTTCTGATACAATCATAATAGGTTACGATCCAGATACTGAGTGTGACTGTAATGTAACAATCTATGTGTATGTAGACGTTTATGATAATGCGACTGGCGATTATGTAGACACTATTAATGATGAGCACGAGATAAACTATGGATCTTCAGATTGGTTCGAACAGGAATGGACTGCTTACGAAAATGGTAGCTATGACTTCGGTGTTTACATGTATGACGAGGACTGGAATGAGGAAGACGAATTCTGGTTTTATGATGTCTACCTAGAGTCCGATGGTGGTGGCGGAGGCAATGGAAGTGACTATGACGAGTGGTTCTATGAGTGGGATTACGATGTTGATCCTTCTGATACAATCACGATAGGTTATGATCCAGACACAGAATGTGACTGTGATGTTGATATCAGAGTCTATATTGATGTCTATGATAACGAGACTGGCGATTGGGTTGATTGGACCTACGACGATTATACCATTTACAATGGAGAGAGTGATTGGTTCGAGCAGGACTGGACC
>Ga0209034_10001076_pt1 | contig 13591 bp, 14 predicted proteins | sample MarorgKNORR_S2LV_2_FD_188219 | JGI IMG/M metagenome (GOLD analysis project Ga0209034, IMG submission 188219) | Marine microbial communities from the Southern Atlantic Ocean, analyzing organic carbon cycling - 250m_A/KNORR_S2/LV (SPAdes) (version 2) | ecosystem: Environmental > Aquatic > Marine...
TGGGCAATAAATGGTCTAAACATATTTACGTTTAGCCCCCCACAAAGTCCTTTGTCTGAACTGACCACAATATAGCCAGCACTTTTTACTTTACGTTCAACTAAAAAAGGGTGCTTATAGTCTGGGTTCGCTTTAAAAATATGACCAATAACCCCTCTAATTTTATCTGCGTATGGTAATGATTTTTTCATGGTTTCTTGGGTTCTTCTCATTTTGCTCGCGGCCACCATTTCCATAGCTTTGGTGATTTTTTGGGTGTTTTTTACACTCCCTATCTTTGTTCGGATTTCTTTTTCGTTTGCCATTATTTTAGTACGCGCCTGTTTCTTTGAAGCCCTCTAGTGCTAGTTTTAACCCAGCTTCTATTTCATCGTTATAATCACCCGCTTCATTTATTTTGTTCATTAGTTCAGCATTATTATCAGCAATACTTGCATGAAGTGCTGTCTCAAAAGCAACAATTTTTTCAACTGGGACATCATCCAAATAACCTTCGTTGGCGGCAAAAAGGGATGCTGCCATTTCAGCTACGTTCAATGGGGAGTATTGTTTTTGCTTCATCAGCTCGGTAACTCTTTGGCCTCTTTCTAACTGTTTTCTTGTTGTCTCGTCTAGGTCTGAAGCAAACTGTGCGAACGCCGCGAGCTCTCTATATTGTGCTAAAGCTAGCCTTACTCCTCCGCCAAGCTTTTTTATAATTTTTGTTTGGGCTGCACCGCCAACCCTTGACACCGAAAGCCCTGCATTAATAGCTGGCCTAATCCCTGCGTTAAATAAGTCGCTTTCTAAGTAAATCTGGCCGTCAGTAATAGAAATGACGTTTGTTGGCACAAACGCAGAAACATCTCCAGCCTGAGTTTCAATTATGGGTAGCGCTGTTAGTGAGCCGGTTTTTCCTTTAACTTTGCCGCCAGTTTCTTTTTCAACATACTCGGGGTTAACTCTTGCTGCCCTTTCTAGCAGTCTTGAGTGTAAATAAAACACGTCTCCTGGATAAGCTTCACGGCCTGGTGGCCTTCTAAGCAATAAAGAAACCTGTCTATACGCCCAGGCTTGTTTGGTTAAGTCATCATAAATAATGAGGGCGTCTTCCCCTATGTCTCTGAAGTATTCTCCCATTGCACAACCAGAATATGGTGCAATATATTGCATGGCAGCAGAGTCTGATGCTGCTGCTGCAACAACAATCGTATGCTCCATGGCTCCCTCTTCTTCTAGTTTTCTGACAACGTTGGCAATTGAGGAGTTCTTTTGGCCAACCGCCACATAAATACATTTAATTCCTGTCCCTTTCTGGTTAATTATAGTGTCAACAGCAACGGCGGTTTTTCCGGTTTGTCTATCCCCAATGATCAACTCTCTTTGGCCTCTACCAATTGGCACCATGGAGTCAATTGACTTAAGGCCTGTTTGAACAGGTTGGTCAACAGACTGTCTTGAAATAACGCCCGGGGCAACCTTCTCAATTGGTGCAGAGGCGGTTGATTCAATCTTTCCTTTTCCATCTAAGGGCTGTCCTAGTGAGTCAACAACTCTCCCAAGAAGTCCTTCTCCAACAGGCACCTCTAAAATTCGATTGGTTGTTTTTACTTGGGCGCCCTCAGAAATGTGTGTGTAGTCCCCTAAGACCACCGCCCCAACAGAGTCCTGCTCTAAGTTCAAAGCGAGGCCAAACGTGTCCCCTGGGAACTCTATCATTTCACCATATTGAACCTCGTTTAGACCATGAATCCTTGTAATGCCGTCAGTTACAGAAACCACTGTTCCAATATCAGAAGCCTGCGCTTCATGCTCAAAGTCTTCTATTTTTGCTTTTATCAGCTCGCTGATTTCAGATGCTTTTATTGCCATCTCTATTCCTTTTTTAGTTGGTTAAAAAACGATTTAGGTTAGAAAGTTGAGAGCGAACTGATCCATCTATCATGTGGTCGCCGACTCTTATTGTGGCGCCACCGATAAGTTGTTCATCTTTTTCTACAATTACCTCTATCGATTTATTAAGTTTTTCTTTCAGTGCTTGCTTGATTGCAGAGAGCGATTCATCGCCAATATCTGATGCGCTTGTTATGGTTACTTCTACCACCCCTTCTTCAGTTCTTTTTTTTGCGTCAAACTGCTTACTTATTTCTGAAACCACAGCTAGTCTTTTGTTTCCAGCAAGAACCAAGATAAAGCTTAAAAAGTTTTTGTTTTCATTGATGTTCGCTATCTCTATAGCAAGTTCATAAATTACTTTTGCTAAAGCCTTAACATCAACCCCTGGGGATGAAATCAAGCTTGTCATCTCTGAGTTGTCAACAACATGAGAGCAGCCCTGAAGAAATATGGACCACTCTTTTAGTTGTTTGTTTGATAGCGCTATATCAAACACAGCTTTTGCGTATGGTCTTGCTATTGTTTTTGATTCTTCCATTTTTTAAAGTTTTTTAGCTAAGCCGTCCAATATTTTTTTGTGGTCTTCCTCATTAATCTCTCTTGATAAGATTTTTTCTGCGCCTGTAACAGCAAGGCCTGCGAGATCTTTTTTTAGATCCTCTTTAAGCTTATTAAGCTCTTGTTCAGCCTCTTCTTGTGCCGATGAAATAATTTTATCTCTTTCTTCACTCCCCTCATTTTTAGCGGTCTGCACAATAGAAGTTGCCCTTGTGTTGGCTTGATCTAATATTGTGGTGGCTTGTTTTTTAGCTTCAGAAATTAGCCCGGTAACTTCGGACTCTGCATCGCTAAGCTTTTTTTGGCCCTGTTCTGCAGCGGCAAGCCCGTCAGATATATCTTTGTTTCTTTGCTCGATGGCCTCCATAATCATTGGCCAAATAAACTTCATGCTAAACAAAACCACGACAGCAAAAACCGTCATTTGTATGAGTAATGTGGCGTTTAAGCTCATTATTTTGCTCCGTTAGTAAAGCTAAGTTTTTTTATTAGGATAGGTAGGGGTTTGCAAACAAAAGAAACAACCCTATTCCAACCCCGATCATTGTTACGGCGTCTAACAAGCCTGCGACAATAAACATTTTTACTTGCAACATAGGGACCATCTCTGGTTGTCTCGCAGACCCTTCTAGGAAGCGACCACCAAGAAGTCCAAACCCAATTGCTGTCCCCAAAGCTCCCATACCTATAAGTATGCTTACCGCTATTAAAGTCATTCCTTGTACAAAATCCATTTTCTATCTCCTTAAGTTTATGTTTAATAAATTAATGTTCTTCGTGTGCCATGCTTAAGTAAACAATGGTCAACATCATAAATATAAAGGCCTGTAACAAAATTATTATTAAATGAAACAGTGCCCATATAAGCCCCAAAACAAATTGCATCACCGCATATGGTATTACCCCTATGTCAAAAAGGTAAGCGATGCCTTCACCTGCAGTAAATATAGCGATAATCATAAAGATTAATTCTCCAGCATACAGGTTGCCAAAAAGTCGTAGTCCTAAAGAAATTGGTTTTGCTATTTCTTCTATCACCTTCAGCAAAAGGTTAAAGGGTAGCATTGCTTTGCCGAATGGTTGAAAGGCAAGCTCTTTTGCAAAGCCGCCTATGCCCTTAATTTTTATGCTGTAAAAAAGAATTAACAAGAAAACAGTAATTGACAGGCCAAACGTTATGTTTAAGTCGGCGCTTGGGACGACTCTCATGTATTTAATGTTCATCATCTCTCCTGCCTTGGGGAGCATGTCTACCGGCAGAAGGTCCATAAAGTTCATGAGAAAGACCCACATAAATATAGTGAGCGCAAGTGGCGCGATGAGTTTGCTTGAACCGTGGTAGGTGTCTTTAACCTGCTGATCCACAAACTCTATAATTATCTCGATAAAGCTTTGCCCTCGTCCGGGCACTCCGGCAGTTGCTTTACGAGCAAAAAGAAAGAACGTTAGAAGAAAAACAATGGCCATAAAAACAGAATAAAAAACACTGTCTACATGTATCGGCCCCAAAAACGTGTCTGCTGTACAGTGAGAAAGATGGTGTGTGATGTATTTATTTGCAGAGTATTCAGTTTCATAGGTTTTTCCAAAACAGCCGTGGTCGGCTGTTTCTGCTGAAAAAGCCTGAAGTGGAACAACAGAAAGAAAAAACAACAAAAAAAGCTTGGTGATAAAGTTTTTGAACATTTTCTTTTTTAAGGTGCTAATAAAGACAACCAATATATAAAAACGGCAACAATATAACCTATTATTAGTGGGAAAAACATAGCTTTTATTAAGATAATAGCAACCCCAAAAAAACCTCCAGTTAATATAAACTTAAAGGCCTCCATAAGATACAAAGAGTTTAAGATTTTTTTTGGTTCTTTGTGTTGTTTCCGTAACACCAAGTTCATGAAATTTAGTGATGTTAAGGCCGCTATAAGGCTACCCAAAAAAGAAGACTTTGCGCTTGCAAAACCTGAGAAGTAGAAAAAAAGAGCTGCTGTAATCAGCCCTATAGTAACTTGCGATAAAAAAATACCGGTTGATAGTTGTCGTGGGCTAGAAATATCCATTTCTATGGTTTTTAGTTTTATTTAATTTTATTAAGAATGCCCTCAAGCTCATCGGTGCTTGTGTAGCTTATGGTTAAGGTCCCTGCACCCGCTTGGTTGTGTTTTATTGTCACTTTTGCACCCAGCTGGTTTGTTAGTGTGTCTTCAAGGTTAATAATGTCTTGGTCTTTCTTTTGGGGCTGTTTTTTTTCTTTTGTTTTTCCTTCAATAATGCTTTTGACAAGTTTTTCTGTTTCCCTAACAGATAGTTTTTTTTCAGCCACAAGGTTTGCTACTTCGAGTTGCATTGCTGGGTCCTGAATGGACAACAAGGCTCTGGCGTGGCCCATATTTATCGAGCTGTTGTTTAACAGCTCTTGAACACTGTTTGGCAACTCTAACAACCTAAGCATGTTAGATATGCTGGCCCTTGCTCTGCCGACTGAGTTTGCAACCTCTTGGTGCGTCATTTCATACTCAATTATTAAGCGTTGAAAAGCGTTAGCCTCCTCTAATGGGTTTAAGTTCTCTCTTTGAATGTTCTCAATCAGCGCAATGGCCACCGCATCTATGTCGCTAACCGTTTTAACAACTGCCGGGATAGTTTCTAGGTTGGCTAACTGAGCCGCTCTCCACCTTCTTTCGCCTGCAATAATCTCGTACCTAATTCCTGTTTGAGAATCCTGAACTGCTCTTTCTCTAACCACTATTGGTTGTAACACACCTTGTGCCTCAATGGACGCGGACAACTCGCTGAGTTGCTGCTCGTTAATTTTTTTTCTTGGTTGAAAAGGTCCTGGCCCAACCTCTTCTATAGGAAGCTCATTTAAGCTTTTGGTTGTGTTGCTTGTGTGTGTTTGTGTGGAGCCGCCCAATAAGGCGTCTAACCCCCTGCCTAAGCTTTTTCTTTTTTCTGCCATCTCTCCACAGTTTATCTATATCTTATTATGATTCCATGGTTTTTTTTATTACCTCTTTTGCTAATGCAAGATAGGCTTTTGAGCCCAGGCACTCTGGGTCATAAGAGACGGCCGACATTCCAAAGCTTGGCGCCTCTGCTAAACGGACATTTCTAGGTATGTAGCTCCAAAAAAGTTTTTCGCCGAAGTATTTTTTTAGTTGTGCCGACACCTCAATTGACAGGCTATTTCTTGAGTCGAACATGGTTCTTAAAACCCCTTTTATTTCTAATTTAGGGTTGATTGTTTCTTTAATTTTATAAATGGATTCCAAAACCCCTTTCATGCCCTCTAGGGCATAATATTCACATTGGACCGGGATTATTATTTGTTCTGCTGCTGTTAATGCGTTTAGCGTTAAGATGTTCATTGATGGCGGGGAATCAATTAAAACGTAGTTAAACTGGTCTTTTATCTCATTAATTTTTTCCTTTAGCACCGACTCCCTGTTATCCATGCTTAACATTTCTATTTCGGCTGCCATTAGGTCGCTGTTAGACGGCAACAAAACAAACTTGTCGTGCTTAGATCTTAAAAGGCACTCTTTGATGTTTTTTAGCCCCATTAAAACATCGTACACAGTTGGTTGCCCCTCAATGTTATTGGGGCTTGTGGCGCTGGTTGCGTTTCCTTGCGAATCAAGGTCAATTAATAGTGTGCTCTTGCCATAACTTTGTAAGGCTGCAGCAAGGTTAATTGATGTTGTTGTTTTGCCAACACCGCCTTTTTGGTTTGCTACTACTATTGTTTCTGTCACTTTTTATTTTTTTAAAACCCTGATTAAATGTCTTTCTGCCTCAAGATAGGGTACATCAATTTTTTTTATTTGTGCAATACGCCAGTCGCTTGGTATTTTTTTAATCTCATCGTCTGACAGCTTTCCTTTCATGGCATATAGGCTGCCCCCTTCTGATAACAAATGTTTTGTTTTTTCTATAAAATAATCAAGGCTTCCTATGGCTCTACAAACAATAGCTTCGACTCCTTTTTTTATCTTTATCTCCTCTGATCTTTTGCCAAAAACAACAACATTTAAAAGCCCCAAATCCTTGGTGGCGCTCTTAATAAATTTTGCTTTTTTTTGTTTCGCTTCTGCCAGAAAAAAGTTGCTGTTTGGTTTAACGATGGCCAATGGAATACCAGGAAAGCCTGCGCCAGAACCAATGTCAGCTATTGAGCTGGCGCTTATTTCCTTCGCGACGCTTAGTGAGTCAAACAAGTGTTTTATGATTGCTTCTCTTGGGTCTGTAATCCCTGTGAGGTTAAATTTCTTGTTCTCATTAAGCATGCTCTGTAAAAAAAATTCGAGCTGCTCCTCTTGATGTTTTGCTAAGTCAAGCTTGAGCTTTTTAAACCCTTCTCTAAACAGAGTTTTCTCTTCATGCGTCACTAGTGATTAATGCTAATGCTTTCTCTTTCTGCAGCACAAACATTAATGTATTCAAAGATCATTTTAGGGTTTTTATGTAGTGTCCTGGCCTTTGCCTTTTTCGGTAGCGTTTACTAAACAAGCCATATTTCCATAGGGGTGCTTATTTTCATACATTAATTGATGGGCGTGGCCTATCTCATCAAACAAATATGTTTCTGACAAGCAGGGGTCTACTTTTCCAGATAACACTAGTTTATTTAGCTCTTCTGCTTGAATATCGTTTGCAAGGTGTGAGCCCTGAAGTCGTTTCTGCATCATCCAGTGATATCTCAGGTCCATGGTTATGTTGTAGCCAGAAGTTCCGGCACATATTACAACCATCCCACCAGTGTCACACACAAAACCAGAGGTAGGCAAAGTAGCCTCGCCAGGGTGCTCAAAAACAATTTTGGGGTTTTTTCTTTCTCCCACAGCTTCCCAAAGCGCTTTCCCAAAACTCCTAACGCCTCCTACCCAGGCCTTATAGTCTGGAGAGTTCGTGTCCGGCATGGGTCCCCAATGAGTAAAATCATTACGATTGATTACGCCTATAGCCCCTTTGTCAATACAGAACTGTCGTTTGTCTTCATTAGATATTACTGCAACAGCCTTGCCGCCCAACGCAGAAACAATTTGTAAAGCCAATGAGCCTAAGCCGCCGGCTGCGCCCCAAACCAAAACCACATCATCTTTTTCTACTGTGTGTGGGGCCCAACCCATTAACTGTCTATAGGCTGTTGAAGCACAAAGCATGTAGCAGCTGGCTTCTTCCCAACTTAAGTGTTTGGGTTTTTGTTTAATTTGGTGTGATTGAGCCCGTGCAAACTGACAATAAGAACCGTAATTGGTTTGATAACCCCAGATTCTAACACTAGGGGCTAACATTGGGTCTTTCCCTGATAGGACCCAAGGGTCTTCTGGTTCCCACCACCCAGAGTGAACAACCACTTCGTCGCCAATATTAATATCCTCTACCTCTTCGCCCACAGCCCATATTATGCCTGCTGCGTCTGATCCGCCTGCATGAAAATCTTCTTCTTCGCCTTTTTTTTGTCGGTCGGCTATTACATCTACCGGGAAGCCCAAACCGGCCCATACGTTGTTGTAATTAATGCCTGTTGCCATAACATAAACAAGGACATCTTTGGGTCCAATTGTTGGTGTGTTTATCACCTCTCGCTGCCATGCTTTGTTTGGTTCTCCAAATCTGTCTTGTCTTACTGTAAAGGCGTGCATTTTTTTTGGGACTTCCCCCAAAGGGATTGTTTCTCCCAAATCATAAAGCGACTTTAAGCTCATTGTTTTTCCTTTGTTTTTTTTACCGGGTTATAAAAATAAATCTACTGTTGTGTCCTTCTCTTTACAAGCTTTTTTTGGCTTGGTTTGCCAGCCTTCGTTTGTTGTATTTTTCATGTTCTAGGTCTGGGTCTGGCACCGGAACAGAATCTAATAGTTTTTTTGTATACGCCTCTTTAGGAGAGTAAAAAACATCTGTGGTGTCTCCTGACTCAACAACCTTGCCTTTTTTCATAACAATTACCCTGTCACATATTTTTTTTACTACGGCTAGGTCGTGGGCAATAAAAATCATGGTAAGGTTCCTTTTTTTCTTGATCCCTAACAACAGCTCTATTATTTCTGCTCTAATTGACGCATCAAGTGCGCTTACAGCTTCATCACAAATTAAGAGTTGTGGTTTTGGCATTAGTGCTCTAGCTATGGCTACCCTCTGGCATTGGCCTCCTGAAAGCTCGTGTGGATACCTGCCTAAAAACTCATCACCAAGGCCTACCTCTATAATGGCCGCCCGAACATCTTTCTCTATAGAGTCACGGTTCATGCCTGGATAAAAAGAGTTTAGAGGTTCTGAGAGTGTTTCAAAAACCGTCATTCTTGGGTTTAATGAAGAGAGAGGATCTTGAAAAACTACCTGCATCTTTTTTCTTGTTTTTTTCATTTGTTTTTTATCCAACAATGAAAGTTTTTCGCCAAACAATTCGATCTCACCCTTGGTTGGTCGAACAAGCCTTAGAATGTTTTTTGCCAATGTAGACTTTCCGCTTCCAGACTCTCCAACAACTCCCAATATTTCGCCCTCATAAACATCAAGAGAGACATTGTCTACGGCTACAAGGTGATCTTGCTTGGAAAAAAATGTTGGTTTGGGGATGGGAAAACAAACCGTTAGGTTTTTTATTTTTGTGGTTACTGAGTTGTTTCTTTTTGTCTCCCTTGGTTCTGTGTCCATCCCAATTTCTTTTGATTTTAGCAGGAGCTCTTTGGTGTAAGCGGCCCTTGGGTTATAAAATATTTGATTCAGTTCGCCTGTTTCTTGTTCCAACCCGTCTTTTAGCACCAAAACCTTTTCACAACTCCTGGCGACAACCCCTAAATCATGTGTAATCAAAATCACGGACATAGAAAACCTCTCTTTCATCTCTAAAACAAGGTCTAATATTTGCTCTTGTACAGTGACATCAAGTGCTGTTGTTGGTTCGTCTGCTATAAGGAGTTTGGGTTTTGTAAGCAGGGCTGATGCAATCATTACTCTTTGTCTCATCCCCCCTGAAAGCTCAAAAGAATAACTGTCAAATCTTTGTTTGGGGTTGGGAATCTTTACTGCATCAAGCATCTCGATGCAGGATTCTTTTATTTCTGACTTGTTTAGGTTTGTGTGGTTAAGCAACACCCCTGCCATTTGCGCCCCAATAGAAATATATGGGTTTAGTGAGCTCATTGGGTCCTGAAAAACCATACCAATTTTTCTGCCTCTTATTTTGTTCAGCTCTTTTTTTTCAAGCCCTAATATTTCCTTGTTATCAAAAACAACGCTGCCGGTTGCTTTTCCATTGCTTTCTAAAAGGCCCATTATAGATAAAACGGTTTGGCTTTTTCCCGAGCCTGATTCTCCAACAATCCCCAAAGCTTGGTTATGGCCTAAACAAAAATTTAGGTTTTTTACCGCCTCTATTTTTTCACCCCTAGACGTAAAGTCAACGCAAAGGTTTTGTGTTGTTAAAAGGTTAGTCATTTTGCCTCGTTCTGTCTTTGGGGTCCAAAGCATCCCTTAGTCCGTCTCCAATAAAATTAAAACAAAAAAGTGTTGTTGCTAAAAACATGCCAGGAAAAATTAACATCCATGGGGAGGTTTCCATTTGCTTCGCGCCTTGGTTTACTAGGGCCCCCCAAGAAGTCATTGGTTCTTGTACGCCCAAACCTAAAAAACTTAAAAAAGACTCAACCAAAATAACCTGGGGCACAGTTAAGGCCACATAAACGACAACCAACCCAAGAAGGTTGGGCACGATATGCTTGAAGATTATTTTCGTGGTAGAAACGCCCCCAGCCCTGGCGGCGTCAACAAACTCCTTGCCTTTAAGGTTAAGGGTTTGTCCTCTAACTATTCTGGCAATATCAAGCCAGTTTACAGCCCCAATTGCTATGAATATTAACAGAATGCTCCTCCCAAAAAAGACCATAAGCAAAATCACAAAAAACAAAAAAGGCATTGCATAAAGAACGTCTACAACTCTCATCATTACTGCGTCTACTTTGCCACCAACATAACCAGAGATTGCCCCATAAGAAACCCCAATTAGAACGCTGACGAGTGTTGCGACCAACCCCACCATTAGTGATATTCTCCCTCCGTGCATAACCCTAACAAACAAGTCTCTTCCTAGGTCGTCGGTCCCAAAAATATGGCCCGAAGCAAGGCTTGGTTTGGCTGAAAGCTGATACCAATCTGTTTGATCCACCATAAAGGGGCTCAACATAGGGCCAAAAATGACCAAAAAAATCATTGTTAGCATGGTTGCAAAAGAAAATAGAGCGGCTTTATTTTGTTTTAGCGCGCCCCAGGCATCGAGCAAAAGTGAGCTTTGTGTCTTCATCTGTTTGCTCGAATTTTGGGGTCAATAAAGCCATATAAAATATCTACTAAGAGATTGAATGAAATTATTAAGCACCCATAAAAAACAACCACGCCCATTACCAGCGTGTAGTCTCGGTTTAGTGCGCCCTGAACAAAATAGCGCCCAAGGCCCGGCAAACCAAATATTTGCTCAACCACAACAGACCCAGTAATAATGGCCGCAGTGGCTGGGCCCAAATATGAAACGATAGGTAAAAAGGTTGGTTTTAACACGTGATAAAAAACAATGTTTCTCATGGGTGTTCCTTGTGCTTTTGCGGTTCGTACGAAATTACTGCTTAGCACCTCTATCATAGACCCTCTTGTTAGTCTCGCTATATATGCGACTTGGGGTAAAGCCAAAGAAATCACAGGTAAAACCATGTTCAAGGGGTTGCCGTTATTGTAGCCCCCTGCAGGGAGGAGGTTATAAAAAATTGAAAAGAATAAAATCAATAGCGGAGCCATTACAAAGTTTGGAATAGAAATACCAACCATCCCAAAAAACATCACCGCATAATCTGTTTTAGTGTTTTGTCTTAATGCAGCAATTGTTCCTATTAGCGAGCCAAAAAAGAGAGCGACAATTATAGCGCTAAGCCCGAGTCTCAAAGAAACTGGGAAACCGGCCATGATAAGTTCGGTCACAGAAAAATCCCGATATTGAAAAGATGGTCCAAAGTCTCCTTGAAGAATGTCTCCAATATATTTCAAAAGCTGGATATGGATTGGATCATCTAGGTTATAAGCCTCCCTTAGGTTTGCCTCTACCTCCACAGGAAGGGCTCGCTCCATATCAAACGGTCCGCCTGGTGCTGCTTTCACCAACAAAAATGCCAAACAAATTAACACCAGCAAGGTGGGTATAGCGCCCAAAAAACGAGAGGCCACAAACTTTAAGGTGTTCATTATTGTTGTATGGGCTCTCTTTTGAGTATCTTGACGTATTTAGAGTAGTGGTGATCCATAACATTATCCTCTAAACCAAACACCCATGGCTTTATCATGTGCTGGCTTACATAGTAATAAAGGGGAATAATTGGCAAGTCCTTCATTAACAGTCGCTCTGCTGCCCTAAGGTCATCAAGCCTTTTTTCTCCGGCGTTCTTGGTGGCAGCCAGATCAATAAGCGCATTGTATTCTGGGCTGTTGTAGCCGGCGTGGTTCATTTCATTTTCGGAGTGCAGCAGTTGGCTAAATGTATACGGGTCATCATAGTCGCCAATCCAGCCGCCTCTAAATATTTGTGTTTCATTTTGTAGCCTTCTTGTTTCTAAAAAAACTTTCCACTCTTGGTTTCTAAGTGTTGTTTGAACCCCCAAGGTTTGCTTCCACATTGCAGCAACAGCCAACGCAACTTTTTTATGGTTTTCGCTTGTGTTGTATAAAATCTCAATTTCAAGAGGGCTTTCTTTGCTGTAGCCAGCTTCCTTGTAAAGTTTTAGGGCCTCTGTAGCTCTTTGCTCTTGTGTCCAGCCGGACCACTCAGGCTCTATGGGTTGGTATGTTTTTACGGGTGGAACAAAACTATAGGCCGGTATTTGTCCGGCGCCAATAACTATATTAACGAGAATCTCTCGGTCTATGGCCATGTTAAGTGCCGTTCTAAGGTTGGGGTTGTTTTTAAATGGGGGTTTGGTGTTGTTGAAGCCGTAATAGTAGCTTCCGAAATAAGGAGCAACCTTGTACTCACTGGCCATGCATGCCCTGATAAGTGGAAGCTGCTCTAAAGGGGTGGTGTCTGTAAAGTCTAGCTCTTTTGCTCTATATCGCTTCAGCGAAGAATTGGGTTCATCCAACGTGTAATTATAAACCTCACTAAGTGTTGTGTTTTCGTCATCCCAGTACTGGGTATTTCTAACGAGCTTGATGTGTGACTGAACTCGCCACTCCTCAAGCTTAAAAGCACCGTTGCTTATTAGGTTGCCGGGTCTGGTAAACAGGGCGCCAAGCTTTTCAACGCTTGCCTTGTGGACCGGGTAAGTGGTTGAGTGTGTAAGTAAGCTTAAAAAATATGGGGTTGGCTCCTTTAACTCTATAACAAGGGTGTTGATGCCCACAGCATAAACGCCAAGTTCATCGGCTTGTTTTTCTCCTAAAACAATTTCTCTGGCGTTCTGTATGGGGTAGAGCATGCTTGAATAATTGGAAAGCGTTTTTGGATCTACGCTTCGCTTTAATGAAAAAACATAGTCTTCCGCAGTGAGCTTATCTCCATTGCTCCATTTTGCGTTTTTTCTTATTGTAAAAACATATCTCTTTGAGTCGTCGCTCACTGACCAAGACTCTGCAACACCCGGAACATACTCACCGTTTGGCAGCTCTATTACAAGGCCCTCAAACAGGTCCCTTAGTATATTTGAGGCTGGCACCCCTTCTGCCCTGTGTGGGTCTAGCGAGCCTGGCTCTGCGCCATTGTTTTTTCTAAACACCTGTTCTTTTGCCAACTCTGTTCCGCTTGCCCCGCCATAACGTTCGTTGTTGTCTGAGAGACACTCAATTTCATTTTGGTCGCTACAACCGACAACCAAAAAAACAAACAGAAGGATTGTTTTATTTGCTCTCATTGGTTTTGTGCTCTTTTAATTTTTTGTTTTTTTAGGTGCACCAACAAAACGGACAAAGACGCTGGAGTCACCCCTTGAATTCTGGCGGCATGTCCTATTGTTTTCGGTGCAAACTCGGTAAGCTTTTCCTTTACCTCGTTGGACAGCCCAGAGAGTTGTGTGTAATCAATGTTCTTGGGAAGTGTTGTTTCTGAGTAAGTTTTTTGTTTTTTTATTTCTCTTTTTTGTTTGGCCACATAGCCTTCGTATTTTGCCTCTGTTTCTAAAAGCTC
>Ga0209034_10001080_pt1 | contig 13574 bp, 14 predicted proteins | sample MarorgKNORR_S2LV_2_FD_188219 | JGI IMG/M metagenome (GOLD analysis project Ga0209034, IMG submission 188219) | Marine microbial communities from the Southern Atlantic Ocean, analyzing organic carbon cycling - 250m_A/KNORR_S2/LV (SPAdes) (version 2) | ecosystem: Environmental > Aquatic > Marine...
ATAGAGAACAACCGTCAACATTGATGAGAAGAACCCAAGCCCAAACAAAAATAGTGCGAGGATCGCTATTCGAAACGAATGTATTGCCAGTAATGCCCGGGGCAGAACTGGATCTGCATGCTGAGTGATGCGGTAGGTGAGAAACGTCACTCCAATAATCGTGCAGGCGACCAAGACAAGGATCCCTGGCGATGCCCATCCCCATTCGCTTCCTTTAACGATTAACAGGGCTAACCCAGCGGTGGTTGCGGTAATGAGGACCGAACCGACGAGGTCTGGGCGCTGCGCTGCGGGGTCGCGGTCACTCTCAGGTAATACGCGCGCACCCCAGATCAGAGCACCGATACCGATCGGGATATTAAGAGCGAATGCCCAACGCCAAGAACTGAGCTCGATAATGAAACCACCGATTATTGGACCAACGACCGAAGAAAGAGCCAATGTCGAACTCCAGATCGTTACCGCAGTTGCGCGACGTTCAGCGGGCCAGGCAGCTATCGCTATGCCCAGAGATGCAGGAGCTGCCATTGCCGCTCCGATACCAATAACGCCTCGAGCGGCAATCAATAACGAAACAGTAGGTGCAAGAACTAACAGAGCCGTCCCGACAACCAAGCAGATGAAGCCGCCGTTGAGTACTCGAACACGTCCAAAACGGTCGGCGAAGCGTCCACTTACGATCAAAGCGCCTGCATAGGTGAGCATGTAAAAAGTTAGAGACCAGGAAATGTCCGCTGTGCTCGCAGACGAGAAACTCTCCTGAATATTAGGGATAGCGACATTAGTGATTGATAGGTCAATCCCGATCACAAAGTTTGTTAGGCACGTCGCAACAAGAATCTTCCATGCGGTAGAGGAAACTTTGGTTAGTTCGGACGAACGATCTTCAGAGGTCACTACTTTGATGATAGCCACTACCGAGGGCTGGGCATAGGTAAACCAACTGAGGTCCTCGGTTCTTTGTTGGCGCCGTTCTAGTTTGGTCAAATGCGTCGGATCCACCTACGAGTCGTCACCTTTTATGTGTTCACTTTGACTGTTCTGGGTTGCGGCAATAACTCAAGTGTCACACCATCAGGAACCGACCTGACCGACGTTCAACGGACCTGGTGTTCCGAACACGCAGAGGCTCACGGCGAGGCTGCGTCATCGCTTGGTATCCCTTTTGTTGGGGATTACATACGGGCTTCAAGTGAAACTGCGGGGCCAGAAATCACGGATCTTGAGCCACCATTTCTCGCTATCCCCTCCGGTAACGACGAGTCTCTGACGTACCGCCTCCAGTTTGAAAAGCGCGAAGACTTCGACCGCGCTTGCCAAGCGGCTATCGACGCCGCCAACTAGCCCAGGCGCCGGTGGGGCGGGGACCGTTCAACTTGTGAGAGAGTTTTCTCAAGGGGGAACTCATGCCAGCAAACGAGAAAGTCGTAAAAGCGTTTCTATATGGCGCAGATACCAGTGTTTTCAGTGACGAAGGAAAATTGATCAACCTGCTACCTGAGCCAATTCCGTTCGGAGGGATCTTTGTAGGGCCCGCAGGCGCGGACGAATATGTGAGTTTGATTCAGAACAACATCAGACTTGGGCACCTCAAAGCCCACGAGATAGTCAACGACAATGACCGAGTGATTGTCATTGGAAGCGAAAGCGGACATTTCTTACACAACGATCAGCCATACGAGATGGATTGGGTTCACGTGAACACTGTGGTTGACGGAAAGATCATAGAAATGCGGGAATACAACGACACCGCCGCGTTGCTTCAGGCTTACAACGCCCCGTCATCCCAATAAACCAGACGAGAAAACTTGGACCACAGTCACACTGGTCCGACGAGGTCGACCGGTCTGTTTGTTAGCCATCTAAGCTCGCCACATGACCGTCGACCCCAAAAAAAATGTCGCTGCTGAGGTAGCTGCAGCAGCTGACACCATCGTTGATCTTTCTCATCAAGTGTGGAACAACCCAGAGATCGCCTTTGAGGAATATGAAACAGCTGCGATGACGTCACAAGTATTAGCTGAAGCCGGGTTCGAAGTCGAAACTGAGATCACTGATTTACCAACAGCGTGGAGCGCCACCTACGGAACAGGCGAACTAACTGTCACCATCTGCGCCGAACTTGATGCACTGCCCGATATTGGTCACGCCTGCGGTCACAACATCATCGCGGCCGCCGGAGTCGGGGCCGGTCTTGCGCTCCAAAACGTGGCGGACGATCTGGGGCTCACCGTTCGAGTGCTCGGAACTCCTGCCGAAGAGCAAGGAGGAGGCAAGATTTTAATGCTGGAGAGAGGTGCTTTCGATGGCACAAATCTGGCAATGATGGTTCACCCCGCACCCACTGAGGCCGACCAGTTCCCCACACTCGCGATCTCTCAATGCGACTTCCACTTTCATGGTCGAACCGCGCACGCATCTGTGACACCTCATATGGGTGTCAATGCGGCAGACGCTATAACCGTGGCCCAAGTCGGATTGGGTCTCCTACGACAGCATCTCGATCCTGCCGACCAAGTGCACGGCATCGTCACCAAGGGAGGAGAAGCTGCCAACATTGTTCCCGGCAGCGCCTCCGCACGCTACTTCTACCGGTCAACAGACCTTGAAGCGCTGTCTCGACTTGAACCTCGGATCAGAGCCTGTTTCGAAGCGGGAGCAACAGCAACAGGAGCCACCTTGGAAATCGAATCGTTGGGACCGCCCTATTCAGAGTTCGTCCACGATCTCGACCTCGTCGACAAATACCGGAAAAACGCTGAAACCCTCGGCCGAACCTTTGACACGGCACCTCGCAAGGGCGCAGGGTCCACCGACATGGCCAACGTGTCACTCCTCATGCCCACAATCCATCCGATGTTAGGACTCGACTCAGGGTCAGCAGTGAATCATCAACCCGAGTTCGCTGCCTACTGTCGAACACCTGTCGCCGATCAAGCCGCACTTGATGGAGCGGTAGCGATGGCCTTAACAGCAGTGGACGCTGCGACAGATGACAGCACCAGAACTCGTTTATTGAAACAAGAGACCTCTTACAGTCAAATAGAGCAGTACCCCTGGACCTTCTAGACGACGTGGGTCCGAGGTGGGCTCATCGACCTCGGGGTGGTCGTTTGTCTTTTGTTAGGGTCTTCCGCTAAGGCAACAACAACCAAGGTGGCAAACATGGCCTTATACATGATTCATTGGAAACTGACTTCCGACACAAAAATGGAAGCAGCTACGAATTTTGGACAGATGACAGAAGCGGATGACGACGCCGACAGTGGTGACGTCAATATGCTCGGTCGCTGGCACGACTTTGCCGGCGAACAGGGCTGGGCAATTTGCGATTCGCCAACAGTCACTGATGTTCAAGCATGGCTATTTAACTGGGGTTCCCTCATTAGCTCTGAGATCACTCCAGTTCAAAACGACTCTGAGATTCGGGCGATGTTCCAAGCCAAACTGGGATAAACACAGTTTGTTCCAAGAATGCAAGGCCGCCCTTCGGGGCGGCCTTCAGCAGCTTTAGGTGACTCACTTGATCTCGCCCATCAAGAAACTTATGTGGCAATGCCACATCTGCCGGCGGGCCCCCACAAGAAAGTCCCATGATGAGAAGCACCACCAAAGGAATCAGACAAAATTCCATCACTAAATTCACTGACTACGGGAGTGTCGGGTGCATAGGCCTGCCAGACTGTGCCCATGAGTTCCTGTTTGCTGCTCGCACTAGCTGTCTTCGGTCTTGGTATGTGGGCAGGAAGACGCCCAACATCGGACACTCAACCCGACATTGATGACGGAACACCTATCGAACTAGATGATCCGCCTTGGAAGCAACGTTTCGAAAGACCCTGGAGCTGAACCATCCGAGAAATCGGATGGTCTCTATCTAGCCGATCGTAGACCGAGTGCCTGCGATTGATTGCTGGAACCTTTGTCGTCCGCTCCGTCTGCTTATGAGAGCCGCAGATGGAACGGCTGCTGGATCGACGAGATGACTGTTCCTTCGATTGGTGGGACCGGTCCCAGAGACTCGAAGGTCTGGTATCTGGTCAGCAAAGCGTCGAGAGCGAGGCGCGCTTCAAGGCGGGCTAAGTGGGCTCCCAGGCAGTGATGGAGACCCCATCCAAAGGTCAGATGCGGATTGGGGTCACGGTCCAGCATTAGCTGTCCTGGGTTGACAAAAAAATTAGGGTCGTGGTTTGCGGCAGCGACGCACAGTAGGACGTTGTCACCCACTTCAAGAGTCTGTCCTCCTCTTTCGTGTGCGACGGCGACCTTTCTGTACATGCTCCGCGTCGGCCCAAGCACACGAAGAAACTCTTCGAGAGCTGTTTCTTTGTCGCTCACCCGTAGTTGTTCGACCAGCTCAGGTCGACTCGCGAGTAAGCCCATCGTGTTCATAAGCAGCGACGTTGTTGTTTCATGACCGGCGAACAAAATGAGGGTGCAAGCGCCGACTAGTTCAAGATCAGACAATTCGTCGCCTGCTCCCTCTACCAGCAGGGTCATCAAGGTCCCGGAAGGGTCAGAACGTTCGCGGTCGATCAGCTGTTGAAAGAACTCGCTGAATTCTCCGGCCGCTGCGGTCGCTTGCTGAGGCGCAGTCACATGTGGATCGGTGGCAAACACGATTGTCGCCAAGTCATCGGACCAACCTTGAAACCGGTCTCTTTCTTCAGCTCGAACTCCGAGAACCTCTGCGATCACCCATGCAGGGAGTGGTCCGGCGAAGTCTTTTCGGACGTCGATCTCTCCGGTCAAGCCGTCAACGATTTCTTCGACAACTCGACTAACAGTCTGCTGAAGGTTCGCGACTCGCCTTGGCGTGAACACATTGCGCAATGGATCTCGGAGGTGTGTGTGGAGCGGTGGGTCGCGAAACACCATCCATCCGCCTAAAAGTTCAACCACTTTCGCGAAGCTTGACGGGCGATGTTGTGCAACCCGTTCTAGGGGCGTGACTCTGTCGGCTGAAAGTAAATTTCCATCACGAAAGGCTTCGCTGAGTTCTACATGACTAAGAATTACCCATGCCCGGTGAGCGTTACTCCATTGCACCGGTCCCAGATCACGGAAGCGAGACCAGTAGGCGTATGGGTCCTCAACACTGGCGGGATCATTGAGGTCAATACCGCTCATTCATCTGATCCTAGTTCGGCAACCTCCGCGCCTTGGGTTCGATTCCGCTCGGTCCGAATGAGAAGTCGGCCGCTACTGGCCACTCAAAGAAATGTGACGGGAAGTCAACTGCGTGGAAGTTCGGACCAAGGTAATTCGCGTTGTTCTTTCTCACCCGGTTCTCTCGGCAATCCGAGCACTCTTTCCCCGACAATATTTCTCTGAACTTCGTCACTGCCGCCCGCTATTGATTGAGCGGGAGTGAACATTGAATAGGCGTGGAAAAGACCGTCAGTTGGGGCGTCTTCGCCGTAAAGCATCCCGTGCGCTCCCATCGATTCGAGTCCAACATCGCGAATTTCTCGTCCCATATCGGACCCAAGAAGTTTGAGGGTGGAAACTTCAGGACCTGGCTGACCTCCTGATTTGATTTTCGCTGCAGCGCGCATGCCGGACCATTTGGAGGTTCGACGCATTTCGAGAATTCTTGCCAATGTCTGTCGGACTTGTGGGTCTTTTGTGGCGTCGAATTGCGCTGTCACATCGTCGAGAACCTTTGTAACTCCTCCACTTAAGGCGAGAGAGAACCCATCGTTTTTCGACGAAACTGTTGCACCATATTGACGAACACTCATAGTGAGGTCGATCGCGCCAAACGCCGCAGTTTCTCCCATTCCGGCGTTATCAGGGTCACGTTCGTGTGAGAGTGTTGTCATGGCCACGCGCCAGCCATCACCAAGGTCTCCTAAACGGTCGCTTTCAGAAACTCGGGCGTCGTTTAAGAAGACTTCATTGAATGCGGCGTCTCCTGTCATCTCCCTGAGCGGCCTCACATCGACACCCTCTTGCTCCATGTCAATAAGGAAGTATGTGATACCTCGATGCTTCGGTTGTTGTGGGTCAGTTCGAGCTATGAGGATCCCGTATTTCGCCCATTGTGCCCCTGAGTTCCATACTTTTTGGCCGTTGACTACCCATTCATCGCCGTCGCGACTTGCTCTTGTTGCCAAGCCAGCCATGTCCGATCCTGCGCCGGGTTCTGAAAATAGTTGGCACCAAATGTCGCGGCCGCTCACTATGCGCGGGAGGTATTTTGCCTGTTGTTCTTCGGTCCCGTAATGCATGATCGTAGGAGCGGCAAGAAAAGTTGACACGCCGTTTGGTGGGCCAAACGCCCCGGCTTCGCGTCGAGCTTGTAACGCGGCCTTTGTCGCTGCAGAAGATAGGTCTCTTCCACCAAACCCCTCTGGCCATGACGGGAAGGCCCATCCAGAGTCCGCTAGAAGTTGCCACCAATCGCCGAGAGGCATGTCTTGATCCCAATATTGCGCAAACCATTGCGCAGCATCTTCTTTGGCCGCTTCTGGGCTCATTGATGTCACAACTCCATCTTAAGACAGCGCTTCCTCGTGAATCATGTCGACTGACTTTAAGCCCGGTCAACTTCGTATCTGAGCTTGTGTAGTTGCTTGGTCTCTCGAAATTCTATGAAAATAGGAACCGGTTTAGAGCGAAACCCAGAGTGGTAAAGAATACGAAAACAGCGATACCAACTCTCGGACCGTACTTGCGGTACAGAAACACCGTCAGCGACCAACGACTGACAAAGTTTGGGTCGTGTAGTTGTTTGAGCTTTGCGGTTAACGCAAGGCATGGACATCCCATGAGTCCGATCTGTAAAGCAACTGTTGTGACTACGATCGAAACATATAATTCGCCGGTAAACCGGGCCGACCCCCAGATCACCAATGCGATGACGAACGGCATATGTACAAGGTCAATGAGATGTCCGAGTGCCCAATAAACCTTCGTGTCGATGCGGCCTTTTCTCATTGAAAAAGCATTGCCCTTCAAACAAATACGATCGCCAAAATACAGAGCGACAAGACACTCATCGCGGGAGCAGCTTTCTTGGGACGATCACCGACGCGAAAGTGCATTCCGATGGCTCCTAGCATCAAAATACCAAGAAGGACTGCAGCGGGTCGCACGATTGCATCTACCCACAGCCCAATAATCAGTAGCAGAGCCAAGGAAATTTTTGCAGACCCGACAAAGTAGACAGTTCTTTTAGGGAATCCGTAGACATCGAATTCTTCGGGCAGGTTTTTTGCCTCACCGCCGCGATATTCGGTTTCTTTGTTGAACCTAAGGATCCAGACATTCAGAATCCACAGCGCTGCTCCGATTTGGCCAAGTGTTCCAATTACAGACATAGTCGGAGCATAACGGCATTCATTTCTGAGGACTCACGGTCTTTGAGGGCTCCGATTGTTTGATTCATTGAGGTTCGTCCCTCGATTGGTCGACCAGAAAAACCTTCGAATTCTGAGTATTTGAAAGACCATTAAACCAACTTGCGTCGATGGCAGAAGATACCAACGGTCTCCGGGTAGAACGTCAATCTTGTTGGCGTTTGCGTCTCGCCTCGCGGCCTTGGATCCACGGTATGACGCCGCAAGCGCCGACGGCCAAGAGCATCACAATAAATAGAAATGTTTGCACCGGGTCGACTCCCCTGCTGTCCTTTTACTCTCTATCGTTCGCCGCTACTCCTCGCGCCGATCTCCAACATTTTAGGCGAGCGAAAATGAAACTAGTTCGAGAAAGTCATTGTTGTCGTTGCGGGCGCAGCATCGCTGAAACCCTGAGATATAGAGTTACCAGCATCAAACAAGACCGAAGAACGGCTAGGCGCAAGTCATGAAAATAGGGTGGGCGTCGATGGGGGATCTTTTGCAAGATCCTATTACGGGCCAACTTATGTCCCAGGCCGACCGTCACCGAATGTTGGTCGAAGGAGCAGTGACGGCAGAACAAGCAGGGTTTTGGAGTGCGTCGCTCGGCGAGCATCATTTTTGTGACTATGTGGTTTCTGCTCCGCCGGTAGTTCTGGCGGCAATTGCCGAACGAACCTCAGAAATTCGACTTGGAACTGCTGTCGCATTGGGCGCGAATAACGACCCGATTCGCCTCGCCGAGGATTACGCGACGTTGGATGTTCTTTCGGGAGGTCGAGTAGAGCTGGTCGTTGGTCGCGGCAATCTGTATGAACACACCTATGACGCGTTCGGGCAAGATCCGGAGCTTTCGCGACCAATGTACGAAGAGCGGGTCAGTCTGCTGGTCGACGCACTACGAAACGAACAGTTGGATTGGTCGGGGGAATTCCGACCCCCGTTTCATAACTACACAACCCAACCGCGACCACTTCAAGATCCTCTCCCAATATGGGTAGGAGGGGGCAGCTCGCTTGAGTCCGCTGAGTATGCAGCAAAGATGGGACTACCTCTTATGCTTCCGGGCATTTTTGGGCCCCCAAAAATCTTTATCCCGTTAGTGGAGCGATATCGGCAAGCTTGGGAAGAACATGGACATCCAAGCCAAGACTGTCTAGTCGGAACTATTGCTCATACCTTTATGGCGGACTCGAGCCAGGAAGCCTTCCGCATCAGCGGTCCTCGCTTCCAGGTGTACATGGAATGGGTCCGAGACCTGTTGCGGTTGAGCACTCCGTCTCTCAGTGACCTAATCAGAGAAACCGATCTGAAACAAATGACCGAGCGGGGTCCAACCGTGTGTGGAAGCCGCGAAGAGGTACTCGACAAAATGTCCCTCTACCGCGAGACCCTAGGGTTGGATGCGTACCTCTTGATGTGTGATCTGGGCGGAATGCCAGCTTCTGAACTCACCGAAACACTCTTCGCGTTCGGATCGGAGATCCTTCCCGAATTCACCCAATAGTTAACTCTACCAAATCATGAGTACTCGATGAGAAGCACGGTTCCTCATGAAATCTTGAGGGAACCTATGCAAGAATCCACCGATCATGAGCGACGCGCCGGAGGCTGACCCCCGCCAACAAATCATTGACGCCAGAAAGCGTTCCCTCGACGGCTGCTCCAACGCCCGAAACGCTATTGCCCTCCTAGCTGATACAAACTCATTCACCGAATACGGCTTACTCGCAGGCCACACAACAGCTGTCGATGATGATGGTCCTTCTGACGGGGTAGTCGGTGGAGTTTGCGATATCGATGGTCACCCGGTGGTGGTTGCGGCCCACGATCGTTCGGTTGAAAATGGAACTCACAGCGAACGCAACATGCGCAAGTTGGCGAAACTCATCACCATTGCCGTCACGAACCGCTGGCCGCTCGTGTTGTTTATTGAAGGTGACGGGTCACGACCAACAGATCCTCGCCCGGTGCCACCAATCGTCAACTACACCCGCGCTCGTTGGGACGTATTGGAGGGTCTAACCGAGATGTCGGGGTGGGCTCCTACAGTCGCAGTCGCGATGGGCCCGACCTGCGATAGTCATGCGGCGATGACTTTTCTTTGCGACCTGATTATCGCCACACCAGACGCCGAGTTCGGAAGCAACATCGACTCTGGTGAATCTCTATCATCGGACATTGCGGCAGCTCGGGGCGATATTGATGTGCTGGTTCAAGACGTCGAAGAAGCGGTGATCACAACTCGACGATTTCTTGATTACTGGCATGACGACATCCCAGACTTCGCTGCCAGCGAATCCGCTTCGACCATTGCACAAATCGTCCCAGATAACCGTCGACGGGCCTATGACATGCGCAAAGTGATTGCAGCATTCGCCGACAAAGACAGTGTTTTTGAGGTCGGCGCAGCCTGGGGAGAGTCGTTGATCACCGCATTCGCGCGCGTTGAGGGAAGATCCGTCGGCATCTTCGCTAACCAACCACTATCACCTCGCGCCGGCGCGATAGACAGCGCCGCCGCCGACAAAGCAAGCAGATTCGTGGAATGGTGCGACACCTACGCGTTGCCTCTCATCTCATTCGTTGACAACCCCGGGTACATGGTCGGCCCCGACGCGGAGCGAGAGGGAATTGCACGCCACCATGCCCGTCCTCTGTCAGCTATTCACCACCGAACGGTGCCCCTATATACGGTTCAACTGAGAAAGGCATACGGTCTTGGACCTTTCGCTATGTCGGGCTACGGTGCCAGCCGCAACATGCCCGAACTGCGCGTTGCATGGCCAACGGTCGAGAGCGGCGGGATGAGTCTCGAAGGCGCCGCCTATCTGGTCAAGCGAAAGGAAATTCGCGATGCCGCAGACGCCGTCACAGCAAGAACAATCCGAGACCAGTACGCAGAGGAAATGCGGGATGTCGCCTCAGGGGTGCGCGCCGGGCGAACATTTTCTTTTGATGATGTGATCTTGCCTGAAGAAACCCGACCGCTCATAGCGTCGATGCTTCGGCGATCACACCGCTCCTTACCTCCGGTAAAAGTTCACCACATCGACACCCGGTGATATCTGATGCGCGACTACTTGATCAACAAACTCCGTTCAGCTAAGGCGCTCAGATTGGACGCGTCGCGTCCTCAATCAGTCGAAAAGGTCCATTCGACGGATCATCTCACGGCCCGTGAACGCACGGCTCTGCTTCTCGATCCTGATTCTGAAGTGGAATTCGGGGCGATAGCGGCCAGAGACGCCGATGGTGACTGGGTACCCGAAAAAGGCGGCGTTGACTTCATCGGAACAATAGAAGGCAAAACAGTTATTACCTCCTCAACCGACTACACCGATCGCGGTGGAGGCTACGGCGCGGCCCGCCTTGAGCATCTCATTTCGCTCGCTCACCAACAGCGGTGGCCGATCGCGTTTTTCGTCGACGGTGGGGGTAGCCGAGCGCGACATCCGAGAGCGGGTCTCGGTCATTTGGAACTCAGCGGACAAATCGGCCGCTTTACCTTGTTCGACGGAATGGCAGAGCTATCGGGGTGGGTTCCAACCGTAGCGATCGTGTCCGGTCCGTCTTTTGCGGGGCATGCAAGCCTCGCAGGATTTTCTGACATCGTCATCACCACCCGCGGCTCAGCTATTGGAATGGGTGGACCACCCATGGTTGAGGCCGCTCTCGGCTTAACTCTCACTCCTCAGGAACTTGCCGGGGTGGAAATGCATGAGAAAACCGGTGGCATAGACCTTCTCGTTGATGACGAACCCACAGCTATTGGGCTAGCGAAACGGTACCTGAGCTATCTCTGGGATCATCCCAGCGGCGAACCGCACCCGTCCGCAGAAAAGGTCGCTGATTTGGTTCCGGAATCGGGCCCATATGACATCTATCCGGTGATCCGCGCACTCGTCGACAAGGACTCTGTTTTCGAACTGCGTCCACAGTTCGCGGCGAGCGTTGTAACAGCTGTGGCACGAATTGATGGCAGAACCGTTGGGGTTGTGGCAAACAATCCAAATATTGATTCGGGGATTATCAGTGAGGCTGCCGCCACCAAAATCGGACGCTTCATAGAACTGTGCGACGCATATGAGTATCCGATCGTCTCGCTGATCGATAGCCCATATACCGCGTTGGATACCGAAACGGAACTTCGGCCTGGGGTCAGTCGATGGCACACTCGAGTCCTTCAAACTCACCAACAGCGCACGGTGCCAATAGCTTCAATCCAGATACGACAAGCCGGAGGATTCAGCGCACACGTCATGGCAGGTTCACCTACTGGCCACAGCGTGCCCTTGTGGCAGGTTGCTTGGCCGACAGCAGAACTTGGGGTCGAGGACCCCTTCACGGCAACAAGAAATTTCAATTCTTTCGATGACATCATCGAACCTGACGAAACTCGAGTTGGCCTGTCGCGACTCCTCCACCATCTCCCAACATCAGCCGAACGCCGTTCAACGATAAGTACCAAGAAACACATAATCGACACCTGGTAATCGGGAAACAGCTTTAGTTACGCGAGGCATTCACCGCTGCCCTGCCCAGACCGTGAGTGGCAGAATGTACTCATGAGTTCGATATTGGGCGAATCTCCCGGCGAATACGCGTCCTCATGGATCTCTCTTAACCGTTCACAAGGTCACTGGACCTCAGAAACGTTCGGTGATTATCTGCGCATACATGCTTCGAAGCGTCCGACCCAGTTAGCGGTAGTCGACAACGGCGAAACAATTTCGTGGGCCGACCTATTGAACGAAGTTGAACGAGTCAGCGCCGGATTGGCTGGGTTGGGAATCGGACACGGTGACGCCGTTGCTGTTCAATTGGTGAACTCCATAGAACTCGCAGTGTCAATTCTTGCTATTTGGGAGCTTGGAGCCATATATCAACCTCTGAATCCGGTTTACCGCAAAGCCGAATGCACAGCACTTATAGGCGCTGTTGAACCTGAGGCTGTGATTGCATCCAACAAAACCGAAGAGTTCGATCATCCAGGGCTACTCGACGAAGTCATCACTGAACTCAGTATCTCTCCACACAAAGTGCTTATCGGATCGAACAGAACAAACTGGGAGTCTTTCCACGACCTGAATGGCCCTGCACCAAACTTCGCAAGAGACTCGCTTGACCCCGCGATCTTTGGAACCACTTCGGGCACGACAGGTACACCCAAGATTTACATCCACATTCAAGCAACACAGATTTTCGAAGCAAAAATCCTGTCTGAGGGGCTTGAGCTAGGGCCTGAGGACGTGATGTTGGCCGCTGCTCCCATCACCCACCGGGGTGCCTTAATGGTTGGCTTGATGACTTCTCTGATATCGGGGTCTCGCCTGGTGATGGGTGATGGCCGAAACGTAACTGCGCTCGCTGAAATCATCGAACAACAAAACGTGACCAGTTTCATGGGGATTCCGACGATCGTCTCTGACCTACTGCACCATCACCAAAACGTCGACTTTGATGCCACATCACTGCGAGTAGTGATCGCTTCGGGCGCTCCCGTCACCGACGATCTTTTGAAACGATTTCAAGCCCAATGGCCAAATGCTGTTGTCGCCACAGGCTATGGACTTAGCGAAACCGGCTGGTGCACGTATCTACGCATTGGTGATCCTGTAGAGAAAATTTACACGTCGGGTCGACTCGCACCCGCAACCGAAATCGAGATCCGCGACCCACAAGGAACAGTGCTCCAACCGCGCGAAATTGGGGAAGTCCACATCAAAGGACCGATGACGTGCGCTGGATATTTGAACAACGAGGCAGCTACCCGACAAGCCCTCGACGGCAATGGATGGTTCGCTAGCGGAGATCTGGCCTATCTTGACGACGACGGGTACATAGTTCCCGTGGGACGCTCCAAGCACACAATAATTCGAGGCGGCTTAAACATTTACGCCGAAGAAATCGAGATGATGCTCCAAGAGCATCCGGCAATAAAAGAGGTCGCGGTGGTGGCGTACCCAGATAATCGAATGGGTGAACGGGCATGTGCATGCGTTTCACTTCAACCAGGCGAAACCTTTGATCTGAGTGACCTTCGAGCTTTTTTTGGGGCGCTAGACACAGCGCGTTACACCTGGCCTGAGCGCGTCGAAATACTCGACGCACTCCCCCGCAACCCAATAGGAAAAATTGATCGGCTCTCTATCGCGAAGCTCATTTAGTAGGGCGCGCCTTGTCGACATCCACGCTGAGTTCTCATCAACCAGTTGGGCTAGGTCA
>Ga0209034_10001084_pt1 | contig 13566 bp, 9 predicted proteins | sample MarorgKNORR_S2LV_2_FD_188219 | JGI IMG/M metagenome (GOLD analysis project Ga0209034, IMG submission 188219) | Marine microbial communities from the Southern Atlantic Ocean, analyzing organic carbon cycling - 250m_A/KNORR_S2/LV (SPAdes) (version 2) | ecosystem: Environmental > Aquatic > Marine >...
TTCTTATTATTTCAATTTTTGTAGTTATTTTTTTTAATTGGAATAAAATTGCTCAAATGTATTACCATCCATTACAAAACAATAATGTATCTCAGGAAAATTTGAACGAAATTAATATACTGCCCGCACCATGCTGAGTGTTACCCTAACTCAAGTTTGAGGAAAACAATTTATTAAGCCACCATCCCTGTAACAAATTCTCCATCTGTCCAGGTTGGTTCAGAATTTAAATGTTCCATCATTGCAACGAAATATTCATGTTGATCAGGATTATTAGCATTAGCTAAATGAGCATCTTTATTTTCAAATACCGCAACACCTATTAAATCTTTACCTGCATCATCGGGATTCATTAAAAACCAAGCAACCATTCCGTCAGGAATTCTATCATTTGCTTCCATCACCTCAATAAGTTTTTCTTTGTGCCCTTCTTTAACATTTAAACTAAATACAGTACCGTACATATATTCTCCTTTTATTTATATTATTTAATTTAATTCTCTTGATGACCCTGTAACTAAAAAGATTGTATCTTCTGCAATATTTGTTGATCTATCTGCAATTCTTTCTAAATTATGAGCTATAAATATTAAGAAAGTTGCTTGCCTAGACGTTGAAGGGTCTTTCATTGAAATCTGCATCAATTCATTAATTATTCGATCTTTTAAAGCATCCATTTCATCATCCATATCACAAACTTTTTCTGCAATTTTAACATCTAATTCTCTATATCCTTTTAAGCATAAAGATAACATTTCTATAGAACGTTCAGCCATTTTTGGGATATCTATTAATGGTTTAATAAGATCCACATCTCCAATTCTAATATTTATTTTAGCTATTCCTTCAGCGTAATCAGCCATTCTCTCAAGTTCCATTATAACTCTCATAATCGTTATAATTTTTCTCAGATCTCCAGCAACGGGTTGTTCACTTGCAATTAAAAAAATAGCTTTGGCTTCTATTTCATCTTTATATTTATCTACAATATCATCCATATCAATAATCTTGTTAGACAAATCAATATCTCTAGTATTAAGCGCATCGATAGAGCCATTTATCATTTTTTTAACAGTTTTTTCGACTGCATTAATGCTAATTTGTAATTCTTTTAAAGCTTTATCAAATTCTTCTCTAGGCATAATAATATCCTTTTATAATATTATAACTAACTAAATCTTCCTGTTATATAATCTTCCGTTTGTTTCATTTTTGGGTTAGAAAATATATTTTGTGTATAATCATATTCAACTAAAACCCCACATCTATCTTCTCCTGAAAGAAGAAAAGCTGTTTTATCAGAAACTCTTGCAGCTTGTTGCATGTTATGTGTAACAATAATAATTGTATAATCTTTTTTCAATACATTAATAAGATCTTCAATTTTAACTGTGGCTATTGGATCTAATGCAGAAGTTGGCTCATCTAATAAAATTACATCAGGCCTTATAGCAAGAGCGCGAGCAATGCATAGTCTTTGCTGCTGGCCGCCGGATAATGAAAATGCATTATCTTTTAATCTGTCTTTTACTTCATCCCATAACGCAGATTGCACTAAAGCTCTTTCAATTTCTTCATCATAATTACCAGCAAATCCGTTTATACGTAAACCAAACGCAACATTATCATAAATGGATTTGGGAAATGGATTTGGTTTTTGAAAAACCATGCCAACTTTAGATCTGATCAAAACCGGATCTATTGATTGGGAATATATATCTATATCATTAAATATAATTTGTCCTTGAACTTTTGCATTTGGAAACAAATCATTCATTCTATTAAAACATCTTAATAAAGTACTTTTGCCACATCCGGAAGGACCTATTAAAGCAGTAACCTTATTTGCTTCTATATCTAAAGAAACATCTTTCAGAGCTTGAAAATCACCATAATAAAATGAAAGGTCTTTTACTTTTAAAATATTTTTAGGTTGATTTTGTTCATTATTTATTGTCATGAATTTCCTTTAAATTATTCCTCAGATCTTTTTTGAAATTTGTTACGTAAAATCACAGCAATTGAATTCATAGATAGGAGTAAAAGTAAAAGTATAATAATACCGCCTGCTGCCAACCCTCTAAAATCATCCTGAGGTCTTGATACCCAATTGAAAATCTGAATTGGCATAACTGTAAATCTGTCCATTGGCGTTACCGGTATAAAAGTAATATATACCAAAGCAGTGATTGCTACCATAGGTGCAGCTTCACCTATAGCTCTTGATAATGCTAGTATTATTCCAGTTAAAATACCGGGCAAAGCTGTGGGTAAAACTGCCATTTTAACTACCTGCCACTTATCTCCTCCTAAAGCAAAAGCAGCTTCTCTATGAGCGCTTGGTACGGCTTTAATTGCTTCTCTTGAAGCTAATATAAGTACAGGCAATATTAAAAGCGACATTGTCAATGATCCTGCCAAAATGCTTCTTTCTAATTTTAAAAAATACACAAATATTGATAAACCAAGTAATCCATATACTATTGAAGGCACTCCTGCTAAATTTGAAGTGTTTATCTCAATAAAACTTGTTATCCAATTTTTGGGAGCATATTCTTCTAAATAAATAGCTGCCCCAATTCCAACGGGAACAGTGATTAAAGCAGTTAAACCCATCATATATAAAGTTCCTATCAAAGCTGACCATAATCCTGCTTGTTCTGGATGCCTTGAAGGATAATTGAATATTAAATTTGGAGTCACCCATTCATAGCCCTGTAAAATTACCTGAATTAGTAAACTAATCAATCCCATCATAGCTACTAAAACTCCCAAAAGACAAAAAGTAAGAAATATAATTCCTATAAATTTTCTTCTACTTAAATTATTTTGATTAAGTTTTAAATTAGTAGACATTTCGCCATCTCTTTACTATCCAATGCCCTAAAGTATTCATTGAAAAAGTAATTAAAAACAATAAAATTCCAACTGCATAAATAGATTGGTACTCTATACTTCCGTTAGCAGCTTCTCCCAAAGCAAGTTGCACGATATATGCTGTCATAGTCTGAATACTTTCTATTGGGTTAAAGGTTAATCTTGGTGTTGCACCTGCAGCTATTGTTACCAACATAGTTTCACCAATTGCTCTTGAAAGTCCTAATACAAATGCAGCTATAATGCCTGATAATGCAGCAGGAACAACAACTTTTATAGAAGTTTCAAACCTAGTAGCCCCAAGAGCATAAGAAGCTTGTCTTAATGAATTAGGAACAGATATTAAAGCATCCTCAGTTAAAGAAGAAACAAATGGAATTATCATAATTCCCATCACTAATCCGGCACTTAAAGCATTAAAAATAATCATTTCAGGAAAAACAATTTTAAGTAATGGTGTTACAAATGTTAATGCAAAATAACCATATACTACTGTTGGAATTCCTGCCAAAACTTCTAAAATAGGTCTTAATATTCTACGTACAGTATCTGGGGCATATTCAGCCAAATATATGGCTACAGCAAGCCCTACAGGAACAGCAACAAAAGATGAAATAAGAGTTACTAACATTGTCCCCGCAACCAATGGAGCAATTCCAAATGATTTAGGAATTAAAATAGGTGACCATCTTTTTTCTGTAAAAAATTCAATAATAGAAACTTGAGTAAAAAAACCAATTGATTGTTGGACTAAATTCCATATTATTGCAAAAGTAACAATAAGGGTTATAAATGCACAAATACTTACTAATAAATTTACTATTCTACCTTCAATTTTAGTTCTTAATCTATGGCCACGTTTAGAATCAAATACAGAGTTATTCATGTTCATAATTTATTATTAAGTATAGTTATTTTATTTATATATATAGTAAAGCAATAATGAATAAATGTAAATTTTCACAAAGCCAATATTCATCGATAGTACATTCTTTCACATAATGGTAATTTATCTCACATATTATAAAGTGTGGCTTGTAAATAACTTGAGGAGGCGCCTAAGTTAATATTTTACTAAACCACACTTTATACAATTATTTACGTTGATCAATATAATTTGTTGACAGACGTAAATATTAATATATTTTAATTTAATTTGTCCAAATTGCCTTTATATTCTTCTGCTTTAAGAGGTACATAGCCAACTTCAGCAGTTAATATTGAAGCATGTTCCATAAAAAACCTTACAAATTCTTTTACAACAGGTTTTGTCTTATACGAAGATCTATTTACATATATATATAAAGGACGTGTTATTGGATATAAACCAGAATCAATTGTAGTTGAATCTGGAACAATACAACCATTACCATCTTCTTTATCTATAGCAATAATCTTTAATTTATCTTTACTTGAAACGTAATATGCATAACCAAAATATCCTAATGAATAATTATCTCCTGCTATTCCTTGAATTAACACATTGTCATCTTCTGATGCAGTGTAATCATCTCGACTTGCTCCTTCTTCATCATTTACAATCTCTGTAAAAAAAGCAAAAGTACCTGAGTCGGTCCCAGGCCCATATAACCTGATTTTTTTATCGGGAAAAGTTGAGCGGATCTGATTCCATTTGTTTACTTTACTTCCAGGTTTCCAAATTAAATGCAGCTCACTGATGGTTAAACAATTAACAAAATCATTATTGGGATTAACCATTACAGACAAACCATCCATTCCAATTCTTAATTCAGAATAATCAATATTATTATTTTTAGCTTTGGTATCTTCGCTATTCTTTATTGCTCTAGATGCATCAGAAATATCTATTTCGCCTATAGTAAATCTTTTAAAACCGCCACCAGTACCTGAAATGCCTACAAGCACATTAGCTTTGGGATGTATTTTTTTAAATTCTTCTGCTACAGCTTCAGAAACTAGTGCAACAGTTGAGGAACCATCAATTTCCACGGTACCCTTTAATGTATTTGATAATGTTTCAGAATTTGAAAGTTCATTCTGGGATGAACAAACAATAATTACAAAAGGTAATAACAATACGAGAAACAATTTTATTGTTAATTTATTTTTCATTATTTTTTAAATAAACCTCTTTAGTTTGTTAATATTTTCACTTTTCATATCATAAAACTATGCTAAGTTTTTCACAATATATTGTCAACAAGATTTTGTTAATAATTCAAAAATATTAGATTACTAAACTTAATTTAGCTTTAATTTACAAAAGAAAAATAAGATAATTCACTTGAGGAATATAATGAATTGTAATAATTGTAAAAAATCTATCCCTGATGATTCTAAGTTTTGTACATTTTGTGGCTTCCAGGTAATTAATGACAATCTAGGCACTTCTGATTCAGAAATTATAGAAATTAAAGAAGAATTAAAATCATTAAAATCTCAGTTTGAATCAATAATTAAAAAAACACCCAAAGAAAAAGAGCAAAAACAGTGGACTGAAGTTCAAAGCGGCTTCTCCAAACTTCAAAATATAAGTTTAAATAAACCTAATATAAAAGTACCTAATACCGGGTTATTTCCCACAACTAATGAAATTGAATTATTAATTGGGCAAAATTGGCTAGCACGAATAGGATCTCTTGCAATAATTTTTGGTATCGGATTTTTTATTAAAGCAGCAATAGATTCAAATTGGATTTCTAATCTTTCAATTATTTTAATTGGAGCTATATTTGGATTTGGATTTGTATTGATAGGTTATTTGCTAAATACAAAATTATCTTTTTATTCAAGGACTTTAACTGGATTAGGAATTGGAATACTTTATATAACGACTTATTCTTCATTCACAGCTTATGATCTTTTTAATATATATATTGGCTCAATAATTGTCTTCTTGATTTCTATTCTAGGTAATTACCTGGCTTATTATTACAAAAACATATCAATAGGTATTATTTCATTGATTGGAGCATATTCAATTCCCATATTAACTGCTATTTCTTTTGAAACACTGGATATTAAAAGCATCGCTGCGACAGGGTACTATTTACCTTTAGTTGTACTAAGCAGTTGTGTGTTTTTATTTAACTTTAGATCTCAAACACTATTTTTTGGAATTTTAATAGCATCCATCGGAAGTTACTTAATATGGTCTGGAAGTATTCCGCCTAATTCAATGGTATCAGAATTACAATGGGGAATTAATGCAGTTATCTATTTAATAATTTTAACCGGATGGTGGATAACTAATAAAAAAATCATAAACACATACTCTTTATCTAGCTTGCTAGGCTTAACAATATTAAGCTTGAGTTTTGTATTATTTAGTTTTAATAATTTATGGGATACATATAGAAATTATATTGGTATTTTTGGATTAATTTTTGGTTTTTTATATCTTATCCCATCAATATATTCTGTATTAAAATCTCATAAATTAACTTATCAAATTTATTGTATCATTACTGGATTCCTTATTATTTTTATAAGTATTCCCGTTCAGTTTTCAAGCTCTTGGACAACCATACTATGGGCAACACAGGCTGCAATAATAATTTTTGTTGGATTTAGACAATCTGTTGTTCAGGCAAGAATACTTGGATACTTTATATTGTCTTTAATTATTATTAAAGGATTAATTTGGGATTTCTACAATAATGAAAGTATGATTCCATTAATTAATTCAAGATTTTTATCCTTGCTATCAATCTCTGTAACAAGCTATTTTTCTTATCACATGGCAAAAAACCTGAATCTCATTAATTATGAAAAAATTTATAACAACTTTTTATATTTCATCAGTATTATCCTTTTAATACTGACCATAGACGGAGAAATATATTACATTATCAAATATTTCCCTGAATTTATTTCAAACGTATATCAAATGCCTTTAACTTTAATGTTGTGGATAGTGACAGCAGGAATAATATCAAATCTAATACTAAGAATTAATGTTACAAAAAACATAGGTACAATTAAGCGTTATTTTGGACATAGTATTATTTTAACTTTTTCAATATTAATTATAATTTATACGATGTTTTGGGATACAGAAAATTATATACCTTTTATAAATATAAGAACTTTAACTTTGATAATATGTGCGACAGGTTTTTACATTACAATACTTACAATAAAAAAATTCTCAAACAACCTGCAAAATTTTGAAATTGTTAATGTAAAAAATAGTTTTAAATCATTATTATTTATCATTCCATTTATTCTTCTTAGTCTCGACTTACACATTCTAGTAAGATATCCAGGAATAAATATTGCGTCCACTTATCATGACCCTATCACCAGCACAATATGGGGAATTATATGGGCAATGACAGGTACAATATATATCTTCATTTCAATCAAAGTAAAAGATTTTACACTCAGATATATTGGATTGACTGCTATTGGAATTACTATAATTAAATTATTTATTTTTGACCTGTTTTTATTACCAACAACTATTAGAATATTTGCTTTTATATTGTTAGGGATAGTTCTTCTGGTAGCGGGCCTAAACTATCAAAAAAACCTTGATATAATGAAAAAAATGTTAACTAAATAATGAGGAGTATTCTATTTCTTTTGAAATAAATTCAGAAATCGTTGAACAAATTGCAATCGGTGCCGGGATTTTAGGAACAGGTGGTGGAGGTAATCCATATATAGGAAAGTTAAGAGCTCAGGAAATAATCAATCAACATGGAAATATTCCTGTTATACACCCCAATGAATTAAAAGATGATGATTTAGTTATTTGCCTTGGAGGAATAGGTGCGCCAACTGTAGGCGTGGAAAAAGTCAGGGGAGCTGAATCAGGCAGAGCATTAAAAGAATTAGAAAATTATTTGGGTAAAAAAGCGACTGCAGTAATATCTGGCGAGATTGGAGGGAGTAATTCTCTTGAACCTTTAATTGCCGCTGGGGAAAATAATATTCCAGTTGTTGATGGAGATGGTATGGGGAGAGCCTTTCCTGAAATACACATGAAAACATTTTTTATTTACGGTGTTTCATGGACCCCGGCTGTAGTTTGTGACGAAAAGGGAAACACTGCATTATTCACTGATGCTATTAGTGCTCATTGGTTGGAAAAAATGGCCAGGGCAGTAACAATTCAAATGGGTTGTGCTGCAGTTTTCGCAACAGCCCCAATGACCGGAGTTGAAGTTAAACAAACCGCTATTCACGGTACATTAAGCCTTGCCAAAGAAGTTGGCAAAGCAGTACAAAAATCACAAAAAAGCAAACAAAATCCAATTGAAAACATTTTAAAAGCATACCCTGGCAAATTACTTTTTGAAGGCAAGATAACAGACTTATCTCGAACAACTACAGATGGTTTTGCAAGAGGATACGTCACAATAAATGGAACCAATAATTTTTCTGAAAATGAATTAAAAATTGAATTTCAAAATGAAAATTTAATTGCATATATTAACGACAAGATTGAATGCATGGTGCCAGATCTTATATGCATAATTGACACAGAAACAGGAGAGCCAATTACTACTGAGCTATTACGCTATGGCTTCAGGGTATCTGTATTAGCATTGCCTGCACCTGAAAATCTTTGTACTAAAAAAGCATTAGAGGTTGTCGGACCCAAAGGGTTTGGTTATGACTTTGATTATGAAAATTTATTAAAAATTCCAAGAAAATAATGAGAATAGGAATAGATGTAGGCGGAACTAACACTGATTCTGTTTTAATCAACAATAATAAAATTGAAAGTAGCTTTAAAACTAATACAAGCGAAGATATAAGTAATTCAGTAAAATTAAGCATTTCAGAAGTCATACAAAATCAACCTAAAGAAAAAATCAATTCAATAATTATTGGTACTACTCATTTGATAAATGATTTACTGGAAAGAAAAAACCTTTCTAAAACTGGCGTAATCAGATTATGCGGGCCTGCTACAAGATTGTTAAAACCCTTATGTGATTGGCCTGATGATATAAAAAAATCTAATAATTTTATAACAGACTTTACTGACGGTGGACTTGAATTTGATGGCAGGGAAATATCTGCAGTTAATAAATCTGAAATCCAAAAATTGTGTGAAATTTATAAAAAAGAACAGGTGGAATCAATTGCAATAACAGGAGTTTTTGCATCTGTAAATCCTTATCAAGAATTAGAAGTGAAAAATATTATATTAAATGAAATGGGTAAAATCCCAGTATCAATGTCACATCAAATTGGAAGAATTGGGTTACTAGAAAGAGAAAACGCAACTATTTTAAACGCTATGCTAAGCAAATCAGCAAAAAAAACCTTTGCAAATTTAACTAAAATAATAACCGAATTAAATCTTAAATCAAAAATATATATCACACAAAACGATGGTACTATGGCTTCTATAAATGATGCTTTAAATTATCCTATTTTTTCACTGTCATCTGGCCCAACAAATAGTATGAGAGGAGCGGCGTTTTTATCTGGTATTAAAGATGGTATTGTTATCGACATTGGGGGGACCTCTACTGATATAGGAATGTTAATTAATAGTTTTCCAAAAGAATCTTCAATTGCTGTGGAATTTTCAGGTATAAGAACAAATTTTAGAATGGCTGATGTGCTTTCAATACCATTAGGAGGTGGCTCAATAATTAATCAAAAAACTCCTTATGTAAGCAATCAAAGTCTTGGTAACCATATAACAACAGATTCTTTATCTTTTAATGGATCAACAACAACTATAACTGATATTTTTACAAATCAAAATAAAGCAAATTTCATTCCCCCAAACAAAAATTTTAAATTATCCTCTAATCTGATCAAATCAGTAGAAAATGAAATTTATTCAAAAATTTCAATTGCTGTAGACCGGATGAAAACTGACTCAAAAAATATTAAAGCCATTGTGGTGGGCGGAGGTTCTTTTATAATACCTAAAAAATTGGACGGTGTTGATTTAATCAAATTTCCCAAATTTGGCGAGGTTGCTAATGCAATAGGATCTTCAATGGCACAAATAAGCGGATATTCTGAAAAAGTTTTTTCCACTACAGATTTATCCAGAGATGAAATAATTGAAATATCTAAAAATGAAGCAATAGAAAACGCTGTTAAAAAAGGCGCAGAGAAAAAAAGTATTGAAATAATCGATTTTGAAGAAATACCTTTGTCATATCTCCCAAGTAATGCTGTAACTATAAAAACCCGAGCTGTTGGAAACATCAAAAATGAATTTAATTAAATCATAACTTTGATATAATTGACTTTCGTTTAATATTGTTTTAATTTTATTTACAAATATAAAACACTAAGAAGAGAACAAACTCTCAATAAGACTTTTTGAGCGAACCCTGATAGTGAAAGAGGGCAAAGTTATAATTGAGTATGTATCATCTCTGAGTGGTTAAACTGAAATAAAGTAAGTTTTACCGGGTTTGCCCGTTATAGCTAATTAAGTTGCTTGGTTCATTTGCCAAGAATTAGGGTGGTACCGCGAGAGACTTTCTCCCGTCCCTTTATTTAAGGGGCGGTTTTTTTTTGCTTAAAAATAAAGGGAATTATGTTTAAAGAAGTAAATTCAAATCCTGATTTTCCTAAATTAGAAAATAAACTTTTAGAAAAATGGGATAAAAATAATACTGTAGAAGAATACAGAAATAAAAATATAGATTCAGGAAAAACTTTTTCTTTTATTGACGGGCCTATTACTGCAAATAATCCCATGGGAGTACATCATGCATGGGGCAGGACATATAAAGATCTATTTCAAAGATTTTACACAATGCTAGGCCATGAACAAAGATATCAAAATGGATTTGATTGCCAGGGATTATGGGTAGAAGTAGAAGTAGAGAAAGCTCTTGGGTTTAAATCCAAAAAAGAAATACAAGATTTTGGTGTTGAAAAATTTGTAAACCTTTGTAAAGAAAGAGTAAATAAATATTCTGCTGTTCAGAGAGATCAATCCATAAGATTAGGATATTGGATGGATTGGGAAGATTCATATTTCACTATGTCCGATGAAAATAACTATTCGATTTGGGGATTTTTAAAACAAATGAATGAATCCGGAAAAATCTATAGAGGAACTGATGTAGTGCCATGGTCTGGTAGATCAGGAACTTCATATTCTCAAATGGAAATTATTGAAGGCCGTAAATTAGTTGCCCATAAATCTGTATTTGTAAAATTTAAATTAAAAAATAAAAATAATGAGTATGCTTTAGTTTGGACAACTACTCCATGGACTCTTACTTCTAATGTCTCTTTATTAATTAATAAAAATTTAAATTATGCCAAGTGTAAATTAAAAAATGGTGAAATTTATTATGTTGCTGAAAAAAATATCAAACACCAACGTTTAGAAAAAGAATTTAAAGAAAAAAGAGAATGGGTAGAAGGCGTACCTAAATTAAAAACAATTGCCCAATTATTTAATGAAAGAGGTGGGTATACAGTTGAAAAAATAATCAAAGGATCAGAAATGATTGGATGGGAATATGAAGGTCCTTACGATGAATTTAAAGCAGCTAAAATAAACGGAGGTTTCCCATTTACCAACGAACAATTAAAAGATGAAAAAATTAATGCTATAAAATGTCATAAAATTTATGATGGCGGAAAAGATCAGGAAGGAAATGATGTTGTAACATCCGGAGAAGGGACAGGAATAGTTCATACAGCACCTGGTTGTGGAGACATAGATTATAAAATAGGGCAAAAAAATAATCTTGTTGCTTTGGCCCCCTTGGATGAAGAAGCAAATTTCATTGAAAATTTTGATTGGCTAAAAGGAAAAAATGCTACTGATTCAAAAACAATAGAACTAATACTTGAAGATTTAAAAAATAAAGATTTACTTTTTTATACTGAATTATATCCTCATATATACCCGCATTGCTGGAGATCAGGAGATGAACTTGTTTTCAGACTAGTAGATGAATGGTATATCAATATGGACTGGAGAGACGATATAAGAAAATCTGTGGATGAAATAAATTGGGTTCCTTCATGGGGGAAACAAAGAGAACATGAATGGCTTAACAATATGGGTGATTGGATGATTTCTAAAAAACGTTTTTGGGGATTAGCATTACCTATTTGGCAATTTGAAGATGATTCGTTTTATGTAGTTGGATCTAAAGAAGAATTAAAAAAACTTGCAGTAGAAGGCTGGGAAGAATTCGATGGAAATAGTCCTCATAGGCCATGGATAGATAAAATCAAAATTAAACATCCCGATACTGGCTTGATTGGCACAAGAGTATTAGATGTCGGAAACCCTTGGCTTGATGCTGGAATAGTTGGTTTTTCAACATTGCAATACAGAACAAATAAAGAATATTGGAATAAATGGTTTCCAGCTGATTTGATTTCTGAAAGTTTCCCTGGTCAATTTAGAAACTGGTTTTATTCATACTTAACTATGGGTACTGCAATCTCAAAAAAAACACCTACCAAAAATATATTTTCATATGCCTTAGTACGAGATGAATCAGGTGCAGAAATGCACAAAAGCCAAGGAAACGCTATATGGTTTGACGATGCTGCAGAAGATATTGGAGTTGATGTTATAAGATGGCTTTACACAAGGCAAAACCCTGAAATTAACCTGCGATTTGGACCAAGTATTACTAACGAAATAAGAAGGCAAGTAATAATCCCGATTTGGAATATATATAGTTTTTTCACGAACTACGCTATTTTAGATAAATTCACTCCTCCTGCAGATTTCAAATCTCCAACACCAACAAATTTGATGGATAAATGGATATTGGCTGAGATGAAAGAAACTTCAGAAATGGTTAAAGAATATTTAATATTATACCAACCGGACAAAGCAGCACTTTCAATTGAAAATTTTATTAATCTTCTATCAAACTGGTATATCAGACGAAACAGACGAAGATTTTGGAAATCAGGAAAATTTGAAAACAATACTAAAATTGATCATGATAAATACTCTGCCTATGAAACATTATATTTTGTATTAATAACTTTATCTAAAATTATGTCTCCAATAATTCCATTTATTACAGATGAAATATACTGTAATTTAACTACCGAAGCTAATTGGAAAAAAAATAGTGTTCATTTGGAAGACTTCCCAGTATTTAATAAAAAAAATAAAGAGGATGAAAAACTTCAAATAGCCACCAGGGCAGCAATGAGAATTTCAAGTTTAGGAAGATCAGCAAGAAGCAAAACCCAGATTAAAGTACGGCAACCTATAAACAATTTGTTATTTAAATCTAAACAACAAATTGATCCAAAGTATCTGGAAATGATAAAAGAACAAATACAAGATGAAGTAAATGTTAAAAATGTTGATATTGTGGATGAAAATTACAAATTAAGCGAAACAAAGATAACTCTCAACAAATCTGTATTAGGCCCTAAAATTGGAAATAAAATGGGAGATTTAATTAAAGAATTAAATAATCTAGATCATAATTTATTAATTAAAAACCTTCAAAAAACAGACAGTATCAATATCAATGATATAGAGCTTTCAATACAAGATTTTAATATTGAACATGATAATTTAAAGGATACTGAATTCATTGAAGATAACAACTATGAAGTATCAATTGAAACAAAATTAAATTCTTCTTTAATTGATGAAGGATCAGCAAGAGAATTAATACACAGCATACAAAATCTAAGAAAAAATTCTGGTTTCAATATTTCAGATAAAATTATAATGACCTATAACTCTGATGAATATTTAAAAAATATAAT
>Ga0209034_10001085_pt1 | contig 13555 bp, 9 predicted proteins | sample MarorgKNORR_S2LV_2_FD_188219 | JGI IMG/M metagenome (GOLD analysis project Ga0209034, IMG submission 188219) | Marine microbial communities from the Southern Atlantic Ocean, analyzing organic carbon cycling - 250m_A/KNORR_S2/LV (SPAdes) (version 2) | ecosystem: Environmental > Aquatic > Marine >...
ATAAAAAAGTATGTTTTTTTTGCTTGGAATTTGTCAGATGCCCAACCACAAATAATACTTCCAAACCCTGTTCCGAGAGCCATAATAGTCAATGTTGTTGCAGCATAAATTGGACTTATTCCTTTATCAATTAAATATGCAGCTTGATGAATATTAACTCCTGTATGTATGAAATATGTAAGAAAACCAACAATTGCCAACATCCAAAATGTAATAGATTTTAATGCAAATTTTAGTGAGACTGATTTGTATGATCTACCCAGTTTTTCCGAAATTGCTTTTTCACTTTTACTTGTATTAGTTTTAATCCCTAAATCAGAAGGAGAATTAAATAAAGTAAACGTTATCAAAGGAACAGAAATTATCAAAACACTTACTCCTATCCACAACCAACTGCTTCTCCAAGAATCGGGATTTCCACCTGAAATATTCATTATAATTTGAGCAAATAAAGGAAAAAAACCCATACCAAGTGAATGAAACATTCCCAATAAGCCAGTTGCTTTACCTCTATTTTTTGAAAACCATTTAGTGACGACAGTAGTGGCTCCTATTTGTATCGGAGAACTGAAAATGATTCTACTTATACCAAATAATATATAAAACATTATTGGTGAAAATGTTTGGCTTAATAATGCGGTAGATAAGCCTAATAGTAAGACTGAAATCAATAAAGTAATTTTAGTTCCATATTTTTGAATCAGCCAACCCGATAAAGGAGAAGCAAATATTGCCAAAATCCCTGCTAAAGATGAAGCTCCAACAATTGTAGTTCTTGACCATCCAAGGTTTTCGCTCATTGGATAAACAAATACTGCTATGGTTAATGTGGCTGCAGAATTTCTTACAAACATACTTGAACCAGATCCGGCAACAATCATCCAGCCATAATAAAATGGTATTTTTTTTTGAATAAATTTAGCGAATTGTTTCATAATAATCTATTTATTAATTCTCACAATAGAATGTAAAATTATAAGTAACATAGTTTACAGTAACATTCTAACTTATAAAGAATATTGATATGACACTAAATTTTGAAATCAAAAAATATTTAAGAGAAATCGATTTAAATGAAGGTAAAAAAAAGTATTTCGATATTTTGAGTTTTGCGAATGATAATAATGTTCAAATAGAAAAACTTCCTTTCTCTATAAGAATTTTATTAGAAAATGTATTGAGATCTTATGAAAAAAAACTTTCCGATTCCCATCATGTAAATCAACTATTAAATTGGTCTAAGGATTCTGTACCTGGAAAAGAGTTTCCATATATGCCTGGAAGAGTTGTGTTACAAGATTTTACTGGAGTTCCCGTGGTTGTAGATTTGGCTTCAATGAGAGATGCGGTTTCAGATTTGGGAATGGAACCTTCTATGATAAATCCAATTGTTAGATCAGATTTGGTTATTGATCACTCAGTGCAAGTAGATTCATTTGCACAGAATGATTCTATGAATTTAAATATTTTGAAAGAATTTGATAGGAATACCGAAAGATACAAATTATTGAAATGGGCTCAATCAGCATTTTCTAATTTTTTAGTTGTTCCTCCAGGGACAGGTATTGTTCATCAAGTGAATTTGGAAAACCTAGCCGAAGTTATTTTATCTTCAGAGAATAATTTTATTTATCCAGATACTTGTATAGGAACCGATTCTCATACAACTATGATAAATGCAGTAGGTGTTTTGGGTTGGGGAGTTGGTGGAATTGAAGCTGAAGCAGTTATGTTAGGACAACCGTATTATATGCAGGTTCCTGAAGTTGTAGGTGTAAATTTAGATGGAAATATTCCTGAAGGCACTACTGCAACTGATTTGGTTTTGTCTATTGTGGAAATTCTAAGAGAAGTAGGTGTTGTAGAAAAATTCGTAGAATTTTATGGTAATGGATTGAAAAATTTATCTTTGACTGACCGAGCTACTATTTCAAACATGGCCCCAGAATATGGTGCGACCTGTGGTTTTTTCCCAATTGATGATAGAACTATAGATTATTTAGCTTTAACTGGTAGGCCGAATGAATTGATAGAAAGAGTTGAAACATATGCCAAATTAAATGCATTGTTTTATCAACAAGATAATTATCCTGAATATTCTATGAATGTAAATTTTGACTTGAGGGATGTTCGACCTTCATTGGCAGGACCAAAACGACCTCAAGACAAATTGTTATTATCACAGGTGAGTAAGAATTTTAAAGAAAGTTTTGATTTTAGTTCAGTTGATTTATCTAAGGAAAAATTGGATAATGGTTCTGTTGTCATTGCTGCTATTACCAGTTGCACTAATACATCAAATCCTAATGTTATGGTGGGAGCAGGTTTAATTGCAAAAAAAGCTTTTGATATGGGAATTAAACCCAAATCTTGGGTAAAAACTTCACTTGCTCCTGGTTCAAAGGTTGTAACCAGTTATTTAGAAAAATCAGGTTTGAATTATTATTTAGATAAAATAGGATTCCAAACAGTAGGTTATGGATGTACAACTTGTATTGGAAATTCTGGACCTTTACCCAGTTTAATATCTAAAAAAGTAGAAGATGAAGAATTAACAGTTTCATCAGTTTTATCAGGGAATAGAAATTTTGAAGGAAGAGTTCATCCTCAAGTTAAGGCTAATTATTTAGCTTCACCAATGTTAGTGGTTATTTACGCACTAACTGGTACTATCAATATAGATTTATCAAATGATCCTATCGCTTTGAATCAAGACGGTACAGAAGTTTACCTGAAAGATTTATGGCCAACCTCAGATGAAATAGAAGACACTATAACCAAATCATTAAATTCTAAAATGTTTATAGAAGAATATGAATCTGTTTATGCAGGTCCTATCGAATGGCAAGGTTTAACTTCAACAGAAGAGAATCAGTTTAACTGGGATATCAACTCAACTTATATACAAAAACCACCTTATTTTTACGACTTTAATTTAACTCCTGATTCTAAAGATGTCGTAACAGATGCTAGATGTTTAGTTAAATTATCAGATTCAGTTACTACGGATCATATCTCACCGGCAGGCTCCATACCCCAATCAGCTCCTTCTGGACAATTATTAATATCCAATGACGTTCCAAGATTTGAATTTAATTCTTATGGATCTAGGAGAGGTAACCATAATGTTATGGTAAGAGGAACATTTGGAAATATACGATTAAGAAATCAATTAGTGGATGATGAAGGAGATTGGACAATTTTTTTCCCTGAAGATAAAAAAATGAGAATATTTGATGCTTCAGAAAAATATCAAGAATTAGGAATTCCTTTAATTGTTATTGCGGGTAAGGAATATGGAACAGGTTCTTCGAGAGATTGGGCAGCAAAAGGACCTTCTTTGTTGGGAGTAAAGGTTGTAATAGCAGAAAGTTATGAAAGAATACATAGGTCAAATTTAGTTGGAATGGGAATAGTTCCACTGCAATTTCTTGAAGGAGAAAACGCTGATACATTAAATATAGATGGTACAGAAACTTTCGATTTTCAAGGTTTGGAAAATAAAATTAAACCCAATTCAGAGATAGATGTTATTGCAAGAAAACAAGACGGATCATTCATAAACTTTAAAACCCTTATAAGGATTGATACAAATATAGAAGCTGAATATTATTTACATGGAGGATTATTACCATTTGTATTACGTAAGATGATTAGAGAACAGAGTTAAGACTTTCCAGGGGAGTTCTAACTTCCCATTGAAATTTCGCATTTTGTAATTTTTTTGGAACCACTTTTTGATCATTCAGTAATGCTTCTATTCCTATTTGTCCAAAGATCAATTTAATTAATATTTTCGGGACAGGAATTTTTATAAAAGGTTTTATAACTTTGTTTAGGTCATTAAAGACTTCATTAAATCGTAAATAATTGTTTGAAGTTATGTTTACTGGTCCCATTATCTTTTCATTATGTATTATATGTTCTATTGCTCTTAAAGTGTCTAAGAGTGAAATCCAAGGGAAAAAAAAATCTCCACCATTTATACTGTTAGTTCCAATGATTTTACAAAATTTTTTTAATTGATTAAACATATGTGAGTCATTGTGTATAATATTTCCGAATCTAAGATTAACTACCCTTAAATTTTTCAATGATGATTTATTCTCCCATTCATTTGAAATTTCAGATAAAATTCCATAACCTTTGGGAGAATTTTCATCTAATATTTCATTAGGTCTATCTCCATAAAATCCACATGCTGAAGCTGAAATAAATAATTTTGGTAGTTTTGTACATTTACCAAATGTTGATATAAACGTTTCAACGGGATTGTACCTACTTGATTTTATTTCTCTAAGTTTATTTCTGAAGGGAGATATGATATTTTTACCATTTAGGCTAATTACTATATCTGATTTTTCAACCAAATCTTTATTTAATTTAGAATTATCTGGGTCCCACAACTGAATATTTTTATTTTCTGATAAGTTAGGATCTCTCGTCAAAAACTGTATTTGATGGTTCTTATCTAATAAAAATTTTGTTAAATTTTTACCAATAAATCCACTTGCTCCTGATATTAAAATTTTCATATGATTTATAAAAAAACAAATAATACTAATAATGAATAGCAAAATTTCTGATATATTATCTGTAAAACTTATACTAATTTATCATCAGTATAACAATAAATAATTTTATATATGACAATAAATAACACAGAAAAATTAATAAAAAAAATATCAAATAAACTAATTGGTTTCCTGGAAAGTTTGGATGAAAATCAGAAATCAAAATTGATCTTTGATTTCTCTGATGATGAGAGATATGTGTGGTACTATACTCCCCATGTACAAAACGGTCTTTTAATATTTGACATGAAACCATTTCAAAGGAATTATGTTTATGATTTAATGAAATTATCTTATTCCATAAAAGGATATGAAACATCTAGGTCCATAATCGATCTAGAAACAATTTTGGGAGATTATGAAGGTAGATATGCTAATAAAAAGGAAGGTGGCTCAGGAAATTGGGTTAGATCTCCTGAGAGATATTGGATAGCTATTTTTGGAGATCCATATAAAAGTGAATCACCTTGGGGATTTAGAATAGGAGGGCACCATATAGGTTTAACTGTCAATGTGATTAATAAAGAAATTAGTATTCATCCCTTGTTTTTTGGTGCTAATCCAGCAAAAATTATAGATGGTCCACGTAAAGGATTTCGTGCTCTTGCATTAGAAGAAGACTATGGACGTGAACTAATTACATCGTTACCTGATGAAAAAAGAGGTAAGGCGATTGTGTCAACAATAGCACATGATGATATATTGACTATGAATTATAGAACTTTTGATAAAGAAAAATTTACTCAAGGAATTATTTTTTCAGATCTAAGCGATTCTGAACGTGATAAACTCATTAAATTAATTGATATTTATATAAATAGATTTAACGACACGATTTCTAATCAATATAGAATAAAAATCAATAAAGTTGGGTTTGAAAATACATATTTTGCTTGGGCAGGTTCAATAAATGAATCGCAGGGACATTATTACTCAATCAAACACGATAATTTTCTGATTGAGTATGATAATACACAGAATAATGCTAATCATATACACTCTGTTCTAAGAGATTTTGCTTCAGACTATGGAGAAGATCTATTGTCTTTACATTATAAGTCTAGTCATTCTAATTAAGTTGACAATATATTTATGATTTCATCTTGATCGTTCAAATCAATGTCATATGCATTTGGATTACTTGGCAAACCTGGCAAAGTAATTATATCTCCTGCTAAAGTAACTATTTGCTTTGCTCCTGCCAGCACTCTAACTTCCTTGATTGGTATTTTATGACCTTTAGGAGCACCTCTAAGTTTTGGATTGGCTGAAACTGATAAGTGTGTCTTTGCCATACAAATAGGAAAATTCCATCCTTGTTGCTCAAAAAGTTTAATGGTACTTCTTGTTCTTGGACCCCAAGTAACACCACTTGCTGAATATATTTCTGATGTTAATATCCTTACTTTTTCTAAAGTGGAATCTTTGTCATCATATAACAAATTAACTTCATCAGATTTGTTATCTAAATTTGTAATATACTGTGCCAATTCTGTCATTCCAGAACCACCTTCTGCAAATCCATTAGATTCAATAGCTACAGAATCATTTTCTTCACATATTTTTTTAACTATTTTGATCTCTTCTTTAGAATCACCAGGAAATAAATTTATAGCTACTACAGATTGTAATCCATATTTAGAAACAATTTTTATTGCATTAATCAAATTTTCTGAACCTCTAATTATTGCTTCATCATTTTTTGTCATTAATTCTTTTATGTCCACTCCACCATGCCATTTTAATCCTCTAATAGTGGCTACAATAACCGCACAAAATGGTTTAGGACCACCTTGTCTTACTTTAATATCCATAAATTTTTCAAAACCTAAATCAGCACCGAATCCAGCTTCAGTTATAACGTAATCTGCATAGGAAGTTGCTAATTGGTCAGCTAATATTGAAGAGCAACCATGAGCAATATTACCAAATGGTCCCATATGAACTATAGCTGGTTGACCTTCGATTGTTTGAGCTAAATTAGGTTTTATTGCATCTTTAAGTAAGGCCATCATTGATCCAACGCAATTTATATCTTTTGCTAGAACTGGAGTTTTATCTTTCTTCCATCCAACTACAATTGAACTTAATCTTTCTCTCAAATCTTTTTGAGAATCAGTTAAGGCAAGTATCGCCATGATTTCTGAAGCTGAAGATATATCAAATCCTGTAGATCTAAGTGGGGCAGTACTAGACCCTCCCGATCCACTTATTATAGACCTCAAAGATCTATCTTCTGCATCAGTTACTCTTCTCCATGTAATATCTTCAGCTGAAAAATCTTTTATTTTATTTCTATAAACTGCATTATCTACCATTGCTGCCAAGAGATTATGAGCTGATTCCATAGCATGAAAATCTCCATTGAAATGTAAATTTATATCTTCTGCAGGTTGAACAGTGGCTCGACCTCCACCTGTACCTCCACCTTTATGTCCAAAAACAGGACCAAGAGAGGGTTGTCTAATTGTTAATGCAACATTTTGATTAATTTTTCCAAAACCTTGAGTTAATCCTACTGCAATTGTTGATTTCCCTTCTCCAAGAGGAGTAGGAGTTATTGCTGTAACCACAAGTAAATTAGATTTTCTCTTTTTTTTAATTGCACTTAGAGAAATTTTGGCTTTATAATTTCCATAATTTTCTAAAGCATCTTTATCAAGTCCAAGTTTTTCTGCAACTTGTTCAATTCTTAATAATTTTTTCATAAATCTTTCTTAGTATTTGGGCTTTTAATTAAAAGTATCAAAAATGATGAAGCAATGCATAACAATGCCATGCTTAAAAGAGAGTAAAAATATGTGTTTGTAGAATCATAAATAAATCCAATGATAACTGGTGAAAGCATCATACCTATACCCATAGGAAATGCATTTAGGCCTAATATAGTTGCATAGTGTCTACCCCCAAAGAATTCTCCTCTAAGAGAATGCAAAATAGGTGTTCTCATACCAAATCCTATTCCCCAAATAACAGAAAACATAATTGCATCAATAAAACTATTTGCAAAAGCTAAAATTACTAAAGATATAGATTGTACTAAAAATAACACTGGTAATAGGATCCTCTTATTATATCTATCCCCCAAAATACCTCCACTTATTTGACCAATAAAAGATACTAATGCCATCAGCGGTAGAATTGTGCCAGCAACATATAAGGTTAGATTAACGCCATCATGATCTGTCAAATACAAAAAAATATGAGCACTTATTGCTCCAACAGAGACATTTGCAAGTAGATGACTGATTGCTATTATCCAAAAATTCTTGTTTCGTATTGCTTGACGTGGCTCTATGTTAGTAATAATAATCTTTTTAGGACTATCTTTAGGTATAACAAAGTCAAGATTAGGTTTTCTCTTAATAACTAAAGATACCAAGGGCCCAATTAATAAAAATATAATCCCTAATACTATTAATGAGTGTCTCCAACCTATGCTTTCGATTGATAAAACAAAGAGTGGAGTAAAAAAACCTCCAAAAGCACCCCCTCCTATAACCCAACTCATCGCTTTAGTTCTTTGATGGGGCATCCATGCATTAACTACTGACATTGAAGGTACAAATCCACCTATACTGGTTCCCACTGAAAGTAAAAAATAAGATGCATAATAAAATAAAATACTGTCAATAGAACTTAACCAAAATAATCCTAATGAAGATATAAAAAATCCTATTAAAACCATTTTCCAAGCGCCAAATTTATCACTTAAATAACCTTCTACTGGACCTAATAATGCCCCGCCAAATCTACCAAATGATGAAACTCCAGAAACTATAGCTCTTGACCACCCAAATTCATCTTCCACTGCTTTGAAAATAACACTAGATGCACTAAAGGTAGGAATACTAGAAACAAAAGCATTGACACCTCCTGCGAGACTTACCCACCAACCATAATAGATTTTTTTTATAGAAAAGGTTTTTTTTATCATTAAGCGTGTACACGGTTTAGTGTACCTCTTAGCATGTAAACGATAAGAGGTAAATTTATATTTTTATAAAATCCCCCTCGACATAATCATAAAATATTGGTTTGCCAGTTGGGATTTCCAAGTTAGATATGTCCTTATCTGTTATTTTTTCTATTATTTTTACAAGTGCTCTTAGACTATTGCCGTGAGCAGTTATAAGAATATTTTTTCTTTCAACAATTTGTTTCAAAATATTTTCTTTGTGGAATTCATCAACTCTTTGCAATGTATCTTTAAGAGATTCCCCAGAAGGGAATTTATCTTTAGGAATATTCTTGAATATTCTTTTTTTCAACAGTTTTTCAATATCATTTCTACTTATTGGAGGAGGTTTTGTTAAATAGTCTCTTCTCCAGAGAGATATTTGTTTTGTTCCATATTCTTTTTCTATTTCACTCTTATTGAGCCCTTGGAGTTTCCCATAATGTCTTTCATTCAATCTCCAATCTTGCTTTATTTCAATGTTTTTTTGGGCTAGAACATCTAAAATTATTTTTCCTGTATTATATGCACGTTTAAATATTGAACTATATGCAAAATCTATAGTTATATTTTTTTCTCTTATCTGTTTTCCGGCATCTTCAGCTTCTTTTTCACCTTCTATATCTAAAGCGATGTCAATCCAGCCTGTAAAACGATTTTCCTTATTCCACAGACTTTTGCCATGTCTAACTAGGATTAATTTTCCCAAGTGATTACCTTAAATTGACTTTATTTTGAAATATACTATCAATTATTCCTTAATAAATTAAGTTTTTCTTTATGTAAATAATTTTTTAATTTATCTATATCTTCATAAGATTCAATTATTTCAATTACATATAGATAATTTGATTGTGGAATATAATTACTAGATTCTGCTAAGCATCTTTCTGTCCATACATTTTGATTTTCAAGTATTTTTTTAGAGCATGGCTTCATCAGAAAATTCCCAACAGACTCATTGAATTCATTAAAATATACTATCTGTAATGGCATAATCGTTTTGTACATCCAGAATGCTTTATCTTGAGGAGTCTGAAATTCAAAAATCATACCGTCAATTCCTTTATTTAAATCTTTAATACACATTAATCCCGTTTGTAATTCAGTAGGTGTTTTTGCAACGTGTAATTTCAACTTTAATTCACCAAAGTTATTATTTAAAATCACAGATTTAGTTTTTAAGTTCAAATTATTTGGTTCACATCTATTTAGTACGTAAGCAATATCTTTTTTTATCGAATCAGAATTTATGACACAAGAATTTAAACAAATCATAAAAGTAAATGATGCTACAACCCCCAATTTCATTGATCTAATAAACTTTTAACTTTTCTGGGGATTTCAAATACAATATTTTCACTTTTGTCTTCAACTTTATGTACTGATTTTGGTTTCAATTTTGTAATTATTTCATATACTAACTTATCTGGAGTTGAAGCCCCTGATGTGAGTCCTAATTTATTGATATTTTTTAACCATTCTGGTTTTATCTCTTCAAATGAATTGATTAAATATGAGTTAGTTCCTGAATCGATTGCAACATCTTTAAGTCTATTACAATTAGATGAATTTGAGGCACCGACTACCAAAACTAAGTCAACTTCTTTTGCTAGTTTCACAGTTACCTCTTGTCTATTTGTTGTAGCGTAACAAATATCATTCCTGATCAAAGCATTGGGATAAACTTTCTTAATTTTATCTATGGTTTTTTTTGTATCTCGTACAGATAATGTTGTTTGAGACAAAACGACTATATCTTTTTTGTTTTTGGAAGATTTTTTTGTTAATTCAAATTCTTCTCGATCATCTATAATTTTCATTTTGGTTTGTCCAGAAGTCCCGATTACTTCTTGATGTCCTTTATGACCTACAAGAATAATTTCTTTATCTTCTTTGGAATATTTTTTGGCCTCATTATGTACTTTTGTCACAAGTGGGCAAGTAGCATCAATTACCTTGAGATTTTTTGTTTCCGCAATTTTATAATCTTCTGGTGGTGATCCATGGGCAGAAAAAACTACTGTGGAATTGTCTGGTATTTCTGATACACTTTCTACGGTTATTGCACCTTTACTTTCCACTTCTGAAACAACAACTGAGTTATGTACTATTTGATGCTTAACGTATACGGGGGGTCCAAATTTTTTTAAAGCATATTCGACCAAATCAATAGCTAATACTACTCCTGCACAAAAACCTCTGGGACTTGCTAAATAAATATCCATAATTCTTATTATTTTTTATATATAAACATTATATAAATTTTCTCTTTAAAATGTTTTTTTTTTTATATACCTCAAAAATTTATTATTATTTAAATTATTTTTTGATAGATTATGAGAAAGGATAAAATTTACTCTAATGAAAAATTTACAAAAAGGACCATTGATTTTGAGTGGGAATGCCCATTCTTCTTTGGCAAATGAAATATCTGAGTATATTGGACAATCGCTTACAAAAGCTGAAGTTTTTAAATTTAGTAACGATAACACATTTGTAAGGATTTTGGAAAATGTAAGAGAACGAGATGTTTTTATAATACAGCCAACTTCCTTTCCCGTTAATGATAATATTATGGAACTTCTGATAATGATAGATGCTGCTAAGAGAGCATCTGCGGGTAGAATCACTGCAGTAATGCCATATTTTTCTTATGCAAGAACAGATAAAAAAGATCAACCTAGAGTTCCCATTACTGGACGTTTAATTGCTGATTTAATTACAACAGCTGGGGCAGATAGAGTAATGCTAATGGATTTACATGCTGGACAAGTACAAGGATTTTTCTCTTCAACGGTTGATGAACTAACAGCCCTACCAATCTTGGCTAGATATTTTTTTGATAAAAAAATTGATAATATTGTTGTAGTTTCACCGGATACAGGAGGAACTAAAAGGGCTAGAGATTTTGCATCAAAACTTAGAGCTCCTCTAGCAATTATAGAAAAGAGAAGAATAGGAAACAAAGATACAGTCGAAAGTTTAAACATTATTGGTTCTGTAGACGGAATGACAGCGATTGTTTTTGATGATGAAATCAACACCGGAGGGACAATGATTTCTGCTGGAGAAATATTGATAAAGAATGGAGCAGAACAAGTTTATGTCTCAGCAACCCACGGGATTTTCCCAAATGATTCTTTGAAAAAAATGCTAAACTCAAGTGATATTAAAGAAATAGTTGTAACTAATACTTTACCAATTGAACACAACCATGATAAATTAACTGTTTTGTCTATCTCTGAATTAATTGGTGAAGCAATTAAAAGGATTAATAGAGGAGATTCAGTTGGTGCTTTGTTTATGTGAAATAATATATGTTTAATTTGTTAAAAAAATTTTTAAGTAATTCTAATGAATCTGAAATTGCTGAATTACAAAAATTGGTTGATGATATTAATGCTATCGAAAGTCATTATGCTTCTTTAGATGACAAAATGTTAAGTTCTCAAACCGATTTATTAGTTGAAAAGTATAAAAACAAACAAAGCTTGGATGAAATATTAATTGATGCATTCGCTGTAGTTAGAGAAACATCCAAGAGAGTTTTGGAAATGAGACATTTTGATGTTCAACTGATGGGTGGTGTGACTTTACATCAAGGAAAAATTTCTGAAATGAGAACGGGAGAAGGTAAAACCCTTATTGCTACTCTAGCTGTTTATTTAAACTCATTATCAAAAAAAGGAGTACATGTTGTTACAGTTAATGATTATCTAGCTAAAAGAGATGCTTTGTGGATGGGCAAGATTTATAAATTTTTAGGATTGACTGTAGGTTGTATCCAAAATGGAGGATCGATGACTTTGGAATATGAGTCAGATTCTTCTGATTTGATCCTGATTGATTGTCCACGATCAGAAGCATATAAATCTGATGTTGTTTATGGTACTAATAATGAGTTTGGTTTTGATTATTTAAGAGATAATATGGCACAAACTCATGGAGAAAAAGTACAACGTGATTTGAATTTTGCAATTGTTGATGAAGTAGATAATATTTTAATTGATGAAGCTAGAACCCCATTAATTATTTCTGGTCCTGCACCAGATAAAACTCAAGATTATAAAAGATTTTCTACGATCGCTTCAAAATTAAAGAACGAAACGGATTATCAGTTGGATGCTAAAAGACAATCTTTAGCTATTAATGAAGCAGGAATAGACAAAATTGAAAATATTTTAAATATTGATAATTTATATTCTGAAGAAAACCAAATTTATTCACATCTTGTAGATAATGCTATTAAGGCAAATGAATTTTATAAAAAAGATCAACAATATGTTGTTAGAGATTCCGAAATAATAATTGTTGATGAGTTTACTGGTAGGTTGATGGAAGGAAGGAGATATTCAGATGGATTACATCAAGCAATAGAGGCAAAAGAATCAGTTGAAATAAGAAGAGAGTCAATTACTTATGCAACTATCACTTTACAGAACTATTTTAGGTTATATAAAAAACTTTCTGGAATGACTGGTACTGCAGTTACGGAAGCGGAGGAATTCCAAAAAATATACAAATTAGATGTTATTGAAATACCTACAAATAAACCTTCTAAAAGAGCAGATTTGCCTGATCAAATTTTTATGACCGAAAATGCTAAATGGAATGCTGTTGCGAATAAGATTGAAGAATTAAATAAAAATAAAGTACCTGTGTTAGTCGGAACAACTACTATAGAAAAATCAGAATTTTTATCAAAGATTTTAAGATCTAAGAATATTAAATGTAATATATTGAATGCTAAACAACATGAATCGGAAGCAGTAATTATTTCTGAGGCAGGAAGCCCTGGATCAGTTACTGTTTCGACAAATATGGCTGGTAGAGGTACGGACATAATTTTGGGAGGGAATCCAGAAAAATTTAATAATTCTAATGAATGGGATATTGCCCATGATCAAGTTATAGAAACAGGGGGACTGTATGTTATTGGAACTGAACGTCACGAATCAAGACGTATAGATAATCAATTAAGAGGAAGATCTGGGAGACAAGGAGATCCAGGAACTACACA
>Ga0209034_10001090_pt1 | contig 13520 bp, 13 predicted proteins | sample MarorgKNORR_S2LV_2_FD_188219 | JGI IMG/M metagenome (GOLD analysis project Ga0209034, IMG submission 188219) | Marine microbial communities from the Southern Atlantic Ocean, analyzing organic carbon cycling - 250m_A/KNORR_S2/LV (SPAdes) (version 2) | ecosystem: Environmental > Aquatic > Marine...
TTATTTTTTATTCGAAGCTTTGCTCATATATTCATAATAAGCCAGGCGCATGGCCTGAATGATCATTGGCCCCAAATAGATTTATGAATTGACCAGTCATATCAGCTGGAGCATGAGCGGCTAAGAACAAGGCCGCTCTTGCGATATCTTCAGGCTGAGTCCACTCCGGACCTGCTCCGGGAGGGATTTGTCCTGCTGTCATACCGGTTTCGACCCACCCAGGATTCAAACCATTTACCCGAACTCCGTGAGGCCGAACAGACTTTGCAAGTGAAGTAGTGTACCCGATGACACCCCATTTGGTAGCACCATACGCTCCGGACATATCTTCCGGAATAGTTCCGGAGGACGACCCGATGTTAATCACCAATCCCTCTTTCCTCTCCACCATCTGGGGTAGCACATGATGGCAGCAGAGAAACGTACCCCGGAGGTTGATGGCCATCTCCTCGTCCCAGTCTGATATAGAGGTCTCCCACACAGGGGTGTCAGCATGGATAATACCTGCATTATTGACCAGGATATCGATACGACCCCAAAGATTAGTTATCTTTCTTACTGAATCCGCGACTTCCTTTTCGCTAGATACATCCATCCGCCATGGGGCTGACTGCCCTCCCGCCAGACGTATCTCTTTCGAGACTTCTTCAAGTCTGGCCGTGTTTCTACCTGTCAGGGCAACCTTTGCGCCTTCGCCAGCCATCGCCAACGCAATCGCTTTTCCGATACCCCGACCAGCGCCGGTTACCAACACAACTTTATCTTTCAATAGCTCAGTCAATGGCAACTCCTATTTCGATCTATGGGATATGAAAGAGCCGCAGCATGCAGGCTCGAAAATTGTGAAGGCTAGAGAAATCAAACCCCTGGCGTTCTGCGAAAACCAAGAGAATTAGGAAAGCTTAAAACCACTCCTGCTCAGGCACGAAACATGTCGTCAAAGTATTCAAAGGCAGTATTATGGATTGACGAATCTACTGACACGTCTGCTTATTCGGCAGGCCTAAATTCAGATATGTCATCTCTTGAACGACTGCCGTCTATCTTCTTTAACAGCATGCCCAGGTCAATTTAAGCGAATATAAACCTATACTTTAGCCAAAACCTTATGGGTTTCAAGAGCATCCGAAAGTAAGTCTTCTTGAGAGTGTCCGCTGAACAATATATGTCCCATCTTCCGACCAGGACGGACATCCGATTTACCGTATGAATAGATTCTAGTGTTCTGGTTTTCCAAGATTTGATTTGTCGTGTATGAATCGGTGAGCTTTGTGTACTCCTCTCCCAACACATTTAACAAAACTGACGGAGTGATTTGCAGTGGCGTTACAAGTGGTAGACCTACAAGTGCCCTGATCTGAAGTTCATACTGAGACACGGTGAATGAGTCTATTGTGTGATGACCTGAGTTATGTGGCCGTGGAGCAATTTCATTCACCAAAAGTTCTTCATTTTCTAGCAGAAACATCTCCACGCAAAAAACACCGGGGTCTCCTATGTTCTTTACGACTTCTTGAGCGAGCTCCTGAGCTTTTTCCCCTATTTCCGCGGAAATTCTAGCTGGAGATATACTGATTCTTAAAATACCATTTTCATGAATATTCTCAGTTGGCGGGAAATTCACTAATTTGGTTTCACCATCGTAGCCCACAACAACTGACAGCTCAATTTTATAAGGGACTACTTTCTCAACCACCCACGGACCCTCTCCCTTTAAAACGTTTTCGATACGGGCGATATCCTGAGAGTTAGATATTTTCCATTGCCCATGACCGTCATATCCAAGCGTTGCCGTTTTTACTATCCAGGGTAGTTCTAACTGAATTCCACTTAATCCCGAAGGGCTTTCTATAACAGCGTATTTTGTTACAGGAATACGGTGATCTGTTAAAAATTGTTTTTCTTTAGTCCTATCTTGAGCAAGTCCTAAACTTTTACTTCCGGGTCTGACTCTGATTAGTTTTTCAAGACCATCTGTTAAGGTCACAGGTATATTTTCCCATTCCAACGAAGCACAGTCAGATACATCGGCGAATTTTTTTAAAGTGTCTGCGTCATCAAAAGGGGTGTCGAACGCCACGCTAGCAAATCTCTTTGCGGGTGCATTTGGAGATGGGTCCCAAACTGATACTTTGTAACCAAACCGTAACGCTGCTTCAGCGAAAAAGCCTCCAATTTGGCCGCCCCCAAGCATTCCCAAAGTGCTACCTAACGGTATCACCGAATTTCGGTCATCTATTGTCAGATTGCACCCCGTGAATCCGGGTTTAACAATACGGTTTCGGTCAGGGTATTTCGCCAATCTCTCAATCGAGTTTTTAAGCCTTCGTCCTGAATTGCGAGTATCTCGGCGGCCAAAATCGCAGCATTCTCTGCACCTTCAATCGCAACAGTAGCCACTGGAACACCTCTTGGCATTTGCACTATGGAAAGTAATGAATCCATGCCTTTAAGGTGCTCTAAGGGTACTGGGACTCCAATTATTGGGAGGATGGTTTTGGCAGCAAGCATACCGGGCAAATGCGCAGCTCCGCCCGCCCCAGCTATGATTACCTTTAGTCCTCTATTCTCTGCATTTTCAGCATATTCAAATAACCAATCTGGAGTTCGGTGAGCGGATACCACTCTGAGTTCGGTCTCTACCTCGAGATCCTCCAACAAATCAACAGCTTTTTGCAGAATTGGGAAATCCGAAGTACTGCCGCCAACTATACCCACGACCGGATTCTCTTCTTTCCTAGTATTTATAGACATACCAGTATCCTTGCTTACCATTTTATTTTGCGATGAGACTCGTCGAGAAGGTTAAAGGCGGTGTCTAAGTAGAGAAATTGGTGGAGGTGAGGGGAATCGAACCCCTGGCCCCCTGCATGCAAAGCAGGTGCTCTCCCGCTGAGCTACACCCCCACTGTTGGGCCACCAATAAATTTTAGCACAGGGTGCCCGAGTCACGCCTCTTACATATCGCGCTTTTATCTGGCTTGTCGGTTTGAGAAACACCAGTTCTTAGTATCCAATCAAGCAAATCACCGGCATGAGAGATCCACCAATCTCCCAGTAGTACTGCTATGCGAAAGATAGGGCCGGAAAAATCCGGCCCTATCTTTCGCATAGCAGTACTAAATTTACGTTCGCCATCTCCTGTATACATCAGGAATCCAAAGCTACTTGAGTTCGAACCCCTCATAGCCGTTAGCGGCGACTTCAAGTCGCTTGGCACGCATTACCGGAGCTGTATCGGGTGCGGTCAACAGAGCCCGCGCTTTCCCAGGGATGTTCGCCCCGACAAACCAAGAGGTGGTCTTGGTCCGGAGGATGTTTTCCCCATCTTCGTTTACGTGCTTGACCCATGCATCTTCAGCTTCCAGAGTGGGTGATATACGAGTGTATCCGTTGTCACGGACGTAAGCCATGCAATCTGTCACCCAATCCATTAGCGGTTCGGCTGCCCTAGGAAAGTTACCAACAGAGGCAGCGTTGACAGTAAAGAGATTCGGATAGCCTACACTGGAAACACCCATATAGGTTCGCGGGCCATCCACAAACTTATCCTTGAGCAAGATACCGTCTTCTCCGTAGATATTTATGTTAAGTAGCGCACCAGTCACAGCGTCATAACCGGTAGCATAAATAATGACATCCAGGTCATATTCAGCATCGGCGGTCTTCACACCGTTAGTAGTTATCTTCTCAATTGGAGCCTTGCGTACGTCAATTAGCGAGACGTTACTCCTGTTATAGGTGTCATAGTAGCCGGTCTCACAAGGCACCCGTTTAGCTCCGAATGTATGATCCTTGGGCACCAGCATCTCTGCTACCACTGGGTCATGAACCCGCTCACGAATCTTGTTGCGAACGAATTCTGCATAGTCTTCATTGGCCGGGCCAGGCAACATCACATCTCGAAAATTAGCCAACCACTTACCGAAGCCTGGCTTATCCCACAGTTTTTCGTACTGTTCCAATCGCTCTTCTGGAGAGACAGACATAGCAGACCGCTGATCGAATTCATGCATGAAAGAGCCAGCCGTTTCGTTACATATCCTGAATATCTCAGGATACCTCGTCTTGATCTCCTTCATAGTCTCTTCATCGATAGGACCGTTACGCAGCGGTGCGCAGTAGTTGGCTGTGCGCTGGAAGACGGTCAGATGAGAGACCTCTGGAGCAATCATGGGAATCAGTTGTACCGCAGTGGCTCCGGTGCCTATCACGCCGACTCGCTTTCCCTTCAGGTCCATGCCCTCTTTTGGCCACCTGCTGGTGTGGGTCCAAGCGCCTCTAAAGTCATTAATTCCTTCAAAATCGGGCACGTAGCCAGCGGAGAGAATACCCACAGCGGTGATTAAGAACTGTCCCTTGAGTTTACTTCCATCCGTCCCTTCCACTAACCATCGATTTTCTGTTTCATTGTAGGTGGCCGATTTGATGCGCGTGTTGAATTGAATATCACGCCTGAGGTCAAACTTATCTGCGACGTAATTCAGGTAGCGTTCAGTCTCGGGTTGGGGGGCATAATGTTCCTTCCAGTCCCATTCTTGTAGGAGTTCTTCTGAGAAGGAATACCCATAGGAATAGCTTTCAGAATCAAACCGGCAGCCGGGATAACGGTTCCAGTACCAGGTTCCGCCGACGCCACTGGCCTCATCGACCGCCTTGGCAGTGAACCCTAGCTGACGCAAGCGATATAAGGCATACAAGCCGGTGACCCCAGCACCAATTACGATTGCGTCGTACTGTTTGATTTCGTCGTTGGATCCAGTGCCAGCTGAATCTGCTTGATTTTGAGTGTTAACCATCTAGTCGCTCCTTCAGGTTTTCGAACTTTACTGGTCGTATCCAGGTATTGTTCAGCATCGAAAGGCAGTGAATCTGGTATTCGATTCCCATATAAAAACAACACCCGAATATTATCTGCATTGTAAAGTTCGCACACGAAAAGGACAATACTACTCTTTTTCAGAGACCCCTCAGGACGTTTTCATGCTATATCCCCAACGGCCAAAATGGTCTGGTTAGCAAGGCCCACTAGGTTGGAAATTTCATCCTCTGTAAAGCGACGTACGGTTCTGTCAAAAACAAAAAAAACACCCACTGGTTCGCCGTGCTTTAAAAGAGGAACTCCGACCGTCCCATGGAACCCGTGTTTTTTCGCCATCAGCCGGGTTTTCGAAAGAATCAAATCGCTTTCAGTTATGTCGTTCAAAACAACTGGCTTCTTGGTGGCAATCAATTGACCCGCTATTGTTTTTCCTGCATTTAACAATGCGGAGGTGCTTAACCCTGAAATGTCTTCCAGATACTGGACAGCGGACGCAGTGGCAGCACCCGGAACCAACACTTCATCTTCAAGCAACCTGATATAGGCAGCATTAGCGTCAAGGAGGCGAACAGCTTCGTTGACTGCCGAGTCCAGCACTACTTTGATTTTGTTGAGTTCACCCAATTTCTGTCGTGGCCGACAAGTTATTTAGCCTTGTTGGAGCGCCTTATAGACCCGATCGGCAGTGATTGGCAGTTCGAACAGTTGACATCCAACGGCGTCGGCCACCGCATTGGCGATGGCAGCGGCCGTTGCGTTGTTGGCCAGCTCGCCGATGGCCTTGGCCTCGTAGGGCCCGGTGCCGCCACCGGTCTGGATCAGCACCGTCTCAAGTTTTGGGACGTCGGCGATCGTCGGCAATTTATAGTCGGCCAAACTGCCGTTCAGAACCTGTCCATCGTCGGTGATAAATTCTTCTGTGACGCCCAAACCGAAGCCCGTTATTACCCCGCCATCAATCTGTCCCTGGTGAGCCAGGGGGTTAATGATGGTACCAACGTCATGGGAGGTAATCAGCCGTAACACATCGACCTGCCCTGTTTCCCGATCAACCTGAACTTCAGCCACTTGTGCACCGAAGTATGTTATATCTTCCCGTTCAGGGGCCATGTGCTCAACGGTCACAGTAATCGGCAGTTCCGCGCCGTCAGCGATGGCCTGCTTGACCTGGACGCAAGCGCTCATAACGGCCTGGCCCTCAGTATAGGTGACGCGGCTGGCTCTGGGACCTTCGTCGTAGGGAACCTCGTCTGTATTGCCAACTCGCACTTGAACCTGATCCAAGGAGACTCCCATTTCGTTCGCGACCATCTGTTTCTCAATGGTATGAGTGCCGGTGCCGATGTCCACGGTTGGACTGATGATAGTGAACGACCCATTGGCTTCGGCGGTCATCACTGCCCCTGCCACTCCACCGCCAATTTGACGGCCGAACAGGGCAATACCGCGGCCGTGCCCTGGTCCCCTCTTGGGGTTACCCCAATTGCCTGCTTTTAACGCGGATTCCATCACTTCTTGGACCTTGGTCAATTGGATAGGCCGACCCAGGGCATCTTCTTCTCCAGGCAGCACTAGGTTTACCCGTCTGAATTCAGCGGGGTCCATGCCAATCTCTCTGGCCAACAGGTCGGTGTGCGATTCCAAGGCAAAGGTGTACTGGTGGGCACCGGGCGCCCTGAAATAACCACCGGGTACAGTGTTGGTGTACACCTGTAAAAATTCGAAGTTGGCGTGGGGAATGCGATAGCCGCCGCCAACATAGTGATGGGTGGAAAGATAAGCCCTTGGTTTGAGGGCGCCGTAGGCCCCACTGGCGTGCACTGTGCGAACTTTACGGGCAACCAGCCGGCCTTCTTTCGTGATTCCTGACTTGATCGTAACGAAGGTTGGATGAGTAGGGTTACTGGATGTGTACTCCTCCACGTGACTCATAACAATCTTGACCGGTAGGTTCGCCATTTTGGCTAAAAGATAGGCGATAGGCAGATCGCGGGTGTCTCCTTTCCCTCCAAAATCACCACCGATAGAAGTGACGTTTACCTTAATCTGCTCTTCATCCAAATCCAGGGCCTGGGCCATTTGTCGGCGGGCACGGAATGGGGCCTTGCTGGAACACCATGCTTGGATTCGACCATCATCATCTATGGAAATTATACTGGTGAACGGTTCGATATAACCCTGATGACGGCTAGGTATCGAGAATGAATGCTCCAAAACTATGTCCGCTTCGCTGAATCCCTGAGCCAATTCGCCTTTGTTCCAGGCCAGTCTAGTCTGGCCATTGTGAACGTCAGGTGCCATCAGTTCCAGCGGCGCACCTACGTACGCAGCAACATCTTCATGGAGTAGTGGTGCATCTGATTTCATGGCCTCCATGGGGTCAAAGACAGACGGTAGCACCTCATAATCAACTTCCAAGGCCAGCAATGCTTCATCGGCGGCTTCAGGAGTCTCAGCTGCCACCGCAGCTACTCTGTCGCCGATATACCGGACTCGGTCCCAACAGAGAACAGGCATGTCACGGAGAATCTTGCCCTGCAATGCGCCCCGACAATCTTCACCAGTGACTATGGCCCTCACGCCAGGCACTCCCCAGGCTTTTGAGGTATCAATACTGCGAACACGGGCGTGGGGATACGGGCTGCGTAAAATCTTACCGCATAGCATACCGGGCAAAACTACATCGGCGGTGTACAAGGTTTCGCCAGTAACTTTATCCGGCCCGTCGATACGTTGGACAGATTCGCCGATGATGTCGGATTTGAAAACCATTTATCAGGCTCTTGTCATCTGATTAATTATCAGCCAGAGATCCCATGGGATCCCAGGCTGGTAGAACAATTGGTTCAAGTTCCAGAGCTTTTTGCAATTCCTCTGGTAGGTACTCCTTGGGCACGGCAATCTCAAACATGTATTCCGCGAACCAAGAGTCGTTCATCAAGAAGAAACCCTTATTACCCACTTTGTCATCCCAGCTATTTTCGACGCGCCATCGGCGGGGTACGCCATCGACAACGTCAACGCCGGTGAACATCATCGCGTGGGTCATGGCGGTCTGGTGGTATTCCAGTCGGGCTGCCTTGTCTAAATTGAATTCGGTACCATAGACGGCGGCGTAGTCGAATAGGTCAGCATCCCAGAGACCCAGGTCTCGGTGCATCTGTTTACCAGTATCGCAACCCATCCAGACCGGCTTGCCGTCCTGCAACATCTTCAGAGTAATATCTTTCATAAGTTGGATATCAACGTTCAAGTATCTGATGGACGGTGCGTCCACTACGTTGCCCAAGTATTCAACAGTAAATGTCGAGCCCTCAGGACTGCTCTCACGGGGATCGTGGACCAGACTAACGTAGTCGTGAATATCTGTTTGCAGATAATTGTCTGCAAACTGCAGAGGAGTAAGTTTTCCGTACCGGGTGAACTCTCCGTCTTTGTCCTTCCACTGCCAGTCCACCTCTGTAGGCGGCGTGCCCAGGTGAATGCACAGCATGTCGTAGACCACTTTTAGTACCGAGTCTTTGATCCGGCGCAGTTCCACCAGGCCCGCTTCCTCAGCGTAGGCGTCCCGTATCTGCTTGGCCCCCTGCCTGGTCTGGTAATTGAGACTAGCGTTCATACGGCTGGAGTTGGCCGAGCTCTCCGTCTCTTTCATGGCGCTCTTGGGGACGATGCCATGTTTTGCCACCAGGGCGGTGAACATGTCCCACTGGCCGCCGTCAGAAAGGGGGTTCCGCAGCAAAAATGCCACTGTCCGGTCGTCTGTGGACCGATCCGCAGTCTCGATTATCGCTTCAAGAATAAAATTCACCCGTTCCAGCTTGTCCCAGAACATCAGGTAGTTCTGACTGAATTCAAAATCCTTAACATTGAGCACATCTTTAGTGTCTACCCGGCAGAGGTTCAGGCCGGCAAACATCCAGCATCGGCCGGACCTGGCCTGATTAGTCACTGACCAGTCATCCAAAACAATAGAGAAATCATGCGGGGATTCATTGACAATCTTATGGCTCAGAGCAATTTCGTTAACATCGCGTTGGGTAACGGCGTTCTGCACCAGCCGCTTTGATGTATCCGAGTCAAAGCTCTGACGATACTCAGAAACGCTATCCAGAGATAGAGATCCGGGGCTGCTGTTGGGCGTATTGCTATCCATTTTTCTCACCTGGTTCTGAACTCGAAGTATGGAGGATTGTACTTCGGGAATCGTAGGTGGGCAAACCGGCAGACCTAGTTTGAATCGAACAAAACAACAACCAGTCCTGGGATTGCCCAGGGCTGTTTGGTGTTTTGGCCGGCGTTTATTGGGCGGTTCGGCCGCCGTCTATGACCAGTTCTGAGCCGGTGACGAAGGACGATTCGTCCGAGGCCAAATAAAGAACCCCGTAGGCAATATCTTCGGCCTGACCAAACCGTCCCAACGGAACTCGCGCCTTCATTTCTGCTAACTCAGATTCACCTTGCCGGTTCAAGTTCAGCATGTCAGTATCAACCGGCCCAGGGTGGACAGAGTTACACCGGATGTTTTCCGCAGCGTACTGGATTGCCGTGGACTTAGTAAATATTCGAACCGCGCCCTTGCTAGCGGCATAGGCACCAGACGTGTTCGGCTGGGGTGCGATTGCCGCCCCGGATGACATGTTAATTATAGAGCCACCACCGATTTCCCTCATCCTTGGAATCGCCACTTTGGTTCCGAGGAACCCACCTTTAACGTTGATGTCCATGACCCGAGACCAGTCGTCGCCAGTTATTTCCTCAATATTCCCCCGGGAAGTGACGCCCGCATTGTTCACCAGAATGTCCAGCTTTCCGAACTTTCTCACCGCCTCACCGACGACTTTCTCCCAGTCAGACTCACTGGTGACATCCAAACGAACAAAAATGCACTCGCCGCCAGCCTGCGTCACTGCATCTGCAGTGCTGTTTCCTGCATCTTCAAGAAGATCACCGATGACTACCTTGGCCCCTTCCTGCGCCAATACCTTTGTTATAGCGGCGCCAATCCCCCGTGCACCGCCACTGACCAATGCCACCTTGTTTTCAAGTCGCATTAATTACTCTCCGCGTTTTTTAGGTTTAGTGGACAACCACAATTACATAGGTCCGACAACTCCTCCGGTCCACTCAAATCCCAGGTTGGCGTAACGGCAGAAGACGGTTCCACCGGGTGCGCCAAGCGGCCCGTTGGCAGCCAACAGGGCGATGGTATGTTGGTCGCCGGGGTTGGGGTCGGAGCTTAGCAGGACACGCTGAGGAGCGTTGAATCCCTGGATTGCACCCTGGTCTCGGTTGCATTCGCCATCAATCCAAATCTCGCCGTAGTCGTCGATGCAAGTCTCGAATTGGATTCGCGTTCCCTTTACCGGATGACCATTCACAAATTCAGGAATTGTAATCTTGATTCGGAACCACATGAAGCTGAATCCATGGGAATTTCGCTCTGCCAAGTCGGTGCAGACCTCCCAGGCGGAATCGTCATAATCTACCAAACGGGCGGGTGAGCCCTCTATCTGTTCCACTAATCCCTCGTTAGGTTGACCGGGAACATAGCCTCGGGCGTATTTCCAAACTCCACTGACCAGTTCCTGCCCTGCAGCATCTCTCAGGTAAATCGTTTCTCGAGGCATATCGAATCCTTCCTCTTTATTTCTTTATTCGTGCTTATAGATTAGTTGGTTTGGGATAACTAAGTTTGGACTTTAGGAAGGCTATTGTCGCCTTCAAAAGCCCAGTGAAATGCCTGTGTCAGTAATTTGGTATTGGCTTCGCCATCGAAGCGATGCCCGCAGTTTGGGACTTCCCTGGCCTGGAACGACCTGGCAGTTGGGCATCCCATTTGAATCACCCGCGCCAGCATACCTGCCGGTTCGTCCTCACCACCGTAAGCGAGATATATGTCCCCAGTGAAGGAAAATAAGCCCTCATAAAACGGGTCACCGACACTGTCATAGGTCGAAAGTAACAGTATTCGCTCTACATTGGGATACCGGTTGGCAACCGCGCCAACGGCGGAACCACCCGAGGAAAAGCCGGTCAGAAATATGGTCGGTGATTCCGATCCGCACAATTCAAACGAATTCTCCAGCGACCATTCTATAGTGTGGCTAAGACTCTCAATAAGGAGCTTGTTCCAACTCACACCCTGATGAGAGTATGGCTCCCATTCCAGTTGAACTTTAAAGTCGGGACGGGGTGCGTTGTAGGTAACCAATGTTCCCAGACTAGCTTCTTGTAGGTGCAGACCCAGGTTTTTCCAACGCTGATCCCGGCCATCTTTGAGTTCTCCGGAGCCGGGAGAATTGACGATGATCAACCCGGAGCCGGTGGGGTAAGCTGTAACGGGTATGCGGTAAGAGACAATCTCCCCCGCCTCGGCCTGTGACTCTTTTAAGAGTCTTGTGTCTATGGGTTTCGAGTTTGACATTTGTTTAACCAGCTGCCAGCGGCTTAGGTCCGACTGAGTCAGTATTATCAGATTGAAGAGCTGAATTCAGGGTCGCTACAGCTTGGCCCAATTGTTTCAGTCCCGAGACAGCCTTTGAGTCACAAAGCTTACCGTCCTGAAAGTTCCGGGATTGCAGGTAGACTTGCCCAGGCACCAGATGGGCTCCAAACCAGGTCAGCACCGGACGCAATTGGGTATCCGCGGTGAGATAATGATGGTCTGTCGCTCCCATACAGATTAGCCCAATCGCCTTGCCCATCAGACCCTCAACGGGTATGTGATCCAACAGGTTTTTCAACGCTCCGGTGAACGAGGCCCGAAAGATGGGCGTGGCGATTATATACATCTCTGCTGACATCACCTGCTCCAGAACCTTTCCGGTGTCATCGCCATAAGCTTCTGCAGGACGTCCGTCAGCAAAGGAAATTTGGTAATCCCCAAGATGAAGCAAGTTCGTCGAAATAGATGTGTCATTGGCCGACGCCGCATCAAGCGCAATTTGCAGGGCTTGATGCAATCGGCCCGGACTGGTCACCGTGCCATGGATTCCCAACAACGTTGGCAAAAGTGAGCCTCCTAACTGATGTGTCGCGTGTATCGGTTCTCGGGCTTAGGTAGACCTAAATTTCCGCGTAGAGTGTCTGCCTCGTACTCCGTCCTAAACAGGCCGCGTTCTTTCAAGATTGGCAACACCTGATCCACAAAGTCATTGAAACCTTGGGGCAGAACACTGTTGTTCAGCATGAACCCGTCAGCCGCCCCGTTATCAAACCAAGCTTGCATAGTGTCTGCAACCTGGGTCGGCGTGCCAATGAATTCATTCCGGGGAGTGGTCGACCTGATGGCCATTTCTCTGAGTGTTAGGTTTTCATTTTTGGCCGTCTGCTTGATCTTATCGGTAGTACTCTCCCAGCCATTTCGGCCAAAGTCCCCCAAGTCAGGGAAGGGTGCATCCAGATCGTAAGGCGAGAAGTCCATGTCGTTGAAGTACCGGCCCAGATAGTTCAGGGCATCGTCGATGACCACCAGGTTGGCTATCTCCTGATATTTCGCTTCCGCCTCTTCCGGAGTGTCACCCACAATCGGACCGCAGCCCGGCAGTATTAACACTTGGTCCGGGTTACGGCCTAATTTTTTCGCCTGATTCTTGACATCTGAATAGAACTTAACGGCGTCGACCTGTGTAGCCTGGCCAGTGAAAATGGCATCTGCCACCTTGGACGCGAACCCTCTGCCGGCTTCGGAAGAGCCTGCCTGGATAAGCACCGGACTACCTTGTTTGGAGCGAGAGATATTCAAAGGGCCCTGCACGTTAAAAAATTCTCCTTGATGGTCGAGGCGATGCAGCTTATCGGGATCTATGAACACACCCGATTCTTTATCGCGGATGAACGCATCATCTTCCCAAGAATCCCAGAGACCCTTTGTGATCTCCACGAACTCGCTAGCCATTCGGTACCGCAGATCATGCTGGGGGTGTTCGGGTTTGTTATAGTTGGCCGCGGAGCCTTCAAGTGGCGAAGTTACGATGTTCCATCCAGCGCGACCATCACTCAGATGATCCACTGACGAGAACTGCCGAGCCACGGTGTAGGGGTCGCTGTAGGTGGTTGAGAGAGTAGCGGCCAAGCCGATGTTGGTGGTGAGCATAGCGAGCGCAGCCAAGAGAGTCAACGGTTCAAACCGCACAAGGAAATTGGGGTGGGATTTCTCGCTGATATATAGTCCGTCACCAAAGAACACAAAATCCAACTTTGCGTCCTCAGCCTTTCGAGTCAGCATCTCGTAGTACTGCAGATTTATCGCCCCGTCAGTAACGGCACTGGGGTGTCGCCACGAGGCCATGTTGCCACCGCTTCCAGAGAGAAAAACGCCCAAGTGCATCATTCTTGGTTCGGTCATGTTATTTACCTCTCCCAGTTATCCCGCCGATATTTGCTTCTGTGGCGGCCTTACTCAGTAGCTCGTAAGACCGAAGCCGCTTTGAAAAATCATTTACAGCGGTTACCACCATTATCTCATCCACGTTATGTAATCTCTGCGCGTCCAGTAATCTTTGTAGCGCAATCTCCGGAGAACCGTGGACGACGGGTGCATCAAAGACGTTGATTTCAAATTTTTCACCCGACTGCTGGCCAAAGTTTTCAGCGGCCTGCAGGGTAGCTGTGGTCAGAGTGCGGCCACTCTCCAGACTGATGCGAATGACTTTGATCTTTGCGGCCAACTCGGCAGCTTCATCATCAGTGTCTG
>Ga0209034_10001091_pt1 | contig 13516 bp, 10 predicted proteins | sample MarorgKNORR_S2LV_2_FD_188219 | JGI IMG/M metagenome (GOLD analysis project Ga0209034, IMG submission 188219) | Marine microbial communities from the Southern Atlantic Ocean, analyzing organic carbon cycling - 250m_A/KNORR_S2/LV (SPAdes) (version 2) | ecosystem: Environmental > Aquatic > Marine...
GCAGTGACGGTAGTTGGTCCTGAGTCGCTAGAGCTAATAGGCGCTGCGGTGGGATCTGCCGGGACATCAGTTGGTTTGTCACTGCTACAAGCTGCCAAGGCCACGATGGCCATCAGCAAGAATGCCCCAATCAATATCCGATGGGACTGCGTAAAAATGGGTATTTGCCGAATCCGGTTATACAAATTTCTTCCTCCTAAATTTTTGAACTATTCTGCGAACCCCTACGTCAATGACGCTTAAAAGTTCTTTAATACCAAACATAGCCTTATGGGTAATTTGCCGGCCATGTTCCTACCAGATTGGTTATCTCTACTATATGTAAATGTAATTATGGTCAGGTGGTTGCCCTAAGCACACCTTTCAGTCCTTCCGGCATTGCCCGGGTCGCAGCCCGACTCCAAAGGGACATGACGAATATGATGATCAAGTAAGGGAGCATGTCCAGAATGAACGGTGATACTGGAGCTCCTACCGTTTGCAGTTGTAATTGCAACCCGATGGCCCCGCCGAATAAGAATGCTCCGACCATGGCTCGTAGTGGAGACCACATTGCGAATATCACGAGTCCGACAGCGACAAAGCCTCGTCCGACGGTCATGCCTTCTGACCAAGTGTGGGTGAACCCCAGGGAGAGTTGAGCGCCCCCAAGCCCCGCCAATGCTCCACCTGCTGCTATGGCGGCAATCTGAATCACATATGGGTTTCTTCCTGCTGCGTAGGCAACGCTGATGTTTTCTCCAACTGCTTTGAGGCTCAGACCGGTCCTTGTATAGTGTAGGCCTAAGAAAAGCATCGGCCCTAGGACGTAGGCGATATATGCCAGAATGTCCTGCTCAAAAAGAGCGCTTCCCAGCTTTGGTATTTCAGATATTATAGGCACCGCTATCGGGTTCAATCCGTTGATTGTGCTGTCCACATAGCTGCGGCCGGCATAAGCTGTGATGCCTGATCCAAAGAGTGTCAGAGCGAACCCCGTGGCAAGCTGGTTGGTATTCCGATAGATGACCAGGTAGGCTAGAACCAGGCTTAACAGACTACCGCCAACCATTCCCGCGAAAACCCCTAGGGTTACGGACTCCGTCTCCACAGTGGCTATGAAACCAAAGCAAGCTCCCATGAGCATGGAGCCTTCTATCCCCAGGTTGATTCTGCCGGCCCTCTCGGTGATAAGTTCTCCATAGGTTGCGTACAACACGGATATACCGGGTCCAACCGCCCCTGTGAGAGTGCCACCAAGTACCAGCCAAACGTCGCTCATTCTGTCTTACGCTCAAATTTACGGAACCCTAGGACGGAGAACAGTACAAGACCGATCAAGATCAACATTGCTGCAGAAGGCAGGTTACCGCTGAATTGGAGCACGTCGCCACCAACGACGATCATTGCAATCAGGAAACATGTGCCAATGATAGCGATTGGGTTGTGGTTGGCCATCCAACTGGCCAGGAATCCCATGAAACCCAGGTTGTTTGATATTCCGGGTCGTAGATGGTGTTGGATACCGGAAACTTCGCTCATGCCGGCGAGCCCTGCTAGCCCTCCTCCAATCAACATAGCGATAATGATGTAGCGCAAAACGGGTATACCGCGGCGACGGGCCGCATCTGGGTTGCCGCCGACAGCCCTCATGTTGGCTCCCCAACGGGTGCGACTCAGAAAGAGATATGTGGCGATTATCCCGACGATCGGCAGGACCAACCCCATGTGAAGACGCGTGTCGAATATGGTCGGCAATACCGATTGGATTTCAAAGTCGGATGTGTAGGGGTAGCCGAATCCGGTTGGATTCTTCCAAGCTCCAAAAACGAACACGTTGACAAATAGTATTGCCACATAATTCGATAGAAGGGTGGAGATGACCTCATTTACGTTTCGGAAATGCCGCAGGGCAATCGCGAATCCAGCCCAGATAGCGCCGCCTATGAATCCGGCGATGGCCATGGCTGGCAGCATCAACCAGATTGTAGGGAAATCGATATAAAGTGCCACTCCAGTGGCGGCCCAGGCTCCTATATACAACTGGCCTTCACCGCCAACGTTTATCAGGCCAACCCGTGCTGGAATGGAAGCCGCCAGAGCAGTGAGTACGAAGGGAATCATCCTGACACCCACTTCACTCAAGCCGACCTTACTTCCTAAGGTCCCGTTGAACATCTTGGAGTAGATCTCCACCGGATCTCTGCCGATTATTGCTATGAATATCCCAAAGACGACAAATGCAAAGACTATGGCCAGGAGAGATCGGACTATTGGACGCTCATACGCTGTGAACGTAATGCCCCGGATCTGTCGTAAAGAGACTGAAGGTTGCATGGGTTATTCGGTGCTCCCAGTCATGAGCATCCCGATCTCCCGGATAGACGCCCCTTCCGTGGGAAACTCACCAACGATGTTTCCTTGGAACATCACCATCATGTGATCGCTTAGTGAGAGTAGTTCGTCAAGATCCTCGGAGACCAGTACGATCGCTCCTCCCCGGTCACGGTATTTCAGCATAAGTTTGCGAGTGGCCTCGGCAGTTATCACGTCCAGGCCTCGGGTGGGGTAATAGGCCATCAGTACCTTGGGAGTGGTTGCCGCCTGGCGTGTCAGTTCAATCTCACGTGCCAGAATCACCCGCTGTACGTTCCCTCCGGACAATTTGTCCACTGACATGTCTTGGGGAGCCAATCGCAGTGGAAAATTCTTAAGGGCGATCGTGATTCTCTCTCGTATATCGCCAAGGTCTAGCCAGATTCTTCCAATGCTATATTTGTCTAGCTCTCCTAAAACTAGGTTTTCGTCTACTCGCATGTCTGGGACCATAGCCATGGTTATTGGGTCTTCAGAAACGTAGCTTACGCCGGCCTCAAGTATGCTTGAGACTGACCAACCTTTGATATCTTCGCCACCAATCAGGATAGTTCCACTCTTGCTCTTGACCAAACCCAGGAGGGTTTCGCCAAGTTCTTGTTGCCCGTTGCCTGAGATTGCAGCCACCCCCAATATCTTACCGGGCATCACCTTGAATGTGGCGCCATGCAGACCTCTGGGATCTCCTGCAGTTGTCGTCCACACATCTTTGAACTCGATAGCGGCCTGAACGCCCGACTCTGCGGCTTCTCTTTGGTAAGCGATCTTCTTAGAGTCGTATTCAATGTCATTTTGTATGCGTGCTCGCGGCGCGACAGCTTCGAGGTCAATGCCCATCATCAAAGATACCAAGTCATCGCCTGTGATTCCTTCTTTGAATCCAGTGGAGACCACCGCTCCGTGTCTCAGTACGGTGATGCGGTCGGCAGATGACAGAACCTCTGGAATCTTGTGGGTAATGAACAAGATGGCATATCCGTCGCGCCTCAGTTCGTTGAATACCTCAAACAGGCCATCTACTTCATGAGGTGCGAGGACACTGGTCGGTTCGTCTAGAATCAGCACTTGGGCTTTGGCCATTATGAGCTTTATCAGCTCCACTTTCTGGCGTTCGCCCATCGTGATGTCACTAATCCTGGCAGACGGGCTCACGTGGAGATTGTATCTGTCTGAGACTTCCTGGATCTGCTTAGTGATGTCACGACGACTCAAAATCATTCCTTGATCGGGCAAGAAGAGAGCCACATTCTCGGTAACTGTTAGGGCAGGAATTAAGGCAAAATTTTGGAATACCATTCCGATGCCTAATGACCGACTATCGCGTGGAGATTGGATCTGGGCGTCTTTGCCCCTAAACTGAATGTGGCCTCCCTCGGGCCGGTTTACTCCGTAGATGACCTTCATCAACGTGCTCTTTCCGGCGCCATTCTCACCCAATATTGCGTGGACTTCCCCTCCGTAGATGTCCAGGTTGATGTCGTTGTTGGCAACTAAATCTCCGAACCGTTTGGTGATGCCGCGTAGTGAGAGAATGGGGGACGCGTTTGAAACATCGCGGCCGTCCAACGATTTTGTAGCCGAGGATTCGTGCGGATCAGTAGAACTATACTTGGCTGAGGGCCTTGATTTAACAGACCAAGGCATGGTGATAGGCAAAGAGAATTACTCCTGGGCATCCGAAAAACGGATATGAAGACCGGGTAATGTCTGGCCACCGTCCCTGTTGTGACGTGGGGCCATTATGATTAGAAGGTGTTTCGCAGATGTGTCGTAGATGTAAATTTTGTGTTACACGGTTATTACCGTTAAGTTGCTGGCAACCCAACCTCTGTGGTTCAATTCGGACACCGCGACAAGAATTATGCTGATGGGATTCCTACTTACCAACTGTCCAATGTCTGATCCAATCAAGACCATTGTAATAGCTCTAGGGGGAAACGCCATTCTTTCCAAAGGTGATCCCGGAGATGTTGAACAGCAGATGCTCAACATGGAACTGGCTTGCCGCCAGTTGATGCCGTTGATTCGTTCTAGAAATCGAATAGTCATCACCCATGGCAATGGACCTCAGGTTGGGAATCTGCTGTTACAGCAGGAGGAATCCGTGCCCGGAGTCCCTCAACAACCCCTCGACATCTGTGTGGCAATGACTCAGGGACAGATAGGCACCATGCTTCAACAGGTCCTCCACAAGATTCTGCAGAGTAACGATATACAGCGTGAGGTGGTGACGCTGGTTAGCCACTTTGTGGTCGCAGAAGATGACCTTGGTTTTCTCCAGCCCTCCAAGCCCATCGGCCCGTTTTTGGATGCCGTAGAAAAAAGGCAAAATGAAGCATGTGGGCATACCGTTATGGAAGTAAGCCCAGGTAGCGACCGGCCTTATCGCCGGTCTGTACCGTCACCAATACCGTTGCGGTTACTGGAACGTCGGTCGCTTAGGGCACTGGTCAACGAAGGGACCATTGTTATAGCCGGTGGTGGCGGAGGTATACCAGTGGTGCTGGAACCAGACGGCTCCTACCGACGAGTAGAGGCGGTAATAGACAAAGACCTGGCGGGAGAGAAATTGGGGGAGAGCGTGGATGCCGATATCTATATAGTTTTGACCAACGTAGAATCCGTTGCCCTTGATTTTGGCACAGACCAACAACGGCCCATCCACAGCGCCAATGTGTCCCAGGTGAAAGACTATTTTCAGGCAGGCCAATTTGCTCTAGGTAGCATGGCCCCAAAGATATTGGGTTGTATTCAGTTCGTGGAATTTGGTGGTGAAAGAGCGGTGATTACTGGGCTTGAGTGGGCTGAAGAAGCCTTGGCAGGTCGTGCTGGAACTCAGATATTACCTGACTGATGTATAAGATCCGTTTAAAAGAGCCCGTTCGAGATAAATGGAACACGTACTAAGAGCACAGCAGTTTGATAAGAAACTCATAGCCCAGGTGTTTGACGTCGCCGATGAGATGGAAAGAGTGGTTGCGCGCGGTGGCAGCGAGGAACTCCGTGGTCGCATAATGGCTAGTTTGTTCTATGCGGTCAGCACTCGGACCCGTTTGTCTTTTGAGTCGGCGATGCATCGCCTCGGCGGAAGCGTCATATCCACGGAAAACCCCATGTTTTTCTCTGATTTTGCATCGTCGTTCAACTCTGCCGGACATTTTGCAGACACCATAAGTATGGTTAACCAGTACGCTGATCTGATCGTGTTGCGTCATCCAGATTCTGACCTGGCCTACCGTGCTTCCGATGTTTCCTCCATCCCAGTGATCAACGCGGGCGGTGGCGATCAACACCCGACCCAAGCCCTGTTGGATCTCTACACCATTTACCGCGCCATTGGTGGTATCGACGGCGTCTCCGTGGTAATGATGGGAGACCTGGCCAATAGTGGGGCTAGCCGGTCTCTGTGCTATTTTCTTGCCAAATACTCTGGTATTAAATTATGGTTGGTCTCCCCGAAAGAATTGCCCCTGGGGAAGGACCTACTGGAATACCTGAGAAGACACGACGTGAAATTCCAGGAAATACACGAGGCGGGACCGGATCTTGATGAAGCCCTTAGGCTATCAGGCGTCATTTATCAGACTGACTTACCCCAGGATTACCAACCCACTCAGAATGGACCGGTCAGGGGCGCGTTTCGCATCGGTCCGGAAATGCTTCGGGTAATCAGGGAGCGTGCCATCATAATGCACCCGTTTCCTAGAGTGGATAGCATCTCACCAGAGGTTGATTCAGACCCGCGTGCTCATTATTTTCAGCAGATTTCCAACGGTCTTTCCATACGCATGGCGCTACTGCAAATGCTCTTCAACTAAATCGGGAGGGATTTCTAATGCCGGTTACCAAGATTGAAATCAAATCTATAATTCCATTCGCAGGCGGCCAGGTCTTTGGGGATGCAGGGGCCTACGAACAATTGGACGGTGTGTTCCATTTTGCTATCGACCCAAAGAACGCATTCAACCAGATCATAGCTGACGTAGATCTAGCTCCCACGAATTCGGACGGCCTGGTCGAGTTTTCGTCCGACTTCCGGATTCTCAGACCCGTCGACTCCAAACTCGGTAATCGACGGATACTGATGGATGTCCCCAATCGGGGCAAGCAATTGGCCATACGCAACATCAACAGCGGGCCCGACCAGTCTCCTGATGCACCACTAGATCCCGGCAACGGATTTTTGATGCGCGAAGGATATACGGTGGTCTGGTGCGCCTGGCAACATGATGTTCCCGACGTGCCTGGCATGATGCGCATTAACGTGCCCGACGCAATTACTGATGGGAGGCCCGTATCGGGAAAGATTGTTGTTACTTTCCAGCTTAATTCGGCTTCCCAAGTAGAGTTTCTTTCCAGTCGAAACCACCTGGCGTACAAAGTCAGTGACATTAACGACCAGACTTCTGTGCTGACGGTCCAAGAACACGAAGACGGACCGGAGCATATCATTCCTAGGGGGCAGTGGTCCTTCGCTCGTCTTGAGAATGGTACAGCGGTTCCAGATGACAGCCACGTTCACCTGCCAGCTGGGTTCGAACCAGGCAAAGTCTACCAGGTTATATACACCACCACCGGTGCGCCTGTGGTGGGCTTGGGCATGTTGGCCACTAGGGATTCAGCCACATTCTTGCGGTACGGAACCGTCGAAGACGGAAACCCGCTGGCTGGGATGATTGACCATTCGTATAGCTTCGGCGTCTCCCAGAGCGGCCGTTTTTTGAGGTTGTTCCTCTATCTGGGCCTTAACTATGACGAAAAAAGAAGAGAAGCTTTTGACGGTTTTATGCCCCATGTGGCCGGTGGCAAGATGGGCGAATTCAATCATAGGTTCGCTCAACCTTCCAGTCAGGCTACCAGGAGCGGCAACAGTCTGTTCCCATTCAGCGACAATCCCCAGACAGACCCTGAAACTGGTCTGACCGATGGACTCCTATCTCTCATGGCTACAAGAGGGGAGCTTCCTAAAGTGTTGTACTCCCACACACCGTCTGAGTATTGGGCGGGTCACGGTTCACTGATGCATCTCGACATAACGGGAACTAAGGACTTGGATATTCCGGATGCAGTTCGCATATACGTATTCTCCGGTTCACAGCATGCATTGCCCAGTTTCCCTCCGGTGGACAACGACGCTGACAATTATCATGGTCAGCACTTCTTCAGCATCATCGACTACCGTGCGTGCTTGCGGGCCGCGCTGTCGAACCTTGACCGTTGGGTGACCACTGGCGAAGCTGCGCCGCCCAGTCAGTACCCGAAAATTGATGACGGCACGGCAGTTTCCACGGAAGCAACGGTCAAGTCATTTAGCAAAATACCAGGGGCGAAATTACCAAATCCGGCGCGGCGGTTTACTCGATTGGACTTTGGGCCAGACCCGAGGATCCCTACAAAAATTCCGGCGGTGATTGGGAGTGTCTTCCCCCACCGGGTCTCTGCCGTAGACGACGATGCCAATGAATTGGCGGGCGTTCGTCTGCCATTCGTCACTGTCCCGTTGGCGACCCATGCCGGTTGGAACCTTCGGCATCAGGATATTGGCGGCGGAGGTCAGGTGATTGGTACTGGTGGAGCGTCAGGCGGTACGTTGCGTGGGTCGATGATTCCGTTCCCGGCCACTAAGGCTGAGAGGGAGGAATCCGGAGACGGCCGACGCTCCATTGAAGAGCGTTACGACTCCAAAGACCAATACCTGGAACTGGTTAAGCAAGTTACGGAAGACCTGATATCTGATCGGTATTTGCTGAATGAGGATTTGGATCGGATTGTTGATTTGTCAGCTCAGCATTACGACCATCTGGCCGCCTAAAAATCTTGGAGTAAATTATGAGTTGGGTTTTGAGAGGAGTACACTAGCTCTGGGGCAGTACACAGCAGAAAACATAGTCACCTGTGTTGGTCGGCGCCAGGCCGTTTATGGACTAATGGTCTGTGTGTTCGCGCCGTCGGGCCGTGTTTTGTAAACTCATCCAGTACCGGTAGATTGTCCGACAAGCTGATCTTTTGGAGGGCGTGGGTTGGACGCACTTTACGTTACTATCCTAGAGGACAAATGTTAAACGCAACGGGCATTAGGAATAAATGTTCGCTGCTTTCTCCGGGGCAGAGAATCCTACAGGTTTAGAGAGTGTTCTTCGTAGTCTTTGAGCTTGTTGTAAATTTGCATGCGGTGCCTTGCTGACTCCAAGATCACGATACGGTCATTAGCATCCACATTCACTGCTACCGGTCTACGGAACCGCCATTCTGGCTCCATGTCAGCACGCCGTCGGGCCTTGATCATTTCTGGGTTGGCGTTGATGTATGTCTGCGTCCATATAGATGGTTCTTGGGCATCGCCAACTAGGGTGGTGATGTAGCGGCCATTGGCGTCATATATCTGGACGCGGTGGTTGCCCCAGTCGGTCACGTACACATCCCCTTCGGAGTCTACAGCTACTCCAGATGGTCCTTTCAGCGATCCTAGCCCGTCTGCCGTGCCTTCAAATTTCACTAGTAATTTCCCATCTTGGGAGAATTTCTGGACCCGGTTGTTGCCCCAGTCTGCCACATATATGTCGTCGTTCAGGTCTATGCAAAGGCCCCAAGGCATTTCCAAATCACCGTCGTTGCTGCCTTGGTGACCAAATTTCGATATAAACGGTCCCTGCTGTCTGAAACACTGTATCCGGTGGTTCAGACTGTCCACCACCCAGAGGTTGTTGTGAGAGTCGAAGGCGATACCTGATGGGCCGTTCAGCAGGCCATCGTCGTTTCCATATCTGCCCCAGTTGTAGCGGAAAGCACCCTCGGCATCAAAAACCGATATCTTGTTTGTGAACTCGTCTGAAACGTAGACTCGGCCATCCTGGTCAACGTCGATAGACCTAGGCCAGATAAAGCGGCCATCCTCACCGCCAAACGACCCAAACTGACCTTGGAACTCGCTGTCCAAGTTGATCTTGCTGACCCTCTGGCCTAATTGTTCCACACCGCGGCTAAGCACGTAGACACGGCCATTATTAGCCAGGACAAAATCCTGGGGAGTCCAAAACCCTTGGCCAGATTGGCTGTACATACCGATGCAATGGCTGTAGTCGAAAACGCGACCGGCGGCAACTGTTGTCAGCATTGCTGTTCTCCAAAGGGTGAGTCCGGATATGACCCGGTTAAGGGTCTTTCGGTGGGTATCTTAAGTATGAAAAGTTTTAGACAAACGTCATTTGTTCGAACTGGCCACCCACAATTGGCACGGCGTCCAGGCCCATCCACTTATCCGATAGTGTGGAGTAAAGCCCACGGAAATCATAGTTCGGCTCGAGGTCTCCCTGGGTTAGGTTTTCGGGTTTCAACGAGGGGTAGGCCCCGTACATTCCACCTTTGACCCGATCTCCGATGACAAAGGCGACTCCGGCCGCTCCGTGGTCAGTGCCGGTTCCGTTGTCCTTGACCCGTCGCCCGAACTCGCTGAACAGCATCATAACTACGTTCTCGCTGGCGTTGTGTTCGCGTAGGTCGGCAAAGAAACTGTCCACAGCTTCAGATATGTCTATCCAGAGTTTGGCGTGAGAGCCGCCCTGGTTGAAGTGAGTGTCAAAGGGGCCGTAGGACGTGTAAAAGACTTGAGTGCCCAGGCCTGCCAGATGTACTTGGGCCACGTCTTTAAGATTGGTTGCGATTGAAGTGTTGGCGTACTCGATTGTTGATGAATACTGCTGCGGGGCTACTTTGATTATGTCGGCGCCCTTCAGGGCGTCTAGTCCGGTCTGCCCAAGGTATTCCATGGTCGGTCCGGTGCCTATGGCCGGGGAGTACATTCGGGAAAAACTGTCCAGGAGTTGGGTTCGTTCTTCTTGAGAGTTAATTCCTGACACCGACGAGAAAACGCCGTAGGAAGCTAGATGGTTTACGGAGGTTATCGGCACGCCTCGCATGGTCATCGCTCGAGGTAGTCCCTGCCCAAAGTTGACTCCCTTAAGCACGTTTTCACCGGTTGGGTCCAGGTCCCTGATAACCTTGGCAACCCAGCCGTCGGTCCCAATCTTGTCTGGTTCGCAGGTGTGCCAGATATCCATGGCGCGGAAGTGGGATCGTGGGGAATTTGCGAAACCGATGCCGTGGATGATTGCCATGTCACCTTTGTCATAGATAGCTTTGAACTGCTCCATGTCCGAACGAAAAGCCAGCTCGTCGTTGATGGGTAGCACCTGGTCTGCTGGTATGTTGACCTTGGGGCGGGCGTCCCAATAGTGGGGGTTGGTATATGGGACGACGGTATTAAGGTAATCGTTTGCTCCGGTCAGTTGCAGTATGACCAGAACCGGGTCTTTATTTGTTGAGGCCATTATATCTCTCCATCGGCGTTAACCCCGGGTGTTTGGCTAAGCGAACTGATAATCTCTGGAAGCGGCAATCAAGGCAAGTAACTTGCCGACTCTATCTTCCGAATCTTTAATCTCGTCGGGAGTATCCCAGGCCAGTTCTCCACCCTTTAAGGCGTGGGAAAGTAACTCCTTGAGGGTTGTGTCACTCACTTGCAGGGGCCCCATGGAATCCAGGCACACCGCCACCAGGGTCTTGGGCGAGTTGCTTTCTTGAAACCGGACGCGGTTTATGATGGACTTAACCCCCGGGTGAGAAGTGTCGCCCATAACACCTGATGCGAAATTCACCCTCCGCATCAATGCTCCTGCGTCAATCCAAGCGGGGCCGGTGTGCCAACCTTCCACGCTGGGGGGATTGAGCAACTCCTGACCTTGCCATGCGCACTCCAAGGCCAGGTTGTTGAACCCTGGCCTAAAGCCTTCATAGTTTCCGGCCATGCGTACAGTGCCAACGATTAACTCTGCCGGGCTCTTTACTCGGGCATAGAGGGAATTCTTGAAGAAATCCGAGTTGAAAAGTACGCGCAGGATAGACCGGATATCACCATTGGACTGTTTGTAGGCGTCAACCAAAATTTCTATTGCTGCTGGGTCGTTGGGGGGTGTGGAATTCCAACTGGAAACATCCGGTTCGTCCGCCACGAAGAACCGGTAAAGATGCCGGGCCAAGAACCGAGGCGAAGCGGGTTGGTCCACGATGATTTCCATTATGTCTTCGCCGTTGAGGTTTCCTGTCTTGCCCAAGAACGTTTTTTCTCGGTTGTCGTGGTCCTCTGGCTTGTATTCGAAATTCCAATAGAACCTACCCAGAGGATTGCGTGGAATCTTGGGAGCAATGGTCCAGCCGGTAAATGCTCTGGCTGCTTCCTTGATGTCATCTTCGATATAATTGCCTTCCCCCAGGGAGAACAGTTCCAGCAATTCCCGGCCCCAGTTCTCGTTGATGGCACCGTCGTGGTTGCCGTGGTTGTCTAGCCAGAAAATCATAGCCGGTGACTTGGCCAATTCGACCAACAGATCACGGTAACTTCCTAGTCCATACTCACGAAACATCGCAATTTGTCGGCCAATCTCCGGGGGGTTGTCCACTTTAGAATTGCTGGTGGCAAACATCTGATGCCAAAACAGGGCAATCTTCTCTTCCAAGGGACGCTGAGTATTGACCATCCGGAACATCCAGTCGGCCTGGCTGATGGGGGGGCCAAGGGCGCCTTCGTAACCGGGGAGGATGCGGTACATCAGCTCTTCATCGATGGCTGGAAGGAGTTCTGGGTGCAGCAGCTCTTCCACTACGGCCTCGTAACCCATGATGGCGCGCGCTTCCAATGCTGAACGCGGTTCACCAAAGCCAGCACGTCTCATTAAATGGGCCATTAGGGCTATTTCTTGTCGGGTGGGCATGCTCAATTCTCCGTGGTGAATATCTCAAAGGAGAAAGGTCCGCTCTCCGGTATGATTTTAGGACAGAAGTTACCGATTTGTGACATCGTAGGATTGGCGCACAGAAGTGTCAATGTTACAGCCTACCAGTCCGCTCAATATTTATGCATCTTTCCAAAGAATAATGTTTGGATTCTCTACTATTATCGGATTCAGCCGATTTGAGGCGTTGGGAGTTTCCGGGGAATGATAGAATCTATCGCTTTAGCCAAACGTTTTGACATAATTGGGAAAACTTAATATTGTTGACTCGGTAATCTCTTTGTTATTGATTAGGCTATAAATTACACTCAATAAACTTTCTGAAGTAGGTGGATATCATGGTTAAACAGGGTGTGGTACCCGACGATCTGACAAAACCATTCTGGGACGCAGCTAACGCAGGGCGCTTAGATATACAGAACTGCAGCGCCTGCGATCGACTACATAATCCCCCGGTGGCGGCCTGCACACAATGTAATTCTGCTGACAACCTGGAATGGAAGCAGATGAGTGGCAAAGGAAAAATCTACAACTACGGCGTGGTGTATGACTGCCCTGTCAGACTGCTTCAACAGGACCAGCCCTTCAACCTAGCAGTAATCACTTTGGACGAAGATTCCGGCATTCAGATGTACTCCCACCTTCCCGGAACCCCGGTGGATGATGTCCCCGTTGGCGCGGCAGTGGAAGTAATATTTGAGGACACTGCCAACGGCCAAAAAGTTCCTGAATGGCGGGTCGTAGGCTAGCCTTGACCAGGTTTTTAATTAATTGAATTTTAAGAGCTCTCATATAGGAGTTAGCAATGCCCACTGAAAATGCTCCAGCTTCCATGTACCGAGCCACCGAGGGTTTGGGAGTCTGGGAACACAAAGGAAAAGTAGCCGCCGTTGGCGTAGGACACTCTCCGACTACACGACGTTGGGACGGAACCCCCGAAAACACTATGGGTGCGAACAGCATCTTTGCACTGAGACAAGCCATTGCGGATGCCGGTGTAGACCCGAGCCAGATTGACGGTTTGGTTCTTGACCCTGTAACTACCACCGGAGCCCACTGGCCTCCGGGCGACCCGATTCCCATGGACGTGGTCAATCATTGGAACCAAACCGATGATCCATTGGATGGTATCGCCAAGCTGAGCGCTGAGTGGATCCTAAAGAACATGCCTGAGTTGTCGAACGTTAAATTCACCATGTACGGTACCGGTTGTATGTCCCATGCCATTGTCGTTGCGGCCCAGGCCGTCGGCGAAGGTCGCACCCACACCTGTTTGGTGCTAAAAAGCTGGCATAACTTGGAAGGTCGGTATAACCAATCGGGAATCAGTACCCAGGATGAGGTTCCCGGGGCATTCGCTATGGCTCCCGGCA
>Ga0209034_10001093_pt1 | contig 13515 bp, 10 predicted proteins | sample MarorgKNORR_S2LV_2_FD_188219 | JGI IMG/M metagenome (GOLD analysis project Ga0209034, IMG submission 188219) | Marine microbial communities from the Southern Atlantic Ocean, analyzing organic carbon cycling - 250m_A/KNORR_S2/LV (SPAdes) (version 2) | ecosystem: Environmental > Aquatic > Marine...
TGCGTTCTTCATCGCCCTATTACTACCATAGAGCGCACTATTTTCATAACATGGTAAACCTGCATCTTCTCTGGTAACACGCCCTTTGCCTGACTGAAACCTTCCGGAGGCCGAGAATGAAAACTATAAATACAAAAACCTTTGAACCAATCAGGTGGAAACTTTCTGGTTCGCGCTTTTGTTTAATTGTTGCGATCTCATTGATAGCCCACAACTCATCAGGCCAGGATTGGCAGGTGCTCCCCGATATGCCGGTCGGCAAGTGGGAGCCAGGTACTGTCGTTTTGGAAGATAAGCTTTATATCTTTGGCGGTTATACGGAAGGGGTAGTTTCTAGCAAACGCTCGGAAATTTTCGATCCCAGTGACAACAGCTGGACCTCAATACAGGAATTACCTAGTGCTATTACCCATATGAATATGGTGCTTGACGGCAGAACCGTATGGTTCGCCGGCGGATTCAAGGACGGTTATAGGGGGCATACCATCGCGGAGGTATGGAGTTACGATATTGACCAGGATCGCTATACGGCGGCTCCGCTGCTACCTGCGCCACGCGCTGGAGGAGGATTGGCCGTCATAGCTGGCAAGCTCCACTATTTCGGCGGGCTTATGGTAGATCGCGATACCGACTCTAGCGATCACTGGTTCCTGGATCTGGAGGCCTGGGCGCTGGGATCTGCCGAATGGTCCGAAGCAGCCCCAATGCCAGTGCCACGCAACCAGTTTTCTACCGTTGTGTTCGATGAAAAAATCTATGCCATCGGCGGACAATTTCACCATGACAGTATGCAACTCGATCAACCCCGAGTAGACATCTACGACCCTGTCACTAATTCCTGGAGCCGAGGCCCAGACCTTCCCAAAGGGCATTCCCACGCGGAAGGCGCCACTTTTGTTCACAACGATCAGATTTTCATGTTCGGCGGGCATACGACTCCTGCCGGTGGCACGAAGTCTACAGATAGGGACATTCTGAGATTAGCTAAGGAAGGCGGGTGGGAAAAAGTTGGAGAATTACCAGTGCCACTCTCGTCTCCGGCAGCAGCCATCATACAGGGCAACTTGTATGTGGGTGGTGGCGCGCTCGCTGGCAGCCAGGTGCAGGGCAAGATGTGGACCGCCCTGCCACCCTGGGAGTGAAGACTTTACTTTTCGAAGAGAAGCACGAATTTACTGGTCTGACCCTGGATTGAGGGATCGAATACATTGTTATTGCGCGGATCGTCTTCATTCTTATGCAAATTTGATGAGCGCAATACAGTTAAGCCCGCACTTTCAGCCAGCTCTGTAACAATACCCTCACCTATTCGATGCAGCGTACCGCCAACTTCTGGCCCAGCACTGTCCTCGGCCATATGGTCTATAACAAGGAAAACGCCGCCAGATTTCAATACCCGGGAAATTTCCTCAAACGATTCTTCCGGATCCCCCAGTGATACGTTCTCGGCGGGTTGAAACCAGAGCTCGTGAGGGCCCAGAATCCAGGTCACCATGTCCACTGAATTATCCGCAGCGTCGAGCTCATCAAAATTAGTCCTACTCAAACTCACATTGGACAACCGATTGCCTGCCAAACGTTGCTCAACTGCCTCTCCGAAAAACCCATCAAACGCCGGTGGATTCTGCATGATCACACTGCCATTTGGACCAACAGCCCGGCTAAGAATCTCGGTGTAGTAGCCTGTCCCTGCTTCTAGTTCGAGTACAGTTATCCCCGCCTCTATTCCGGCAAATGCGAGCACCTCAAGTGGCATGCGGCGACCATCATCAGCGGCATCTCCGCTGGACCTGTCTCCATGGTCAAGTGCACCGGCAACCAGATCAGCAGACGATTGTCCCAAGGCAGAAAAGCTAAAAGCCATTAGACTACTAATCGCGACGGCAAAAAGTGCCTGTTTTGCTTGAATCATAGATTGCTCCCTTTAATAAATTTATTTGTTGTAAAGAACAGGATATGTGATTAAGGAGTAATTAGGAAGAAATAGCTACTAGGGCCACACTAAATCTGAGAGGTGAGGCTCGCGCGATACAAGGGGTATTACCTTCGGTACATAGAGTTCTGTAAAAGCCTTTGCTTCCTTGTGTCGTTCCAGGTCTTTCTGGGTTTCCCATATTTCCACTAGCAGAAACTGTCGAGTATCAACCTGGGAGTGATAAACCTCGAATCGTTCGCAACCTGGTTCGCTACTGGAGCGAAGTGCTTGCTCCTTTAAAAGTGACTTTACTTCAGCCACATCATTTTCATTTATAACCTTGAGTATTACGTTGTTATACACCATTGTTGTTTTTCAATTCTCCCTTTAAATGCAAACCCTGATCTTCATCGTTCACGTTAGCCAGTTTATCAAGCAACTTAATTACTTTCCTCTTGGACTAACTTTAGACTAAGTTGTTCATTGGTCTCACCTTAGTGTGATAAGTTCAGCGCACTGCAGAAATTTTGGTGCGTTCGACGAAAATTTGATACCAAGTTACGGCCAAGAGTAAAACGATATGAATATGGTACTAAAGTGGATGGGAATAGGTTTGAGCATAACAGTGCTCGCCATAGGACTTTTCTACACTTATATGCGTCTGCACGATGGGCCTGTCGAATTTGTCCCCTGGTTTACAATAAGTGTCGGTGGTCCCTTCCGCAGTGGAGAGTTACTTGCATCACCTGACGACTGGACATTCTTGAAGAATCGCGAAGAAATTGAGATGGAGACACTCAATTTAGGTACGTCTAAAACCATTTGGATATCGGTGGTGGATGGACGAATGTTTGTAGCCAGTGGTCGACGTAATACCTGGATCGGGCAGCTCTGGAAGCAATGGCCGCAGCGCGTGGATGAAGACGATCGCATAATCTTGCGAGTAGATGGCAGCCTTTATGAGCAACGTCTTAAACCTGTTACCGAAGGTCCCGACGTTATCAAAGCGATGACAGAAAGCGCTCGTAAATATGGTAGAGGAGGTGCCCCTCAAAGCGACTCTATTGCACGGGAGTATGTCTGGTTGTTCGAAGTGGTATCGCGCTGAAGAAATTAGTCGGGAAATTCCTAATTGAGAGGGAGACGATAAGCAAAAACGTAACCACCGAGAGGATCTTCCTCATCAGCTTGCAATGGTTCGTACCCTGACCCACGTGTTGAATTAAAAACCGGCACAACGACTATTAGCGTTTGCTTGCCTTCGGGAGAGAGGTAGGTCATAGGTGTACCCTGGGCAGTATACGGGATTGGGTGATTCCATAACTCCCTACCATCACTCAATCGGGTTGCACGTACTGTGTTATCGAAAGCGCCCGCACTGAATATCAAACCTCCAGCCGTAGTGACGGTGCCACCCGTTTGCGGGGTGCCAATGGTAACTGGCAAGAGTGTAGGAATTCCTAGTGGGCCAGTATCTTTCGCAGTTCCAATGGGTTTCTCCCATAACAGCTCGCGCGTTTCAAGATCGACAACACCGAGAATCCCATAAGGCGGCTGCATGCATGGTACGTGCAGGGGTGACATAAATCGGGTTGTAGTATGGCTATAGGGGGTGCCGAGCTGACTGCCAGATACCCCTTCTGGTAATTGATCTCTGGGAATCAACGTTAGCTTATTAGCCATAAACAAGGGATTAACGATCATTAAATTGTTAACCTCATCCACGCTGACGCTACCCCAGTTGAATCCGCCGGTCGGACCTGGATTTTGCAGAATCGAGCCAACACCAGGCACAGTAAAGTGTCCCTCATAGCGCATTTTCTGGAACTCAATGCGACACCAAAGTTGATCCAGTGGTGTCACGCCCCACATCTTTGACTCATCCAGCTGCATGCGAAACCCCGGTAGGTCCATGGCGAATGGCTGTGTTGGTGCAATATAATCTTCGGGCACACCTCCGGTTTGCGGTACGGGGATTTCTCGGATATCAAATAGAGGTTCGCCGGTCTCGCGATTGAGTACAAACACCTCTCCACGCTTTGTGGGTTGCAACACCGCTTTAACCTTTTCACCTCTCTCACCTGGCAAATCAATCAGAGTAGGCTGCGAAGGGACATCGTAGTCCCATATATCGTGATGTACCGTCTGATAGGACCAGCGAACATTACCGGTATCACCCTCAATTGCAACAATTGAGCTGGCATACTGATCGCTGGACTCCAGGCGATAACCTCCGAAATAGTCGGGTGTTTCATTTCCGGTAGGAGCATAAATTAGCCCTAGCTCCTCATCCACACTAAAAAGACTCCACACATTAGGTGTGCCGCGGGTATACACCTCCCCCCTCAATGGTTCGGTGGTTATTCCTGGTCTCCCCATGTCCCAGGCCCATGCAAATTCACCGGTAATAGCATTGAAGGCGCGCACCACGCCTGAAGGGGGGCCTACAGAGCGGTTATCAATCACCCAACCACCAACTACAGCATTGCCTCTTACAATACCAGGTGGTGAAGTTTGAAAGTTGGCGATACGCGGATCGTTCCCCATCCCGATAGTGAGATTGACTTCACCCTGATCAGCAAAACTCGAACACCGCTCACCGGTTAAAGCATCAACTGCAATTAGTCGTGCATCAGTAGTGTTGGTAAGAATTCTTTCTTCGCATTCACCGTTGTACTCTTGCGGTGCCTTGTAATAGGAAACCCCGCGGCAGCCTGTCGTGAAATAGCGCGCCTGTGACAAGTGGGCAGGATCTATCAACGGATCAAATTGCCAGGCCAGCTCACCAGTCTCAGCATCCAGGGCAACGATTCTATTCCCACCTGTGCACATATAAAGTAGGTTTCCCACCTGCAATGGAGTGGCCTTGAACGCTCCTCCAGCTCCGGTTCGATAAGTCCACGCCAACTCCAGGTCACCCACATTTTGAGTGCTGATCTGGTCCAAGGGAGAATAGCGGGAGCCTTTCAGACTGTTCCCATAACTCGGCCAGTCAGATCCGGTATTCACAGTATTAATACCGCTGCGTGGAGGCATGGGTTTGACTTCATACCCAGAGCCATCAATAAAAACTGCCACGGCAATCACGAAGCCGATTGGCGGAATAATTCTAGCAATGGGTGAGGCTAGCAAAGGGGGCGGTGATCCCTTGTATAAGGGGTTACGAAACCAGGGGGTCAGAAACCAGAGTCCAATGATTGCGAACGGCAGTATACGCGGCGCTAGCGCCCACAAGTTAGTACCCGATTCATAGAATGACCAGACAATTGTGGCTAATAGTAAGCCACCAAAAATAACCGAGCCTTGTGGGTCACTATTCCATATGCGCCAAGCACTGGCTCCCAGAGCCAACCCAGCGGCCAGATAATAAAAAGACCCTCCAAGAAAAACTAATTGCAACCCGCCGAGTACCAGCGGTATTGCAAGCAGGGTAAGAAATGTCGGAAAAATACGTGGGAGTGTGAACTCGGTGAGCGATGCCATTGTACTGGCTGCTCCTTATAATTCTCTTGTTAGTATTGAGTCGGAGGCGGCATCCGCGCCTCCGTCTCAACCAATTTTACAGCAGGCCTTCAGCCTGCAGGCGCTCTTGCACACGAGCGCCACGCAGGATGTTTTCCATACCATAGTTGCCCTCGTGACAGGCGTATTCATAAAGAAGACCGGCCACCTTGGTCATAGATACAATAGCGGTAAATTCACCAGTGTAGGTGGACGGATCATCAATCGTAAATTCATAGTCTACTGTGTAAGGGCCCTTGCGAGTGAGTCGCTCGGTGAGCACTTTGTCATAGGACGTACCGGTTGAACCGAAACTAGCAGACATGCCGTTAAAGTTCTTTGTGACTACAACTAACGTATCGCCATCCCAATAACCCCGCGAATCTCCCGTCCAGAGTCTTACGTCGTCATCAAGTTGACCCATCGCCGCGGCGGATTCATAGATCTGTACAACGCGCGCATCATGAATCATCTCAGTCAACAACACTGCGGTGTTTTTACTCTGGAAAATCTGCACATTGTTGTTGTACAAGCTAGGCACAAACGGTGGTCCCGCGTTAAATCCGATAATGCAGCGCTCAGACAGTCCCCGGTCTTCCGGTCCATCAGTGCCGATGCCTCCCGCAGAAATACGAACTGGCCGCGTGTCTCCTGTGGTGCGACCCCCGTATACGCCCCTCTGTATGACCGCCCCTTCCGCCATGGGAGGCAACCGTCCGTCGGAGGGGGAAATAATGTGCGAGGTTCTCACGTTGCCACCAATACCTGCATTCTCTATCCAGAAATCATTATAGGACCCGTCCACGCCTTCGATAGGCAATGCCCCATCAGAATTAGCATCAGCAGCCGCCCGGCGCGCCGCCGCTTCGTCAATTTCTTCCTCTGTAAGAAACTGCCTTTCACCAAATGTTGACGGTCGCTGCATTGGAACGTTGGAAGAAAAATTCCATACCCCTTGCAGGTCAGGATGTCCCCACTGCGTCCGGGGAATTTCGTAATCCTGGGCAAAGACCAATACTGCGCAGAAACTGGAAAAACCGAATAAAATCAATGTGCTAATTTTTTTCATGGGAAGCTCCCTGAAAATTTCAAATTCAATGGTTAAACCATAGCTTATTCGTGCTCTCAGCACAATTTAGTTATCTTGCTCACATTCAGCATAAGCTGCTGTGCTGAAGGCCCTTGGTTTAGAAATTAAGTGCTGATAGTCTCACGGGCACGGTTCCAAAAAAATAGAACAGCAATGGCTCCGGGATAGACAAACCATATTTTGTAGTAGGGAGAACTTAATGAGCAATATAAGAACGCTTCTTCTCTTATTAATCGCAAGCCCGGCTTTACTGGAAGCCCAATCAGGCTCCTATGACTGGCCCAGCCAGAATCTCAATATTCATAATAGTCGTTACGCAGAACTGGATCAGATTAACAAATCTAACGTTGATCAACTGCTGGAAACCTGGACATTCTCGCCTGGCCCCCAGGACGACATCACCCAGGTCACTCCGTTGGTTGTTAATGGAGTCATGTTCCTGCACTCCCGTAACACAATGTTTGCTCTTGATGCTACCTCGGGCGAAGAGTTGTGGCGACGACCATTGGATGCGGGTTCAGCAGGAGGCCCGGTTCGTGGCTCTACGTACGCAGGGGGCAGGGTTTATGCCTACCGGGGTGCAGACCTTTATGCTTTCGATGCTGCTAATGGTGAAGCTATTCGCTCCTTCGGGGACACCGGAGTATTGAAAGTGGTTACCGAGGCACTGGACTTTAAGTACCCGGATGTCTATTCGATGAATACTGATCCGATCAGTCTTGGCTATCGTCTGACCACGCCCCCTACAATCCACGACGGAAAAATGTACGTCGCCGCCGCATTATCGGAAGGTCATATACCTGGCGGTCTGGTAATCAGAATTGACCTGGAAAGCGGAACGGTTGAATGGGTATTTAACACTATCCCCCAAACTCCGAGCGACTCCGGCTGGGAAATAGCCCGAAGCACCTGGGGCACGGGCCAACGTGCTGGTGGTGGGGTTTGGACTCCGCCGGCTATCGATACAGAACTGGGACTCGTTTACGTCAACGCTGGTAATCCGTCACCGGACTACGACGGTTCGGCGCGGGTAGGCGCGAATCTGTTTTCAAATGCCACAATTGCTATTGATATGGATACAGGGGAACTTGCGTGGTATTACCAAGCGGTCCATCACGACCTGTGGGACTGGGATCATGTCACTGGCCCCTTGTTGTTTAATGTCACCAATGACGAAGGCGACACCATAAAGGGCGTTGCTGCCGGTGGTAAGAACTGTCTCTTTTATATGTGGCATCGGGATAGCGGACAGCCATTGTTTCCGATGGTAGAAACTGTAGTACCCACCGAAACAGACGTGCCAGGTGAAATTGTTTACCCGACTCAACCCATACCGCACACTGCCCGTGGTGTTCCTATGGATCCGTTGTGTGCCACGTTTATTCCGTTTGCCGACCCAGCATTGGCGGCACGCAGCAAACAGATGTACACACCATACTCTCTCACCGAGCCGTACATAGTCGCTCACGGGGGCTCCAGTTTCGGTTCTGCTTCGTTCAGCCCGCGCACCCAGCTTGTCTACATCACCGGCAAGAATGGTGCAATATCGCTGAATGTTCAGCCGGTTGGCGATTCACTAACGCCGGGGCCAGACAGTCGCGGGCATACTGAGAGTTATTCAGAACTGGACCGGATCTCGGAAGGCTATCCACCAAGTCTAACCGTTTCCGCATACAGTCCTATTAATGGAGAGCAGCTTTGGCAAACCGAGTTGCCAGCTCAATCAGGAATTGGAGCGAGTGGTAACTTGGCCACTGCAGGAGATGTAATATTCCAGGGAATCGAAGACGGTGGTTTTTATGCGCTAGACGCGGGCAGCGGGCAGCCCTTGTTTCGCCATCAAACGTCTCGAACCATACGAGCCAGCCCTATGACATACGCTGTAAACGGCAAACAATATGTGTCAGTTGTATCAACAAACACCGTAGTTACTTTAGCGTTGCCGTAGAACAACCGGAGGAAACGGAGCCAATTAGGGTCTTCGTTTCCCCGATAGTTCACAGATACTGTTCCAGTATCTTCTGCAATTTTACGGCGTGATTACTGAATACCCAATCCACGCCCCTATTCAATTCTCGGAACAGGCTATTACGAGAAGCAACAAATCCTGTTGCTATATTTTGACCTATACTTTCATGCCTTTGCTTTATCTCGTCGGTCATCAGTAGAAAATGCCCTCCGAATCCACCGTAGGTACCTTCTAGACTGGCCTTACTCATGTGTTTGATATTCACCTGCGACACCGGCATGTAACATTCTCGTGGCAGGAAATCCACCATCTCAAACAATGCATTATCAAGCGCCAGTATATGGAAGTCTGTAATGGGCTTTAATGAAGACAAAAGCTGTTTCAGGATCTGTTTTTGTTTCTCTTTTTGCGGAAAGGGTTCAGCTTTTAGTTCGATCATGAGGTGAGTGTTAACACTAAATTCGTCAATGAGTTCCTCCAATGAAGGTATGTCAGGAATAGCTTCTCTAAGCTCCGCAAAGCTTTTCTCTCCTACAATAATTGGGTTGCCAAAAACCCGCCCGCCATCAGGATCGTGGCAAACGACAGGGACCAGGTCTGCTGTCCACCGAATATCCACCTCAATACCCCAAACACCGTTAGTTCTTGCAATGTCATAGGCCCGCAGGGTATTTTCCATGACCTCCCTGTTATCATGTTCACCACGGTGAGAAACAATTTTGCATCCCTGTAAAACCGAATTGGCAGGCGTTACCCTGGGGATCGCCGCCATCCAGCAGTCAATAGCCCTTACTGTGATTGATTTCATCCTTTCGTTCAAAGGGCACCTACCCCGCTTGCTTACCAACAATGTCGGGTTAGAGTGTATGCACTTCCAGGTTGTGTGTCAGTTACTTTGTAGGAAACAATCATTATGAGCGAACCAGAGATAAGCCAGACAGAACCAGTCGCGGCAATTCCCGCCAGTAGGCGCGAAATTCTGGCCTGGGCATTCTATGATTTTGCCAACTCCGGCTACTCCACTGTTGTCCTTACCACTATATACAGTGCCTACTTCGTGGGTGTGGTCGCTGCAAACATTGATGAGCAATCTCCTGGTACGGGCACACTGCTCTGGACATTATCGATTGGAATCGCCAATTTTTTTGTGCTTTTGAGTGCCCCTGTGCTGGGTGCTATAGCTGATTACCGGGCCAACAAGAAAACTTTTCTCCTTATTACTACCATAGCCTGTGTGTTATCCACCGGCCTGTTAGGTCTTGCAGGACCCGGCTTTGTGGTTCTGGCCGTGTTACTTGTGATTGTATCTAACACTGCTTTCGCCAGTGGTGAAAATTTCATTGCGTCCTTCCTGCCGGAAATTGCCCGCACCGAAAACATGGGAAAGATATCAGGTTATGGCTGGAGCCTGGGTTACTTTGGCGGACTGTTAACGCTGGGAGTCTGCCTGGCTTATATCAACTGGTCGGAAGGCCAGGGCCTGGATGCAACACATTACGTACCTATGTCGTTACTGTTCACAGCAATAATCTTCGCCTCGACCGCTGCGCCAACCTTTATGTGGCTGAAAGAACGAGCTATTCCGAAAGCAGTGCCAACAGGATTTTCCTACCTGCGTGCGGGCTTCACCAAAGTGAAACAAACCTTCGCCCACTCAGCACAATTACCGGATCTGTTCCGGTTCCTGATGTGCCTAACTCTGTTCCAGGCAGGGGTTTCCACGGTAGTGGTGGTCGCCGCAATTTACGCCCAAGAGGTACTGGGCTTCGACAGTCAACAGCTAATCATCCTCATTATGGTGGTTAATTTGACTGCTGCCGCCGGCGCCTTTGCGTTCGGGTTTGCCCAGGACCGCTGGGGCTCAGTGCCAAGCCTCACTGGCGCACTACTGGTCTGGATAATAGCCATAATACTAACGTTACTGGCTGACCAGGAAAGAGATGTATGGATTGCCGGTAACCTGATTGGCCTGGCCATGGGTGCTACTCAAGCCGGCGGGCGGGCGTTGGTCGGCCGGCTTACTCCCGAATCGCGTAACGCTGAATTCTTTGGACTCTGGGGATTGGCTTCCAGAGCGGCCGCTATACTTGGGCCAGTCAGTTACGGAATCGTCAACCGCATAACTGACGGCAACTATCAAGTTGCAATGTTCACCACACTGGGATTCTTTATAGCCGGATTAGTGCTGTTGCTCACAGTTAACGAGAAACGGGGACAACTAGCAGGAAGAAGCTTCAGCGCAGAATAGAGATCAAGTGCAAATCTAGATGGTGTGATATCGTTCAACGTTTTTACCTGCAATCAAAATAGTTCATAACAATCTTGGAGTAGTTCCCAGTGCAGCTTCTGCTATTCGTTATTACAGTAATCATTCTCCTGCCCCTGCTGATCGTTGGATTAATCATATTTACCTATCGAGTTCGTCGCATCTCTATACCACAGAAAGTTTCAGGTACTGCCAATGAACCCTTTGGCGCCCGACTCTGGATGCACGCAGCAGGCACTCGGGATGACCCGGTCGCTTATGCGCTCGCGGGTCACCTGCCCGTATACAACAAACTGGTAAAATTCCTGGTGATCGAGACTGTCAGAATTGCTTGTCGAATTAGCGGTTACAAAGGGTCTGTATTCGCTTACCCGGGTCCACGCCCCTCAGGCCTTGCCACGTTCATCAGTCATAGGACCGAATTTTTTGACAATTCGGTTAATGAGGCGTTGACCAATCCAGAAAACCCTGCGCGACAATTTGTCGTGCTCGGCGCGGGCTGGGACACTCGTTGCTATGACTTGCCCGAAGATACTCAGGTGAAATGTTTCGAAATCGATATGGCGCCTACTCTCAAAGCAAAAGTAAAAGGGGTGCAATCGGCTGGTATTCCTCACGATCACGTGACTTTTGTGGAAACAGACTTTAATCAACGCACATGGCTGGACTCACTCAGTAATAAAGGTTTTGATACCAATGTTACAACACACGTTCTATGGGAAGGTGTGAGCATGTACCTTACAGAGAACGCTGTGCTCGATACCCTCAAGTTGGTGGCCACGCTTCCCGAAGGTAGCACGATCGCGTTCGATTATTTTTCCAGAGAGTTTATAGACGGCGAACCTCCCTATGACAACCTTAGCTCAAAGAGGATGAGACAGGGCGCCGGGTACTATAGTGAGACATTAACCTACGGTATTTCAACAGTAAAACCAGCACGGGATGCGGTGGAGAAAATAGTCAACGAGTGTGGCCTTCAGCTAAGACACTTCGAACATACTCACGAAGAAGAAACGCCGCCGCTGTATGCCTTTGCCACTGCAGTCAAGCAATCGAATAATTAAGACTGTAAATGTCGTTATTCCCATAAACTCCTGCTGCCAACCCCATACTTAAAAGCTAATTTGGGAAAAATATCCCTCTTGAGAGGATATGATACAAGGAAGCATAAAGGCCGTTTTACTATCTTATTAGTGTCCTCTACTATCTCACTTCGGTAGGTAACCCCCAAGGATCTAACTCTCCTGCCAGTGGACAAAAATCTCCGGTATCCAAAAAATGGGTATGAAGACATTCCAAGTTGGATCCCAATTCTTGTAACAGCTTCACGGTCTCAGGAAAAGCAACTCTAGTGAAGAAACCTGCCCGACCACCTCGTGGAATATCAGCTGTTGATTGGCCTAAACGGGTTATCACAGTTACATCACCGCCTTTTGACACCAAGTACCGGATCAACTCGTTGTCACCTCTTGATGCTGCATAGTGCATCGGAGTATATCCCCATGAATCTAAAGTGTTCACATCTATGCCATGCTCCTCCACGAGATATTTAACAGCAGGTATGAAGCTTCCAGGAACATTCCTGACACTGAAGGACCCTAAGCCCGTAAACCCACCCCCTGCAGCCACATGAATCGGGTAAGCATTAAAAGCATTCGTTGGAATATACGGCAACCCCGAATCCTCCTGCTGTCTCCCATCCTGCTGCCGACGCTCTCTCATTTCTGGAGCTGGCCATGCGGTTGGGATATTGGGATCAGCGCCATAGCTGGACAGTAACTTCATGGCCTCGATATCCTGCGCATAAGCCGCACGCCAGAAAGGAGTAGCACCTTTTAGATCGGTTCCAATTTTGGTCAGTCCATATTCCCAATACCAAAGATGGGTCTTGAGACGCACATTAGGATCGGCTCCTGCATCTAATAGAGCACTCAACAGGTCGATATATTCTGTCGTTTGTAGATCCTGAGCTCTGGGCTGAGGATAGTTGGATTTAGGCGCCCATTGTGTTTGTAGAACTGCAAACAGCGGTCCTGATCCATCCGTATTTGCCACTAGATTAGGATCAGCTCCCTGGCTAGTAAGAAGCATCGCCAGGTCAAATTGTCCATTGAGAGTCGCGATAAGTAACGGACTTGTTTCATCTCCACCACTAACCTGATTAACATCCGCTCCTCCCTTCAGTAAAGCCATTGCTGCTTCCGAACTTCCTTCTCTGGCAGCATGCAATAGTGCAGTCATTCCGCCTGTAGCTCCTACTAGTGTTTCGCGGTAAGGAGGCCTTGGAAGATCTGGTCCTTCTGGATAATCTGGACGGTGATTGACTAAAGCTTCCTCATTAAAATCCCGATAAGCTTCACCTGATTGCAAAAATTCCCTCTGCGCTCTAATAGCCGCCTGAACCTCATCTACACTGGGTTCATTGTCTTTGTTCGCTGTCTTCGCACTGACATAATCACCGCTTGCATCCATGACCCTGTCATTGCTGATGTACTCCGAAAGCTCTTCTCTTAGAAAACGACTTGCCTGCCGATCAGCAAAAACTTGCTGCAAGACATCCACTACGGTTGTTGAAATAGAAGGGTCCGCACCAGCGTTTAAAAGCAATTCGACAGATTCAACTCGGTTCCTGGCCGCCGCGAACATTAGGGGACTCTGTCCAGCCGATCCTTCTTTGGCGTTTGGGTCTGCACTATATTCAAGCAGAACCTCCACCGATTCAGCACCACCTACCTCCTGAGCTGCCAAATGCAAAGCCGTGGCAAAACTATTGG
>Ga0209034_10001099_pt1 | contig 13468 bp, 8 predicted proteins | sample MarorgKNORR_S2LV_2_FD_188219 | JGI IMG/M metagenome (GOLD analysis project Ga0209034, IMG submission 188219) | Marine microbial communities from the Southern Atlantic Ocean, analyzing organic carbon cycling - 250m_A/KNORR_S2/LV (SPAdes) (version 2) | ecosystem: Environmental > Aquatic > Marine >...
CCCAACGCCTGCAACCTTTGCCACCTCGACCAGACCCTCGAGTGGACCGGCCGACACTTGGCCAAGTGGTACGGCCACAAGCAGCTGCAGTTTGACAAAGACGACAAGCTTGTCTCCTCCGTTCTCAAGATGTTGCTCAAGGGTGACGCCGGCCAGCGCGCCATCGCCGCCTGGCACATGGGCTGGGAACCAGCCCGCAAGGTGTCTGGTGGCAACTGGCAGGCGCCATGGCTGATCCGAACGATGAACGACTCCTACTCCGCCGTTCGTTATATCGCCCACAAGGCTCTGATGGCCGATCCGGAGTTCGCCGACACGCCGTTTGACTACACCGCCCCCTTGACCAAGCGCACTGGTCAAATAGAATCTGCCCGCGAGCGGTGGCACAGCGCCGGGCCACTTGACCAAGCGAAACACTTCGAACTACTACTCGACGCACAGGGTAAACCGCTCGAAGATGTTGCCGATCGGTTGACCAGACAACGCAACAACCACCCGATGTCCCTCCAGGAATGAGCAAGCAAAAATCAACCCGACGCGAGCGTGGCGACCAAGCCGCCCAACTGGCCAGGACCGGCCCGGCCAACCCGGCACCACCCTCCACCAACAACAGCACCACGCCTGAAGAACGGCGTCACTTTAAGCTTGGCTGGTGGTCGTTGTTCGTCTTCGTATGCCTTGGCATTACGCTTGAAGGAATGCTCGCGTTCCGAGTCGGTTGGTACATGGACGTCGGCGACAACGAGACCCATCGGCTGATGCTCCGACTTGGCCATGCACACGGCACACTCTTGTCGGTACTCAACATCGCTTTCGCCGCATCGCTGGCCCGGCTAAGTCTACCCGCCATCGCCCGCACCCTGGCCTCCCGCTGCCTAGCCGCCGCCACCCTGCTCGTTCCTGGCGGCTTCATCCTAGGCGGTCTGATCACCCATGGCTCCGAGCCAGGGCTGGGCATCGTCCTCCTGCCAGTCGGAGCCATCCTGCTGCTGTTCGGCATCTTCCAAGTCGCCCGCAATACCGGAAAATAACCGGCTCAGCCCGGCAGGTGCCTTAGCACGAACAGGACGTAAAGCGTGGCTAGGGCGATATGAAGCACCGCGAACGGCAAGGCTTTTTTGACGAAGCCCATAAACGAGATTCGCAGGTCGTGCTTGTGCATGATGGTCACCGCCACAAGCGTCGAGGCGGAGCCTATCGGCGTCAGATTCCCTCCGAGGTTCGCACCAAAAATCACCGACCACCACATTCCGGAGTCATCGGCGATACCCATCGAATGGAGGATGTTCGAGAGCACCGCGGCGAGCGGGATGTTATCGGTCACGCTGCTGGCAAAGGCGGATGATACCAACAGCAGGCCGCCACCCAATTTGGGACCCATACTGATAATTGGCTCAATGCCCTCGCCAATCAAATCCAGCACCTTGGCCTGTTCCATCGCGTAGATGGCGACAAACAGGTACACGAAAAAAAACAGCAGATCCCAGTCGACGCCGCTGTAAAACTTACCCACGCTTGACTTGAATTTACAGAGCATGATCACGGCAAACATCATCGCTACGAACCCCATCCCCAGCTTGCCGATCGGCCAGCCGTCGAACGACGCGGTGGCGATGAAGCAGATGAACAGCACCAACATCGCCACGCCAAACCAAAAGAAGCCCATGCTCTCGATGCCGTCACGCTCGTCGAAACTTGAAACTTGGCCAAGCGCGGTGGCCCGTTCCTCGTCTGTTTTCAGCGGCTCGATGCCGAAGACTTTCCCTCCCATCACGATTGTCGCCGCCGTGGCCACAACGACATAAGGTGCTGCCTTGATGAAAAACGTCACGAATCCAATCCCGGCCGTTGTACCGACAATAATGTTTGGTACGGAGGAAATCAGCGTGAGTAATCCGCCAATGTTTGTCAGCAACCCCTCAACCAGTAAAAAGCCAAGCAACTTATCGCGCTGGCCAAGCTTGCCCAACGACACGGCACTCAAAGAGCCGACGATGATCATTGCAGTCACATTGTTGAGCACGGCACTGAACACCACCGTCATCACGCCGTAAAACCAAAGCAGTCGCCTTGGATCACCCCTCGACGCTTTTGTCAGCCGAATCGCGATATAGGTGAATAACCCCGACTTGCTTGTCACATCGACGAACAAACTCGAACCGAGAATGATCGTGATCACTCCCCACTCGATCCCCGGGATGAATACCGGCAGTTTGATCTCATGGCCATTCGGCAAATGCACCGCACCGAATGGCAGAATACCGGTGAACGCACCCAGCAACAGCGCGACGACCGCCGTCACGCCAACGATCACCGATTTCTTGGCGTGAATCTTTTCCTCCAGCGCAAGACACAGCACCATCGTCAACAGTAGCCCGGTGAAGAGGTAAGTTATCCATGGCTCCACCTCTGTGATGGTGTGACCTGCAGCAGCGAACATCATGAAATCCATCTTGATTTCTCCTACAACATCAGCAGCGGCGTCGCTCGCAACTCAACCGCTAGCGGATATGCAATCCCGTGCATTGCCAACTGTTCCTCGTCCTTGGTGTACATGACCAGCAGATCAATTTTGCTCTCCTCAACTAGGCTCCGATAATCGGCGAGCTTATGCCCTAGCTTTACCTGGCTCTCCACGGTGAGGGTTTGCTTTCCCCTGGCCAAGCCGGTACGACACGACTCAATATACTCGGTTGGATCCTCCATCAGTCGTGCCCTGATCTCCTCGCGCGCGATGTCGGTGTCCAGATCCGGGATTTTTCCGATCGCAGCAATGTAGCGCTCAAACACAGTGTCGTCCTCGACGTGCGCGAGGTACAGCGTCCCGCCGTCCTTCGTAAAGTGCGCCGCGTGGCTGACCAGGCGATGATCCCCAGCCAGGTGATCCGTCACCGCCATGACTCGGTCGGTGTTCTCGAGCGCGTGCCCAGGCAAATCCTTTCTCCCTGGATGAGGTAGAACCAGCACCGGCGTCGAGGTCGCCTGCGTCAACACATCCACATGCTCGCCCAGGCTGTGTGGCCACTCCCTGACAGAGCTATGCAAATGGCGATAAGTCACCACAAGATCCGGCTTGGACTGCTCCACCGCATTCAACACCTCCCGAACCGAGAACGGTTTGTCACCACCGAACAACTCCCACTCCGGCTTGTCCCTTGCCTCCAACACAGAAAGAAAGCCCTTGGCGATATAGAGAAAATCGTCCTGCAACGCCTTGGCCAAGTCGTGCACGATCAACACCCTACCGATCTCGATCGGCTGCTGCGCGAACACCTCCCGGGCCGCGGCGTTAAAGACACTCTCGAAACGATCTATCGTTGACATGCAACCGGCAGAATAAAATACGTGATAAAACCCTCAAGCCAGAATACCGCAATCTCCCGCTTGGCTAACGTCATTCGCCGTGCCACTGGGCCAGGCGCTTGGCCAGGCGGACCTCGGTTTCGGCCGGCGTGATGAGGTTGGGCAGATCGGCTTTCATCTGATCAAGCGTGGGGATTTCGCCCCAGGCAGTAACACCAAAAACCTCTACCATCGGCTGGCCACCGAGGCCAAGCTCGCGGTTACGCTTGGTATAGCGATGCTCGAGCGTGACCCGCCATTCATCCTTCGACTTCGGCACGGCCATGTCATGCCTACCCACCCACGGCAACCACTCGGTCACCTGCGACTGGTGGCACCAGGTCATATCCACCATCAGGTCGAACGCCGCGCTGACATCCACCGCTAGATCGTATGAATTAGCCCCGAACATGTATCCGTCGTAGGCGGTGAGGATGACCGGCACCTTGCACGACTTGGGCTTGGGTTCGTCGGATGGATATTCTGGCGTAAAGGCATGCGGCACATTGATCATGTAGGCCACCTTGCGAACCGCCTCCGCCACGGCGACGTGGTCAACGTGCAGCCCGGCAAGAGAGTCGGACGGCACCGGCGGGACGAACAGATAGTCAGGCTCGAAATCCCTTATGGCCTTCCAAAGCGCCGCCAGCAAATCACTGTCAACCTGCAGGCAGGCCTCACGCGGCGCCTTGCCGTTGGGCAAAAGCAGCGGCTCGATTTCGCACTGGGCCAGCTTCGCCGATTCCAACTGCTCGGCCAATCTAACCCGTGCTGTTTCCTCCCGTGACATCCGGTGATGTCCCGCCGCTCCATCGGTGCAGATGATCAACCGGGCACGAAAGTCGCCGCCCAGTTGCCGCCGCCACATTTCAAATGTGCCAGCAGTGGAAAACTCATAATCGTCAAAGTGCGCGTGAACGAACAGTGCCTTCATGAATACCAGAAAAAAGGAGAGCCAAAACCGGCTCTCCCAGAAATTCAACTCACCTAAAGGGCTACTCCTTCGGCTTGGTGGCTTCCCTTTCCTTGGCTTCTTTGGCCTTGCCGACACCGGCACCAACAAGCCCCCCAACACCAGCCCCAAGCAAGGCTCCCTTTCCAGCTTCGCCGCTCTGGTTGCCGATGATGGCACCAACTGCTGCACCGATTCCGGCTCCCACGGCTGATTTTCTTCCCGTATCCGTGGCACAACCGCTAACAAGCATCCCTGCCACTACCGCCACCAATAAGCTATGTCTAATTGTTGTCATTTTTTTTCAAGCAACCGCGCGAATAGTCCCAAACTAAATCCAGCCTGTACATGCCAAAATAGCTCAAAATAAATCTAGCAGAACTATTTGTCCGACCTCGTTCTACCCACTCCGCAGAAGCAAACGCTCGACGTACTGCTGCTTTACGTGTTTTATCTCCGGCCTTAAATCATGCGTAATTTAGGCTTGTTTCTCGCGACATTGCTCGCGCTTGCCCAAGTACAGGCAGCGAAACCCCATGCACTGTTTGTCATTGGCACACACCACTATAGTCCACACGAAACAATGCCTGCTCTGGCCAGCCAACTCGATGCGCTTGGCTGGGAGACCTCTGTGCTCAATCCCAGTTACAATCCGGAAAAAAACAGTAAAGGAATCGCCGGACTTGAACGATTGCAGGAGGCCGATGTCGCGATTTTCTACACTCGTTTTCTCACTCTTCCACCGGATCAGTTTCGTTTGATCCAGCTTTACCTCGAGGCCGGCAAGCCGGTCGTGGGATTCCGGACCAGCACCCATGCATTCGACTACCCCAAAGACAACAGCTTGGCCAAATGGAACAATGGCTTCGGCAACGACGCGCTTGGCACCCAATATTTCGCACACCTACAGGGTGACACATCCGTCACCTTGGCCAAGGGCGCCGGAGGCCACTCGATCCTCACCGGTATCAATCTGTCCAAGCCAATTGCCGCCGCTGGCACATTATACCTCGCCGACCTTGCTCAAGGCGCACAACCATTGCTACGTGGCACTGGCAAATCCAAAAAGCCGGGTAAAAAAACCAACCGATTTGGTACATTCGATATCAAGCCGACCATGACGCAGGATGTCGCCTGGACTTGGAAAAACAAATGGGGCGGCCGTGTGTTCTGCACAACACTAGGACACAAGAATAGCTTCGAGGACAGGAACCTTATGCGGCTTTTCATCAACGGAATTTGCTGGGCCGCAGGTGAAAATGTGCCGTCGAAAAAAACAAAAATTCTTCCCTTAGCCAGGCTCAAGGCGCGTTTGGCTAAGAGCAAAAAATCGGAGACTGGTACCGATGCACGCAACGAGCAAACCGGCAATAAACCTGAGCCAAAAAGTCCGGAGTTGGCTCAGTACGCATTGTTCGAGAAAACGGCACCTCGCCCTCCGGTAACCTCTCCTGTAAATACCCGGTTACCGCTGAAAATCAAACAGGGCATGAGCGTTGCCTTCATCGGCAACACGCTGCTAGACCGCTCGCAGGATTTTGGATACTTCGAGACGCTACTGCACCAGGCGCACCCAAATCATGACCTGACAGTACGCAACCTCGCTTGGTCGGCGGATGCTCTTGGCTTGCAACCGCGTCCCGCAAACTTCGCCGACACCGACCAGCACCTCGTTTTTGTGAAGGCCGACATTATCTTCGCAGCGTACGGTTTCAACGAGTCGTTCGCCGGGCCAGACGGCTTGGTCAAGTTCCAAGACGATCTCAACGACTACATCACGGAGACCAAGTCCAAGGCGTTCAACGGCAAAAACGGCCCGAAGCTCGTGCTACTCTCGCCGATCGCCAACGAAAACACCGAAAGCGTCAGTGCCGCTGTTAACAATACGAACCTTCGGCTTTACACCGACGCCATGCGCAAAATCGCAGCGAAGCAGCAGGTCGGTTTCGTTGATCTTTATTCGGTCACCGATAAGGCGATGGCACCACCGCAGCACGACCTAACGTTCAACGGCTGCCACCTCAATGACGACGGTTACCGGCTGTTTGCCCGGACAGTGTTCAGGGCGGCCTTCGGCATTAAGATGCCGGTTCTCAACGAGGAGGTCCGTGCGGCGGTGCTGGAGAAAAACAAGCAGTTCTTCCGCCGATTCCGGCCGGTGAACACATTTTATTACACCGGCGGACGCAACCGCAGCTACGGCTATCTCGACTTCCTGCCGGCGATGCGAAACTTCGACCTCATGACAGCCAACCGCGACCAACGCATCTGGGACTTGGCTAATGGCAAACAGGTGACGAAGAAAATCGACGACTCGAACATACTGCCGCTGCCGCAGACAACGCAGAGCCGGGGTGCGAACGAACTCCTTTCGCCAGAGGACGAGTTGGAAGCATTTGAAATCGATCCGCGCTTCGACGTGAACCTGTTCGCCACCGAAAAGGAGTTCCCCGACTTGGCCTGCCCAATCCAAATGCGCTGGGACGCCAAAGGCCGGCTTTGGGTCAGCTGCTCGACGACCTACCCGCACGTTTATCCTGGGAACGAGCCCAACGACAAACTCGTCATCATTGAGGACACCGACGGTGATGGGCGTGCTGACAAATCCAGCGTCTTCGCCGACGACCTGCAAATCCCGTTGTCGTTCGAGTTGGGCAACGGCGGCGTGTATGTCTCGGAGGAGCCGCATTTCATATTCATCAAGGACACTGACGGTGACGGAAAAGCCGACACCCGTGAAAAACTACTCACCGGTTTTGGCTGCGAAGACTCGCACCACGCGCTGCATGACTTCGCGTGGACGCCCGACGGCGATCTGATTTTCCGCGAGGGGATTTTTCATCACAGCCAGGTCGAGACGCCTTACGGCCCGGTGCGTCAGCAGAACAGCGGCTGGTTTCGCTTCGAGCCAAAGCAGCACCGATTGACCGCATTCGGCACCCACCAGAGTACAAATCCGTGGGGCGTGACATTCGACGACTGGGGTCAGCACATGGCAAGCTACCCCATTTACGCGCAGGCCTTCCACTCGCTCGATCCTGCTTATCCTACACAGCATCCCCGTCCGGTTGGCCTGCGGGCCTATTCCGGCACCTGCGGCCAGGAGTTTGTTGATTTCCCCAACTGGCCGGAGGAAATGCAGGGAGGCTTCGTCAAGGTACGGTACAAGCCGACCAACCGCGTCGAATTCCATCGCTGGCACGAATCCGGGTTTGGTTACGACGAGGAGTATGTCAGCAACCTCATTTTCTCACGCAACCTCAGCTTCATCCCGGTCGATCTGCGCTACGGGCCGGATGGCGCGATGTACGTTTGCGACTGGTACAACCCGGTCAAGGGCCACGCCCAATACTCATTACGCGACGAACGGCGCGACCGTGTAAGCGGCCGGATTTTCCGCATCATGCCCAAGGGAGCCAAGCCGCAGAAGATGCCGCAGATCGACGGCGCGCCTATTGGCCAACTGCTCGACATCCTGAAGCGCCGCGAATACCGCTACCGCTACTGGGCCAAGCGTGAACTACGCGAGCGCGATCCGGCAATGACCAAGGCCGCGATCGACTCATGGGTTGCCAAGCTCGACCCAACCGACCCTCGCCATCGCCACCACCAGATCGAAGCCGTATGGACTTATCGCGGTATCGACGCCACCAACACCCAACTGCTCGGCGAGTTGCTCGAGTGTGACGACCACCGCGCTCGCGCCGCAGCGACACACCAGTTCCGCTACTGGCACGACCAATTCGACAACGGCCCGGCACTGCTCCGAAAGCTGGCCAACGATCCTAGCGGCCTCGTGCGCATGGAGGCCGCCATCGCCACGAGCTACATCGGTACACCCGCCGCACTCGACGCTTTGATCGACACGATTAAGCATCCAAACATCGGCCACCTGAGCTACGCCATCCGCACCGCGCTTGGCTCGCGCACGATCGAGCCATTGTGGAAAGGCAATGCCGACTTTACCGCCGAACATCCCGAGCTGGCCGTGTTCATGACCGCATTCGACCTGCGCCAAAAAATGTCACCCAATAAACGTTATTCCGCAAAAGACGCGCAGTTTGATACACAGAAAAACTTGAAGGTCGTGAAAATCTCGGCGGTGAAGGAAAGAATGCTTTACGACATCACACGGTTCGAGGTATTGGCCGGCCAACCGGTCCGTATAGACTTCACCAACCCGGACGCCACGGCACACAACATCGTGATCATAATGCCGGGTGCCAGCGAGGAGGTTGGACTGGCGGCCAACGAAATGGCAAAGGATCCCAAGGAAGCTCAGCGCGGCCAATTTGTGCCCAAGTCAAAAAAAGTGCTTCACGCCACCCAAATGGTCGCCCCGCTCTCCGCAACAGCTCTACGCTTCACGGCGCCAATAAGGCCCGGCGACTACCCCTACATCTGCACCTTCCCCGGCCATTGGATCATCATGAAAGGTGTCATGGTCGTAAAGTAGCTCACAAAAAACCGCTTGCCCAAGCAGTTGGCAAACGGTCTCTCGTGAAGAAAAAGATTCAGGTTAATTGTTAATTCGCCTCAGGCGAAGGTGCGGCGAGTAGTTCCTCAACCTTACCCTCAAGATTAGAGCGGGCGTTTAGGTCGGCGAGATTGCCTTCCTTGTCCACCAGCCACATGGCCGGGATGCTGCGTATACCATGTTTTTTAGAGATGCTATTATTCCATCCCTTCCCATCGAAGTATTGCGGCCAGGGCATTTCCTCTTTTTTGACAAACCGGCGAAGGGCACTCTCCTTGCTGTCGAGAGAGATACCGACGATCTCGAAACCTTTCGGGTGCAACTTCTCGTAGGCCCGCTTTACGTTGGGCAACTCAGCCACACACGGACCGCACCACGTCGCCCAAAAATCGATCAGTACCACCTTCCCTTTCATTTTTGACACATCGACTTTTTTGCCGTCGATGGAGGTAAATTGGATATCGACAGGTTTGCCAATGCGATTATCCGCCTCGGCCGTGGCAGCGGCCAACTTGACATCTTTGCCGGTGATATCCTTTATGATGGCCTTAATCAAAGGAACGCTTGTACCGCAGGTCTGATCATCGTTGCGGCATTGGGCCACGGTCATTTTGCATCCACAGTCGCACTTCTCCGCATTGGCTCGTTTCAGTATGGCAACCTGCTGCTTTTGGGTGAATTGCAATAAATCAATGGCGGGGATTATTTTGTAGGCGGTCGGCTTGTTCTCAGTCTGCGCGTGTGGCAAGACGATGCCAGCCAGCAAAAAGGCGGCAATTGACAGGATTAATCGTAACTTCATAACAGCCGGACGATCGCTGGCTTGGCCAATGTTAACAAGCATTTTATTCGATCTCCCCCGGTCCGATCGCGAGCGTGGCAAAGATAACTCTGTTCTCCTGTGGTTTGTGAGACTCGAGCACTTCCTGGTATTTCGGGATACGATAGAGGAAATCTGCTACCGTCTCGATGTCGGCTTTGCGTCCGTTTTTGCCATAACCGATATCTTCCAGCAAATGGGCGATTCCTTTTAAAGCTGTTCGCAGTCGGGACTAACGACGGCGACCGCGGGATGCAGGCATGGATTTGATAAAACCCTCGAAGATGGCGGATATCTCCTTGGAATTTAGTTCGCCATTTTTGTCCTTGTCGCCGTCAGCTGACCATTTTTTTGCGGCAACTTGAACTTCAACAGCGGTAATTTCCCGGTCACCGTCGGAATCGGTTGCGTAACTAAAGGCCCGGGCAATGACAGCGCTCGTGCCGATGGGTCCACCGAAGCGATTAGCTGGGCGTCGTTGGCCCCCACGCTCCGCTTGGCCACCGACTCGGCCTCCACGCTCGCCGGGCTGTTCACCGAGCAACTTGGCAAAACCTTGAATCAGGTCTGGTCGACCAATGGATTTTTTATCAACGGCCCACGCGGCATGCAATTGCTTCCAAATCTCCTGAAACTTCGCATTGGCCAAGCCCGACTCAGCCTTGGAGTGGGCAAGGAATTTTTCGGTGATGCGCTTGGCCAAGGCGGGCGCGTCAACAGTCGGTCGAGAAATTCCGCCGACACCAACCGGGCGACGACCGCCAGCGCCACCGGGACGACCGCCACGACTGCGCATGAGACGCGCGGTAACCTCCGGCGTGTCACCGTACAACTGTTGCGCCCTGGCCAATTCGACTTTCAGCTTTGCAATGCGATCCTTGTTTTCCGGCTTGGCAGCAAGATCGTTCAACTCGTGCGGATCGTTCTTCAAGTCATACAGCGCGGCGCGATCCTCTTTCGACCGGTAAAAAAGTTTCCACCGATCGTCGCGGATGGTGCGCTGGTCATCCATGTAGGCGGTAAAGAGATGGTCACGCACCTTGGCTTGTTTTCCGTGAATGACCTTGGCCAAGCTCTTGCCCTCAACCTCGTCGGGAATCGGAAGACCGGTCAACCCGCATAGTGTCGGGTAAATGTCGTAAAGATAAACCAACGCATCCGAGGAACCTTTCGGGACACCGGCACCACTGGCGACCATCTGCACGCGCGACGTGTGCTCGTAGGCGTTGTGTTTGCCGGACTGCCCATGGCTGTCCATCGACATACCGTGATCGGTCGCAAACAGGATAATGGTGTTTTCCGCCTGACCGGTTTTCTTGAGCGTATCGAGCACGCGACCGATATGATGATCCAGATGTGAGATTAGCCCATAGTACGCCGCATAGCGTTGCTTGGCACGATCCACCGGCGACACATCACCGCCTTGGCGACCACGGCCACCGCGACCGCCACCACGCCGACTGGTACCTTGTTGTTGATCGACCAAGTCCGGACGAAGCGCAGCGTGGTTCGGAGGAAGCGTGATTTTATCTGGATTATACATCGTCGCCCATTTACCTGGAGGCGTCACCGGCGAGTGCGGTGCAGTGAACGGGATGTAGCAGAAAAACGGCTGCTCTTTTTCCGACTGATCTTCGATGAACTCAATCGCCGCATCGGCGAACAGATCGGTGGAAAACGTCTCGCCGGCGTCGTAGGGCACCATCAAGCCGGCGATCATGCGATTGACCGGCACATTGATGTGTGTTCGGGCTGCACCGCCGAAGAACACCGCCTCAGCCTCATCAAAACATTTTTCAAAAGACGATTCACCGTTGTGCCACTTGCCGGTGGCAAACGTCCGGTAACCGGATTTCTGAAACACCTGTGGCATCAGCACCCCGGAGTCGAGTTGTAGGGGTGCCCGAAAAAGTGGCTTGCCGCTCATGATCATCGCACGGCTGGGCAGGCAGGTGGCAAATGTCATTGACCCCTGGATGTACGCCCGGTTGAAGACGAAGCCGCTGTTAATGATGCGGTCCATGTTCGGGGTCTTGATATCTGGATTGCCCAACGCACCAAAGGCATCCGGCCGCTGGTCGTCGGTGAAGATAAACAACACGTTCGGTCGCTTGGCCGCTGTGGCGGTGCCTGGACAAGTGATCGCACTGATTAATACGGCTACAATGAGAGTCAGGGTTCGTTTTATCATGACAGTTGGTTTAGTAAAAACGGTTGGGGCCGGAAATGGTTACAGGAATGTGAACAGTCATTGACCGGTCGCGATTTTTATTTTCCGCGCCTGGCTTGAGTGATGACATACGGCGGTTTGTCGAAGGTGGATCCATCGCCAAGAACACGCGGATCACGCGCTTTTTTCAAACGACCCATCAACTGCCTGTTCAAGCTCTTTTTAATCGCGGTGTACTTCTCATCGTCAGCCAGGTTGTTGATTTGGTCGGGGTCATCAGCGAGCACGTACAGTTCCTCGCGAGGGCGTTTGCCAAAGGCGTAATCGTAGTGCCACTTCCATTTCTCGTCGTTGCGCCGCTCAATGAGCCACGCCTTGGTCGGGCTGGCATCGAGGTCACCGTAGGTGACGAACGTGTTTTGCTCGAGCGCCTTGAATTCTGGCGCACTGTCCTTCGTGATGTTGTACGGGTTCCCCATCGGCCAGCGATCCGGCGCAAAGTTGATGATGTACAAATAGTCCCCGGTGCGAAGCGCACGTTGCGGATAAGGTAGCAGCCCCTCCCGGGCCCTGGTTACATGGCGTTCACGACCAGTGATCACCCAGTTGCGTTTCTTGTCGACAAGGCCCTGCTTCTTCGACTTGAGCACCGGTACTAGGCTTTTGCCGGTCATTACTTTCGGACGTTTTACACCCCCGATTTCGAGAAAGGTCGGGGCCAAGTCCATGAGGTTGACGAAGTCATCCACCACACGGCCACCGGGTTGGCCAGGCCACCAGATGGCCAAAGGCACCTGCACACCGAAGTCGTACAGGTTGCACTTGCCGCCGGGAAAACCGGGCGCGCCGTGGTCGCCGCTGATAACGACCACCGTGTTGTCCAGTTCGCCCAACACCTCAAGCCGCTTAAGGATTAGGCCAAGCGCAGTGTCGAATGCCTGCACCTCGCCAAGGTAATCCGCAAAATCCTGCCGCACCTCGTGCACGTCCGGCAAAAACTTTGGCAGTTTACCCTTCAAATCGTCCGGGTTGATACCCCACAAATCCCTGCCTGAGCCCTTGGTCCACTTGCGGTGCACGAGCGTCGGGCCGAACCAGTAGCAGAACGGCTTGCCGTCACCCCGGTCGTCGAGGAACGCGTTGAAGTTCCCCATCACCTCGTCGTAGAGCACCTGCTTGGCATCCTTGACCGACATACCATCGGCCACTCGCTTGGTCGTCATCTGCGAAAAGCCATTGAACATCCGACCGCTCTTTTCGTAGCCATGTATGCCCGCGCCATAGGGGGCATCCCCTGGCGTGCCGGGGCTCCAGACCTTGTACGTCTCGCCGATGTGATAGCCTGATTCGCGCAGCATCAGCGGATAAACCGGGATCGACGGATCCCACCTGGCCCCCTGCAAAATCGCGCCCATGCCGGTTCGGAAAAAATATTGCCCGGAGAGCAGCGAACTGCGGCAAGGCGTGCAAGAAGGCGCCGTGACAAACGCGTGCTTGAACAACACACCCTGATCCGCGATGCGATCAAACGTCGGTGTCTTGACGACTGTATTCGGGCTGGGGCGGGTTTCCGCCTTGGCGTAAGCGCTGGCGTACTTACCCCAGTCATCGGCAAATGCGAATAGTATATTGGGGCGTATATCCTCGGCAAATCCGGTCAACGGGATTAGGAGCCCTGCCCAAAAAATCAATAAATACCTGATCATG
>Ga0209034_10001103_pt1 | contig 13442 bp, 10 predicted proteins | sample MarorgKNORR_S2LV_2_FD_188219 | JGI IMG/M metagenome (GOLD analysis project Ga0209034, IMG submission 188219) | Marine microbial communities from the Southern Atlantic Ocean, analyzing organic carbon cycling - 250m_A/KNORR_S2/LV (SPAdes) (version 2) | ecosystem: Environmental > Aquatic > Marine...
AAGGACACAAAAATATACTGGCTGGCCGATGTGAAAGAAGATCGTATTTTCAGCGCTCGTTTTTTCGCTTACGGCGGAAAAGTTTCTTTAGTGGTAGCAGAAATTCTTTGCACTATGGTAGAAGGCCTGACAGTAGATGAAGCATGTTCACTTTTAAAGGAAGATGTAGATGCAAAACTTCGTGATAACCCTGACGTATCATCAGTGCCTGAGTCAAAACAAAAAGCTTTTGAAATCGTGGATGAAATACTAAAACTGGTTAAAGACCAGTACGTTTCGGCTAAGGGAGTTGCCATTGCCAGTGCTTCAATCAATAAAGAGGATTTTAAATCTACAACCGAATTGAATCTGGTAGCTCAAGCGTGGTTGGGGTTGACACTGGAAGAACAGAAAGAACAGATAGAATTAATTTTGGATGAGCATATCCGTCCGGCGTTGATGAACGATGGTGGTAATGTTCAATTATTGGATGTTACAGATGGTGAAAAAGTGCTGGTTCAATATCAAGGTGCCTGCGGTAGTTGCGGGTCTTCCCTTGGGGCCACTTTATCTTTTATGGAATCCACATTACGCAAGCATGTATATAACGAAATTAACGTTGTACCGCAGGTATAACCTGGAGAAATATTATGAGTGATGAACAAAATTCTGTCTCCGATTTATTAGAAGACAATCAATATAAGTATGGATTCACGACTGATGTTGAATCAGAAACTTTTGCCAAGGGGCTTAACGAAGATGTGGTTCGTGCTATTTCTAAAAAGAAAAAAGAACCTGAATTCATGCTTAAATTTCGCCTAAAGGCTTTTGAAAAATGGAAAACAATGAAAGAGCCAGCTTGGCCGAACGTGCATTACCCGCCAATCGACTTCCAGAATATTTCCTACTATTCGGCGCCTAAAAAAAAGAAACAACTCCAAAGTCTAGATGAAGTCGACCCAGAAGTAATGCGGACGTTCGAGAAATTGGGTATTCCTTTAGACGAGCAGAAAAAACTGGCAAATGTCGCTGTAGATGCAGTTTTTGATAGTGTCAGCGTTGCCACCACTCACAAGAAAAAATTAATGGAACAGGGAATCATTTTTTGCTCTATTTCAGAAGCTCTTCAGGATTATCCAGAATTAATCGAAGAATATCTCGGTACGGTGGTTCCTGTAGGAGACAATTATTATGCGGCATTAAATAGTGCTGTATTCACCGATGGATCATTTGTTTATATTCCGCCAGATACCATCAGCCCAATGGAAATTTCTACTTACTTTCGCATCAATACAGAAGAGACTGGCCAATTTGAGCGGACGCTAATTATATGTGCTGAAAATAGCTATGTGTCTTATCTGGAAGGGTGCACTGCGCCACAGTTTGATACCAATCAACTTCATGCGGCGGTAGTGGAACTAGTAACTATGGACAATGCTGAAATCAAATACAGTACCGTACAAAACTGGTATGCCGGGGATAAAGAAACCGGTAAAGGTGGTATTTATAATTTTGTGACAAAACGTGGAAAATGTGTTGGTGAAAACTCCAAAATTTCATGGACCCAAGTGGAAACCGGTTCTGCGATCACGTGGAAGTATCCTAGTTGTATTTTGCAAGGAGATAACTCTAGTGGAGAGTTTTATTCTGTTGCTTTAACTAATGGTCATATGCAGGCTGATACGGGAACAAAAATGATCCATATTGGTAAAAATACACGTTCCAGTATTATATCCAAAGGAATCTCGGCGGATTACTCTAGTAACAGTTATCGAGGTCAGGTAAAAGTAGGGAAAAATGCAATCAATGCAAGGAATTATAGCCAATGTGATAGCATGTTGGTAGGAGATAAATGTAGCGCACACACCTTCCCTTATATAGAAACGGCTAATAACTCTGTACAGGTTGAGCATGAAGCTGCAACCTCAAAAATAAGTGAAGATCAATTGTTCTATTTTGAATCGCGAGGAATTTCCAGGGAAAATGCTATCGAAGCTGTCATCAGTGGATTCTGTAAAGATGTTTTCAAACAATTGCCAATGGAGTTTGCTGTAGAGGCCCAGAAACTATTGACTCTGAAATTGGAAGACAGTGTCGGCTGACTAAGGTTGGCTTCTTGGATAAAAATGTAAGAATCAAAAAAGTGAAAGTCTCCAAAATCTTTAGCTAGTTTTTGGGGAATGTATTTAAAATACTGGGAACTGCCCGGTCGCCCGCCTAGCGGGTTTTTTTATTTGATAAATCGAGGAATAGATTGAATGCTTGAAATTAAAGATTTGCATGCAGGAGTTGATGGAAATGAGATTGTAAACGGTGTTACCCTTTCTATAAATAAGGGCGAAATTCATGCCATCATGGGACCGAATGGGTCAGGAAAAAGTACGTTGGCCAAAGTTTTGTCGGGGCACCCAGCTTACGAAATCACCGCAGGACAAATAATATTTGAAGGCAAAGATCTTTTGGAATTGGATGCGGAGCAAAGATCCATTGCGGGGATCTTTATGGGTTTCCAATACCCTGTTGAGGTTCCCGGAGTGAATAATGCAGAGTTTTTGCGTATGGCCCACAATGCTAGACGAGTAAGTGCAGGCGAAGAAGAAATCGATCCGCTTGATTTTGATGAACTTCTTTCCGAAAAAATGAAAATGCTTGGAATGGAAAAAAAATATAAAGAGAGAAATCTCAATGATGGTTTTTCGGGTGGGGAAAAAAAGAAAAATGAAATTTTACAAATGGCTATCCTTCAACCTAGGCTGTCAATTTTAGATGAAACAGACTCTGGGCTCGATATTGATGCTCTTCGAATAGTTTCTGAAGGAGTTAACAAGCTACGCAGCGAAAATAATGCTCTTATTCTCATAACGCATTATCAGCGTTTGCTGGATTACATTAAACCTGATTTTGTCCATGTTCTTAATAAAGGAAAAATTATTAAATCTGGAGATAAGTCGCTGGCTCTAGAACTTGAATCTCAGGGATACGATTGGGTCACTTCCGCAAATTAAGGAAAATATGTCTGATACACTCGCAGAACCAACTGAAGAGACCGCTTTTCTTGATCTTTATAAAAAATTTGCGGTAGAAAAAAAACCGAACTCTGCTTTGCGAGCTATACAAGAAGCGGCTTTAAGCCGGTTCGAAACACTTGGGTTTCCCCACTCAAAGCATGAGATGTATACCTTCGTGAATACGAAGAATCTGTCCACTACGCTATTTAAAACCCCCAGTTATTCTAAGGAACTTGCCGAAGACAACATCGCAAGCCATATTTTTCCTGATTGCGAAAATAGTTGTCTGGTATTTGTAAATGGTGTTTTCAATTCTTCTCTATCAAAATTAGGAGCGATAGAGGGCTCTGTAAAAATTTCATCTCTCTTAGAAAAGGTTGATACGGACTATGTCTTGAGTGTTTTAGAAAATGAGAATGATGTGTTCGCCTGTTTGGCAAACGTTTTTTGTGAAGATACAACGGTTGTTGAAATTTCGGATAAGATGCAGGTACCAGTTCCTATTCAAGCCCTTTTTATTTCTTCTGGGGACACTTCCGCACCCATTATCTGCTCACCTAAGTTAATATGGAAAATAGGAAAGCTAGCAGAACTCAAAGTAATTGAGAAATCAGTTGGGGTACGATCAGGTTATTTTTTAAATATGACTCAGGATTGGAGAATATCAGAAGGGGCAGGAGTGGTTTTAACTCAGATCCAGGCTGATCCTTTTGATACGTGGAATTTTATTAAAACTCGCGTGCATCTCAAGCGAGACGCAAGATTTCATTCTGCAAATGCTTCTACAGGCTCAGTTCTAGTGCGGCACCATTTTGAAGGTCGGCTTGAGGAAGAGGGTGCTGAATTGATTTTAAACGGTGTTAGTGTTCTCGGTGGGAAAGAACAGGTTCATAACTTTGTTCGCATACACCATGAAGCACCACAATGTGTCAGTCATCAGCATTTTAAAAATGTAGTGAATGACGAGGGCCGCTCAAGCTTCGATGGTACTGTTATTGTCAATCAAGGAGCACAGTTGACTAACTCCAATCAATTGATTAACAACTTGATGCTTTCCAATAAATGTCATGCAGACAATAAACCTAATCTAATGATTTTTGCCGATGATGTGAAGTGCACGCACGGTGCTACCATCGGTCAGATTGATGATGATCAATTATTTTATTTGCAAACACGAGGATTGTCCGAAAAATTTGCTAAAGAATTGCTGACAAGAGGTTTCGCAGAAAGCATAATCCAAACCATACAATTTCCTGAAGTAGTAAAAGAATTAAGTAGCACACTACTTAAGAAACTGGAGGTCGACAATGTCTGATTCAAATACAGTTGCGACGGGAAATCCTGTGATTGATGTAGAAAAAATACGGAAAGATTTTCCGATATTATCCCAAACTGTACGCGGGAAGCCTTTAATTTATCTTGATAATGGCGCTACCACCCATAAACCATTGAGGGTGATCGAGCGGATGCGTAAATTTGATTCTGAGGAATATGGGACTGTGCGTAGAGGTGCATACAAATTATGTGAGCATTCTACTCAGCTTTATGAGAACGGACGTAAAAAAGTAGCACAATTTTTGGGTGCTGACAAGTCTGGCGAAATTGTATTTACCAGTGGCACCACACAGGCTATCAATTTAGTTGCCCATAGTTTTGGTAAACGCTTTATCAACAGAGATGATGAAATCATCATTTCCAATATTGAACATCACGCCAATACGGTACCTTGGCAAATTCTGTGTGAGGAACGTGGAGCAAAATTAAAAGTTATCCCTGTAAATGATGAGGGTGAACTGGTTATGGAAGAGTATGACAAACTTCTTTCAAATAAAACCCGTATAGTGGCAGTTAATCATGTATCCAATGCCCTTGGTACTATTAACCCAGTCAAAGAGATTACCCAAAAAGCCCATGCTGCTGGCTCGAAAGTTTTAATTGATGGAGCCCAAAGTACACCGCATATGAAACTCGATGTTCAGGATATTGGGTGTGACTTTTATACATTTTCTGGTCACAAAATGTATGCACCAAGTGGCATAGGCGGGGTCTATGGGAAAATGGAGCTTTGGGAAGAAATGCCTCCTTATGTAACAGGAGGTGACATGATCATGCAGGTCACTTTAGAAAAAACTACCTATGCTAAGCCACCGGCGCGGTTTGAGGCAGGTACACCACCTATCAGCCAAGTGATTGGTTTGGGAGAGGCAATTGAGTATCTAAATGAAATTGGTATGGATAATATTGCAGCTTATGAAAATAGTTTGCTCGAATACGGAACATCATTATTTAACGATATAGAAGGTGTGCGCATTATTGGAAACGCGCGTCATAAAGCCGCTCTCATTTCATTTTATGTGGATGCTGCTCATCCCCATGATGTAGTAACCTTATTGGATCAAGATGGGATTTCTTGTCGAGGAGGGCATCACTGTGCTCAACCGACGATGATTCGTTACGGTGTTCCTGCGACTACTCGGGCATCTATGGCTTTTTATAATAAAACTGAAGAGCTTGATGCTCTAGCAGAAAGTATCAAAAAATGTATCCGATTTTTTTCTGAATAAAATAAATAAGCATGTCATACGATAACGAACTCTATCAACAGGTCATTCTGGATCACAATAGGAACCCTCGAAACTTTCATGAGATAAAGGATGCCAGCCATTCTTGTCATGGGGTTAATCCACTTTGTGGTGATGATATAACCGTTTATCTGAATGTTGCTGAAGAAGAAGGTCTGATAAAGGAGGTGAGCTTTCTTGGTTCTGGCTGCGCCATTTCCAAAGCCAGTACATCCTTGATGACCACTTTTTTAAAAGGGAAAAACATCGAAATTGCCAGAAAAACCAAGGAAGAGTTTCATAAAATGATTCTTGGGGAACTGGATCCTGAACAGGAAGAACATAGCTTGGGTAAATTAACCTTATTTATGGGAATTCGTGAATATCCCTCTCGCACAAAATGCGCAAGCCTTGCATGGCATGCTCTCATCTGTGCTCTTGATAAAAAAAATGAAGGTATAAGTACCGAATAAGGGAAGGAGTCCCTTTGCTTTCTCTGCAGCCGATCGATAGACAAACCCAACCTGGTAAACTTTTCAAGCCCCTTGAAGATGATAATCTTATTTGTACCGCCTGCGGCCATCTTTGTAAGCTAAGACCAGGTCAACGCGGGGTTTGTAAAGTCCGCTTTAATACTGAAGGTACCCTTCAGGTTCCATTTCATTACGTTTCAGGAATTCAAAATGATCCCATAGAGAAGAAACCTTTTTTCCATGCGATTCCGGGAAGCCGTGCTTTAAGTTTTGGAATGTTGGGTTGCGACTTTCACTGCTCTTATTGCCAAAACTGGCTCACTTCGCAAAGTTTAAGGGATGACAATTCTACCCAAGGATCAACTCGGATTTCTCCAAAAGAAGTTTGTGATAGGGCAATAGAAAATAATGCAAAAGTGGTGGTGTCGACATATAACGAGCCTTTGATAACCAGTGAGTGGGCAGTGGAGGTCTTTAAAGAGGCAAAGCAAAGGAATTTATGGACTGCATATGTTTCAAATGGTCATGGAACCCCTGAAGTGCTCGAGTATATTCGTCCTTGGGTAGACCTGATGAAGATAGATTTGAAAAGTTATTCAAAAAAGGAATACCGAAAGTTAGGAGGCAATCTTGATGCGGTCCTTAAGACAATTCAAACTATACATGAAATGGGAATCTGGTTGGAGCTGGTCACATTAATAATTCCAGATTACAATGACTCTAAAAAAGAATTGACTGATATCGCAAATTTTATCGCTGGAATTTCAAAAGATATCCCATGGCATGTGACAGCATTTCATCCGGACTATAGAATGATCGATCGCGAAAGGACCTCAGCGGAAATACTTTTACGTGCCTATCGTCTTGGAAAAAAAGCCGGTCTTTCTTTTGTCTATGCTGGTAATCTTCCAGGAAAGGTTAATAATACCGAAAGCACTTATTGCCCAAAATGTAATGAAGTTGTTATTGAAAGAATAGGATTTCAAGTTGTGGTTAATCGGCTAAAAAAAGGTGCGTGCCCTAGTTGCCAAAATTCTATTCCTGGTCGCTGGATTTAGTTTTTTAAATAGAGGGGTTTACGTCTCATTGGTTGTAAGAGGAAGGCCGATACATTTTAAATACAATATGATAGGTCCGAGGATACACTGCCGGGTTTGTAGTCACATAATTAAAGAATACTTTTTATAGATGTGAAAACTTTAGATAAAATGGAGATATGATTATGCTAGGGATGAATCCAGTGAAACCAATTATATTTTTTCTTTCCTTAATAATTAGTGGTTTGTTTTTTGCCGGAATCAGTATAGCAAAACCTGATGATGTAACTAGTGCATCCCAAAAATGGGCTGTAGTAAACGGATTTCGATCTGCACATTTTGGTATGACAGAGTTCGATATCAAAAAAGCGATTAAGGATGATTTCGGGATTGGAAAGCAGCAGATTTCGAGAAAAGTTCATCCGAATGAAAAAACGGTTACGCTGGGAATAGAAGTTAATAAACTATTACCAGAAAGTGGAACCGCAAAAGTTTTTTATATTTTGGGTTACAAATCCAAGCGGCTAATCCATATCAATGTTATTTGGGGAAAACCTGTTACCCAAAGCCCAGATGCTGAAGCCATAGTTGCAACAGCGAACCAGTTGCGCAATCACTTTGCACAGAAAAAATATCAGAAAGATGGTTTTGCTCTCAATGCTCAATTAGGTGAAGGGGTTATTCTAGTTTTTCAAGGTAAAGATCAAAAAGGTAGGGCAGCAAGATTATTGTTAGCCAATCCTAAAGTGGAAGGAGATGGAAAAGCAGGCAAAAATATTACACTTACTCTTTCCTATATAGAAAAACCGTTAGATCCAGATGTATTCCGAATTAAAGAGGGAGAGTTTTAACTCTGTTTGTGCAAAGTAGGTTTGGTCATTCAAATTTTATGTTTAGTATCTTAATAGAGAGAGGAGATATTAGTGAAGAATAAGAAAGAGGTGGGGAAGGCTTTAGGGAAAGTTGCCAGTGGTTTATATGTGGTAACGGCTAAATTTGAAGATAAGGAAGATGCCGTGTTAGCTAGTTGGGTTAACCAGTGTTCTTTTGATCCGCCTGCGGTTACCATAGCATTGGCAACTTTGAGACCGGCTCGCCTTTTGGTCGAAGCATCGGATACTTTTATTGTAAATGTCCTGCCTAAAGATGACATGACCTTGCTTAAACATTTCAGCCGTACGCCTGAAGATATTTTTAAAGGAGTAAAAACTCGAAAAGGTATAGATGGAATTCGAATTTTGAGTAGTGCCGTATCCTATCTTGAATGCGAAGTGGCTCACTCCATGCAGGCCGGGGATCATATTTTATATGTTGGCGAAATTGTGGGTGGTAAAACTTTAAAAGGAGGTGACCCTTATATTCATGTAAGAGATAATGGTTTTAGTTATTGATCTAGCCCGATCATCTTCAAAAAATCAGTGCGAGTAATAACCCAATAAGCACCCAATGATAGAAAAAGTATGGCTGATATAACAAAGATAGACAACTTAATCATACGTTTGGGGTCTTCTTCATAATATTCTTTAAGGTCCCCGGTCATGCTTTCTACAACGCCTTCGTCCGCCGATTTTCTAAAGGTTTTGTCGATAGCATCGCGACCGTAAATGATCCCGAAAATTACCGCGATAATAAGTATTTCAATTGCACCGATCATGATTCAATCACTTGGATTTGGGGATATAGAAATGGAATTTGAACCCAAACTTGCTTGTTCCTCAAAAATGTCTTCAGCTTCCAGCAAAATTTTCTTTTTGAAAAAAGCTGAAGCAATTGGTTCAACCTGCATTTGCAGGAATTTTAAGACGGGTCAGCTTTTTAGGCCCTGAATTGTTGGATGCGCTGCGAGCACAACGGAATCCATAATCATCCATTCTGCTATTGGGATTGCCATTATTGCGAAATGAAGAGTAAATAAAACCTTTCAAATCACGCCATGATCCACCTCGGACAACCTTAAATTCCCCCCCAATGGGTCCTTTCGGATTTGCATATTCGTCTATTTCTTTATAATACTCACGATCATACCAATCGTCTACCCATTCTTTAACATTTCCGGCCATATTATAGATGCCATAAGGGCTTTTACCTGCACCAAAGGAATCAACCGGAACGAGAACTTGGTGTTTTTTATCATTGGTCCAAGCTTGATCATAACGAGCCAGTTTTTTGGAAGGTGCCTGATTACCCCAGGGATAGGCATTCCCATTTTCACCTCTAGCGGCTTTTTCCCACTCTGCTTCGGAAGGCAGACGTTTGCCCTTCCACTTGCAATATTCATTGGCTGCACGCCAGGTTACGTTATTGATGGGAAATTTATCGAGGCCGGGGCGAGGTTCAAATTTTCCAGTGTATATCAAGGTCCCAAATTTATTATCAAGGTAGTAACCTTTAACATTGTTTTTAATATTTAAAAATTCGGAGAAATCCTTGGTTGATACCTCAAATTTATCTATATAAAAACTATCCAGAAAAACCCTGTGTTCGGGGCTTTCATCATCCAAACTATTATCCAGTCCCATTTTGAAAAAACCCGCTGAAATAAGCACCATTTCAACTGGTATGGAATGCCGGTTCGAGAGATTAGACGTTTTCTTAAAGTAATTTGTATTTTTCTTGTTATTTATTCCTAATAAAGACTTGGCTTCTTCAGCAAATTCTCCATTTTTTTCCAGATTGAGATAGGCTTGTAAATAGGTTTTTGCTTTTTCCATTTGGTTTGTTTCGGAATAAATCCATCCGGAAAAAAATTTTAAATCGGCTCGTTGCGAATGAGAAGAAGATTGAATATCAGAGATCATACTTTCGGCAATTTTCGGTGGGTTGCTGGCTAACACTTTTCTGTACCATTTTCTTGCATTGATATACTGTTTTTGCAGTAGGGAGTAAAAACCTAGGTTCATCATTCCTAGGGTTAAAAAGCTTTCTTTATTTTTACTTTTGTTGAGTCCGCGGATTGTCCATGCAGACGCCATTGAAAGATCATTGGTGCGATAGTAAGTCCAACCTAGTTGGATGTAGTTTTTTAGGCTATCTGGATTTTGGTCAATGAGGTATCGGTATTGTTCTATGGCATGTGGGAAATCATTCATTCGATAATAGGTTTCTGCCAGCCCAGAATGAATCTTTTCGTTGTCTGGGTATCGATTCAGTATAGCTTTGAAAGTTTGGAGAGCAAGAGGGTGCTGTCCTAGCTTTCTGAATGCATTGGCTATATTAATTTTATTTTGAATATTTTCTGGTTGCAGTTTTGCTAATACTTTCAAATGTAACAAGGAAGAAATTAATTTATTTTTGTTTAAAAACAGGTTTGCAAGTCGTTGATGAGCAGGCGTGTAAGTGTTATCGATTTGAGTTACCTGCATAAAATTTTCAATAGCAGCCTGAATATCTCCTTTTTCTTGGTGTGCCAAGCCAAGATTAAAAAGTGTAGAAATATTTCCTGGAGAAGCTTTTAACGCAAGTTGATAGTGCCGTACTGCTTTATCAAATTTTTTTTGTTCGGAAAAAATATTAGCTAAATTATTTTGTGCGTCTATCGATCTGGGATTGATTTTAGTTGACATTCGTAGATAGAAAACTGCTTGATCCATTTTATGGTTTTGATAGTAAACCATTCCAATATTAGAAAAATAAGCGCCTAATGTTTTTTTTGCATTTAAATTTTTCATAAAATAGGAGTTGCTTTTTTCGGAATGGGATAGATATCGTTGTTGGTAAAAACTATCGGAAAATAATGCGCCTCCCTCCGTAGTTTCAATGTTAATTTGGTTCCCATCTTTTTGATATCGAACAAAAAAATGGTTCGGGAGAGGGACTCCGAATAAGGGTATGTCTAGTTTTTGCGCTAATATTAGATAAAGCAGGGATAAATTCATGCAATAACCTCTTTTGGTTTTAAGCATCCCATGTAAAAATAGCTCTTCGTTATTCAAGGGTATTCCTCTGGCATCAACCTCATCCGTATAGCGGTAGCCTGCCTTGTTATGAATAACGAGGCGTAGTGAACGCACTAGATCGTTTGCTTGGTTAGACCCTTTTAAATCTTTACTCACATCTGAGACTAAGTGAATAATTTCATCTCTTAGAGGCTGAACTTTAATATTTGGATCCCAATGTCTGGATACTAGAAGGAGTGTCTCTAAAAGATCTATTTCGGAATTTGGAAGTTCTTTGAGAATATTAAGTTCTTTTTCTATGGATGTTTTAAAGCTTAATTTGGTGCTTTGCGCATTAGCTGGAATCCAGAAGAAAGAGAAAAAAAGATAAATTGCGATCCATCGTAAACGTTTTAAAATCATTTTGTATAAGTTATTTATTTGTGGAATAAGAACCATTATATCAGAACTGATATATGCGAGTAGACAAGAAATGGGATAAATAAATTGTATTCTTTTATTTATTCTTTTCTTACCATCCAACCTTCAATAAGCAGAATTCCAGCAACTAGAAGAAGTAGAGGTGTTGCGAGAGGAGTTTTTTCTGAAGAGGGTAGCTTTGATGTGTTAAGTTCAGGATTTTTAATAATAATTTCCAAATCGGGTAGTAAGGTTTTTATAATTTCTTCATTTATTTTTTGGGGTGAGGATTCTTGGGTGTCAATATTGACAGTAAATGAGCCTACAGGTTTTGATCCTATCGGGAGTTTTGTTATGGTTTTAGCAGTATTTTCATGAGGTAATTCGAATATTGAATAAACTCCCGGGGTATAAGTTTTTTCAAAAGTAGCTTTTCCCCCGTTGGTTTGAATGACATTTAAATTTCCTTCGGGTGTCTTGATAACCCAAAGTCCACTGGCTTGATCTATGTTTTGTTGGAAAATTTCTCCAATTAGCAGGTTTTGGTGGGAAATATTTTCAAGACCGCTTGTCGCATACTGTGTCCACCTTTGTATCCAGGGTAGGAATGTAGGCTGAATTGGAAAGTCATTCCACTGTCGATCCAGAGAACTGAGAAATAATATCACTTTTCCATTCCCAATATCGCTTTCTATAACTGCAGGATTTTGGTTGTTAAACCAATTGGCGATCTTAAAGTTTTTTTTATCTCGAGTTTGAGTCGTGTAAATTGAAAAGAAAGGGATATCTTTCATCTCTTCAATAGCTTTAGCTGAGAAGGCCCGCATGATCGGATGCTCATTGTTTTTAAATTGCAGATGGATCTCTTTATATTGTTTAATTGCCTCCAGGGTGACTGGTAATAGGTTGCCCAACTTTTCGTTATAATATTTCGCGTCAATTTGGTCCCCCATGCCAAATATTAAAGCTCCTCCTCGCATAACAAAATTTTCAAGCTCTAACTCATAGTTAAGGGGTAGTTCCCGAACATTTGCAAGTATGACGACTGAGAAATCAGAAAGGTTTCTTAATGGAAGTTCGGCGAGTGTGGAAACGGTAGGGTCGATGTGTGACAAGGAGACTGAAAATGGATTAAGAGCTCGTTCAAGATAAAAGGATTCACTCTGGTGCGAAACCGTACTAGGGTCTCCATCAACAACCAAAACTTTGATGTTTTGATTTGGGTGATGCGCAAAATAGCGTCTATCATCTGTTGGCAATGTATCTTCGCTAACCTTAATGCTTCCTAGGACAGGATCTTCTTTTCGAAGTGGAATGGAAAACTCGGTAGAGATAGTTTGTCCAACCGGAAGATCTATGAGAGTTTCTTTTTTTAATTTTTTGTTGAGAATTAATGATACGGGTAATCGTTTGCTTTCCTGTGAATAATTTTTAATTTTAGCCTTTATTTTTAAAATTTGGCTGCGTGCTAAAAATTCTTGTTGGGTTTTAACACTTGTTACCGCTACTTGATTTTGTTTATTAGAAAGAGAGGAAAAGTCAAAAATCTGTAATGATATGTTAGGCAACTGTTTTATTGCTGAAAAAGCTTCCATATCCCATCCGTTTTTATCCAGATCAGTTAATAGGATGAGGTTCTTATCTTTATGTTTTGAATTGTTCAAAAGTTCAACGGCCTTATACAGTGCATTACCTATATCAGTTGTTTGGAAAGAGGGCTGAAGGCTACTAATCAATTTTTCAAAACTCCCTTTTTGCGATATCCAATCTTGATAAACGTTTGTTGGAGAAGAGGCTAGGACCAAACTAAACTCACTCCCTTCAGGAATTTCAACTAGAAGGTTTAAGATAAACTCGGTGGTAGATGCAAAAAGAGTTTTTTCTTTTGTTTGACTTCTCATGCTGTAGGAGTCATCGACAATAAACACAAATGATGACAGAGAATTGCTGCGAAAGGCCTCTGAGCCCCCTAAAGAAAAAAATGGATTTGCTAAAGCCAAGCTGAATATGCTGATACCGAGACAGCGAAGAAGGAGTAATAGCAGCTTATTAGGGCGGGATTGTTTTATGGAGCGTTTTTGTGATTGGA
>Ga0209034_10001106_pt1 | contig 13432 bp, 11 predicted proteins | sample MarorgKNORR_S2LV_2_FD_188219 | JGI IMG/M metagenome (GOLD analysis project Ga0209034, IMG submission 188219) | Marine microbial communities from the Southern Atlantic Ocean, analyzing organic carbon cycling - 250m_A/KNORR_S2/LV (SPAdes) (version 2) | ecosystem: Environmental > Aquatic > Marine...
ACTTGCCCCGCACCTAATATTAAAATATTCATGATTCTTCGGTTTTTATTTTACATCAAATTTAGTTTTGTATAGCTTAAAACCAACCATTTCGTGCCTTCGGTTTCAAAATTAATTTGTGCTCTTGTGTTGTCCCCATCTCCCTCGATTGCTATAACAACACCCTCCCCAAAAACATGATGATGTATTCTTTGTCCCAACAAGGATGAAGACTTATTTTTAGAAGAGCGTTTACGGCTTGTTTTGGTTGGGTTAGATAGCACCCCTTGGTTGGAGACTTCATCAATGAGCTCTTCTGGAATTTCATAAAGAAAACGAGACGGTTGACTGTAATTTGTTAGACCATGGATAAGTCGTTGGTTGGCATAACTAATATAAAGCTCTTTCATGGAACGCGTGATGGCCACATAACATAAGCGGCGTTCTTCTTCTAAACCCCCGGCCTCAATTTGTGACCGCTGATGTGGAAACAAGCCATCCTCCATGCCGGCAATAAAAACCAATGGAAACTCCAAACCTTTTGCAGAGTGCATGGTCATCAATTGGACACTGTCTTGCCATTCGCTGGCTTGGTTGTCACCTGACTCAAGTGCAGCATGGGACAAAAAAGACTCAAGCGGTGTCATTTCGTCCTCGTCCAACATCGGACGATAGCCGTATGCTGCATTAATGAGCTCCATAATATTGTCTATTTTTGTGGCCGATTGCTCACTTTTTTTCTGTTGAAGAAAGTTAATTAACCCTGACAGTTGTATTGCAATCTCAAATTGTTCTTTAAGTGGTTTGTTTTCAGTTTCACTTTTTATTTTTTGAATTTGAGCAATAAAATTACGAACAGCATTTGTAGCCCGCCCGCTTATCGAGGCGCGTTCTATTAACTGTGATGCCCCTACAAAAAGTGACACACCCTCTGTTTGGGCAAAAGAGCGTATATCATTCAATGTTTTTGCGCCCAACCCTTTTGGCGGCATGCTTGATGCTCTTTCAAAAGCTAAGTCATCGTTTTGATTAACAGAGAGTCTCAAGTAGGCTAGAGCGTCTTTAACCTCAGCCCTATCAAAAAACCTAAAGCCCCCATAAACCCGATAAGGAATAGCTTGCTGAAGGAGCGCCTCCTCAATAACCCTTGATTGTGCGTTAGACCTATAAAGGACGGCAATATTGTTTAATCCAATTGATTTGGATTTAGATTGAATAGTGTCAATAATGTTATGCGCTTCCTCGTATTCATCATAATTAGCAACCAGTTTAATTTGAGGCCCATTCTCAGCAGAGGTCCACAAGGTTTTTTCAAGACGCCCGCTGTTATTAACAATAACCGCGTTAGCCGCGTCAAGAATCGTTTTGGTGGAGCGATAGTTTTGCTCCATTTTAATAACCCGGGTGTTGGTAAACTCTTTTTGAAACCTTGACATGTTGGCAGAGTTAGCGCCGCGCCACCGATAAATGGATTGGTCGTCGTCTCCAACAACGAAAGCAGCACCGTGTTCGCCAGATAAAAGCCTAATCATTTGGTATTGTATTTCGTTGGTGTCTTGAAACTCATCGACAAGAATGTTTTTAAATCGCTGTTGATAGTGCTCAAGGAGGTCTTTATTGTTGCTCAGTGTTTCATAACAGGATAATAATAATTCGCCAAAATCAACCAAGCCAGAGCGAGAGCATCTTTTCTCATAATCCTTATAAAGCTGAATGTGTTGTTTTTTGCCAGGCTCTTCTTTGACTTGGTTGGCCCTTAGGCCCAAGTCTTTTTGACTGTTAATAAACCACTGAACCTCTTTCGGTGGATAATAAGACTCATCAAGAGATTGTTCTTTAATTATTTTTTTAATTTGTCTGCGTTGATCATCAGAATCCAAAACTTGGAAGCCCTGCTCAAGCCCCGCTTCTTTCCAGTGCAACCTTAAAAACTTATGAGCCAAGCCATGAAAAGTGCCAACCCACATCCCACGAGTTTCTAGGCCCAGCATTTCGCTAATACGTTCTCGCATTTCATTGGCGGCTTTATTGGTAAACGTGACAGCAAAAACATTGAATGGTGAGGTGTTTTCAACACTTATCAACCAGGCAATTCTGTGGACAAGCACCCTGGTTTTCCCACTACCAGCGCCGGCTAGAACCATAACCGGGTTAGCACCGCTGGTTACGGCCTCTCTCTGCGGCTCATTTAATTGGCCAAGAATATCTTCAGGTTCCATGGAACAGTTATTGTAGCTTTATCTGTATTTTATTGTGTACACGAGATTTAAAAACGATAAGAGCAACAAAGCAGCAAAAGCATTGTGAGCTGTGGCCAAAGATAAAGCGATACCTGACCACACCATAACCACTCCAATTAATAACTGAAAAAACAAAGCTGCAGCCAAAATGAGCGCCGCTTTTCTTACTCTTGTTGAAGGGTTTTTAATGTATTTAAAAATTATAACGCCAAGCCCTAGAGTTAGAGCAATAGCCCCTAAGCGGTGAAAAAAATGAATGGCTGTTCTTCCTGGGGGTGACAACAGGCCGCCCTCGTAGTTTTTTCCAAAAGATTGCCACATAAAAAATCCTTCGTTTATATCCATATTAGACGGCCAAAACTGGCCATAACACAGCGGGAGATCTGGACAACCCAAAGCCGCGTAGTTAGTGCTTGTCCAACCCCCAAGTAGAATTTGTACTATTAATAGCACGAAACCAAAAAACAAAAGACCTGTGAAGTTAGTTCTTGGTTTTGTTGGGGCACTAATTCTTTTTAAATAAATAAACAATAGAGACAGTGTTGACAACCCACCCACCAGGTGCGCCAAAACCACAAAAGGGTGAACCTTGAGGGTTACTGTCCACATTCCCAACAAACCTTGAAAGATGACCAACAGCAATAACAGTAAAGAGATCTTCAGATTAAAGTTGTCAGAAAAAACCGTTTTGTTTTTTTTAAGCGCCTCTGAGACAAACAAAATTAAAATAAGCAAACCCAACAGGCTGGCTATATAGCGATGTATCATTTCTCGCCAAGCCTTTCCAGGCTCAACCACCTGGCCAGGAAATGACTCTTCAACGGCAGACAGCTCTTCAGCGGTGTCCGGCACCGTCATAAAACCATAACAACCAGGCCAATCAGGACAGCCAAGCCCAGCGTCTGTCAACCTGACATAAGCCCCAAAGACAATCACGCAGAACGCAAGAAGAATTGTAAATATTAAAGTGGTTTTAGTTTTTGGCACGAGATCTTTGTGTTGCCTTAGGAAGGCGTCAAGGACATAAACAGATCTCTAATATAGTAAACAAACGCCCCGTCTACAGCCAGAATTCCAACCAAAGCTAATAAAAACAGTGGCGGCAGAGTTATTGCATATAAAAACGCCATTCGCTCCCAAGCCATATGCATGAAAACACCAACAACTAACCCAGCTTTTAAAAAAGCAAAAACAGTGACTAAAAACCACCTTAGGTAACCCTCGACTTGTATGTAGTCGACCATATATGAAAACGCGCTAAGAACAAACAGCAGTATCCAAACACTAATATATAAACTAAAAGGGTGTTCAGTTTCGGGGGCATCACCAGGATAAAAACTAGGGTGTTTAAAGGGCTTTTCTTGTTCGTTCATGTTTTTCTACCAAAGATAAAAGAATGCAAAGATAAATATCCAAACCAAATCGACAAAGTGCCAATACAATCCTGCTACTTCAACAATTTGATAATCATCAAGCCGATCATAGCGACCAGCGAAAACTCGTTTAGCAATAATACTGAGGTAAATAACACCGATAGAGACGTGCAGCCCATGAAAACCAGTGATCATAAAAAAGAAGCCGCCAAACTGATGGGCTCCAAACTCATTGCCCCAAGGCCTAATTCCCTCTTCAAGAATTAACTTGCTCCACTCGAACACTTGCATACCAACAAAAGCAAGCCCGCCAAGCGCTGTGAGCAAGATCAGCACCCCTGTTTTTACCCGCTGTTTCTTATACCCCGAGGTGACTGCCATTGCCATGGTTCCGCTGCTGCTAATCAGAATAAATGTCATGATTGCAATCAAAAGCAATGGAATGTCTGAGCCTCCAACATGCAGAGCAAACACTTCACTTGTGTTTGGCCACGGAACGGTGGTTGTTAACCTAACCGCCATATAAGCAGATAAAAAAGAACCAAAAATAAATGTGTCGCTGACTAAAAAGATCCACATCATCGCTTTGCTCCACCGAACCTTGAAGGTTTGGACATCAGAAGACCAATCCGCCACTAATCCCTTCAAATTATCAGGGACAGAGCTTTCAAATGATACTGGTTGACTTGTTGACATAAGTTTCTCTCTAGGTGGTTAAAAGCAATCCAAACAACATAACCCAAACTAAAAGCATGTAATGCCAGTAGGCGCCAAGAAGGCCGATCGACTCAGGTTTTAAAATGGACGCATCTTGTTTAAAGGTTTTTAAAGTAACGTAAAACCAGGCCACCACCCCACCAAGAACATGCAAAGCGTGAAGTGCTGTGATTAAATAAAAAAAAGTGTTTGCAGGGTTTATGGTTAAGAAAAAACCCAATGTTGTTAGCTCTTGCCAAGCCCATATTTGGCCCCACACAAAAATAACAGCGAACAAACCACCCACAGCTAAACCAACTTTTATAGTTTGTAGGTTGGTTTTTTTAGCACCGCTTTTTGCCCAAGCCATGCCCACACTTGCCAAAACCAACGATCCGGTGTTTACCCACAAAAGAGAGGGAACCGGCACTGACCTCCAGTCTTCAAAGTTCATTCTAAACAGGTAAGCATTAGTGATAAACAAAAAAAGGATCGAGATTACTGTCATTAACGTGTAAACAAATACCTGTCCATGGGTTAATCCCATAAAACGCTCTTCATTGTTTACAGTGTTGTCCATTGTTTTAACTAAGTAATTTGCTCATCAGGAACATTTTGTGGAACAAAGTCAGCAGTAGCCCCAGGCAGACCGTAATCATAAGGCCACCTATAAACCACCGGCAATTGATCCCCCCAGTTTCCATGTCCTGGAGGCGACTCTAACGCCTGCCATTCTAGTGTGCATGCTCCCCATGGGTTTGAGCCCGCTTCTTCTCCGCGGTAAGCGCTCACAATAAGGTTGTACAAGAAAATAAATTGAGCAGCCCCTACAATTAATGCACAAACAGTAATAAATTGATTGAGGTCATTAACTGATTGAGGAATGAAATCATATTGTTCATTAGAGTAATAGCGTCTTGGTACACCCAAAAAGCCAATATAATGCATTGGGAAGTAAATCAGATAGGTGCCCACAAAAGTAATCCAAAAATGTATCTTTCCTAGGCGGTCATCAAGCATTCTTCCTGTAACTGATGGGTACCAATGAACCAGCCCTCCATAAAGCGCTAACACCGGTGAGACCGCCATTACCATATGAAAATGACCGACCACAAAATAGGTGTCTGAAAGCGGCACATCAACAGCCACGTTCCCAAGGAAAAGCCCGGTGAGTCCACCAATAAGGAAGGTAATTAAAAACGCCAAGCAATAGAGCATTGGTACCGTCATTTTAATGTTTGCGTTCCATAAAGTGATAACCCAGTTATAGACTTTTATCGCTGTTGGCACAGCAATAATCAATGTTGTCGTTGCAAAAAAGAAACCCAAATAAGGGTTCATTCCCGCAACATACATGTGGTGAGCCCAAACAATAAAAGCTATGCCCGCGATAGCAATAAGTGCCCAAACCATCATGTTGTAACCAAAAATATTTTTCCTAGCATGGCAGCTTATAAGCTCAGAAATAATTCCAAACGCTGGAAGCGCTATAATATAAACTTCAGGGTGACCAAAAAACCAAAACAAATGTTGGAACAGAACCGGGCTACCGCCACCATAATCTAAAACTTCACCGCCTTTAAAAATTTCAGGCATAAAAAAACTTGTTTCTAGAACACGATCAAAAATCAACATAATCGCCCCTACAAGCAATGCTGGAAAGGCCAACAAACCAAGGAAGGTGGCTAAAAACAGACACCAAATAATTAAAGGCATTCTCATCATGCTCATGCCTTTTGCTCTGGATTGAAGGACGGTGGTGATGTAGTTTAATCCACCCATAGTAAAAGCAATAATAAACACCGCTAAGGAGCCCAACATTAAAAGAATGCCGGCGCCGTCAGCACCTGGGGTTCCTTCTAAAATTGACTGAGGTGGGTACAAGGTCCAGCCTGCTCCCGTGGGGCCGCTCTCAACAAAAAAACTACAAACCAAAATAATAACAGACAGAAAATAAACCCAGAAACTCAACATGTTTACAAAAGGAAAAGCCATGTCTCTTGAGCCCAGCATTAGCGGTATCAAATAATTACCAAAACCACCTAAAAACAATGCCGTAAGCAGATAAATCACCATTATCATTCCGTGCATGGTGACGTCTTGATAATAATTTCCTGCACTAATTGACTCAAACAACCCTGGGAAACCAAGTTGCATTCTCATCAGTAACGACAAAAACATTCCTGTTAGGCCAATTGCTAAGGCTACACAGATATACTGTAAGGCAATTACCTTATGATCTTGTGAGAAAACATAGCGTCCCCACCAGCCTTTTGGGTGATGGAGCGGCTGCCCTTCATACATTGCGTTTTGTTCCATTGTTTTTGTTATTCCTCCTAAAAATTATATGCAAATTAGTTAGATAAAGTTTTAATATAATCAGTAATAGCGTCCAACTCCTCATCAGAAAGAGTAGCGTAAGCCGGCATTATGGGCGCATAACCGCTTGCTATCTTAGCTGCTGGATTAACAACTGATTCTTTTATATAAGCCTCGTCAATGGTCACAATTTCACCGCTTGCAAGCTCTCTAACCGACCCAAAGCTATCCTTCCATGTTGGCCCAATGCCATTGACTCCGTTGTCGCTATGACAAGCAACACAACCTAGGGTTTGTGCGATTTGCTTCCCGCTTCCTTCAACCCCTTCATTAAGGGTTTGTGCAAATGTTGGTTGTTGAGCTAACCAGGTTTGAAAATCTTCTTTTGTGTCCACCGTAATCAACCCTCTCATTGCGTAATGCCCTGTCCCGCAATATTCGGCACAAGCAACCTCATAGGTTCCTAACAATGTCGGCTCAAACCATAAGTTTGTGTGTTGCCCAGGAACGAGGTCCATTTTTGCTCTGAACTGAGGAATATAAAAGTCATGTAGGACATCTTTAGATCTTAGTTGCATAATGACATTTTCATTAATTGGAAGGTGAACTTCTGCTGACCTGATTAAAATATCATCCAAGCTGTTTGGGTCGTTTGGGTCAAGACCAAAGGTGTTTTTTGAACTAAAAAGCCGACCACTAGTGTTGCCATAAATACCGTCTTCCCCGGGGAAGCGATAACTCCAGACCCATTGTTGACCAACCCCCTCTACTTCGATCCCTTCATCAGGAAGGGCAACATAATCATTCCAAGCAATTAAACCAGGAGCCAACAACACAACCACCCCTACGGTAGTAATCACTGTTAACCAGAACTCTAGCTTAGTGTTTTCAGGCTCGTACTCTGCTTTATGTCCCTCTCTATAAGGAAACTTAATAACACAGTAAATAATAAAACCAGAAACCAATACAAAAGCTACACCTGTAACCCATAATGAAATAATAATGGTTTGATCAAGAGAGCCCCAATTAGAAGCCAAAGGCGTAAACCACCACGGGGTAACCGCGTTCCAAAGAACCGTTCCGATTACAATGATTGTGGCAACAATTACAAAAGCCATAAATACCCTTTATACATAAAGCTAACCAACCAATTTGATCGCCTGCATTATCCATAAAAAAAGAGAAGAATACAATGACTTAAATCAAATCAAAATCACTCAAAGCAAAACCCTCTTTGTCCAAGAGCTTTTATCAGTCTTTGTTGACTCAATGAGCTCTAAAAAGAAGATCAGCAAAAATACCAAAAAACACACAGAGGCCCACATAGTGGTTTTCTGTGAATGCTTTGAACACCTGCTCAGAATCTGAGGATTGAATAAGAAACTGTTGGCGAACAAACAGAATAAAAACAACTAAAAGAGAGAAAAAATAAATTAGACCAAGATCGTCGGTTAGTCCAACCATGCCCCATAAAACCAAAACTAAAACTTGTATCAGTCCAGTAATTAACCCAACATTTTTTCCAAAAAGTATTGCTGTTGAGCGCACCCCAATTTTTACATCATCGACTTTATCAACCAAGGCATAAAAAGTGTCATAAACAACAATCCATAAGATTGTGCCTAGCCATAAATAAACAAACCCTCGGTCAAAACTAAAACCCCCGGCACTGTAAACCATAGGAATGCTCCAACTGAAAGCAAAACCCAATACTAGTTGCGGCGCTGAAATAAAGCGTTTACAAAAAGGGTATAAAACAGCAAGGGCTAAGCCACAAACAGACCAAAGCAACGCGCTCACATTGAGCTGTAAAACTAAAACAAGAGCCACACACAACAATACAAACAACACAATATAAGCCTCTCCAAGACCAATCGACTGATTGGCCAGGGGCCTTGTTTTTGTTCGCTTCACCTGGGGGTCAATATCCCTATCAACAATATCATTAATAACACAACCCGCTGAACGCATTACAAAAACACCCAAACAGAAAACCAACATTAATTTGATGCTTGGCGCACCTTTATTAGAAAGCCACAGAGACCATAAAGTTGGCCATAGGAGCAAGTAGAGCCCTATCGGGCGGCCAAGCCGGATAAGCTCAAAATAAGCCTTTATTTTGGTCATCTGTGTACACTTCAATTGCGGGCAAAAACAACTCAATCACCCATAGGATTGCTTTATCAACTTTAAAACTAGAGCGCCTTAACCAAAACAGGGACATAGGGTGCTCTAAGCAGGAATACTCAAACTCGCTTCTTGAAACATTGGGCTTTTTTAATAGGTGCTCACCTAGTGGTTGGGTTCCTAGTGTTTTAATCCAACTGTTTTGCTCCAACGTTTTGCGAGGCACTATGGTTTGTGCTAACACACAAGCTTGTTTGTCGATGGACAAAAGAATTTCCCGAATAAAATTATTCTGCTCTAGCTGTAAGTTTTTTAAAAGTTTTGGCACAGGCCCGTGATACTCATTTAAAACCTCAATAGAATGTTTGCGTTCTAATTGACGGATTTTGTCTGTTAAGAGAGTTGTTTCTGTTAGCCAGTTTTTTAAACTCAAGGACGGTTGATGACCCCCAAGACTCTCAATGCCTTTATGCCATTTTAAATCAGGAGATAACGCTTCAATTTGTTCAAAAGACGGTTTCATGGTTTTAAAAGAAGATAGTCTAGCTATAAATTAAACATTTCGATAGACAATTTGTTGGCCAACCCATCGGTCAATTAATTTTTCTGATAACCCTGGATACTTATTGTCAAAGTCTGCGCAATAACGATTAATTGAAGGCAGCATATAAGCATCCCTTGAGATATCAGCAATCTTTAAACCAATCACTCCTTTTTGTCTTGTGCCCAACAACTCACCAGGCCCCCTGAGCTCTAAGTCCTTCTCAGATATATAAAACCCATCAACACTTTTTCTTACAGTGTTTAGGCGTTGTTTTGCAATGTCATTTAATGGTTTTTTATAAATCAACACACACAAGCTTTTGTGCTCACCACGACCTATTCTTCCTCTTAGTTGGTGAAGTTGGGACAAGCCCAGACGTTCTGAATTTTCAATCACCATAATGGTTGCATTAGGGACATCAACACCCACTTCTATGACAGTAGTGGCAACCAATATCTCATGAATGTTGTTTTTAAAATCGACCATTGCTTTAGTTTTTATGTTTGGTTTGAGTTTGCCATGAACAAGCCCGATTTTTTTTGTTGGCAACTCTGATGATAGTGTTTTAAATGTTGTTTCTGCAGCTTCAAAATTTAATTCTTCAGATTCCTCAATGAGCGGGCAAACCCAATAAACTTGCCTTCCTTTGTTTGTTTCTTGGATTATTTTTTGCACCACCTCACTGCGCTTATCGTCTGGTACAACTATCGTTTTAATTTCTCCGCGACCCTTCGGCAGCTCATCCAAAACAGAAGTATCAAGATCTCCATAAGCAGTCATTGCAAGAGTTCTTGGAATAGGGGTTGCGGTCATAATTAATTGATGAGGCACAGCGTTATTGTCCCCTGTTTTTTTTACCAAGCTCAACCGTTGATCAACACCAAAACGATGCTGCTCATCCACAACAACTAAACCTAAGTTTTTATACTCAACTTTGTTTTGAAATAACGCATGCGTGCCAACAATAATAGAAGCTTCTCCGTGTTTAATTTCGTTTAATATTAGCCCTCTTTCTTTTTGTGTAAGCTTGCTTTTAAGTAAAACTGTTTTGACCCCTAGCGGACCAAACCAACCCCTGAGATTTTCCAGATGTTGCTCCGCTAATAACTCAGTTGGTGCCATTAACACGGATTGAGTTTTGTTATCCGCAGCCATAGACATAGCAAGCGCTGCAACCACGGTTTTACCAGAGCCAACATCACCCTGTAATAGCCTCATCATCGGCACCGGCTTTCTTAAGTCTTCTTTTATTTCATTGACCACCCTTTCTTGGCTGTTAGTAAGAGTAAAAGGTAATCGTTCAACCAACTCCTTTATTAGCACGCCCCTAGTCATCGCGTGTGCGGGGTTTGATTGCGTGGTCCTTTTTATTCTTCTTAGCGCAAGTTGATTTGCAATAAGCTCTTCAGCTACCAATCTCTTTAGAGGAGAAAAGCGATCAGCCGTATAAAACTCTTCTGGTGTTGGGTTATGGATTTTAATCAAGGCCTCTTCTAGGGTGCCGAACCCCATCTCATCAACAATAACTTGTGGCAGCAGCTCATCAGTTTGTTTGAGTTGTTTTTGAATGCCCAAAGAAACAATTTGCCTTAGTTTTGCTTGAGGCAAGCCTTTTGTTGTTGGGTAAACCGGGGTTAGTGTTTTAGATAAAGGGCTTGGGTTGTTGTTATCAATGACTTGATAGCTGGGGTGAATCATTTCAACCCCAGAGCCCGCTTGCCTTGTTTTACCGAAACATCTAACCGTAGTGTTTGGTTTTAATCCCGCGGCTTGGTATTTAGAAAAAGTAAAGAAGCGCAACGTTAAAATCCCTGTCTCATCTGCTAGTTGCACCACCAGCATCCTCCTGCCCCGATAAACGATATTACAAACAAGAACCGTTCCTTCTATTTGAGCTTCTTCATCGGGAACCAAGGAGCCTATGTCTTTAATGAAAGTCCTGTTCTCATAACGTGTTGGAAGGAGAAACAATAAGTCAGACTGGGTTTTGATGTTGAGTTTTTCGAGCTTTATTTTGACTGCTGGCCCAACGCCTTTCAACTCAGTGAGTTCCACATTTCTCATTGTTATAGCAAAAAGATATTTAAGGGGTTATTGAGGCCACAGCCTCAACCTCTACGTCTGAATTTTTTGGTAACGCAGACACCTCTACAAGAGCCCTCGCTGGGTAGGGCGCGTCTAAAAGGTCTTCCATCACGTGGTTTACAACTGCAAAATTATTTATATCAGTCAAATAAACATTAAACTTTATAATACTATTGAGTGTTAAGCCTTGGGATTGAAGTATGCCTATAATATTACTAAAAACCTGGCGTGTTCTTGCCTCAAAATCTCCCTCACACACTTCCCCGTTTAAGGTCAGTGGGATCTGACCCGATATAAAAAGCAAACCATTTGATTTGACTGCTTGAGAATAAGGACCTATTGCTTGAGGCGCTTTATCAGTAACAACAACTTTTTTGACCATTTTAATGTAAACCTCGAGAAACCTTTTCTACGCTGGACATAGACTTAATATCTCTCATGATATCAGCCAAGGCTTTTCTGTTTGCTACCTGTATTTGAAACAATATATCGATGGTTTCATCTTCATATTCTGTGGTGATTGAAACCTGTTCGACATTACAACCATTGTCTGCAATTTTACCTGCAATCGCCGCCAAAGAACCGGTCTCATGTTTTGCATGCACATTAATTTCTGTAGAGAGCTCGTGGTTAATTCCATCACTCCATTCAACACCAATCCAGCGACTGGTTTCCTTAATGAAAGTCCCAAGATGTCTGCATTGCCTTCTGTGAATAACCAACCCCTTTACTTTGCTTAAGTGACCAAGAATGGTGTCGCCAGGTATCGGTAGACAGCATTTTGCGAATGTTATTGAAACTCCCTCAGTACCTTTAATTAGTAGCGGGGCATGGTCTTTTGTCTCTGAGTTTTCTGGATCGTCCCCCAACAAAATCTGTGCCATTAATAAGGGGCTTTTATCCCCAATACCAATGCTTTCATACAATTGATCCATGTCTTTCAAATTCATTCTTTTCAACAAAGACTCAATGGCATCTTTTTTAATATTTCTTTGTTTTTTGCCCAAAGAGTTTAAAGCATTGCTGAAAAGGCGTTTACCTAAAACAGTGGTTTGTTCTATGGTTAGATCCTTTAGAAAGGCTCGAAGATTATGCCTAGCCTTTGCTGTAGTAATAAAAGACAACCAGCTTGGGTCAGGGTTTGCATACCGAGACGTAATAATTTGGACCGTTTGGCCACTCTCTAAAACAGTTCTTAGTGGCACTTGTTGGCGGTCAATTTTAGCTCCAATACAGCTGTTACCTATATCGGTATGAACAGCGTAAGCAAAATCCACACAAGTTGATTGATTGGGCAATCTAAAAATCTCCCCAGTAGGACTAAAGATATAAATTTTATCAGGGTATAAGTCAACCTTAATGCTTTCTAAAAACTCCTCAGGATGAGTGGCCCCTTGAATTTCTTTTATGGTAGCTAACCACTCTCTAGCCTTTATTTGAGGCGAGGTGTCTGTCTTGCTGGAAGACTTATATTTCCAATGTGCGGCAATACCATTTTCAGCCACTCGATTCATGTCTCTGGTTCTGATTTGCACCTCAATTGGGGTGCCATTTGGGCCCAACAAGCTGGTGTGTATTGATTGATAACCATTGACCCTTGGTATTGCAATATAATCCTTGAACTTGCCCATTATTGGTTTATAAAGCTCATGGACTAGACCGAGGACTTGGTAACATTCTTGAGGGGTATCAACAAGAACTCTGATGCCATAAACATCGATAATTTTATCCAGCGGCAAGTGGCGCATCTTCATTTTTGTGTAAATACTGTATAAATCTTTTTCTCTGGCCACAACAGTATGGTTAACGCCATCAGCATTAAGGTTTTTGCTAATTCTGGTGCTGATTTTTTTTAATATACGTTTTTGGTTGCCCAGTTTACGCTTTAAAGCAGAACTTAAAATTTTATGGCGGTACGGGTAGGCGTATTTAAACCCCTCTTTTTCTAAAGCTGTTTTTATATTAAAAATCCCCAAGCGGTTTGCAATCGGCGCGTAAACCTCCAAAGTCTCTTTGGCTATTTTTATTTGTTTGGATTGGTCTAGAGCATAAAGGGTTTGCATATTATG
>Ga0209034_10001112_pt1 | contig 13374 bp, 14 predicted proteins | sample MarorgKNORR_S2LV_2_FD_188219 | JGI IMG/M metagenome (GOLD analysis project Ga0209034, IMG submission 188219) | Marine microbial communities from the Southern Atlantic Ocean, analyzing organic carbon cycling - 250m_A/KNORR_S2/LV (SPAdes) (version 2) | ecosystem: Environmental > Aquatic > Marine...
GAGGATCCATCCCCGCCGCGTGGGCCAGATCGGGATTCAAAGTTGAAGTTAAGAGCGCCGACCATCGCCACCACATCAATAGCAAAACCAATCCCACACCACCCCAAATCACAACCAGGTCATTCTTTCCAACAGCTAGGATATCGCCAAAGAGGTAGGCCATCAGGTCGATCCGCACGCCAGACAGGAAAGAGGCCGCCACAAGGCCAAATGCCAGCGCACAATGAGAGAGGACACCTAGCAACGTGTCCATCGTATATCCTCGCCCAGTGAGACCGAAAACCGCAATAGCCATAAGCAGTGACACAACCAGAACACCCAGAAAGATTGATGTCGAAAAGGCCAGCGCCAGTGCAACACCCAGGATCGCAGCCTGGGCGGTAGCGTCACCAAAATAGGCCATGCGACGCCACACCACAAAACAACCCAGTGGTGCCGCGGCGATAGCAACGCCCACGCCCGCCAATAATGCGCGCACAAGGAAACTGTCCAGCCCAGTCATGCGGTAGTCTCATGATCGTGTGAATGGGTATGTTCGTGCTGGTACAAAGCCAGCGCACCCTGTGTTCCAGTACCAAACAAAGCCCGGTATTCCGGTGCTGTAGCCACCTGACCAGGTGCACCATGACAACAAATATGACCGTTCAGACAGATGACCCGATCTGAAGCAGCCATCACCACATGCAACTCGTGGCTGACCATTAGTACCGCGCAGCCTATGTGTTGACGGACCGTTTCAATTTGCCGGTAAAAAGCAGCTGATCCGGGCTGATCTAAACCCTGTGTGGCTTCGTCAAGGAGCAAAAGCTGAGGCCGACCAAGCAGCGCGCGAGCCAACAGCACACGTTGAAATTGCCCGCCCGAAAGCCCTGTCATTTGTTGCATGCCCAAATCTTCGACCCCCGCAGTGGCCAACGCGTCCTGCGCAACAGAATCAGAAACTGAGCGTGGCAGGCTGAGGAAACGCCGTACGGTTATAGGAAGTGTTTCGTCTATATGCAGGCGCTGGGGGACATAACCGATGCGTAGCCCGGCGCTTTTCTTGACCCAACCCATGCTGGGTTTGATCGCACCGATAATTGCTCTTAGTAGAGTAGTTTTCCCGGACCCATTAGGTCCGACGATGGTGATTATCTCTCCAGGTCCGACATGCATGTCAACATCATTCAGAACAGTATTGCCACCGAGACGTATACCGAGATTGCCAATCTCGACGAGACTCATGCTGCGCCTCCTTGCTGGCAGGTAGTACAGATTCCCTCGACCTCGACCGCGGTTCGTTCAATCTGAAAGCCAGCTGTTTTTGCAGCACGACCCAACACACCGCGAGTAAGATCGGTGTAGATTTCTGCAACTGAATCGCAGGTCCGACAAATTAAGAAAACGGGCGCATGATTTTCTGCCAAGTGGGCACAGGCAATAAAAGCATTGAGCCGCTCGATCTTATGCGCAAAACCATTCTTGACTAAAAACTCTAGCGCTCGATAGGATACTGGAGGCTGTGACCCTAGACCCTCGGCGCGAAGATTATCCAGAATTTCATAAGCACCATGGGCGCGGTGTTCTGCCAAGAGCATTTCCAATACCCGTCGACGTACTGGCGTGAACTTCAATCCAGCTGCTCGACACTCGGCATCAACCAAATGCAAGCCTTTGCTGATGCATTCAGCATGGTTGTGCTGCCCAAAACCAATTGCATCCATATGCACTCCTTTTCCGGCAAGGAACAGCTGGGTAGCTAATCTAGCACATATTATGTTATGTTATATCATAACATTTATTTGAGATCTAATTAACATCGTCATGCACCTAACAGTCAAAGGAACCCTTTTTTCAGCTATTTTTGGACTATTACTATCCGGCACGGCATCGGCATCGGCAAATATACCAAAGGTCGTAACCGACATTCCGATAACCCATTCGCTGGTCACCCGAGTGATGGCGGGAATTGGTATGCCCGATCTGATTGTCGACCGAGGTGCATCACCACATGAGTATTCGCTGCGTCCATCCAACGCGGCATCGCTGGAAGCAGCCGATCTCGTCTTCTGGATCAGCAATGGGCTGACGCCCTGGCTCGATGACGCTCTAAACACGCTGGCTAGAAACGCTAAAGTCATTGAACTCATGGATGCAAAGGGTGCCACTGTGCTCTCGTTCCGTGAAGGTGCAACCTTCGAAACCCACAGTCACCAGCACAAACATGACGAAGATGGGCATGACGAAGATAAACATGACGAAGATAAACATGACGAAGATGGGCATGACGAAGATAAACATGGCGAAGATAAACATGACGAAGATGGGCATGACGAAGATGGGCATGACGAACATAAACATGACGAAGATAAACATGACGAAGATGGGCATGACGAAGATGAGCACGCCACTGGAAACGTTGACCCCCACGGCTGGCTCGATCCCTATAACGGGAGAATCTGGCTGGACGTAATTGCGACCGCGTTATCGAAGATTGATCCAACAAATAGTGATATCTACTTTGCCAATGCCACTCAGGCTAAAGCCGATATCGACACCGTCATTTCTGAACTAGAAGAAACACTGGCAGAATTTCGTGGCACCAATTTCATTGTCTACCATGATGCCTATCAATATTTTGAGAAACGATTTGATGTCTTAGCAGCTGGATCGATTTCACTGGGAGACGTCTCAGATCCGAGTCCAGCACGCATCGCAGAAGTTCGAAAAATAGTTGAAGAATTAGGCATTACTTGTGTATTTTCTGAACCCCAGTTCAACTCGGAACTGGTCAGAACCGTCTCGGATAGGGTCTCAGTTAAGACTCGTGTGATTGACCCACTCGGAACCCAGTTCACTCTGGGTCCTGACTTCTATCTAAATGTTTTGCGCGGCATTGCCCAAAGCATGGCAAGCTGCTTGTGATTATTGGAACTCGGATTCGACATCGGACTCTGATAATGGGTGATCAATAAATAAGCCAGAGCAGAAACTCCCTATGACCCACGGGTCTAAAGTTTGTAGAATAAAGTTCACTCAAACCGCCATACAGGTCGCACATGGCATTAACCGCCGATCAGATTAGGTTTTACCAAGACAACGGTTACCTGCTGCTCGAACAGGCTATTCCCAGCAGGGTGCTTACGAGTCTGCGTGAAACGGTGGATCGTTTTATCGAGGCGTCGCGTGCAGTCGAGGCCAGTAATCGTATTTATGACCTCGATCAGTCGCACTCAGCAGATAATCCCCGTGTCAGACGACTCAAAGACCCCCACCTCCGGGATCCGCTATTCAAGCGGATCGCAGAATGCAGCACGATTATTGATCCCGTGTGCGAGCTGCTGGGGGGTACGGTTCGGTTCGATCACTCGAAACTGAACTTCAAGCACCCCGGGACGAATGCTGAGATCAACTGGCACCAGGACTGGGCGTTTTATCCCCACACCAACGACGATATCCTCGCCGTGGGTGTTCTCATCGAAGACTGTACACCCGAGTGCGGCCCACTAATGGTGATCCCAGGCAGCCACAAAGGCCCGGTGTTCGATCATCACCACAATGGTATTTTTGCCGGTGGTGTCCATACTGATGCCATCGGCGACCTGGCAGACAAGGCTGTAGCGTTAATAGCACCGGCCGGCTCACTGACGATTCACCATGTCCGCACCCTACACGCTTCGGGCAATTGCAGCACAAACACCCTGCGGCCACTGCTGCTATTCAGCTATACAGCAGTCGACGCCTTCCCCATTTTCTCAAGCTATGATCTGCAGGAATACGATTCGCGAATATTGCGTGGGGCGCCGGTGCATGAGGGTCGCATGGCGGCGTTACCGTTCCGGATCCACCTACCACAGGAACCCGGCACCGATTCGATCTACGACAATCAGGAATCCATGTAACGCTAGAGCTTGCAATCTATTTGCTTAAGCATCGGGTCTTCTGTTTATTCAACGTCACATGCTTCAATCTGAATCGCATCAGCGGTAGCGCCCAAACCACTGGGATTGGCGATAAACCGATTCCAGTTCTTGATACCTTGGGCATCGAAGTCCTTCTCCGGCGAAGGTTCGAGTTCGAATTTGCTGTGCGCCGTGTTGCCCCGCACCGCAGATGCTGAATCGACACCACCGTTGTTGCGCTGTACCACATTAGCACTGATGTACTGTATCGATAAACCTATACGCGGCCGGTCTGATGTATTGGGGTTTGAACCGTGGAGGGCTTTTGAGTGATGAATCGAAGCCTCTCCGGGGTCAAGTTCCACGTGCACGAGTTGCTCTCTTTCATGTGGTTTGATAGTTACTTCCTGACCTGAAAATAGGATATTTTCAGTGCCTGGAACAATCTCATGATCACGATTGCCTTGCAAGTGACTCCCCCTAAGCACACTCATACAGCCGTTGTCATAGTACGCGTCGGTCAGTGCCAGCCAGGCAGTGACCACTTGTTCTTCAGGCGAAAGACCCCAGTAAGTCCTGTCTTGGTGCCAGCCAACGTAACCACCGGATTTAGGGGGTTTTGCAAACAACGTTGCTGTCCAGCAGAGGATATCGGGCCCGATAACTGACTCCACCGCATCGAGGAGTGTCTCATTTCGAATGACATCTGCCATCGCGCAACTGACCAGATTGGGTTTAGATATTTGTGGACTAGCCACCCAATGACCCATTCGGGATTGCAACACGCCACAGTGGTCTGCCAGTATTCCAGCTTTTTCTGCGTCCAAAATCCTAAGAGGAAAGATGACACCTTCACGCTGATATTCCGCATACTGCGTAGGAGAGAGACTCGTCATATTTTCACCTTGTTTAAATCACTCGATAAAGTCAACCAAACGGTTCCCGATTATTCTTGGTTTACGGTAAATTCAAAACCCAATCTGAGAGAATTAAATATAATGTGGCGAGATCTTTACGAATTCACAGAATCGAGAAGAGTTTCTATTCTGGTCTTGCAAGTATTTTTGAGTAACCACCATCAACATTCATCACCCGTAGATAAATCGGCCAATATTTTCCATGAAACTGCAACAGATTGAAACGTGGGCCACTGTACCACCGACCGGCATCGGCGGCGCATTCTGGGTCATCGTTAGACTCACCACCGATAACGGCATACAGGGAATCGGCGAATGTTACGGCATACCGGTATCCGGAGATATTGCCTGTCAAATGGTAGAAGATACATTCGAGCGCTATATCGCCGGGGAAAGCCCATTTAATGTGGAAACACTCTTTCGCCGCGTCTATTCGGCCGGGTTCACACAGCGGCCCGATATTTCAATGATGGGTGTGTTCAGCGGCATGGAAATCGCTGTGTGGGATATTCTGGGTAAGGCGCTAAACCAACCCATCTACAACCTCATCGGCGGACAATTCCACGATCGCCTTCGAACCTATACCTATCTGTATCCTAAAACCTCTGGGGATGAGGGTAACCTCCAAAACAAGGCCGATGATGTTTATCACGACGGTGATGCTGCAGCGGAACGTGCACTCGACTATCTCGAGATGGGCTTTACCGCGATCAAACAAGACCCCGCTGGGCCATACAGCTTTCAAGGTGGCAGAGAACTCTCGCTACACGAACTCGCCCGTTCGGAATACAGCGTAAAACGAATTCGGGAAGCGGTTGGTGACCGCGCTGACATCCTGTTCGGCACACATGGACAGATGACCACCTCATCGGCGATTCGATTGGCCAAGCGTTTAGAACCTTATGATCCATTATGGTTTGAAGAGCCTTGCCCTCCGGACCAAATCCAGGCTATCGGCAAAGTAGCAAGTGCCACCACTATCCCGGTTGCCACTGGCGAGCGGCTGACGACTAAACAGGAATTCCACGAATGTTTGAAAGCCGGTGTGTCCATCCTGCAACCGGATATTGGACGCAGTGGTGGCATCTGGGAGACCAAGAAGATTTTTGTCCTGAGCGAATTATTCAATGCTCAGGTCGCGCCACACATTTATTGTGGCCCGATTGCCCATGCCGCGGCTGCGCACGTGGCATTCAGCAGTCCCAGCTTCCTAATTCTTGAAACGATTCAAACTGAATTTCATGACAAACTGCTGACCCGATCACTGACCTGGGACAGGGGCTATATGCTGCCACCGACAGAACCGGGCCTGGGCATAGAACTCAATGTGGAAACGATCTTAAACCACCCCTATAGCGGTGGCGGTCGACTGCATCTGGAAATGTGCAATACCCCACTGGATTCAAACAATCAGAAAACAATCACAGAGCTCTAAACGCGATACGCACCAATCAACCCTAAGTGCTAACCAGGGTTACTAAACCTGACTACACACCATCCACGATTTATTCATTTTCACCATCAAGAAGCGATCCAATCATGGGAGATACGAGCACAGAGAGCTCCTCAGGTGTTCTTGCAATCTGGAACGACTGTAAGATCGGCGAAGAATTCTTGTATGAAAAGTGGTATCAGGGTGAGCACCTTCATGATCGTGTGAGTATTCCAGGCTTCAAGCTAGGCCGTCGTCATAAATCTGTCGACAGAGCCCCCAAATACTTCACCTACTATGAGACCACATCGGCTGAGGTGCTATTTTCAGAGGCCTACCTGTACCAGCTGGATAACCCATCCATACTGACTCGCGAAGTGATGCGCGGTGTTTTTATCAACGTATCCCGCACGGTTTGCAGGCGCATCCACCGCGTGGGTGAAATGCAAGGCAGTCACGTCATCACAGCCCGTTCAGGCACGCCAACAAATGAAGATAACCTCAAGGCTATCGCTGAACATCTGAATGGCATTTCCGGATGCCTGCGTTCCGACGTGTGGGTTCGCTTCTCACCCGACTCAGGCCCCGTAGACGACAAGCCCAGGCACGAGGAACAGATACGTGGTCGTGATTCCCGTATCGAATGGTGCATCGTTGCTCATGCATTGAATAGCTCTACAGCCGAGTCCATCAACGGAACGCTGCAACTTACCTGCCCAGATCTAGAACTTGGAATTTACCAGTTTATGTGTGAACTGCGGCACGAGGACTGAAGAATTTCAATCGAATTGCTACTCAAAGAATAATTCAGTTCCTGAAATAATCTCAACTTACTAACCGAAAACCCAATGCCACCAATATTGACATTTATTCCACCTGGTGAAGCCAGAGCTTTTTCGATTCCAAAGGGTGGTCTTATCCGAATCATAAATTCTGAAGGCAATCAGGTTGTGGATACCTGGGCATTTAACAGTTCATCCCCAAGTGAGTTTCTTTCAATGGCGCATAGTCGATCTGCGCTTTACCGTCTTTATTTCGAACCTGGTGATACACTGGTGAGCAACCGCTTTCGACCGATGCTGACGATTAACAAAGACACTTCACCCGGCTATCACGATACCCTTCACGCGGCTTGTTCAGCAGAGAGTAACCGGTACTACGGTGCAGAACATCAGTATCCGAATTGTCAGGACAATCTCAAAACAATTATGCACTCGCGAGAGGTGTCGCTCCAGACCACACCTTGCCCCTGGAATCTTTTTGAACGAGCCATCGTCCTTCCCGATGGGACATTAAAGGATGAACCGTCGCTAGCGATGACAGGAGACTACCTGGAGTTGAGTGCAGAAGTAGACCTTGTGCTGGTGTGTTCTGCATGTCCTTCACTAATTGGAAATATCAGTAGCGGCCAACCCCGAGGGGCAACGGTTGAGATAGCTGACTATCGGTAAAATGTTCTTGTCAAAACCCGTCAGAGGCTTGAACATACCTATTCCACACCCAGCGCACGTCGAACTTCCGCAAGTCTTTTTGGATCGGCACATCCAAGCGTGTCTTTGGAATATTCGTTGCCGATAATTCGACGTGTTACTTCTCGGCCAAACGCCAACTTAAGCGCCTCGTCTTTAGTTTTACTGCCGGCTTTGGGAATACGTGCAACGGTGTTGTGGCAATAAGTCGGCCTTTGTTCTGATCCGTTAAATTTTAACCCCTTCGGGGTTTTCCCACGCGCCACTGCCCGGATTCCCCGTCTGAGCAATTTCCGGTACAAAGTAACACCACGATCCGTTGTACCCAAATGTTCGCGGCTGTGTAATGTAATCTGCCCCTGGGAAGACCAAGCATCCCAATCACCTGGTGCCCGTTGCCGGTCTTCATAACTTGGCTCACCCGTCTGACCAACATCCCCGGCCCCAACCACATGTTCATGCTTTTCGGCCCGGCGGTCGACATATCCAGAGCGATCAGGAAGGATCAATGTTTTGTCGATGTCACTCCAACCAATGCTAAAACAATTTGTATCATCAACCGGCACCACCCAACTCAAAGAGCTGCCCCGCCGATCAAACAACGTTTCTCCTTCCGCATCGTCAATACCAGCGACGCGTACTGCATTTGGCATCAGCATATCGTTAGTGCGTAGATAGAGATGGTCTTTCCAGCGCCGTACAGTGATGTACAGCGTACCGACTGGCGTTTCGATCCATTCCATCGTCGGAATCTCACCATAAACAGGCTCGAACTGAACACCGAATAGTCGCGTGTGCAGGAAGGTCAGGTGAATTGGATCTGTTTCGTTTTCGTTGACCTGGAGCCAGTTGCATGCGGAGTGATTCACACGCAGTCGACCGATTGCAGCTTCATGTTCAAATGCATCGAATACAGGAAACTCAGGTCTCTTATCCGGTGGACCCATATACGCAAAAACAACACCGCGCCAGCTCTGCACCGGATAAGCACCCTGACAGATCTTCTGTCGGATAGGGCTGTCAGGCGGCTCTCCAGGTGTGTCGAGAATGGTGCCGTCTACATCAAACTGCCAACCGTGGTAACAACAACGAATTCCCCTCTCGACAATCTTTCCAAACTCGAGTGACGTGCCTCGGTGCACACATCGTCGTTCCAGTAGTCCGATATCTCCCCGTCCATCTCGAAATATCACCAAATCTTCACCCAGGATTCGGATCGCCGTGGGCGTATCATTTAACTCTGACTCGACGAATACCGGCTGCCAGAACCGGCGTAGATACTCCCCGCAGGGTGTACCACGCCCTACTCGACAGAGTTCCTCGTCAAATGCATCGGTATGCGCTCTCTGATACGCGCTATACGGTGTCTTCAAAACTTTGACCCTGCGTGACATTATGGTTTCTCGTGCTTTTTATTTTTCAACAACGTTCCCCCCGCAGCATTGGATAAAATTGAAAATTCGTCTACTGAACACGTGACTGATCGGGTAGTGATCAGGATAGATACCGATTAGATTCAAGGCTGACCCCCCAAATTTGATCAACGACGCTGGGTATGAAACTGAAGCAAGACCAGCATCGGCCAGCCAACGTATTTTTTTGAACGCGGAAAAACTGCTGCCAGTTGTGTATCCCCAGAGTGCTCTGAAAAGTGTACCAGTTCGAGCGATGCCGAAACTGCACCCATCACCATATCAGAGAGTTGATGAGGCAGACTACCGGGACGGACCTTCTCACCTGAAATTGGGTCCGTGAACTGCGCCTGCGAATCCCGGAGGAACATGGCCGGGTGCATCGCGGAGACAACAGCCCGCCCTGAATTGCCCAACACCCGTGCAATCTCGGAAAAATAATAAGCGAGATCGACAATGTGTTCCAGCACCAGTCCGCTGACTACCATATCAAACTGACCTGCCTCAAACGGCAGCCGTTGATGAAGATCGTGCACGATCAGATCAATCGAATAGCCCTTAGTTTTCTTATGTGCTTTTGCAAGCATAGCCTCCGAAAAATCGATTCCAGTCACTTCGGCACCAGCCTGCGCCAGCCACAGCGTATGACGCCCTGTGCCACATCCGATATCCAAAACCCGAAGTCCTTCGACGTTACCGCAGGCTTGTTGCATCAAAGGACCTTCCAGTGCCTGAAGCGGGTTCTGGTCATCATCGTAGACCATCGCCCAGCGGTCATAACCCTCCCTCACCTTAGCGAGTGGTTCCATCTCAAATCTCGAATGAATACAGCACTACTGCCGTCGCGACGACAAATGCGACCAATGTCAGCAGCAAGGCATACATCATGCTCTTTCGGCCGGTACTGCGTGCTTTCCGCAACTCGTTGAGCAATATGAGAATAACGACACCCACCACAACAAATAGAAACCCCGTCGATCCAAAAAATTCTTTCACGTGACTATCTCCTCATGCACAGTTCCATCAAGTGACTGCCGCAATCCATCTTCCACTCGTATGTGCTATGTCCAGCACAAACACCTTTCGAACGCAGACATCATATAATAAATAACCCATTTAGTGCGGAGGAGTGCACGTCTGCAATTCCATTACTGCTGAACCGAGTTCGTTTAACGACCAATGTCATTTAAAGGGAAAAGTGCAATTGTCTGTGGTGCCGGTGGGGGCATCGGTTTGAATATTGCAATTGACTTGCTCGATCGAGAGGTAAATGTCTCGATGGTGGATCTCAAACCGCAGCCGGATTCATTGAACGAGGGCATTGGCCGGGCACAGTATTTTCAAGGCGATGTCACGGATGAGACATTCGTGAAGGAATTCACCCACCAGACTGTATCCAAGTTCGGACACCTGGACTATCTGGTCAATGCAACCGGTGTTCTATGGTTTGGAAAGGACAAGTCTGTTGTCGATATTGACATCGACACCTGGGACCGGGTGATGGAGATCAACCTGAAGTCATTCGCCCTGACCAGCCGTTACGCAATCCCAGCCATACGAAAATCGGGTGGTGGTGCCCTGGTTCATATCGCTTCGATTGATGCACTGCGTGGCGATGAAAAACCTCAGGATGCCTATGGGGCCTCGAAGGCTGGAGTGATTCGCCTGTCTAAATCACTTGCAATCCAGTTCGCAAAAGATGGAATACGGTCAAACAGTATTCTGCCCGGTCCGATTTTCTCGCCCATGCAGTCCCGGTGGGAGAAGGATCCCGCAGCGATCAGTGCCGTCGAACAACATATACCTTTAGGACGCGTCGGTCAGACCCAAGATATCGCTAACGCTTGTCTTTTTCTTTTGTCTGACGAAGCATCTTTTATCACTGGTACGGAACTCGCAGTTGACGGTGGCTGCTTGGCCAAACCATAGTTCCGCCATCGAAACCAACCATTAGCTGCTCATGACAACGACACACCAACGCATCAGTCGAATAGAACAGGTGGCACAACACTACACTGACGCTGCTGCATTCAGCAGTATCGAATGGCTGATCTATCAGCGAGGCTCAATACTCGATGCTGGTAACGTTGGATATGCCTGCCGTGAAGAAAAAACGCCTGTACCGGATACGCCCATCTATCGAATTTATTCGATGACCAAACCAATCGTATCGGCCATGGGTCTAATACTGATGGAGCAAGGTCGACTGCATCTTTTAGATCCCGTCGCGAAATTCATACCTGGGTTTAAACGACCGGATATTTTAAATACGCATGGAATCCGTGCCCCTGCTCACGGTCCCATTACCGTGGAACATCTGTTTACCCATCGTTCAGGTCTCTCCTACGGGTTTATGCCCGGTTGCCCGGTTGGTGAACTTTACCGGAAACACAATTTAGCGGAGGACGGTAGTCGGTCACTGGCCGAGTATGTCGATATCCTATCCACACTGCCCATTGCCTTTGAGCCTGGCAGTCGGTGGCACTACAGCTGTTCGACCGATGTACTCGCCCGAATAATTGAAATCGTTATGAATGAATCACTCGACCAGGTGCTACAGCGCTATCTATTTGAGCCCTTGGGCATGCACGAGACTGGTTTTTTTGTTGCAAATAACAACCTGAGCCGGCTGATGCCAATGCATGGACAATCCCTCGATGAGATCTTGGGTGATCCTTTTTCGAATCCACCGCTTAAAAGAAGAGATTGTGAAGCGGCTTACCCTTCAAACCCGGTTACCGCAACAGCCCGCGGGGGCCATGGTTTGTTCTCTACCGCCAAGGACTATCTCGAGTTCGCCTTGATGACTCGCTACGGGAAATCCCGATCTGGGCGAACCCTCATCTCGCGTAAGATGCTCGAGTTTGCCTGGCACAACCGTTTGCCATCAAATTTGATACCCATTGCCGTCGGACCCTTCCCAAGTCCTGGATACGGATGGAACCTTCTCGGTCGGGTCATGGTCAATCCGGGCGATGCCATACACCTAACTGGCCATGGGGAAGGTGGTTGGGCAGGTGCCGCAGGCACTTACTACTGGGTCGATCGGAGTGAGGATTTCGTTGGTATTGTCATGACACAAAACCTTGGAATCGTATCACCGATGCGTAACGATATGCAGTCTGCCGCCTACCAGGCCATTGAATAAAATTAATCATCGAAAAAGCTGATCACTGACAGCCTAATAGTTCGAACTCTGCGGCTTTAGTATATTCAGTATGCTGTAAGCAACGATAGCTGAGAATATGATTGCGCCTCCCAAAAGCGTTGCAGCTGTAGGAGTCTCGCCGAATCCTAACCAGACCCACAGAGGTGCCAGCACTGGTTCAACCAGAGCCAGCAAACCAACCTGAGCCGCAGGCACAAATCGTGTCCCTAGGACCATCAGAGTAAAGCCCACACCCACCTGGAATACTCCGAGATAAACTGATATCCAAAGATCTCTAGGCGTCAGTACGTAATCAGCAACAAATAAAGCAGACAAGCCAGCAGCGACGATGCCTCCCAGACACACAGCACTTAGCATGCTCTCGCGTTTGGAACGCCGAACCGCGACGATCATCGCAGCATAAGCTATCGGTATATACATAGCGATCAGGTTTCCCAGGATATGGCCACTGGCCATACCGCTGCCGACCATAATTACGAGCCCGATCATAGATACTACGATGGCAAACCAGGTCCGTGCTGTCACCCGCTCACGTAACACGATCCAGCCAAGGATTCCGGCGATAAATGGCGTAGAACTAAGAATAAACAGAGCATTGGCAACAGTGATGTAGAGCAGTGCAAACACATAAGCCACCATTCCAGTACCAAAAAATATTATCATCACAACGTCATTCCAACCCAGTCCGCGAAACTCATCCAGAACGGCTCTACGCTTCTGGTAAGTCAAGAACAGGAACACAGTGATGCTTAGGGCAATGGATCTATAAAAAAGTATCTGCCAGCCGTTGGCTTGCTCAATTGAACGAAGGGCGATGCCAGAAGTGCTAAGGAAAAGCGCTGATCCAACCAGCAGCAGAATACCCAAGTGATAGTGTTTTCGATCCGTAGTCAAAATGTCCATCCAGGTCGTATTGGTATTCTCTAGTTCGACGCCGATTCCATTCGACGAGTTGCGGGCTCTTTAGACAGCCATAAGCCCCCGAGCACAAGAAGCAAGGCGACACTGTGATAGAGCTGAAATGATTCATTCAGCAACAACACAGCCAGGCATGCCGCGAATACCGGTGTCAGGTTCACGAACATTCCAGTCCT
>Ga0209034_10001114_pt1 | contig 13353 bp, 11 predicted proteins | sample MarorgKNORR_S2LV_2_FD_188219 | JGI IMG/M metagenome (GOLD analysis project Ga0209034, IMG submission 188219) | Marine microbial communities from the Southern Atlantic Ocean, analyzing organic carbon cycling - 250m_A/KNORR_S2/LV (SPAdes) (version 2) | ecosystem: Environmental > Aquatic > Marine...
CTGGTTTATTGCCTATTTGTTTTGGTCAAGCAACAAAAACTGCAACCTATTTGACTAACTCTTCAAAAACTTATCGTGTCACTGGACAATTTGGTATCAAGACAGACACTGGAGATATAGACGGCAAAATCATTGATACACAAAACTTTGCTCTTCCAAAAGCTTCAAATGAAATAAACACAGTTCTTCAATCCTTTATAGGTGAATTAAACCAAATTCCTCCAATGCACTCAGCCATCAAACACAAAGGAATGCCTTTGTATAAATACGCTTTTAAGGGTCAAACTATTAAAAGAGCCCCTAGAAAAGTTTTTATAAAAGAAATTTCTTTGAATTCATATTCCTATAATTTAATTAATATAGATGTCCATTGTAGTAAAGGGACCTATATCAGAACCCTAATCGAAGATATCGCAAAAAAAATGAATACATTTGCTACTGTCAAAGACCTAAGAAGACTATCAATTGAAGGTTTTGATAATATAAATATGAAGACTTGGGATCAACTAAAAGATTGTAAGTCTCAAAATGAATTACTTAATTATTTAAAACCACTCGATTATGGCCTGAGTCATCTACCAACAATAAGATTAAGCCAAGCTGAATCCGAACGCTTTAGCTTTGGTCAAAAGCTTTTATACAAGCTTAGTAATGAACATCAACATCTAATACATAGAATTTATGATGAAAATAATTATTTCATTGGTCTTGCTGAAGTAAATAATGACAATGAAATTAAACCTAAGAATGTTTTTAAAATTAATTAATGTATTCTCTTGTTGTTGTAATGATTAATCTATGTAGAATAGCGACTTGAAAATAACAATAAACGGAAGTAATGACTTTAACAACCGAGAAAAAGAAAGAAGTTATTGAGAAATATAAAACTTCAAATGATGACACAGGATCTGCAAACGTTCAGGTTGCACTCCTATCTGAGAAAATTGATTCTTTATCAAACCATTTTAAATCACATAAGAAAGACAATCACTCAAGAAGAGGTCTTTTGATGATGGTTAATAAAAGAAGAAAACTTCTGGATTATCTAAAAAGTAAGAATTTTTCAACATACAAACAACTAATTTCAGACTTAGGATTGAGAAAGTAAATATTTCTAATAGAGCAATAGGGCTCTTAATAGAAAGGAAAAATAGTGAATCAAATATCAAAAGAGATCATTATCAATGATCAAAAAGTTACCATTGAAACTGGAAAAATAGCAAGACAAGCAAACGGATCAGTTTTTGTCTCATGTGAAGGAACATCAATCTTAGCAACTGTTGCTGCAAAAAAAGATGCGTCACCGAACCAAAGTTGGTTTCCTCTTTCAGTTAACTATCAAGAAAAAACTTATGCTGCAGGTAAAATACCTGGTGGATTTTTTAAACGAGAAGGTAGGCCTTCAGAAAAAGAAACATTAATTTCAAGATTAATTGATAGACCCTTAAGGCCATCATTTCCTGATGGTTTTTTAAATGAAGTGCAGGTAATTATTACTGTAGTTAGTCTCAACCCTGAGGTTCAGACTGATATCCTATCAATGATTGGGGCATCTGCAGCATTATCAATATCAGATATACCCTTTAATGGTCCTATTGGGGGCATAAGAGTCGGCTATATAGATAATAAATACGTTATTAACCCCTCAGTTAGCAACATGGAGAATTCAAAACTTGATCTCATTGTTGCTGGAACGAAAGATGCCATTCTAATGGTTGAATCTGAAGCTGAAATATTATCGGAAGAAATTATGTTAGAAGCAGTAATGGCTGGACATGATGAAATAAAAAATATTATCAATGGCATAGAAGAGTTAGTTACTGAGGCTGGTAAAGATAAATGGGCAATCAATGAAATAGAAAAAGATGAAACCCTTAAAAATAAAATTGAAGGAATGGCATCAGATAAAATAAATGATGCTTATCAAATTGCCGACAAAGTTTCTAGACAAAATGAACTCGATCAAATTAAATCTAACATCGAAGAAAAAATCCTTGAAGAGTCTGAAGAATATGAATCATCTGACATAAATAGTGAACTTAAAAAAATTGAAAAAAACATTGTAAGATCTAGAATCCTTAGTGGTGAACCAAGGATTGATGGTAGAGACACAGAAACTGTTAGAGACATAACCGTAGACCTAAATCTTTTAGAAAGAACCCATGGTTCAGCTCTATTTACTCGTGGGGAAACACAAGCACTAGTAGCGACAACACTCGGTACAGAAAGATTTTCACAAATTATCGATGCACTTGAAGGTGAATATAAAGATAAATTTATGCTTCATTATAATTTTCCACCATATTCTGTTGGAGAAACTGGTTTTATAGGATCGCCAAAAAGAAGAGAAATAGGTCATGGAAAGCTAGCCAGAAGAGCTTTAGAAGCAGTACTTCCAGATATGACAACATTTCCATATACCATTCGCTTAGTGTCAGAGATAACTGAATCTAATGGATCCAGCTCTATGGCTACTGTGTGTGGCTCAAGTTTATCCTTAATGCAAGCAGGTGTTCCTATTAAGACTCATGTCGCAGGAATTGCCATGGGCTTAGTTAAAGATGGTGATAATTACAAAGTTCTAACAGATATTCTAGGAGATGAGGATCATTTAGGCGATATGGACTTTAAAGTAGCAGGAACCACAGAAGGTATAACTGCGCTTCAAATGGACATAAAAATTGATGGCATCACTAAATCAATAATGAAGGATGCTTTAGAACAAGCTAAAAGTGCCAAATTACATATTTTAAGCATTATGAATGAGGCAATAAAAGAACCTTCCACAGACTACTCTCCATACGCACCCTCAATAATTACAATTACTGTAGCAAAAGATAAAATTAGAGATGTTATTGGCAAAGGTGGCGCTACGATTAGATCCTTAACTGAAGTCACTGGCGCTCAGATTGATATCAATGATGATGGTCTAGTAACAATAGCTTCAGTTGATCAATCGTCTGGTCAAATGGCTAAAGAGAAAATTGAACTCTTAACCGCTGATGTTGAAGTTGATACGATCTATGAAGGTCGAGTTTCTAAAATTATGGACTTTGGTGCATTTGTTACTATCCTTCCTGGTAAAGACGGTCTTGTTCATATTTCTGAGATTTCTCAAGAAAGAGTTGAATCTGTAAATGATGTCTTGACAGAAGGCCAGGTAATTAAAGTCAAAGTAATAGAGATAGATAAACAAAGAAGAATAAGGCTATCAATGAAACGCATTGATAATGACGCTAAATAATCTAGCGACTATCCGTATACTGTTTTTCTGTAATTTCTCGTCTTTCTTGTGCTTCTAGCGTAAGGCTGGCAACAGGTCTAGCTTCAAGTCGCTGCAAACCTATTTCTTCACCTGTTTCTTCACAATAACCAAAAGTTCCGTCATCTATCTTAATTAGAGAACTCTGTATTTTTCTTATAAGTTTTCTTTCGCGATCTCTAGTTCTTAGTTCAAGTCCAAACTCAGATTCTTGGGTAGCCCTATCATTTGGATCAGCAAGACTGTTGCTGTCTTTTTGCATATGATTGACAGTTTTTTCAGCTTCTTGTTCTAATTGCTCTTTCCATGATTTAAGAATTTTTTTGAAATGATTCAATTGTCTTTTAGACATATATTTTTCTTTAACTCTCAACTTATATGGCTTCATGCCAAATTGCTCAATGAGTGAATTGTTATCTATATTAATTTTCTTTTTTGTCATTGCATAAATCTATATTGAAAAAAGCAGATTATACTTTTGATTTTTAATTTGTGAAGTTTTTTTGAAAAATCTTTTTATAGATCTATTTTAGGTTTCCAATTTTTATTTTTATGTTGGAATTCAACTTCTGTGTAAATACCACCTCTGACATTAAATTTAGAACGCACATTTAAGTATCTTGGAGAAAAAGCATCTTTCAAATGATTAAACATTTGATCAGTAACCGCTTCATGAAATGCCCCTACATTTCTATACTTTGTTATATATAGTTTTAGAGATTTAAGTTCTATGCAACTTAAATCTGGAACATACTTAATATAGATTGTTGCAAAATCAGGTTGACCTGTTTTAGGGCACAAACAAGTAAACTCAGGAATTTTAATTTTAATAATATAATCTGATTCTATATTTGGATTTTCAAACCCATCTAAATCGCTAGAAGTAATTTCTAAGCTCATATATTTACCTTAGTAGTTGAATAAATAATGTATATATATTCTATTTAATTTAAAATGAACTAACTAATTTTATAGTTTTTTATGCGACTAAGTAAAATTAAACTTTCTGGTTTTAAAACATTTGTTGAACCAACAACGCTAACCCTACCTTCAAATCTAGTTGGCATAGTCGGTCCAAATGGCTGTGGCAAATCTAATGTGATTGATGCTGTTCGTTGGGTTTTGGGAGAATCGTCTGCAAAATACCTTCGTGGTGAGTCTATGTCAGACGTTATATTTAATGGTTCGTCTACACGTAAACCCGTGAGTAATGCATCGATAGAACTTTATTTTGATAATTCTGATAAAAAAATAGGTGGCGAATTATCACAATATAATGAAATCTCAACTAGAAGAGTTCTCTCAAGAGACGGCCAATCAGAATACTTTCTTAATGGCACGAAATGCAGAAGAAAAGATATTACAAATATTTTTTTAGGGACCGGTCTTGGTCCCAGAAGTTACGCAATTGTTCAACAAGCTATGATCTCAGGATTAATTGAAGCTAAGCCTGATGAAATGAGAGTGTTTATAGAAGAAGCGTCTGGGATTTCTAAATACAAACAAAAACGTAAAGAAACAGAATCAAGAATCAAGAACACTCGTGAGAACCTAAATCGTCTTAACGATCTAAAGGAAGAAATTGAAAAACAGATAAAAAGACTAAAGAAACAATCCAATGATGCTGAAAGATATAAAAAGCTTAAGGTTAGAGAAAAAGAGATTGGTGGCGAAATTATTTATATAAAGATATTGGAAATTGATAAAAACATTGAAACTAACAAATCTGACTCGTCTAAATACCAAGAAGATTATGATAGTCAACTAACAGTACTAAGAAAAATTGAAGCAGATATCGAAGAACTGCGAATTAAAAACAATGAAACCAATGAGGTATTTAATTCAAAGCAAAAAGATCATTTTCAGATTCAAGCAGACATAGCAAGGCTAGAACAATCAATAGAATATGAAAAAGAATTAGAATCTCAAAAGTCTGTTACCGCTCAAGAAATAAAATCTGAATTAAAACGATTAAAGTTAGAATATGAAACAGACATAACTGAAATAAAGTCAAAAACACAAGAACTTGAAACAATGTCTCAATCATTTAATCAAGATAAATCAGAATTACTAAACCTTAATAATCAGCTTGAAGAAATTAGTGAACTATTAGAAAAAACTAATATTGATAATGAAATCCTCAAAAATGAATTAAATGAAATCAACACTGTGTGTGAAAAAGAATCAGTAAAAGTTAATTTATTACAAAAGCAACTCTCTAATCAAGAACAACAAAAAAATATCATAGATAATCTTCATAATTTAGAAAGCTCATTTGCATCACTAAGAAATAAACTAAATCAAGGTATATCCTCATTATCTAAAGAAATCATTGAATCAATAGATCAAGAATTTTCGTCTTTCGAAAATCAGTTAGTGGCTCTCGCTGTTGAATTAGAAAGTACAGAACGTGAAATCATTGAAAACGAAAAAGATTTATCAAAATCAAAAGAGTTACTTAATAAAAGTAAAATTACTTTCGAAGACTTAACAGCAAAGAAACAAAAATCAGAACAACATAAAAATCAACTCTCTAATCAAAAAAATACCCTTTCACAGAAAACTAGTAGTCTCAATCATAAAGTTCAAAATCAAGGACTTAAAGTAGAATCACTAAAGTCGTCTGAGCTTGCACTAAGAACAGCTATTCATCGATTAGAAGCTCAAATAACACAACTTAAAAGTAGATCTCTAGAAATTACCTCATCTGAGAATACTAATAAGACAACAGATGATGATACGAGGGTTAAATTAGAATCACTTCTTAACACTAGTCTTGCATCAGAAAAAGAACTAGATACTTCCAGAAAGGAGTTAGAGGAAAGTCAGTCAGTTTTAAGAAATTATGAAATTGATCGCACAAATATCAACAGTCTTGTCAATCAAGCAAGGGAAGATCTTCAACAATTCAAACTCAATCAAAAAGAATATGAAGTCAGAAAAGAGTCTCTTAATGAGCAACTAGTAAATCAAGGTCAAGACTTCAAATCACTTGATGAATCTTTAAAGAATAAAGAAATAGACCAAAAGAATTTAAATGATGAACTTGAAAAAATATTGAGATCAATTGATCGGTTAGGTCCAATTAACCTTGCAGCTTCTGCTGAATTTGAACAAGAAAATGAACGAATGGAAAAACTTGAATCACAATTTGAAGATCTAAATCGTGCTCTAGATACTCTAAATGGTGCGATTAAAAAAATAGATGATGAATCAAGATCTAGATTTAATGACACCTTTATAAAAGTTAATGAGGGTTTACAAAAACATTTCCCTAGACTATTTGATGGAGGAAAAGCATATTTAGAACTCGAAAATAATGACGCATTAGAGGGTGGTGTTTTTGTCATGGCTAGACCCCCTGGTAAGAGAAACAGTAACATTCATTTACTTTCAGGTGGTGAAAAAGCTTTAACGGCAGTTGCCTTATTGTTCTCAATTTTTGAACTTAACCCAGCTCCTTTTTGCTTACTTGATGAGGTTGACGCCCCATTAGATGATACAAATGTAGCTCGTTTTTGTGAGATCGTTAAAGAAATGAGTAGTACTGTCCAATTTGTTGTAATAACGCATAATAAAACAACTATGGAGCTCACGAAACAACTTGTGGGTGTTACTATGAGCGAACCTGGTGTTTCTAGGTTAGTTTCGGTAGACATAGATGAAGCAGTAGCAATGACTGAAGAACAAAACGATTAGAAATGGAGAACTCATGGATACTTTTAAGCATAATCTTTATTTTGCTAATTACCTTGTTGATCTATGAGAAGAGAAAACGAAACAAATCAGATAATCAATTAAGCATAAATGAAAAATTTATTATTAATGATAAAGCTGAAAATAATGAAGTGCTAAGCATTAGACTGTCGATAAAGAGTCACCCAATAACTTTAAAAAAATCTATAAATATTTTCAAAACATACTCAATAATACTCAATAAAAAAGGAATATTTGAAAAATACATGAACGACAGCGTGTCATATTTTGTGGCCAATCTATATGAGCCGGGCTACTTTATTGATGATCAAAACATACAAGGCTTTACATTTTATTTTGTGTCTGAATATCAAATTGATGATAAACGACGATACGATGAAATGAAGCAAGATGTCACTGCTCTAAATCAGACTCTTGAAGGGAATGTATCCTATGATTCCATTACAGAAAATAAAGGTTAGATTAATGTTGTTAAAAGCAAATTAGTTAAAAATGAATTTATAAGTTTAAAAAATAATGCAAGAAAAAGATCATAATAATCCTATTCAGAGTGAAATGCCTTTTGCCATTGTTGATGGTGAACAAGTTACAGAGCTACCTAAAGATCTATATATTCCTCCAATAGCTCTTCAAGTTTTTCTTGATACCTTTGAAGGGCCTCTTGATTTATTGCTTTATTTAATAAGAAAGCAAAACTTAAATATCCTAGATATCCCGATAGCTGACATAACTGAACAATACGTAGATTATATTAACCTTATGAAAGAATTAGAATTAGAGTTGGCAGGGGAATACTTACTAATGGCAGCAATGTTAGCCGAAATTAAATCTAGAATGCTCTTACCAATATTTGAAGATATAGAGGAAGAAGAAGACCCAAGAGCTGAATTAATAAGACGATTACTTGAATATGAAAGATATAGGACTGTCTCAGAAAAAATGAATCAACTCGATAGGGTTGATAGAGATGTTTTTCTTTCAGCGATTGATACAGATCAATTTAACCAACCCATTGTCCTACCAGATATACAACTAATGGATTTAGTGATGTCATTCAAAGAAGTTCTAAAAAAAGCTGAAATGTTCTCAACCCTACACTTCATGAGGGAACCACTATCTGTAAAAGAACGGATGGCTACGATACTTGAAACCATACAAGATAAGGATTTTGTTCGCTTCGAAGAACTATTTGATTTAGAAGAAGAAAAGATGGGTTTAGTTGTTACATTTCTTGCAATCTTAGAACTGATGAAAGAACTCTTGATTGAAATAGTTCAAGCAAAAGAATTTGGTACAATACATGTCAAAACCTTAGTTGAAAAACAATAATGAATGACTTTAATCTAAAACACACTATTGAGGCTCTTTTGCTCTCATCAGATGAACCGTTGTCAACAGAGAAGCTTTTTAAAATAATCAGTAATAAACATCAAATAACAAAAGCTGATGTATTAGATTCAATCAACTCATTAGAAAATGATTATTTAGAAAAAGAGATCGAAGTCTCCAGAGTAGCAAGCGGTTATCGTATTCAAGCTAAAAAAACTATAAATGATTATCTGAATATTATTTTTGCAGAAAGAACTCCAAAATACTCCAGGGCCTTAATGGAAACACTATCCATTATTGCTTATAAGCAACCTGTAACAAGAGGAGATATTGAGGCTATCCGTGGCGTATCAGTCAGCTCAAGCATTATGAGAACACTGACTGACAGAAATTGGATTAAAATTATAGGTTATAGAGATGTTCCAGGAAAACCTGCTATGTTTTCAACTACTGCTGATTTCCTTAATTATTTTGGTCTAGAAAAACTCGAAGAACTACCAGATCTCCCAGACATAAAAGAACCAAAAAACTTAGATTTAGATCTTGATAATCAGTCAAACACATTGACTCAAAAAGAAGGTCCCTCAGAAACAGTTTTAAATTAGGATTTCTGACAATCGATACTCTGACCATCAATATCGACACTATCATCTGACATCAACCAAATATACTTCTCCAGGATATCATCTGGCTTCAACAGTAACTTTTCATCTTCTAATGGATAAGCTAATTTTCTCATCTTTGTCTGAACTGGCCCAGGATTGATGCAGTTAAATCGTATGCTGGGTTCATTATGATGTTCAGCACTCAATATTTGACAAAGAGCTTCAGTGCCAAATTTTGAAACAGAGTAAGCACCCCAAAAAGCTTTTCCAACTTTACCAACACCACTTGATGTAAAAATAACTGATGCATTCTTTGATTTATATAAAGCAGGCAGAAGTGTCTGAGTAAGTATAAATTGAGCTGTGAGGTTAACATGCAGTGTAGTGACCCATGTAGAGACATCATATTGACTGATCGGCGATCTATCACCCAGAATTCCTGCGTTGAGTAATAGGCCATCTAAACAACCATATTTATCCATTAGATTATCAATTAAGTCTTGATAATCATTTGCATCAGCTTTTGAAAAATCCATTAATGAAATCATAGGTGCTTGAAACCCATTACTTAAAATTTCATCATATGATTTTTCTAGGTTTGAGAGTGTTCGACCCAAAAGTATTAAATTTGCTCCCAAGGAAGCATATTTAAGTGCAGCTGCCTTTCCAATACCATCCCCAGCTCCAGTGACTAAAATTGTCTTATCTTTCAACATTTAATTATTTTCATAATTTCATTTGGTTTGTTTATACAATATTCAGCACCCCAAGATAAAGGGTTGTCACTGTCTACCCTATAACCATAACTACAAGCGATAGATCTTATTCCTGCTGATCTTGCTGATTGAATATCTTTTCTAGAATCACCAATATAGAAGCAGCAGTCTAAATCATTAAATTGTAGCTTTGATAACGCAAGATTTAACGGTTCAGGATCTGGCTTAATATTATTAACATCGTCACGACAAATTAGACAACTTAATCTGTCAGAAAGATCCAATTGTCTTAGAAGTGGCTCTGTAAATCTTTTTGATTTATTTGTAACAATACCCCAAAGATGATTCTTTTTTTCTATTGAATTTAAAACAATATCCATATCGTCGAATAAAGATGCATGATCGCCGACCACATCTTCATACAATTGTAAATAACGGTTGTATCGTCTCCCTTCTAGGACAGGATCATCATCAAAAACTGCAGAGAATATTCCTAATACTCCATTTGAAACATGAGGACGAACATGCTCAAGACTTACTGTTTTGTGTCCTTGCTCAACCAATAGTGAATTTAATGCCATATGCATTTCAGGAGCCGTATCAATTAATGTTCCATCTAAATCGAATAATACTAGTATCTGTTTACTCATCAATAATCATTCTTTCCTAAAATGCATCATGTAATTAACTGAAACATCATCTGTCAATTTGAAGGTTTTAGTTATTGGGTTATACATAACACCGGTTAGATCAACTAAATTGAGACCAGATTTTCTAGACCATTGCTCTATTTCTGAAGGCTTTAAAAAGGAATCAAATTCATGTGTACCTTGAGGAAGGAGCTTTAAAATATATTCTGCTCCAACAATAGCCATTAGATATGATTTAATATTTCGATTAATTGTAGAAATGAATAAGTGGCCTCCACCTGTTAGTGCTTTTGAACATGATTCTATAATTTGTTCGGGTGAGGGCACATGCTCCAACATTTCCATACAGGTTAAAACATCATATTGTTCGTGATTTATTTCCACAAATTTTTCTAAATTACTATTGTGATAAGTAATATTTTTTATGCCCATAAGCTCTTGATGATTTTTTGCAACTGAGATTGCTTTATCTGCCATATCCAGACCATCAACATGGTCTGCATATTTTGACAATGACTCAGTTAATATTCCGCCCCCACAACCAATATCTAGACATTTTTTATTGTCTATTTCTGCCCAATTCTTTATGTAATTAAAGCGTAAAGGATTAAGCGTATGAAGTGCTGCAAAACTCCCGTCAGGGTTCCACCACTCTTGAGCGAGTTTATTAAATTTCCTTACCTCTTCTTCACTGATATTGTCTTTCATTAAGTTCATGATTTAATTAAATTATATGACTGATTTCTTCTTAAAATATTTAATAATATGTTAAAATTATATCCTGTATTAATCATCTATTCCCAAATAAAGAATATTCGAAAAATAAACACTTTTTTATGACAAATCAAATATAGTTGATGAGCGACAGAATCTCACAAATTAATCTCGAAGATGAAATGAGAAAATCCTATTTGGATTACGCCATGAGCGTTATCGTGGGGCGAGCACTACCTGATGTCAGAGATGGCCTTAAACCGGTCCATAGAAGAGTATTGTATGCCATGAAAGTCCTTGGCAACGATCACACTAAACCATATAAAAAGTCAGCCAGAATAGTGGGTGATGTAATAGGTAAATATCATCCACATGGCGATAGTGCTGTTTATGAAACCATCGTTCGAATGGCTCAAGATTTCTCACTTAGATACACGCTCGTTGATGGGCAAGGTAATTTTGGCTCTGTAGACGGTGATAGAGCAGCTGCTATGCGTTATACAGAAATAAGAATGCAAAAAATTACTCAGGAGCTACTGGCTGATATTGACAAGGAAACAGTTGATTTTACTCCAAATTATGATGAATCAGAGAGCGAACCTAGCGTCCTCCCAACAAGAATACCTAATCTATTAATTAACGGATCTGCAGGTATTGCTGTTGGTATGGCGACAAATATACCGCCACATAATCTCAAAGAAGTTATAGATGGTTGTCTACTTTTACTTGAAAATCCAAACTGCTCAATTGATGAGTTAATAAAAACTATTCCTGCACCAGATTTTCCTACTGCAGCGACGATTCATGGTATAGATGGCATTAAAAGCGCATATGAAACTGGAAAAGGAAGAGTCATCCTTAGAGCTAAAACATCAATTGAAAAAATTAATAACACCGAAAGAGAATCTATAATCGTTACTGAGCTACCTTTCCAGGTCAATAAAGCAAAGTTGATAGAAAAAATAGCTGAACTTGTTAGAGATAAAAAGATTGAAGGTATTTCAGAAATCAGAGATGAATCTGATAAAGACGGAATGAGAATTGCCATAGAACTAAAAAGAGGTCATGTGGCAGATGTTCTACTTAATAATCTATACAAACAAACACTTCTAGAAAGCATATTTTCAATAAACATGGTTGCTTTATCAAATGGTCAACCAAAATTAATGAACTTAAAGGAAATCCTTGATGCATTCATCTCTCATAGAAGAGATATAGTAACGAAGAGAACAATATATGATCTCAACAGATCAATTAATCGTGCTCACATACTTGAAGGCCAAACTATTGCCTTAAATAACATTGATGCCATGATAGCACTCATAAAAAAATCAAAAACTCCCTCTGACGCTCAAAAGGCATTAACTTCAAAATTATGGAAGGTAGGAAAAATTAAACAAATGCTCAAACAAGCAGGTAATGTTTCTACGACACCCAAGCAACTTCTTGATGTTGAAAAGTTTGGTATAGAGAAAAGTGGATATCGTCTTTCATCTGAACAAGCAAAAGCTATCTTGGATTTAAAACTAAATCGCTTAACTGGATTAGAACAAGATAATATTTTTAAAGAATACACTGAACTGCTTGAAAATATTAAATCATTTACAAAAATCCTATCAGATCCAGATACCCTGAATCGCCTACTTAAGAATGAGTTAGTAGAGTCACAAGAAAAATTTGGTGACGAAAGAAAAACTGAAATAGTTGAGTTCTATTCAGACTTAACTGATGAAGATTTAATACCTGAAGAAGATCTTATTGTGACATTATCAAGAGAAGGTTATGCAAAGACCCAACAACTAGATGTATATCAAGCTCAACATAGAGGGGGAACGGGTAAAAGGGCTACTTCTTTTAAAGATGAAGACTTTATTCGTAAATTATTTATTGCTAATACTCATGACACATTACTCTGTTTCTCAAGCTACGGTAAAGTCTACTGGATAAAAGTTTATCGATTGCCGAGAGGTGGGAGAAACGCAAAAGGGAGACCAATTGTAAATCTATTACCATTAGATAAAGACGAAAGAATCCAAGCAGTTCTGCCTGTAAAAGAATTTAATGAATCTCAATATGTTTTTATGGCTACAGAACGTGGTGGCGTTAAAAAAACTAAACTCTCAGCATATTCAAGACCGATTAAAAGTGGAATTAAGGCCATAAAATTAAAAGATAATGATCGTGTAGTGAATGTTGAAATTACTGATGGAAAAAAACAAATCATGCTATTTGCAGACTCTGGTAAGTCAATTCGCTTCCACGAAAAAGATGCGAGACCAATGGGGAGAGTTTCTCAAGGTGTTCGCGGAATGAGACTTGATAAGAATCAAAAAGTAATCTCATTACTAGTAATAGATGAA
>Ga0209034_10001115_pt1 | contig 13345 bp, 10 predicted proteins | sample MarorgKNORR_S2LV_2_FD_188219 | JGI IMG/M metagenome (GOLD analysis project Ga0209034, IMG submission 188219) | Marine microbial communities from the Southern Atlantic Ocean, analyzing organic carbon cycling - 250m_A/KNORR_S2/LV (SPAdes) (version 2) | ecosystem: Environmental > Aquatic > Marine...
ACTCAAATGGGCGAGTATTTTCTGAACCGGAGATAACAGTATTTTTTGGTAAAGCTCGTTTTAATTGACTTAAGGTAGACATAAATTTGCAGTAATAAAAAGTTAAAGCACTCTGGTTAGTTTAATTCAAGCCGTTATGAATATAATTACTTATGATTAATTAAATTTCTAAGATAATACTTGCAGTTGAACACATTATAATGTGTTCTAATTTTTAATTTCTCACAAAAAAATATGCAATCATTTCTTCCACCTAACAGACTTCTTATGGGACCGGGTCCTTCAGTTGTTCACCCTAGAATTCTAAATGCCATGGCTAGATCTACTATAGGACATTTAGACCCTGCCTTTATTGGCATGATGGATGAAGTTAAAGAAATGCTGAAATACGCATTCAAGACTGAAAATGCACTTACTATGCCTGTCTCTGCTCCTGGTTCAGCAGGTATGGAAGCATGCTTTGCAAATCTTGTAGAGCCGGGTGACAAGGTTATCGTTTGTATCAATGGTGTCTTTGGTTTGCGAATGAAAGAAAATGTCACTCGTATTGGTGGAGAAGCGGTTATCGTTGAGCACGACTGGGGTACTGCCGTTAGCCCTGAAAAACTAGAGCAAGCTTTAGTTGATAATCCTGATGCTAAAATTGTTTCTTTTGTTCATGCAGAAACTTCAACTGGAGCGCTTTCAGATGCTAAAACTCTCTGTCAGATTGCCAATCAATATGGCTGCATCAATATCGTTGATGCCGTCACTTCGTTGGCAGGTTCAGAATTAAGAGTCGATGAATGGGGAATAGATGCTATTTATTCTGGATCTCAGAAATGCTTATCAGCAATGCCTGGGTTATCACCTGTTAGTTTTAGCGAGAGAGCCATTGAAAAGTTAACTAATCGAAAAAAGCCAATAACAAGTTGGTTTCTAGATCTTAACTTGGTGATGGGTTATTGGGGTAAAGGTGCAAAGAGGGCATATCATCACACCGCACCCGTCAATACATTGTATGGCTTACATGAATCTTTGGTGATGTTAACCGAAGAAGGAATTGAAAATTCTTGGAGTCGCCATCAACAAAACCATATACTCCTCAGAGATGGCCTTAATAAACTAGGAATCGATTACTTAGTCGACGAAGCTAGTAGATTACCTCAACTGAACAGCATAATAATTCCTCAAGATCAAGATGATTTAGGAGTTCGCTCTTCGTTGCTGGATAACTACAACATTGATATTGGAGCAGGTCTGGGTCCACTTGAAGGCAAGATATGGAGAATTGGATTAATGGGACACACTTCAAGGAAGGAAAATATTGAAATTTTATTGTCTGCACTTAAAGACACACTATAAAAAAGGCAAAATCGAAGCCGCCTTTTTTGTAAAAGAAAGCCTAACTAGTCCTTAATTTTTGCCAACAACTCTTCTTCAGTCTCAACCCTGTCAGGGTCAGGAAGACAGCAGTCTACTGGGCATACCTCGACACATTGTGGAGTATCAAAATGACCAACACATTCTGTACATAGGTCACCATCAATCTCATAGATTTCTTCACCCATATATATTGCTTCATTTGGACATTCTGGTACACAAACATCGCAATTAATACATTCATCAGTAATTAATAAAGACATAATATCTCCGGCTTAAATAACCATACTTACACAACTTTATAATAGCTGTTGTTACCACATATCTCAGGCAACATATTTTAACTTATCAATACTACTATAATGATGATTTTGGGTATCATTATTGATTTTCTTTTTAGGGTTATTATGAGAACACTTTTCATTATTGTTTCTTTATTGTTTTCTTCACTCTCTTTTGCAACTCTCAATGATGGTATTTACGCCCTCATAAAAACTAGTAAAGGTGAAATTATTGTTGAATTAGCCTATGAAAAGGCACCACTTACAGTAATTAACTTTATATCGCTTTCGGAAGGCAGCAAGAAGAGTAACCAAGAACCCGGTATACCTTTTTATGACGGCATAACATTTCACCGAGTTATCGACGACTTTATGATACAAGGTGGTGATCCCCAGGGAGACGGTAGAGGTGGTCCAGGTTATCAGTTTGCTGACGAATTTAGTGACTTGAAACATGACAAGCCCGGTGTTCTTTCTATGGCCAACTCAGGACCTAATACAAATGGTTCACAATTTTTTATTACCCATATTCCAACCCCTTGGCTGGATGGAAAACATAGTGTTTTTGGTCTTGTTGCTGAAGGCATGAGTGTTGTCAACTCAATTGAGCAAGGTGATATTATTGAAAATATATCAATTCAACGTATTGGTGATCAAGCGAATCAATTTATTGCCAACGAAGCATCATTTAGAGAACAAATTGAAAAAGTTAATGCGAACTTAAAGGCAAAAAAAGAATTACGTCAAAAAGAATTTGAAAATTATGTCACTACTTCTTATCCTGGGATCAAAAAGAACAATTTAGGTTACTTCACAACAATCAATAAGTCAGGCAAAGATAAGCAGCCTAATAATGGACAAATTGTTTCTATAGATATATCATTTAGAGCTGATAATGGTGAAATCTTGCGTGAAGCTGGAAGTCCAATCGAATTTGTTCTCGGAAGTGGACAAATAATCAGTTTTATTGATAATAATGTCAAAGATATGTTAATTGGTGAAGGTCGAACAATAATTGCTTCTTATGAAGAAGTATTTGGTGATAATCCTAGTGGCGAAATACCGCAAGATTCAATTCTTATTTTTGAACTAGAACTTCTTTCTGTTAAGGATAACTAGGAATGTTTCTTGAATTAATTAGCTTTCTTGCTTCAATAGATACTGGCTTTAATGTACTAAGTTATCTAACAGTAAGAGCTGTCTTTGCAATGATGACAGCACTTCTAATTACTCTAGTTCTTGGAAAATGGATTATTTCAAAACTGGAACAATATGAAATTGGTCAGGTGATACGCGATGATGGTCCAGAAACTCACGAAGAAAAAGAAGGGACTCCAACAATGGGAGGGATACTTATACTTTTTGCTTTTTTCACTAGCATGATTATTTGGGGAGACTGGAGAAATCCTTATTTATGGATTGTACTTCTGACAGCCTTACTTTTTAGTTTAATTGGTTTTATCGATGACTATCTAAAACTTAAAAAGCAAAACTCGGATGGTCTTAATCGAAGGCAAAAAATAGCAGCACAAACAATCGGTGCAATTTTAATTTGTTTGTCGTTAATTAGCTTAGATTCTAAAGTCATAGGTACTGAACTTTTAATTCCATTCTTTAAAGATCTTGTAATACCGCTTAATACCTTGGGCTTTTTAATTGTGGGCTGGTTTGCAATTGTTGGAGGCTCTAATTCCGTAAATCTTACTGATGGTCTTGATGGATTAGCTATCATGCCCGTTATTTTAATAAGTGGTGCACTTGCAGTTTTTGCCTATATTGGAGGCAATTATAATTTCTCCGCTTATCTTAATATGCCATTTATGCCTGGAACAGGTGAAGTATTTGTTGTATGTGCAGCCCTTATAGGTTCTGGATTTGGTTTCCTTTGGTTTAATACTTACCCAGCTGAAATATTCATGGGCGATACCGGATCACTATCACTGGGCGCTATTTTAGCCGTTATTGCAATTATTGTTCACCAGGAAATATTGCTAATCCTAATGGGCGGTATATTTGTTGCAGAAACATTATCAGTAATACTGCAAATAGGTTACTTTAAGCGCACTCAAGAAAAACTCTTTCTAATGGCGCCTATACATCATCACTTTGAAAAAAAAGGCCTTTCAGAACCAAAAATAATTGTACGGTTCTGGATAATTACTTTGATTCTAATTCTAATTAGCTTAGCCAGTATCAAGATTCGATAACTCTGATAGTTTGGCACTGTAAAATGGTCGCCCATGAGTATAAAATCAGATAAATGGATTCGTCGAATGTCCCTTGAACAGGAGATGATTAAACCCTTTGAATCGAACCAACTTCGTCATGTTAATGATAATAAAATAATATCTTACGGAACCTCTAGTTATGGTTATGATGTTCGCTGTTCCACTGAATTTAAGATATTTACCAACATCAATCATAATATTGTTGATCCGAAAGACTTTGACGCACAAAGTTTTGTCGAAATAGATGCCGATGAATGTATTATCCCACCCAACTCCTTCGCTTTAGCTAGAACAGTAGAGTATTTTAAAATCCCTCGCTCTACGCTCGTTATCTGTCTAGGTAAATCAACCTATGCGAGATGCGGCATTATTGTGAACGTAACTCCCTTAGAGCCAGAATGGGAAGGACATGTTACACTTGAATTCTCCAATACCACCCCTTTGCCTGCAAAAATATATGCCAACGAGGGTGTCGCTCAGATGCTCTTTTTTGAGTCAGATGAAGTTTGCGAAACTTCCTATAAAGATAGAGACGGCAAATACCAAGGACAGACTGGGGTCACTCTACCCAAGACTTAATTCACATGTCAGAAATTTCAAAACGTCGCACATTTGCGATCATTTCTCACCCTGATGCGGGAAAAACAACTGTTACCGAAAAACTTTTACTTTATGGCGGCGCAATTAAAACTGCCGGAAGCGTCAAAGCAAGAAAAGCTGCAAGCTACGCCACCAGTGATTGGATGAAAATGGAAAAAGAGAGAGGTATTTCTGTCACTTCCTCTGTTATGCAGTTTCCTTATGAAAACAAGGTCATTAATCTTTTAGATACACCAGGCCATGAAGACTTCTCTGAGGACACTTACCGAACCCTTACGGCTGTTGACTCAGCACTTATGGTTATCGATGTCGCTAAGGGTGTTGAACAGAGGACTATTAAGTTAATGGAGGTTTGCCGACTTCGTGACACTCCAATCCTTACTTTCATCAATAAGCTCGATCGTGAGGGACGGGAGCCAATTGACTTGTTAGATGAGGTTGAATCAGTATTAGATATTGAATGCTCGCCTATTACTTGGCCAATTGGAATGGGCAAAGAATTCAAAGGGGTGGTTCATTTATTGGAAAACAAAATCTATCTATTCGAGAGCGGAAAAAACGCAAAAATTGGTGGCAATACAATTATTAAAGGCATCGATAACCCCGAACTTGATAAAGCCCTTGGAATTGAGCTCTCTGAATCTATTAGGGAAGAGATTGAACTTATCCAAGGTACGACCAATCCTTTTCAAATAGAGAGTTTTCTTGAAGGCAAGCAGACACCTGTTTTTTTTGGTTCAGCCATTAATAATTTTGGGATAAAAAACCTACTTAATGGTTTTATTGATTACGCACCAACTCCACAAGACCGAGAAAGTGACAATCGTAAGGTGTCTCCAGATGAAAATAAACTTACTGGCTTTGTGTTTAAAATTCAAGCAAACATGGATCCCAAGCATCACGATAGGTTGGCCTTTATGCGCATTGTTAGCGGTGAATATAAGAAAGGAATGAAAGTTCTTCAAGTCTCTACTGGTAAGCAAATAAAAATAGCTAATGCTGTTACTTTTATGTCACGAGAAAGGAGTTCCACAGAAACCGCTCATGCCGGAGATGTTATTGGAATACACAATCATGGCGGTATCGGAATCGGCGATACTTTTACTCAAGGTGAGAAGATCAACTTTCAGGGCATACCAAATTTTGCACCTGAGCTCTTTAGACGTGCACAACTCAAAGACCCACTCAAAGCAAAAGCACTTCAAAAAGGCCTTAATCAACTCTCTGAGGAAGGCGCAACACAAGTATTTAGACCGATTTCAAATAATTCACAAATATTGGGAGCTGTAGGTATTTTGCAGTTCGATGTGGTCGCTCATCGGCTTAAATATGAATATGGTGTTGACTGTCAATTTGAAGCAATCAGTGTGGCTACAGCAAGATGGGTTAACGGGTCAGATAAAGATCTTGAGCAACTTAAGATAAAAGCAGGCAACAATATCGCTATAGATAGTGCAGGAATGCTATCTTACTTAGCACCCAGCATGATTAATCTTCAACTAACAATGGAACGACACCCAAATTTAACTTTTAATGCTACTAGAGAACATTAACTAGTCTTCGACCAATGGCTTAACTACTTCAGCAATATCTTTCTTGTTTAAGTAGCCAACCTCTGCACCACTGGAATCTTGAACTACTGCACAATCAGCATTGGAGCGCAATATTTCACACAAAACGTTATCAATCGAGTCTTCTTCTTTGACTATAATTTTAGCTGCACCGTTATCAGGTTTTTGGTCATTCATCACTGACTTGGCATGGAGGACGTGGGAACGATTTACCTTTTTCACAAAGTCTCTCACATAGTCATCCGCAGGAGTCATCAAAATATCCTGAGAGGTTCCATGTTGCACCAATGCTCCGCCATTAAGAATGGCAATTCTATCACCAATCTTAAGTGCTTCATCTAAATCATGTGTAATAAATACAATGGTTTTATGGAGTTCTGTTTGAAGCTCCAAAAGTAGATCTTGCATATCACTTCGAATAAGAGGGTCCAGCGCACTAAATGCCTCGTCCATCATTAAGATTTCTGTGTCACAGGTTAAAGCCCTTGCTAATCCAACTCGCTGCTGCATGCCACCTGATAACTGTGAAGGATAGCGGTCTTCATAACCAGTAAGGCCTACACGATCGATCCATTTTTTTGCTCTCTGGATAGCTTCATCCCCTTTCACTCCTTGTAAATGAATTCCAAGGCATATATTATCCGTCACCGTTTTATGAGGCAACAAAGCAAAGCTCTGAAAAACCATAGCCGTTTTTTGTTGTCTAAACAGTCTAAGCTTTTCAATTGGCATCTGAATAACGTCCTCACCACCAATCGTTACTGAACCAGTAGTAGGCTCAATAAGTCGATTAATGTGGCGAATTAGTGTGGACTTTCCAGAACCTGAAAGACCCATAATAACTTCAATATTCTTGTTTGCAAGATCAAGATTTATATTACTCAAACCCAACACATGTTGGTGCTCTTTAAGGAGGTCATCCTTACTCATACCGTTATCAACATACTTCAAAACGGACTTCGCCTTGGGTCCAAAAATCTTAGTCAAGTTTGAAATTTTGATTTTTATATCTTGACTCATAATACATCTCCAGAACGATGTTTTTGAATTCGGGTGCCAAACGCCTGAGAAACCCTATCAAATACAATTGCCAAGGCTACAATAGCTAGACCATTTAGCACACCCATCGATAAATATTGATTTTGAACTGCCTGCAATACTGGCAATCCAAGGCCTGCCACCCCAATCATCGAGGCAATAACAACCATGGCTAATGCCATCATAATTGTCTGATTAACTCCAGCAAAGATATTGGGTAGTGCAAGCGGAATTTGCACCATAAACAATCGCTGTCTGTAGGTGGCGCCAAACGCATCTGCAGCTTCCATAGCTTCCTTATCAACCAAACGTATACCCAAATTCGTCAAGCGCACAATAGGCGGCATAGCATAGATACACACCGCAATTAATCCGGGTACCTTGCCGATTCCTAGCATCATAACAACAGGAATGAGGTATACAAAAGGCGGGATTGTTTGCATAATATCAAGTATAGGTGTAATCATTGATTGTGCTCTATCTGATCTTGACATCCATATTCCCAATGGTATTCCAAGCGCTAAACACAGGAGTGTTGCCGCTGAAATCATAGTTACTGTTGAGATCATAGGGTCCCACATATCAAGGAATCCAATTGCAAAGAATGCAAACATAACGCCTAAAGAGGCTTTGATACTTCTAGAGCCTAGCCATGCAAGAACGCCCGCAACAGCTAAAAAAATTGGCCAAGGTGTCGCTAATAATAATTTTTCAATCACAATCAGGAAGGTCAATAGAGGATCAAAAAATGATTCAATATTGTTTCCAAACTGTCTTGTGAAGTCCTTAAATGCTGCGTCAACACAGTTACGTGAACTCATCATTACATCGCCAGGTATTGATATCACATTATTAACAAACAAAGTAAAATCTGAAGTGCTTACTGAGTCACTTACTGTTGCGACCAATGAACTAAAGTGTTCCGTTTGAGAAGCAGGGTCAACTGGGCGAATCGATTCAATACTAGATCCTATATTATTAGTTAATCCTTCTATAGTTTCAGCTAAGGCCTCAGGGTCAGTTGAACGAATAGATTGATACTGCCTATCAAGTCTTTCAACTGTCTTATCAAGGCTAACCACTGCTCTGACTTTTATATCACCATAGTTTCCTATCTCGTACTGTCCAGCTAATTCGATTACCTTTGCACTTAGCTCATTTGTCTTATCAACTATGGGCATTAATACGTTTTCAACTGTACTAACATCACCCCTTATAGAAGCCTCTTTGACCGCTCTAGAAAGAGCTTCAGGATCATTTATTAAAGGTATTAAGTCTGATACAATCTTATTACTGTCAGCCATGTCCTGAGCTTTTGCATGTGTTGAAATGCTTAAAGTATCTAAATTAAATACCATATCTCGAGCACCAGGAAAATTCTTATATATTGATGACGAAGCGTTAACTTGCTCTCTTATTTGTGAAAGTTGTTCTATATGAAATTGCAGAGCAGAATTTGAGGTGAGGGAGTCAATATTCCCCATAAGACCACTAATTTTTTGGTTTAATAACGCTATTTGTGATCCCATATCACTCATAAATGCATCACTGTATTGCTCTGCTTTATCTGTATAAATATTTGATAGCTCTCCGACCTTTTCTACAAGATCTGATGCTTTAGAACTATTACTAATGTAGCGAGCGTTTTCATCAATAGTTTTCAATAAAGTTTCCAGTTCAGGAAATGCAGAAATGACTTCATTAGGGGAACTTATCGATTCAACCTTTTGACTCAGTTCTGAAATTGAATCGTCATAAGTTTCAAATAAAGAATTTTCATTTGAATTATAAAGACTCGACAACTCTTGTGTTTTATCTTCGAGAGTTTGTGCTAATAACTGAACTTTTTCAAGCAGCTCTGCAGAACTATTTACCCCAGTTAAAGGGTTTTTATCACTTGATAAATCCTTCAGGGTTTGTGCTTTGACTTGAGCTCGTTCTGCAAGTTTTGTAAAGTTATCAGTAATGGTAACTAGCTGGGTGTAATCAGTAGCACTAAGGGTTTGCGATGTTAGATCATCCGCCCTTTTGACCATGGCTTGAATAAAATTCAAATCTTTATTAGCAATACGAAGCTCTGCAATTTCAGATGCAGGTGGAATGCATTCAATAATGCTTTGCTGCGGTATTGGTCTAATTGCTGCCGCCATACAATAATTCCTTTTTAATTATTATTTAAAACAAGGGTCAAAAATTGAATAAACCGATCGAAAATATTAAATTTGAATTATGAAATTTATATCTTTAACCAGAAAAATTGCCCGTAATCATAAAATCTACGGGCAATTCATTATTACTTTTACTTAATTAGCTAAAAAGTATTAACTAATCAAAGTCGCTTGAACTACAGAGAAGCTTCTACAGAGGCAGCGATATCAGCGCTAACCCATGACTTCCAAGTATCTCCATGAGAAGATAGGAACTCAGTAGCAGCGTCTGCTCCTGTACCACCAGTATCATCCATCCATACAAGCATTTCATTCATAACCGAACCAGGGTACGTGCGATCTGCAAAATAAGCCATAGCGCCTGAAGGTCCGTTATAGAACATATTGTCACTAACCAATGTGTTCACACGTGAAGTAATCCATGCTGATGGCGCTGGATCAGAACAATTATCAGCACCAAGTGCGATACATCCTACCCAGTTATCATCTCCAGCATAATCAACTCCGAAGTCAACCGCTTGAAGGTCGTATTTACCTACCATTGAAGTAGGGTTCCAGTAGTAGCCAAACCAGTTTTCACCTTGCTCTGAGGCTTTAGCAATCGAGCCATCAAGACCAGCTGCAGAACCTGGATCAATTAAGTTCCAGCCTAAAGCCTCCATATCGAACGCCTTGTAAAGACTCGCGTTTGCTAGTTGACAACCCCAGCCTGCAGGACAACCATGGAAGGCTCCCCTTGAAGGGTCTTCTTTGTCTGGAAATAAATCAGGACGTGCAAGAATAGCTTGAGCAGTAGTTAGCTCAGGATGTGCATCAAGTGTATGAGGCAACAACCACCAGCCTTCACCTAGACCAGTCATTGGTGCTGCATTACCGATATGTAATCTACCTGCACCAACAGCACTATCAACTAGGTCAGCCATCGCATTAGCCCAGATTTCAGGGGCAACATCTGGTTGACCAGTTTCATTCATTGAGGTGAATGTAGGCATTGTTGAACCAGCAACAAGTTCTACTTCACAGCCCATTGCTGTCAAAATAGCTTTGTCGACATGAGCCATCATAGAGGCTGAAGCCCAGTTCATGTCTGCAATAGTGATTTTGCCACAAGCAGCGTTTGAGGTTGTGCTGAGCAAAAATGCAGCGGCAACAGCTCCAAACACTTTCGTGGAAAATTTAATATTCATATTTCTTTCTCCTAAAAGATTTTATTTATATATATATATAAGAATTCAGAGTGAGATTCATTCAATCTGAACGTTGATTATAGCAACTCCAATAAACATATTTTATTTTTTTGCACTTTTTTTGCAATGAAATTTACAAAAAATCAAAAAAATCATCGATTTAATTACTTCAGTAAGTAATTTAAATCCTATTAGTAGGTAGTTAAAGAAATTAAGATTCTACTTCTAGTTAACTTTCTTCTTCGGACTCATCATCAGATTCAGCAATTTTTGCTACCGAAACTAGCTCTTCATTTTCAGCAATATTAATCAGTGTCACTCCCTGAGTGTTTCTTCCAATAATTGAAACGTCAGCTGCTCTTGCTCTAACCAACGTTCCTTTATTTGAAATAAGCATCATTTCGTCATCATCTGTGACCTGAATGGCTCCAACAACTTGACCATTTCTATCAGAAGTCTTTATCGAAATAACACCAGAACCCCCTCTTGCCTGAGTTCGATACTCATCAAGTTGCGTTCTCTTTCCATAACCCTTTTCAGTTGCAGTTAAAATGGGGTCAGTCGATTCCCCCACAATTAAAGAAACTACTTTGTCATTAGTGGCCAACCTAATGCCTCGAACACCGATTGCTGTCCTACCAACTGAACGAACATCGGACTCTTTAAAGCGAATTGATTTACCTGCCGATGAGAACAACAAGATGTCGTGCTTACCAGCAGTAATTTCTACACCAACCAATTTATCTTCATCCCTTAGCTCAATAGCAATAATGCCACCTTTTCTCGGACGAGAGAAATTACTTAGTGAGGTTTTTTTGCAAGTACCACTGCTGGTCACCATAAACACAAATTCCTCTTCGCTAAACTCTTTGACCGGCAAGATTGCGTTAATTGATTCGTCCTTTTCTAGTGGCAGTAAATTAATAATTGGTTTACCTCTTGATATGCGCGACGCCATAGGAAGCTCATAAACTTTTAACCAATGAACTTTACCTGTAGAGGAGAAACACAAAACCGTGTCATGCGAGTTCGCTATAAATAGTTGGTCTACAAAATCTTCATCTTTCATTTTTGTAGCTGCCTTACCTTTACCACCACGACGCTGGGCATGATAGTCACTTAGTGACTGCGCCTTAACATAGCCACCATGAGACAGGGTAACAACACGATCCTCTTGTACTATTAAATCCTCTAAAGTAAGATCAATCTTGCTTTCAATAATTTCAGTCATCCTTGTTGAACCAAAATTATCTCGAATCTCACTCAACTCCTTGCGGATAACTTGCATCAGTAGGTCGGGAGTTTGAAGAATATCAAGTAAGTTTTTTATTTGTTCTAATAATTCATTAAATTCATTAAATATTTTGTCTTTTTCTAGTCCAGTTAGTCTATGGAGTTTCAAATCAAGAATAGCTTGTGCCTGCTTCTCAGACAATTGATAGTCACCGTTTTTTTGCAAGCCCAGTCTGGGCCCTAAATCCTGAGGCTTAAACTGAGCCATATCTCTTTTACCGATAAGTTCTTTTATTACAGAGCCTTTCCAAGTATTCGATATTAAACCCTCCTTAGCTTCAGTCGGATTAGCTGCAGCCTTGATAAGTTTGATAATGGCATCAATATTGAAAAGAGCAACAGACAAACCCTCCAACAAATGAGCCCGATCCTTTGCCTTGTTGAGTTCAAAGACAGAGCGGCGAGTGACCACTTCCCTCCTGTGTGCAATAAAGGAATCCAAAATCGACCTAAGGTTCATTAATTTTGGCATTCCATGATCAATGGCAACCATGTTGATACCAAAAACAGTTTGCATCTCTGTTAGTTTGTAGAGATTATTAAGCATCACTTCTGGAACTTCACCTCGACGAAGTTCGACAACCATTCGCATTCCATCCTTGTCCGATTCATCTCTGAGACCAGTAATGCCATCAATCTTCTTTTCCTTGACCAGCTCTGCAATCTTACCAATCAGTCTGGCTTTGTTGACTTGATAAGGTAATTCTGTAACAACAATGCTTTGTTTATCTTCTCCTTCAACATGTGACCTCGAACGTAAATAAATCTTTCCTTTTCCAGTTTCGTAAGCCTCTCGAATACCGTCAGCACCATTGATTATTCCTGCAGTTGGAAAGTCTGGTCCAGGTAATATTTCTAAAAGTTCATCAACTGTAACTTCATCGTTTTCAATGACCTGAAGACAGGCCTCAACAACTTCCGTAAGGTTGTGAGTTGGTATATTGGTCGCCATACCAACGGCAATTCCTGAAGAACCATTAATTAACAAATTAGGTACACGGGTTGGTAAAACAGAAGGCTCACTTTCTGAACCATCATAGTTATCAATAAATTCAACTGTTTCTTTATCTAAATCCCTAAGAAGCTCATGAGACAACTTTGTCATGCGAATTTCTGTGTAACGCATCGCCGCTGCGCGATCACCGTCTATGGAACCAAAATTACCTTGACCATCAACAAGAGTGTTACGCATCGAGAAAGGTTGTGCCATTCGCACTATCGTGTCATAAACTGCTGTATCGCCATGAGGGTGATACTTACCAATCACATCACCAACAATCCGAGCAGATTTTTTGTAGGACTTGTTGTAGTCATTTCCAAGTACATCCATGGCATAAAGGACGCGACGGTGGACAGGTTTTAATCCATCTCTAACATCTGGCAATGCCCTGCCAACAATGACACTCATAGCGTATTCCAAATAGGAGCCACGCATTTCATCTTCTATCGTTACTATAGGGTATTTTGGTTCAAAAAGTTTTTGAGAATCGGTATCGTCAGACATACAATAAACCTATTAAAAGAAGTAGATTTAATTGTACCCTAGATGAGCTAAAAACACATCAAAAAATTAACCATTTTAAGCGAAGAAACGGTAATAAAAAATGTCTTAATTGT